>FJWA01000650.1_pt1 | contig 15225 bp, 3 predicted proteins | sample 1011891 | NCBI WGS metagenome assembly FJWA01 (sample SAMEA3912450, study PRJEB9761) | metagenome | biome: forest; material: soil | place: USA | collected 2011-06-22 | depth 0.1 m
GATTTTGTGGTTGGTTTCAAACTGTCGAGCGGCCTCAGCATGGAGATTCTCTGGCACCGGCTGCGGCCGGATCCGATCCCCGATGTTCAAACCCTGGATCAGGTTATGGAGATGGAGCGTCTTGCCGAACGCTTTGACTCGCTGCGTTGGAGAGTCGACGTCAACATTTCCACGCTGCGCACCATCCAGGACTCCATGGCACGAGTCTACGCTGTTATCCGGACTGGCAAAGGAGACGCCTCAAGCCTGGTCAACGACCTCCAATCTGAGATCACCGCCCTCGAGTCGAAGATGGGCGAGCACTCCACCACGCACCAGCCCTTCTTCGCATCCAACTTCGAAGGTCTCAGACAGGCACTTATCCTGCACCAAGTCTCGCAGAACGCAGGCATGCGGCTTGGGTCTTCGGACGTCGACGTGCTCGCAAGCATTCCGACGCCCAGCCTGATGCGCCTGCAGTGCTTGAAACAGACCGCCTTGCAAGCGGTGGACTACGTTCTCGTCCAAGAGAGTACCGCGGTTCATCCCTGGGAGGGTGCTTTGTCCAAATCGCTGCTTCTCAAGTACGACGCGGCATCCTCGGCAAGTTTGGATGTGCTGCGCTCCCTGGAGGTGGAGATGCCCATCATGGGCAGGGCGCTCGCTGCCGCGTCGGAGGCGTTGGCGACCGATCCGCTCGTTAAAGTGGAGCGACTGCTCCTAAAGTTGTTGGAAGATGTCGTCTCAGCCCATGACGAGTCTTTCAGGGGCATGGTTACGGAGGTTTTTGATGCTCTGTTGGCGCGGGATGATGTCCACCTTGCGCACGGCGTTGACCTTGGAGCGTGGCTTGAGCAAACCGATGTCTTGGAGCACTTCGGAGATCAGTTCTCTCCACACCTCACCGCCGTCTTCCAAAGGCACTTCACCAGAACCCTTCTAGCCTTGGCAGCGTCCGCAAAGGGATTCCAACCACGATCTGCTTCGACATCCGTTGCCTGGGTCCGCTTTGCCTTGGGCTGTATCGAGCTCTTCGTCCCAGACAAGATCTTTGACCCGCACCATCGCGCACAGATCGAAGCAGAGGAGCACCAGGAGCTGTACCAGAGCCTGCAGAATCAGATCGCTGCTCTAGAGGCGTTTGAACTTGCATTTACGGGGCAAAAGACTAGCNTCCGTTCTCNACTNCTCATCGAAGAGGCGGAGGGGCTGGGCGAGCCGCCCTCAGTCCAGCAGATTTACCGGCCTGGCGGCGGCGAACTCCGCAGCCTGCAGGGAGAGTTTAGCAACGTGTTGAGTGCTCTCATCAAGAACGACGTGGCGGCTACGCACCTGCGCTCCGTTGTCTCGTCTTCCGCGGACGCCGCAGAGGAGTTGGCGCTTGTGGAGCAGAACGTCACGCTGTTGATCGCTCGCTTGACGACGAGATTTGGCGCCTACCAGGACTTGATCATGCCTCTGGTTAGCTTCCTTCGCTGTGTGAAAATGGGGCTTTCTCTTGGCAGAGGCGTTGGTTCCAACAAGTTGGTTGAAGAGGAGGTCTCGCAGGCGCTTGTTGGCGTCACTCCGTTCTTGAACGGCACCCTGGGGAAAGCAGAGACGACAGCTCTGCCAATTCGCACGCTCGAGTTCCTCTCGTTTATTCAAGTTGTCACCGCCGTTGAGGGGCTTGACAAGCTCGCCGTCTCTCTTCGGCAGTCACTCCACGAGTCCCTTGCAGCTTTCCACGAGGAGTGGTCNAGGAAGCTAGAGGCCGACCGCAANANTGAGGAGGCCAACACCAGCCTGTACAGGTTCAAGGGTAACCTGGAGGATCAGGAAGAGTATGACCAAGAAGAGTTCGATCAGCTCTTCCCTGACTTCACTCCAGACGAGGATGGCGTCACCAANAACAAGACGCCCCGACGCGGCGGCCGAGAGCTCTCCGTCATGTTGGCCGAGGCACATGAGAAGATCTTTCTGTCCGCCCAGGAACCACAGAAGAGCATCAAGGGGTTGTGCACCCAGGTCGCTCGTAGGGTCGCCCGTGAGAAGCGAGACAGCACTGTTTCGGAGCCCGAGCTCGACAACATGCTTCTCCCCGCGGCCATCCTGGTCTTTGACGAGCAAGTCAAGGCCTTNAGCTCCAATGTGGACGGATCGAACTACAACTTCTACACGGACGCCAACCTTGCCGAGGTCCGCAAGGTGCTCGGTCTTGTCAACTCCATCAAGACGCGATTCCTCGAGCTGCAGGGGATCGATGAGATTGGTCACCACCAGACTCTGGCCGATGTGGTCATGGCATCCGACAAGGTACTGGAACTGGCGATCGACGACCCTCTCGCCAAGATTATTACAGCCATTGAACACTTGCATGCCCACGTCTACGAATGGCATGAAGGCGGCTGGGCCATCAAGGCGCACAAGGCGATCGCGCTGTACCAGAAGCTGCAAGATACCATTTGCGACTGGCGCCGGCTGGAGCTGTCAAGCTGGTCGCGGTTGCTCGACACCGAAGTCAAGAAGAACTACGACAACGCCAAATCATGGTGGTTCATCGCCTACGGNTCTGTTATTCTTGAACCGTGCTCTATCCTGCAGCAGGGTCTGGACCTCAAGGACCATGCCGTCANACTTTTGAGCACCCTGGAGTCGTACTTTACGGGCTCGAGCGTTGGGCAGTTCGCCGCTCGTTTAGATCTTCTCAAGCAGTTGAAGAACCAGCTGGATTTGCTTGTGCTGGACGAGTCTGCTCTGGGCCTAGTCCGCGACGCCGTACAGAACTTCATCACCTACTCCAGCCGGTACGAGCGCAAGGTCGGGGAGACAATCAAGGCTGGAAGGGCCCCGCTGGACAGGAGCATGAAGGACGTCTTGCTGATGATGAAGTGGAGAGACAAGAACATCGATGCGCTGAGGGAAAGCGCGCGCAGGTCGCACCAGAAGCTCTTCAGGCTTGTGCGCAAGTTCCGCGCCGTGCTGGACAAGCCTCTTAAGGCCATCATCGACCAGGGCCTTCCAGAGGAAGATCACAACAACCTGGCTCAAGAAGCCGGTATGAAGCATGTGGAAGCTCAAGTCGACCAGCAGGCCCTCGCACTCTGTCAGCAGGTCCTCCCAGACATCGCGAGCCACCAGCACTGGCCNAGAATCTCNAACCTCCCTGCTGTTCTCAAGGCCATGTCCAAGCACGGCTCTCTGCCTACCGCCACGGTTGACGCCGCAGAGACCCTCGACAGCTACATCACCGACCTCGTTTCCTCCATTGCCTCCTTGAGGAAAGAAACACCTGGCACACTGACGGATGAAAACAAGGAGCTTGTCCGCCACCTCAAGACCCGCAAAGTTATCCTCTACAGCGACACCCTCAAGACCCTCCGCGCCATGGGTTTCAGCCGGAATCTTGGCACGAATATCCTCGAGAGGCAAAGCTCGACTGCCGTGGTCCTTGTCGGCTCGGGAGTCGTCCCTCATCTCGATGGTGCCTCGGTAAGCGCGATCGAGTACTTCTATCACAAGACGCTTGATCTGGCGCCGCGTGCTCGGCATTCCACACTCGAGCACTCCGAGGATCTGAATCGTGAAGTGGTGCACCGCAGTATCGGCTACTTGGAGGGTGTGCTGTACGTCATGCTCCGTCAGCGGCAGTTCCTGGCTAGGGCTGCTGAGGATGCGCGTGGCCTTCACGGGGCTGTTGAGACGGNCAAGGATCTCTCTGCGGNCGGCGAAGAGTGCTTCAGACCGCAAGATCGGTTGGCGAACCATGCTCAGGTGGTTCGCTGGCTGGTGCAAATTACCAAGCTTGGTGTTCATCTGGTTGAGGTTCATGGCAAGCTTGGTGGTGGGGATAACACCGCCGTCCGTGTCAAGCTTGAGGCTTGGGTCGAGGTATTTACAAAGCTGGATGCGGCGCACGGCAGGCTACCCCGTCTTCCTGACGGGTTTAGCTCGTCTGGCAGTGAGAAGCTCGAGAACGACGCAGAGAGAGAGTTGGAAGCTCTCGGAATCGCGCTCGAGGAGATGGCACGAGAACGGCCCGACCTCGCGTTCGTGGTGCGACAAATACAGCTGTGGACCAACATCCAGGCGACGGAGCTCACCAACGGTGTCTCTAGCGAGGACATCAACACCTTCGCCGCTGCCGCGTTGACGCTCTCCAGCAAGATCCTCGTTGCGCTGCAAAACTTNCAAAAGGCTGCCCAACTCTTGCCGCTCACCACCGAAGAAGCCGGTTGGCTTCTCGACTACAACGGCAACCTCCAAAAGTCGATCGACGCTCTCCGCATGACCAAGATCACCTCGGAAATCGAGTCCCTCATCCACCAACTCAAATCCCTCCCCGCCGACCAATCCCCAACCGCATCCGCCCTCCTCCGCCTCATCCACCCTACACTCTCCCAGTACTCCGCCATCTGCACCCAGAACCTCACCCAATACTCAGCCCTCCACCGTACCACCTCCCGACTGGGCTACCACCTCGCGGCGTCCTTCGTACAGATCTCGTCGCAGGGCTTCTGCACCCCGCAGGAGAAGAGCGACGAGAAGGCAGGCGAGTCCGGCAACGTCGAGAGCGGCACCGGGCTCGGCGACGGCGAGGGCGCAGATGACATCAGCAAGGACATCAAGCCCGACGAGGACCTGTCGGAGCTCGCGCAGGACCCGAACAACAAGACGCAGGGCGACATCGAGGAGAACGAGGATGCTGTGGACATGGGCGAGGACGAGATGGAGGGTGAGATGGGAAGCGTGGCNGGGGAGGATGAGGAGGAGGAGAAGAAGGATGGGGATAAGGATGGGGAGGAGGAGGAGGAGGACGGGGTAGAGGAGCAAGCCGGGGATGTGGATGACTTGGATCCGACAGCGGTGGATGAGAAGATGTGGGATGGGAGTGGCGAGGATGAGGCAGAGAAGGATCAGATGGGGGATCAGGAGAAGGGAAAGAAGGACGAGGATCAGAGCGCTGCGGCTGAAGGGGAGAAGAAGGAGCAGAAGAAGGGAGATGAGCAGGAAGAGGGCAATGCACCGCCGGATGAGGTCGGCGAGGAGCAGGGGGATGAGGATGCCGACATGGAAGCTGGGCAGGAAGAGGAGGGAGCGCCCCAAGAGGAGTTGAACCGACAGGACCAGAATGTCCAGGAGAACGAGACGTTGGCGCTTCCGGAGGATATGGACGTTGAAATCGATGATGGGGAGGGCGAGAGCGGAGAGGACGATGACTTGGATGGGCTGTCTGATACCGAGAAGCCCGAAGACAAGCAGGCTGATGTGCCGGATGATCTGTCTCAGAACGGGGATGAGGAGGAGCAGGGCGAGGAGGAGCATCAAAAGGACGAGGACATTCCGGACGAGGAGGCAGAACAAGAGGAGGAGATTGATGCAGCCGGCGACAGAGAGGACGAGACGGATGTGGAGATGGAAGAGCAGGGAGAAGAGGGCCAGGACGAGGAGAAGGACGAGAAAAAGCCACCACTGCCTGACAACGACACCGGCGCTGACCAGGACGAAGTTGCACCCAGCGATGTTCAGAATGGAGGAGGCCAAACCGAGGATGCCAATATGCAGGACGATGGAGCCGACAACAAGGCTGCTCAGAGGGAGCAGGGTGCGCTTGGCAAGCAATCGGCCGAGGAGGACAAGGCGCCAGGCGACCAAGGTGCCCTTTCAAGCATGGATCAACAGCAAGGGCCGTCGGACGAGCCCGAAAACGCCGACTCGAAGGACGCACAGCCCTTCAAGAAGCTCGGTGATGCACTGGAACGGTGGTATCAGAACCAACGCGAGATCCAAGCTGCCTCAGAAAGCCAAGAAAAGACTGAAAAGTCAGCCGAGGACATGGCTCGCGCCGAGTTCCAGCATCTCCAAGACGAGGCTGCCGAGGCCGATACCCAAGCCCTGGGAACGGCCACCAACGAAGAAGCTCGTCCAATGGACGATGCCATGGGTATCGACGCCGAGATGGACGAGGGCAACAACCAAATCATGCCTGAGGATGAGCAAGAAAAGGAGGGCGCAGATGTGGAGATGGAGGACGTTGAGCCCACTGAGCCTCAGAATGCCTCCAATAAAGACCGTGAGGACGGCCGAGCTGGNGTCGCCACCCACAAGGGCGCCTACGAAACGGATGAAGTGGGCCGAACCGAAGCCCCAGAGGATACCGACGACGAGCAACTCGAGGAGACATCTACCCAGCTCTTGGCCACGCACATCACTGAGGAGGGCGAGGACGCCACGCCACTCCGCGACTACAACGAAGCGCTCGACATGTGGTCAGCCTTCCAAACCAAGACCCAATCTCTCTCGCAATCCCTCTCCTCGCAACTCCGGCTCATCCTTGCCCCCACCCAATCCACCAAACTCTCGGGCTCCTTCCGCACCGGCAAGCGCCTCAACATCAAAAAGATCATTCCCTACATCGCCTCGAGCTACAAGCGCGACAAGATTTGGATGCGCCGCGCCATCCCCTCGAAGCGCGCCTACCAGATCCTCCTGTGCGTCGACGACAGCTCCTCCATGTCCGACGACAACCGCTCCTCGTCGGGCCGCCTGGCCCTCGAGTCCCTTGTCATGGTCGCGCGCGCCCTCACCGTCCTCGAGGCCGGGCAGATTGGCGTGCTGGGCTTNGGCACCGACGTCTTCGTCGCGCACGCCCTGACGGACCCGTCCTTTACCTCGCAGGACACGGGCGCCCGCGTGCTGCAGAAGTTCACCTTCGGCCAGGAGGGTACCGACATGGTCCGTCTGCTGCGCAAGACCATCGACCACTTCCGCGACGCGCGGATCATGCAGGCGTCGGCGCCCGGCGGCGAGGATCTCTGGCAGCTTGCCCTGATCCTGTCGGACGGCCTTGTNCAGAGCCGCGACCACGCGCGGCTGAGGCCGCTGTTGAGAGAGGCCATGGAACAGAGAGTCATGGTGGTGTTTATTGTCATGGACGACGCTCACGAGAACAAGAAGGGCCATAGCGTNCTCGAGCTCAAGGAGGCGCGGTTTGGGCCGGATGGCGTGCCGGTCATTCACCGGTACCTGGATTCGTTCCCGTTCCCGTACTATCTGATTGTCCATCATTTGGACGATCTACCCGGGGCGTTGGCGGCGCTGTTGAGGACCTGGTTTGCCGAGGTCAATTCTTAGGGGGGAGCATATAGACTTGATTTTTGTGTTGTCTTGTTTTCCTTTTGCTGGCGGCTGGTTGTATTTGGAGTTGGGGATGGAAAAGTTAGAGAGCGCAAGATGGTACTTACATAGTAGAAGAATGACATTCATCATACGCCAGATACCGGCTTCATGATGGTCCGAAGTTGTAAGACGACCCATTGCTTGAACTCGCAGAAGATCTTCCTTCTTGGTGTTCATCGTCTCAAGGGCAGTGGAAGCTAGAACAACACTTCTTCTGCCGCGACTTATAGAGTCAAGGGGGACGTCAAGCGCGTCGAGACCGCTTCGACCGACCCAGACGAACAATCCGTGGAACAGACAGACAGCAGAGGCCACAGAAAGAGACAGACAGTTAGGAGGGTCTGATCAACGAGCGGATTATCTCCGCAGCAACTCGGAGAGACCCATAACTGCGCTTTCCACACTGATAGGTGCCCACGCGACGATGCCTCCCGCGAGATATTCCCCATCGCTTCACCGCAGACGACCGAGCAGTGCCGGGACGATGCTGTATTGAACTTATGCAACACTCATGACTCTCTGCCCGCCGGGCGAGCGAGCTAAATGAAAACTAAAGAGAGAGTATCGGAAAAAAAAGCAGTCTACCAACTGACCACCCATCCCCCCCACCCTCCATAGAACGACGACGCAGGAAAGTAGGAGAAAGTAGGAGGAGGAAACGACAAAGACACACAAGACCGCTTGTGAAAACTTCAACCCCCGCCCCCCTCTCCAATACATTTTGTCCACCCANCACCACTTCAAACACCCCTCCCCTCAGCCGACCTCAAATACACCCACGGTTTCTTATCCATCTCCCCCTGACTCCGACTCCAACTGCGACTCCGGCTGCGACTCAGCCTCCCCTCCTCGCCGGCCTCGACGCTATCCATCACCTCGCCCTCCCCACCCTCACCCCCCTTCTTCTCCACCAGCGCGCCCTGCACGAGCTCGATATCCCCGATGGTGTCGTTGAACACCGACATCAGCGTGCTGAGCACCGTCATGCGGTTCCACTCGCCGCGCGTCTTCCAGATTTCGTCCATCAGCTCGCGGTAGATCTGCTCGAGCTGCTCGACGCTGCACCCCGACGTGCGGTCGGCCAGCGTCTGGAGGAAGTCGAAGTTTCTGCCCTCGTCAATGACAGGCTGCTGCGAGGCGATGGTGGAGCCGGATTGCCGGAGACCCGGCACGTGGACGGAGTTGGAGCCGCCGGTTTTGCTGTTGCTATTGCTGTTGCCGCTGCCACTGGCGGGGGTGTGCGTGCCCGGGCCGGTGGCGTTGCTGCCGCCGCCGCTGGCGCTGGCAGAATGGCTGCTGCTGTTGTTGTGTTCGATGAGGATGTTGCCGAGGCTGGTGGTGGCGGAAGGGTTTCGAGGCGGGCGCTGGGAGGAGGATGGGGGGGCGCTGTCTTCGGGGATTCGGATGGAGCCGGAGCCACTGCCCAGGGGTGGCGGGCCCATCGGGGTACCCATTCCCACTCGCGGCTGGAGGACGCCTTGTGCCATGGCGGCCGCTTGGGAGTGCAGCCAATCTTTCCCGCCTGAGCTTGACTGACTCAAACTGGCGGAATGGCCGCTGTGGGCTAGGCCCTGTTCCTGGGTGTCCAGCAGCAGCGAGGACTCGTCCGCGTTCTGCGCAATGCCATTGGTACGCTGCGTTTCGGTGCGCTGCGTGCTCCAGTTGAGCGAGCCGCGGTTCGTTGACAGGTCTGATGTCTTAGTGGTTGATGCATCATTCAGAATGGCCGACGGAGACACACCAGGCGGCACCGACATGACCGCCGAGCGCTGTGAGATCTGTGTCCCGGCGGTGGCCCGGGTCGAGTCCCCAAGCGCCGGACGACCCCCCAGATGGGGCCACTGGGGCGGGAAAACCAAGTCTGTCCGGGGGCCAGACATGGGCTGCGTCTCGTCATCCAGTCCGCTCATTTGAACATCCTCGCCGTCTTGCTGAGACGATGTGCCGTTAGTCAAGTGGTGCGAGTCGGTTCTGTCCGGATGTCCATTAGACTCCGGACTCATGATCGGCTGGAACCTAGCCGCGGTCCGCATGCCCCGGTACAGGGGGATCCCGATACCCACTGGCCCTTGGGAGTCACTGTCGCCGTCTCCCGGGATGTCAGATTGGATCAGGTCAACCAGCGGTTGCAGCGCCATTCTCTTGCGCGCCTTTTCTTCGGCCTCCCTGGTCCTCTGCAGCTGCCTTTCGTAGATCTCATCGAACCGAATGCCCAGGTTGGCAAGGGTGTGCCCGATGTCGTGGACATCAACCTCGACGTTGGTGCGGAGCTCATTCGCCTTTAGAGCTCGGTCCCGATCACCGATGTTCTTCGCGTCGAGGTACAGCTTGTTGATGTCTTTGTAGAAATCAATCGGCCTGGCGTAGTAACCATTTGCGAGACGCTCCTCGATGGTAGTCGATTCCAGGTTGTAAAAGAATTTGCCCGTGGCTGTCTCCCGAATACCCTCTGTGCCTTCCTTGTCCTTTGCAATCTCGAACGGCCTGTCTTGGTCTTGAACAAGATCAGGCCGGACGAAATTGGGGTCGGCTTCGTCGAAGAGATAGGCGATCTGCGCAAAAGGAATCACGGGTTGCCTGAATTTCCGGTACTTGCGGTGAATCTGGTCCATGATCGGTTGGAGACGCATCTTCAGGAGGTTCAAAGAGTGCAGATCCGCCTTGCGCTGCGCCTTGATTTCATCCCTGGTTAAGGTTTTAGGCGGAGGTGGGGGGGCGACTGGGAGTTCCTCCAGGACTCGCTTCTTCCGATTCACAGGGTCCGGAAAGTCGTGAGGGGTCTTCCTAAGGTGGCCAATGATATTCTCAAAGAACTCGAGTCGGTTTTCCTGGCACATATCAGTGTTGGTCACAATTTGCAGTATGTCAGGCAACATACCCTCTCCGGACGCTCCACAACAGCCCGGTTCTTTTTCGAAAAGCCAAACAGCTCCTTNAGGATCTGGGGCTCCAACAGCTCGGGCGAACAATCTGCAGTCGCCAGAAGAAGAATAGGGTCGGAAGGGGGGATGCTCCTCAGCAGGGTTGTGAATGCTGTGAGTGCCGCGTCGGTGACGCTATTCCACCAGACATCGAGTCCGGGGATGAAAATGACGCTTGGTTTGTGCCGCTTCACCTCGGTAAAGCGACTCACGATCACCTGCTCCATTGGCTATGAAGGCAGATATTAGCACAAGTCCTCCGATCAAGCGTGTGCAAGATTAGATGCTTACCCGACCATCACCCATCAGAGTAGCCAGGTCCATCGTCTGCACATGCACCCCTTCCAAGTGATGCAAGACAGCAGCCGACAGATAGTTCTGCCCCATTCCCGGAACCCCGGANATGAGTAAACGGGGCCGGAAGATGCGAGAGCGCTCAAANTCCTGGTGCATGGCCTCTCTTCCAAAGCCATGGTCCGCATCCTCGAAGGGTTCGAACATGGCTTCCTGGAGAGCCGTCGATTTGTTGGGCCGAGGGAGGATGTTATCNAGCACCCTTANGATCGCTCTGTACTGATTCCTCATCAACGGCTCAACAATTCGTGGCAATGGGGAAGCCGACGACGCGGTGGAGCGCTCGGAGGACGGAATCATCTTCTTGACCGAGAGCATGAAGTCTGTCGCGTGGATTGTGATCTTGTCGGGGTCTACGATCAACTTCTCCTTGGAGCTGTAGATCTGCGGGTATGTCCTCTGGATGGCATTCAACGCGGCTTCCGTGCTGAGCGCCCGGAGATCGGCACCTCCATAGCCCTTGGTGTTCTCGGCAAGGCTGTCCTTGAACTCGTTCGAGAGGCCCCAATCCTTGGTGTGGATGTCGAGGATGGACCGGCGCGCCTCAAGGTCGGGCAGAGGGAAGTAGAACTCTCTGTCAAAGCGCCCGGGCCGACGGAGCGCAGGGTCGATGTTGTCTGGACGGTTCGTTGCTCCAATGACGATTACCTGGCCACGGCCGTCCATGCCATCCATCAACGCGAGGAGTGTCGAGACAATGCTGGCGTGAATCTGCTCCTGCTTGCTGGACCGCACTGGTGCGAGACCATCAATCTCGTCGAAGAAGATGATGCTGGGCTGGGTCCTTCTCGCCTCCTCAAATAGCAAGCGCAGCTGCTTCTCGGCCTCACCAACCCACTTGCTGAGAGCATCGGCGCCCTTGCGCATGTAGAAGCTGATCTTGCGACCGCCAGAGCCGACCGAATTCGCCAGGGCTCTGGCAAGGAGAGTTTTACCAGTTCCGGGTGGGCCGTGGAACAGCACACCTCGAGGAGGCGTGACGTGGAACTTGAGGAACAGCTCCGGATACAGGAGAGGAAGCTGGACCATCTCCTTGAGCTGGTCGATGTGACCTTGCAAGCCTCCAACCTTGCTAAAGTCAACGGTCAAGTCCACGCCCAGGGGGTCGGCATCAGCCAACGCCTTCTGATTCTTGACCTTGCCGACCTGTGGCGTGGCCCCTCCGATGCCCCCAATCCCATCGGCGTTGTGGGTTTGGGCGACTTGACTGAATAGACCGACGGGCGGCGCGGCCGTGGTAGGCGTCATGCCGATCGCGCCGCCGATACCAGACCGCTGTACCATCTCGTCGTCGCTGCTATCCGAGTCNACGCCTCCTGTCGCCCCGGTGCCCCAGGGACCTCCAAGCAAAGCCCCGGTTCCGCCGCCGCCGCCGAACGGGCCATAGGTGGTGTTGAGGGTGCGCTCCCAAGCCTGGTTAGCGGCGCCCTTGCCACCCCTGCGATTCCTCGCAGGCGTCGCTGCCGGCTCGGCATCCTCTTCCTCGACTTCAAAGGCGGCAGGGTCAATTGCGGGAATGCTGTAGTCGACCGGCTTTGCACGGCGTTTTTTCGACGTCCGTTCCTCATACTGGATTGACGGGGATCGGCGGCGAGTGCGACGTGGGCGTGACCTGGAGCTTTCCCGGAGCTCTTCGAGCTCCTCTGCCATCTCATCTTTGTCGAGCTCCACTTCTTCGTCGCCAGAGTCCGGCTGGTTGCGGCGGCTCCGCCGACTCTGGGCGCGGGATCCGCGCCCACGAGGCGTTGGGGTGGATTCCGCATCGCCGCCAGCATCGCCGTTCTTTGAGGCTTCCGAGCCAGAGGCTCCGCCGGATTCGTCGCCTGGCTCGAAGTCGCTGCTCGGTTCCCCNAAATTCTTNTTGTTTNGAAGCCCCGATCTCCGGCGGAGACGGCGACCACCTCTGGTGTTTTCAGGTTCGGCGTCAACCTCTTCAATTTCAGCCGNCGCCAACACATTCGCCCTGGATCCCCGGGTTCGCCTCGTGATGGGTACATCGTCGTCGTCGTCTCCATCCTCGGCTGGCGGGACTTCAACTTGGGNTGGCTCTTCCTGNTGCTCTTCCATGGCGACATCTTCCGCTTCTTCGTCTCCCCGGGCATCATTGTCGTCATCNGCNTCGTTTTCCGGCTCGTCCTCAACCTTAGTAAGAACGAGCTCATCCGGAGAACCCATATCTTGGCCAGGCTCATCCTTGGGATCGGTTTCCTGGGTCGCCTCCTCAATGGGAGCAGGCGGTTTCTTCAGGCCCTTCCCTCCCCGAGCAGAGCGACTTGCTCGAGCCATGGCTTCCGGGCTTCTGCTTCGCGACGCGTGGGCCGGCTGCGCGTGCCTTCCAGAATTTGACAGCTCCACGAAAGGCTCCTCGACCTCCTCGGTGCGAGCTCGGGTTCGACGGCCTGGCGGAGGCGGAGGCGCGGGTTCTTCCTTCCCGCGGTTTGAGAAACGCTGCGTTCGTGCGCTCATTTTCAAAACAACAATTTTCGATCGCCGAGGCTGCTTTGGGGAGTCGTGCAGATCCTCTTCGCCGTCATCCGAGTCTTTGATCACCTCCGCTTCCTCGTCCTCGCTACTCTCTTTGTACGACTGGTGCTTTACAGCGGCCTTTCTCATTCTCCGGCCGGTCGCGCCGAGAGGCGCATCGTCATCCTCTTCGCCGTCCTCGTCTCCACCTTCATCAAACGAATCGTCACGGTCACTCCCGGAGAGCCCTTCATCATCGTCTTCGATGTCGGACCCTCGATATCGGTTGGAGCGCTTTCCGGGGAGCTTGGGCCGAGCTGGGCGCGATTTCTTGGCGCTCCGTCGGGGGCGCGCTTCCGTGGGGTCGAAGTTCTCGTCTTCTGAGTCCGACTTATTGGGGTCAAAGCCCTCGAGGATATCGCGCTTCCGCTTTGACACCATGGTTGACAGATTGTGACCCCCAAGGGTGGCTGGTTACAACAAGGGGCAAAGGTCGATCGGTATTGACACAGGCAATGTCTTCAAAAACGCGGCGATGTTGGTATCATGGAGACAAGCGGGGACCTGTCCAGAACGTGTTAACGCGACCCTTTCGGACATGGCGGGTAATGACACGAAGGAGGATTGGAGATGCGGTCGACGGAGGGAAACACCTACACTAGGGGCTGAATGCAGCCATCAATCAACAAGATGGGAAACGCTGCTGCCGGTGGTGGAAGGATTCGATTCGCTGGCGAGTATTGTACAGAAGACAGAGACCAGACTTGGTCCGAAGCGGTGCACTGAATGAAAGGCTGGTAATCTGGTGATCTGCCAAGGTAGGCGTCGCTGCTGAAGTCGTCGACCGGGAAGACGGATGCGCAACAGACAAGGTCGACGGCGAGGAAGAAGATGCCACGGGCAACTGCCCAGCCAAAAGGACGGACGGAGAAAGGATGGCCACTCCTCTTTGGCGAAGTTTGCAACCGTATTTGGTCCGAGTTTGGGGGGAAACGGACTGCGCCGGGAAGGTGAGCGGGCGAGGGAGACGCTCGCGCGTTTCTTCCCGCTTCGCGCAGGACGGTTGGCTGCCAGATCTCGGGATCCAGCCAATCAGAGCCCTGATACGCGCGATTAAAGCGGGTCTACAGCCCCTGCAGGCAGCAGCGCCCGTCACGAACCACCTCCAAAAATCGCAATCCCACGACCGACAAAACTTCATCCACGACGACGCGTCGCAAAGAGAACCCAACGACTGCTGAGCCAGAATACACAAAATTGCAGGATATGTGCCCAGATAGAGCGAATTGGAGTGCCCAGCTTTCCAGTGTTAATTTTTCCATCTCCCGCGACCAAAGCGCAATAGCAGGGGCTTCGAGGTTCAGAATCGCGAAGCCCATTTCGAAACGCGCTTGAAGCGCATCACGAACGTGATGATCGCGAAAAGGACAATGGCGTCATGGAGTTGGGCGTGCGGCGGACGGCGCGCGGCTGTGGAGAGCCAAATTCCCACGTGGCCGATGCGGCTCAACACGCCGTTGTCCAGGGGGGGTGGGGGAGACGAGACGGCAACCCGGCTTCGGGATCAGCCCTACCTCACTCGGCCGAAACGGGTCTCTGCCTGCCGTGGTCTGGGCTACATCAAATGAGCGGCCGCTGTCTTGGTCGCGCTCTTGCGAGGGGGGAAAGGTTGCTGCCCAGGTCCCTCTGCTAGGTCCCCCGCTCTCGCCGTGTTGCGGCACCTCTCACTCTCGGGTTTGGACGCTTGACCTACCGCAACCGAACAACTTTGCCAGGAAAGAGATTGTGGTCCAAGTCTTAGAGTTGAAATCATCTGGTTATTACTGGCGATCGACTCGATTACAGCTCGCAGCCCAGTCATCTAGTCTAACGTTAATTGGTTGGTTTATTGTGCGGACTTGAGTCTTGGGTGTGATCTGCTGCGATCCACCAGGCCTTCACCGCCGCCGGGCTTGCTCTTAGCAGCCGCTCTGCCACCCCTGGTCCCACCTATGGTGACAGGAATATAGACCTCGCTCGTGACATGTATTCCCTCCCCAAAACGCCAAATTTGCCGCACTCCTCATCTCCGCTTCGGCGGCTGACGCATCTTGGGGAACTGCAGCGGTATGGCGAGCTTGGCGATGTGGTTGACCTTGTCGCCGGCCTTGGACTGCTTCATCCGGGCGCCAATCTCCACGAAGTACTGGCTCAGCTGTTTCTGTTCCAACTTGAGATCTTCCCTCAGATCCAGAGTGTTGACCTCGAAGTTGTCGATAATGCTTGCAAACACGCAGCAATGCGTCATGAGCAGGTCGATGTGAGCTTTGCGCATCACGCCGCTGTCCGAGAACTTGCGGCGGATGTTCTC
>FJWA01003609.1_pt1 | contig 15199 bp, 7 predicted proteins | sample 1011891 | NCBI WGS metagenome assembly FJWA01 (sample SAMEA3912450, study PRJEB9761) | metagenome | biome: forest; material: soil | place: USA | collected 2011-06-22 | depth 0.1 m
TCCCATTCCAGAGCTTCGAGGTAGATTTGCCGTCTCGGACAGAGATGATGACCATGGGGACACCCCAGTCGATGAGGAGCAGTCGCCTCATCGAGTCGAAACTCCATTCCTGGGCGGTGTATGTCGAATGGCCGAGAACCAGGGGAGTATATGTTGCCACTCCGCCTCGGGTGTAGTGGCCTCGCGTTCCGCAACTGGGTTCTGCGCCGGGCAGTTGGGAGTGATGGTGATGGGCTTCTTGCCGCGGTCAAGGCCCCAATGCCTCAGCTGCTCATACCGTTGTCGATGGGGAACTCCGGAGTGCTTAAACGAATCCATATCTCTATAAACAGAGCCCGCCTGGTGATGGCTTGCTTCAAAACCCTGTGACTCGCTCTGGTAATACCTTGGTCTTCCTGCTACCTCTGAAAATATATGTGGATGAACGCCGAGGCGGACTAGGTGGGGGGAGGGAGGATTTGCAGGGCACTTATCGGCGCTGATCTGGTCCATTTGTTCGTATGCCCTCATGTTTGTTTCTGCCTGTGGCTCTTGATATGTTTGTTTGGGTTTGGATGTTGGTTTCCCTCCGCCAAAACGCGCAAACGTGAGAGGGAGCTTTCCGACGGTGTTTGGTATCGTGTTCCTTTCGGTTGTAAGCGGAGTGGCCGTGAATCTGTCCGGGGTTTACTGCTTCTTTGGTGTTGATAACCCGGTGTTCATGATGAAGGATTCAACTTCGTCTCCAGCCAGCTATTTTCATGAGCTGTCTCGGAACAAGTGATGGTGCAGTGCCAAATAGACTCTGTTGCCCAGGTTGCGGACAACAACGCTCATCAGCAGGTCGGGTGAAGACTCGGCGGAGACAAGATGAGGACGAAAAGACATGGGCAGTTGGGATGCGCTGACCGGCATGTTTATAGCTCCACGAAGGCCCCATAGTTGTATCGCGTCCTGTGGACCTGATCTCCGCGGGATGAATCTCTAGTAGCTTCATGGAACGCAGAGGTGTCTGCAGATAAAGATAGGCTGATAAGATGCTGGGCCCCCAGTCGGGATTATTTGGTACCCGCGGAGTTAGGGCCACTACGATATCCCTTTCAGCTTGATACGTGGTCAGCTATTGAAAGACGTTCGTCAATGCAGTAAAACCTATGGCTAGACAGGAACGGGGTGGAATGGAGAGTCGGGGACTGGGAGATATCGTTATCGGCCCACGCATTCCCCGACAGCCAAGCCACAGGACGAGCTCGCGCTTATCATTCCATGCCTTGACTTGGCAAGATGAGACAATGATTGAGACCGGACTTTTGTATGCCAGTGATATTTCCCCTCAGACGACAATGGGAGGTGTTAGCCACTCCATGTCGAGGGTTCTTGTCAACCTCGAACTTTTGGCCTCCACGACACCAGTCAAATGCACGCCCAACTCCTTGAACGCCAACCCAACGCCGCCATCTATATCCACCAAGGTAGCAATCCGATGAAACACATGATCCGAGTTCCGGTGTCCTAGTGGCAGGAACAATGCTGTGATATGGCCCAAGCCGTCCGGTGTCGGAGGTAAAGCCGCCATGATTGCAAAGCCCGGCGACATAACCGAAGCGTGTCAACCGCCGGAGCGGAGTGCTCTTGGGAACGGGACCGCCATCTATCCGTGGAGTGCCGAATAGCACATTGGCTCGCTTTTTGCCTGTTGATACCCCTATTTCGGGCTGCTCCGAGGCACTCATGTCGCCGGGGCACCGGGGAGTCTCTCGATGGCGTATTTGCCCTTGGTGACAGACATGATAGGGACACCAGGAACTTTGCGAATTCGCCTCTTGAGGTCACGATCGTTCGCTGTGACTGGAGTCAGAAGGGGGCCGAACGGGGCATGGAGAAGAAGGGACGCACTGGCAGCGATGTAGATACGGTGCTTTTGGATGCGGTCGACGATACACTAGACCCCGTTAGTTGACAAGTCTCGTGAAGGCATCAAGATGCAGGACCAGACGAACATCATCGGCATATGTGCCCTTGTGGTCACAAGTCAGGCGCGTCCACCTCTCGTCACGAGCAACTGGACAGCAGTTAGTGTCACGTATTGTTGGCCGTGTTCGGGGTGTTGATGGACTCACTCATCAAGGCTACGCGGTACTTTGGCCCGAGTTTTTCCAACTCACTACGCCACGACGGTCAGATTCCAGGAAGCTAGTTAGGTCGGGGGGAAGGGCACCCACGCCATGACACAGGATGTGATGATGATGTTGCACGAGGCGTAGAGGCAGTCCATAGACTGGCGTTGGGTCAGTTCCAGTTCTCCGGCCATCAACATCGAGCATGTGCATACCGATTCCAGCAGTGGAAGCTTGGCTCCTACTGTTCTCGAGAGAAAGTTGGTATCCTAACGCCTGTCAGATGATGAAATAGTTGCCGCAACCCAAGACCGACATACCACCAGAACTTGGTAAGGCTAGAGGGACGTCAATGTCAGCGTTCCTCTCCCATGGACAGCGTCTCGGAAGATGGACTCACGGGAACCAAGGCTGTGTTGTGCTGGAAGAACATGGACGACGGCATCTGCGGTCTGCCGTGGTGTGTCAGTCAGAACAGAACAGCCTCACACTGGTGGCCGAGACACCACAACGCACACTTCCCGCACAACCTCCTCCTTCTTCTTCTTCAGCTCCAGTTCGGCCTTCTTGACAGCGTCCTCCTTTCGGCGGTCATCGTTCCGACCGATCATGCGCTTGACCTGCGGCAGGGGGTTAGCATTGGGGATATTGATGGCCCATGGGAGCGAGATGGAAGTCACGTGCCGTCGCGAATTTTCTTGTCCGCTTGGCGACACCCATCGTGTCGATTTCGTGGTGGAGGGGGTCTGAAACGCAAATGAGGGATTTGGAAGCGATGAGTGAAGCCGGGTCGTGCTGAGGACTCAATGTGAGGCCTCGGATGTTTCGTTCGGCTGCTGTGAAAAACTCGGATCCTTCCCGTTCAAGTCGTGGCGTGGCGATGATCAACGAAGCCTGATTTGCAGAGGCGCGGGCTGGCACCTGCAGATCAGGAACCAATGTCTGACAACTGGCAGCAACTGCCGAGCGAGGGGCGCCAGGAACGCAGGCTAAAATTGGCTTCGCATCTGGGGTTCCAGATTGGGAGCGACCTGTGCACATAGTGCGAAATCTGACCGCTCGCACTCAGCAGGGCCGAGCTGCCAGCACGTCATGCATCGCTTTTTCGGGGTCGGACAAGCAGGGTCTGCTCTTCGGCGAGGCCAAAGACCCAATATAGAAGGGGGTGCAAGCTGCATAAATATGCGGCCATCCGCTCAGGCCATCAGCCCTGGAAGCAATAGATATCATGTGCGTTTTTAGCAATCGTGGAAACGCACCACCCGAAGGTTGAGTGAATGCCGTTTGAAGGTTGAGAACCGCCGTTGGATGCGACATCAAAATTGCGGCAGACAGTGCCCACCAGGATTCGTACCGTCTCTGCGAGTATTCTCGTGGGCAGCTGAGACAGCGGCAGAACAGGGTCGGCGGCACTGACGGCTTCCTCCCGCGCTGCCCACTGCCCAGCTTGGGCAGATCCAGGGAGGCACTCAGCAGGGCACCGCACCACCTTTCGCGACTCCTTTTTTCCCTGCTGACCACCGCCAACCATCGACAACCACCGACCCCATCGCCTCCCATTTTTTGCACCAAACCCACCCCTTCATCCCACACGGCCGGCCGTTGAAATACGCGTCGCATCCTCTCGTTTGTCATTAGTTATTTGGAGATCGTCCCGTCTGTCGGCCCTGTCGCGGGACCTCGCCAGATCCCCCCGGTGTGAGGCGTTGATTCCGATTCCGATTCGATTCCCGAAGGGAGCACGTCAGCAACCGTCGCCCCGTCAGCACCCACACACCACACGCATACACAGTACAGAATACACACAGAGACAACCCCGCCGCGTCCGCCGGCCAGCGATACATCTCGTATTTTTTCTTCGACATATAACTGCGGACACCGCCAGCGTCGCCTCGGAGCGACCCCCCCGTCAGCATGGGCTCATCACCGCTCTCGCTGAAGCGCGCCCTGCTGCTCACCGTCTTGTTCGCCTTGAAAGTAGTGGCTCAAGACAACGGCAACGCCGGTGACTCGACCTCATCGACCCAGGACGCGCCGGCGACCACCACCGCCAAAGGGGCGACCACCACGCAGCAGACCAAGACCACCACGACGGCCCGCCAAGTGACCACCACGAGTCCAGATCAGGCAAAGCAAACAACGACAACAACAACACCACGGACGACGTCGTCCTCGTCGTCCTCGTCCTCAACATCACGCACGAATATGCCCGGCCTGAGCACCACCACCACCGCTGGGCTACCCAAACTGAACACTGACATGCCGAGTCTCTCCAAGACGGTCGACACGGCAGTCCCCGTATACCCGGCGCCGACGATCCCGCCCACCCACAACGCACCCTTCATGAACCACTCCACCCTCCCCGACGGTACCGTCTTCATTGCCGTGGGCGCCATCCTCGGCGCCTTTGGCCTTGCGATCCTCCTCTGGCGGGGCATCGTCGCCTGCCTTCTCCACCGGTCCGTCGAGCGCGCCGCCATGGCCCAGCACGCCGTCAACAATGGTCGCGCTCCAGGCGACAAGAACGCGGCTAGTTTCCCGGCCCCTCCGGCTCAGTTCTACAAGTACATCGAGCGCGAATCCTCGCCTTCCCTTGCCGGCGCTGGCTTGGGCGGCTCTACCGGAAGGAGAACTCATCGCGGCCCGACGCCCTCGGCCACTCCTAGTCAGACGAACCTGTTCTTCTCCCCCACTGCTGCTGGTGGCGCTTCCGGGATGGGAGGCTCGAACCGCGACTCGGCCCGCTTCCTGCCCTCGGGCTTTTACGCGTCCGCCTCGCCCGGCCACGGACAGGGCAACTCGATCAGCATGAGCACCCTGCGGCCTTCGTCGCGCGGCCGCGGGGGGCAGCTGGCTCCATCTCCGCCAGACTCGCCCTCTATGGGGCCGAGGGTTGTCTCGAGGAACTTTAGCACGAGTTCGCTGAACCTCAACCGCCCGCCAAGTGCCGGCACGAGGGCACCCAGCGCCTATCTGGACGACTTGCTTGATGAACAGCCAGGCCAGTTTCCGCCTGCCGCCAGGAGTCCGACGCCTCAGGGGCAAGGGAGTCAGCGCTCGAGGTTTTGAATCGCGATGGGTGCTAGACGAAGCGGATCAAACATCTACCACTGCATTTGGCTTTTCAACCTTCTCAAGACGAGGCTATTTTGTACAATGCTACAAAAGGGGATGGGCGATGTTTTGGCGGAGTTTTGACAGCGGACCCTTTTCCTGTTGACATGGTTGTTGCTTCTACGGCATTAGACGGTGTTGTGGCCGCACCCGGATTTCTTTGCTTGCTTCGCCACGTACATAGTTTTTGCTTTACTTGCTTTTGGTCTTATCACCACTAATGAACATACCTATCCCTCATCCAGAAGCGATGCTCACTTCCAAACCCACCCACTAGTGGAAGCTGTCTTCCCCATCTTCCCCAATCATGTGAAGCTCAAAACTGCGTCTGTCCCACCCTCCTGCCATGCGAGTCCCATCCTCTCGGGAACCTCAAACCGGGGAGCCATGTCTACAAACATCCGCTGCCGCACCCCGGCCGACATACACGTCAATATCTACAGGGCGCCACCGAGGCCGTGGAACGACACGAGTCCCTGGCTTCCATGCATGTAGGTAGCACCCACAGAGCCGACACAGCTTCAGGACTCCTAATCAAGCTGACTTGCTACTTCGACGTACACCCAAAGCCCAACCCCTCCAACCTGGCCTGGTGTCGTGTGTGATATCTGCCCACAAATCCACACTCCAGACCAGCAACAACATCATACAGTCCGAAAAACATCATGCTTCAGTGGGGGCAGAGTCGTTCAAGACAGGACCTCCCCTCTCTCCACCCATGCTTCTTGAGTTACACAACAGCAGCAGCAGCACTACAGATCGCACACGCACATGGACTGGCAAGTACACCACACGGTATGTAGGGTAGGATAGCCATCAGTCGTACAAGTATGCATGCGCGTATGCAACGCAACGTACAGACATACATACAAGACCCCCAGCTTTCGGGAGGAGTGGCAGGTAATACCGTACCGTACACACACAAGAAGCTACAGCAGTCTCCGACATACCTGTATCCGTGTTCTGCTTAGTCGATGACTTTCCCTAGTGTCACGACATACATACAGGTTGCGGCTAGTTGTCTCTCTGCCTTGTGCTTGTCCGTCTGTCTGTCTGTCCGTCTGTCCGGTTATCTGTCCGCCTGGTTGTGGACACCGACCGAGATGTTGCATGTCGTATCCCGAAATTAGATGGACACAACACGGTGGAACCCCCGGGCCGCAACACGAGAAGGAAGGTCACGGGACTCGTATAGGAACTCAACAAGATCATTACAGAGTAATTACTTGGGAGCATGTTTGGTTTGGGTTGCAAAGGGTGAAGAAGGAAGAGTCAGGGAACTTGGTTCCAAACAGACAGGTATAATATGTCTCAGAGTTGTTCTCGCAGCTTGACTACACACTGCGCAACGCTGAGACGATAACTAGGTAAGGTAGGTAGATATGCTCTTCGTATGCCAAAAAGAACTCGCTGCTCCAAGCGACCTCACAAAATAGGTAGTCTACTCTGTTCATAATAACACGAAATGCTGTACTGTAGTATAGGTACTGGTTTTATTTCCGCCGTTCCCAACACAACTCCAACCCCAACAACACCTCGTCGCACTAGTCCGATGCAGGCTCACCAGCCGAAGCAGAAACCAACCCCTCCAGAACATCCTTGGCCCCGCTGATATCCTCGGCCCGGATCCCACTCCGATCACACATCCCCCTAAAGATCCCCCCCTCCATGCGCCACAGCTCCAGCGGCGGGCCCATCTCGGCGATCTGCCCCTTGTCCATGACGCAGATGCGGTCGTAGCCGATGATGGTGCGCAGCCGGTGGGCGATGCACAGCAGCGTCTTGCCGCGGAACCCCGTCGCCATGGTCGCCTGGATCTTGTCGTCCGTCTCCATGTCGACGCTCGACGTCGCCTCGTCGCACACGATGATCTGCGAGCCGCGCACCAGCGCGCGCGCGAGCGCCATGAGCTGGCGCTGGCCCAGCGAGAAGTTGAGCCCGTCTTCCTCGACGATCGAGTCGAGGTGGATGCGGTTGGTGTCTTTGGTGGTGTCGGTGGTGTCGGTGGTGGTGCCGTTGTTGTTGTTGTTGTTGGGGGTGGCGCCCGTGTCATCCAGGTCGGAGCTACTACTCGGTCCGGTGGCGTCTGGGGCGACGAGGTCGGCCTGTCGGAGGGCCGACCACAGCTCGAGGTCGGTGTGCTCGCTGAAGGGGTCGAGGTTGCTGCGGATGGTGCCGCGGAAGAGGGTTGGGTCCTGCGGGATGATGGCGAGGCGCGAGCGGAGGTCGCTGAGGCCGATGGTGGAGATGTCGAGCCCGTCGATCGTGATGTGGCCCCCTGAGAGCTCCACCAAGCGAAAGAGGGTCGACATGATGGAACTCTTTCCGGCGCCGGTGCGTCCGACGATGCCGATGCGCTCTCCGCCTTGGACGTGCATGGAGAGGCCTGACAGGACAAGGGGCAGGCCGGCTCGGTACCGCATTTCGACGTTGTCAAAGACGATCTCGCCCTTCTCGGGCCACGTCTTGCGCACTTCGATTGTCTTCAGGGGCGCTTCCTGCTCGAGCTCGGTGCCGTAGTAGCGGAGACGCTCCACGGAGTTCATGCCATTCTCGACCTCGGCCAGCTGGCGTACGGTAAACTGGATCATCTGAACCATCCCGAGAATGTATGAGAGCACCAGGCCGCCAATCGATGGGTCGACCGAGAACCGCGATGTCACAACCAGGATGCCAACGGTGAAGACAAGACAGTTTCCGATCAAGTCGAGCCGCAACGACAGCCACCTTTGGTTGGAGTAGGTGAGGTAGTAGGCCGAATTCACGTCGTCAAGCGCCTTGCGAATGTCGGAAATGAACCGATCCTTCAGCCCGTAGGCCCTGATGGAGGCAATGCCGGACAGGCCTTCGGAAAACTTGGCGGCCAGCGTCGACCGAAGGATGGACTCGATGCGCTTGACCTCGCGGGCGGAAGCCCGATAGTAGCTGGTGGCGAGGATGAAGAAGATGAACAGCGGTCCCAGGGCGATGGCGAAGTAGTGGAAAAAGGTGATGATGAGGATGAAAATGGCGATGATGCTGCCAACGCTGAAGAAGTACATGCGCATGGCATCCGTGAGGGCGTTGTCCATGACGTCGACGTCGCGGCTGAAGCGGTTCGTGATACGGCCAAGAGGCGTCGTGTCGAAGAAGGCCATGGGGGCGCGCATCACCCTTGTGACGGCGTCGCGCAGCATCACCTTGCTTGCCGTTGTGCCGAATATGGTGAGGGATACCATGAAGGCAAACATGACCAACGCTTGAGTCGCGCCGAGGCCGGCGTAGACGCCAATGTACGTCCCCATCGAATAGCCAAACTTGTCGGCGGTCCACCAAGACAGCCACAGACTGGTGACAATGTTGGCTCCTTGAGACAGGATCAAGAGTGCCAGAACGAGAGGGGCGTTGAGGATCGTGCCCGACGCCCTGACGTACGCACCGTAGACCGACCACGATACGCTCGCGACGGCTCGCTCCTCGGATTGCATCAGGCCCTTGCCCTTCTTCTTCTTCTTGGACTGGCCGTTATCGCCTGGGGCCTGCACAACCGCGGTCTTGTCCTCGTCTTCGACGGCTGTCGATTCCATGAGCTGCTGGAAGGCCTCCGAGTTCTTCATGAGGTTGTCAAACGTGTCGACGGCCTGAATCTTGCCGCCCTCCATCCAAATGATGCGGTCGCAGCGGTTCAAGACCCAGAGCTGGTGCGTCGCCAGGATACGGCACTTATCCTTGAGAAGGCCGAGGATGGCATGGTCAAAGATGTGGCGTCCGACGTGGGCATCGACGGCACTCAGGGGGTCGTCCAGCAGCACAATGTCGGCGTCAAAGTAGATGGCGCGGGCGATGTTCAGCCGCTGTTTCTGGCCTCCGGAGATGGTAATGCCCCTCTCTCCGATCTCGGTCATGTCGTTGTTGGGCAGCATGTCCAAGTCTGGCTGCAGAGCACATCTGTGTGGAGTGGATTGTTAGTCCGATTCACAAGCAAGACGATAAGAGATGAGGAGGACTCACGCCTTGATGACATCGGCATACCACTGCTTGTCAAACTCTTTGCCAAAGAGAATGTTCTGCTTCACCGTCGCGTTCTGGATCCAGGCATATTGCGGGCAAAAGGCTCTGGAGGCGCCGAGGGTGACCTCGCCATTCGTTTGACGCATGTCGCCGGCCAGAGCGGCGAGCAGAGATGTCTTGCCGCTCCCGACGGTGCCGATGACGGCAACGAGCTCGTGTCTGCCAATCTCAACGTTCAGGTCGTGAAGCTTGAACGGCTCGTGCTCCTCCACCAGGGTGCTGGCCACTTCGCTAGAATCGGTTGCCGGGTTATCCTGCTTCTCTCCCGTCGCATCGGGCACCTTCTTCTCCCCTGCCGCATCTGGGACCTTCTTCCCCTTTCCCTTTGCCACCACACCGACGGTCGCGTCGGGATCCTGGGTTGGCGTCCTCTCCCAGGTGAACGAGGCATCGCGCATCTCGACAGCGTTCGGGGCGTCCGGGTCGAAATCAGCCTCCTCCTCGCGCTCCTCGGCCAACAGGAACTCCTGGATACGCGAGACTGACGACCAGGCATCTGTGACCTGACCGATGACCAGGGGCAGCATGTTCAACGGCATCCTTAAACCGTTAAAGAGGGCCAGAGAGGAAAACACGCGAGCGGGAGAGAGGTCGTGGTTGGTCAGCGAATAGGTGATGAAGGCGAGCATGGAGGAGAAGATGGGCAGAGACAAGCTGACGGCCATGATGGCATTGCGGATGGACAGCACAACCTGGATGGCGGTGATCTCGCGGTTCCGGAACTCTTCGAGGCGGTTCATGAAGGAGTTCTCCCAGCCGAAGAACTTGACGAAGCGGACCGACTGCAGGATCTCCTGCGTGAGGCCCACTCTCTGGTCTGTGATCTTATTAATTGCCTTTCGCCGCACGAACAACCCCTTGACGGCCCTGGACAGCAGGGGGACGCCAATGATCAGCAGGGCGAAGCCGGCGAGTGCGCTGTAGGTCAGGTTGACGAGCAGCAAGGCCAGGGTGATGAGGCAGGCGATGGGAGCGGTCCACATGATGTGGAACAGACCAAACGCTTGGTCTACTCTGTACGTATCGACGTTCATTAGGGCCATCTGTGCGTTGTGTCAGCATGGTCACACCGACAGCCTCCCCCTTTCTTGGCGGTTGTTGACTTACAACTCGTCCGTTGCCCCAGCCGGCACCGTCGCCGGCCACGCCATGTTGATTCCCTGGCGGTCCGTTCTTGTCCTTCGCGCTCTCTTTCTCGCCCACCTTGGCAGCCGGGACGTCGGGGAGGTCGGCGCCGCCAGCCTTGGCACGGCCAGAAATCACCATGGACTTCTCGTAGATCAGACTGATCAGAGAAGCCCTGGACATACCGCCGACGAGCATGCCCCGGTAGATGAAGTGGTTAGTGGCCAAGCTCTGGAAGATTTGCATGAAGGTCACGCCAATGACCAGGCCCACGCCTTGCGCAATATGCGGTGCCGGCTGTCCCTGGAGACTCGCAATGTAGGCGTCGGTGGCGAACTGGATCAGGTAGCGCAGCGTAAAGGGGGACATGACCTGCAGGATGGAAGACAGCAGACTGCAGGCGCCGCCCATCCAAAACTCCCAGAAGAAGGTCTCGTTGATGGCCCAGACCAGAGCGTACTTCTCGCCGGCCGCGACGCGGCGCTTGAAGGAGGCCCGCATCTTGTCCGTCAGGTGGTCCACGGCGCGGTCCGGGTTGATGCTGTAGATGTCGTTGAACTCGAGCGTGCGCTTGTAGCCGCGGCTCATCAACGGGGAGATCCACTGGAAGGAGAGCAGGCTGAAGAAGCCGGCCGTGTGCTCCGGACACACCTCCCTCTCGCTCGACACCGGGGGCGTCTTGCCCCAGCGGAGGGGGTTCGGCTGCTTGTACCACGGCTTCTGCTCGGGCAACCTGCCCGTGGCGGTGGTGCTGGTCACGCTGGTGGCGGTAGCAGTGCTTTTCAGGCGGTTCAACTCGTTCCTCCTCTCGTCGTCCTCGGCCGGCCCCGCTATGCTCTCCGTGCTCCGGAGCTGCTCCAGGGCCAGTTCCTGCTCCAGCTCCTGCTCGTCCAGCCTCTCCTTGTCTCCGGAAAGCGATGCATCTTGGGACGGAGGGGGTTGTGTGGACGGCGGAGGGCCAGATGTGCCCGTCTCATCGTGTTTTTCTTGCGAAGAGTCCGTCATGGTCGAGGGTCCGGGACTCCAGGTCAAGGCCTCATATGAGGGAGGTCTGGTGGGGGTGGACTGCGGCAGGCCCTCAAGGCACGGCGCTGAATGTGTAAGGTATGTAACAGGATATTAAATACTCTTTCTGTCTGCAAGTACCTTTGAATGGTGATGTTGCAATGCTAGACGAGTATGACGACGGCAAACGATTGTGGATGCAATCGCAAAGTCGGAAAGCGAAAGCGAGCCAAGTGGATGGGAACAAGGCTGCGATGCCTCTTGGCTTACACGACTGGGCATGGAGGAAATAAAAGGAGTTAAGAACCGAGGGATAATAAATGAGTTCTCAGATGGCAACAGCGTGGAAACGGTGGAAGGCGTGGAGAGCGTCGGAGGCTTTCGACCGACCCCATTTTCCCATTTTCCCATTTTCCCCGTCCGGTCCCCTTCCCTCTCCCCTTCTCCATCCTGCCTTTCCTGGAAATGCAGTGGGTGTCGGCCGAGCGCGAGGGCAAGCCGTTCGAGCTCAATCCGCGCCAACTGAGATGACCTGCCCACCCCGAGCCACCCCCAGTCGGCGCACGGCAAGAAAAAGTACCGAGTACCGATGCTGCGGACCGGGGGCCTGGACGAATCCCCAAAAACACCCCAAAAATGGCGGCCGTGGCCCCGGCTTGGCTCCCGTCTTTTGGTGTCGGAAATCATGATCCACTTGTCCACGACGACCGGCTGACCAATACTCGGAGATATCGGGGATTTTGCCTCTGCTCCGTGTGACGTTGCCCAGCAAGCGTGACGTGAACGACCTGCTAACCTTGATCGCGCCACGCACACCACTCCGGCTCCGGCCCCGTTCCTCTCAGTTCCAATTTCGAACATGCCGTGCTACCCGCTCCTTCGTGAGTGGTCCCAACAAGCTGCAGCGGCCGGCAACCAGATGCACCCCAGCACAGAGAAGAATTGTTCGCAAGTTGCTGGCCCTTGATTGGACATCGGATGCCAGACAAGCTTCTGCCAACCAGGACGTGCTCCACCCTTCCCGAGACGGGCCATTTCTGCCGACTCAAGACTTTTCCGAGGCCACTCCCGCGGCTCAGAAGAAGGGAGGAAGGCCCAGAACAACAACAGGGTTGTGCAGTCGAACAGGGCATTGAGCGTCAGGATATTCCAGGGTATCCAGAACACCTACACGTGTACTATGGCGGAAGCGAAACGTTCTTCCAGACGCTTGCCATGCGAGCCATGGTGCCCTCCAAGGTCCTTCTCGAAGGACTCGGCAAGGAGAGACAGACCCACCCACACCAACCCGCCGCCTGGAGCGGACACGGAGAAGGGAAGAAAAAATACGGTTGGCGCCGACGTCATCATCATTGGGCGACGCACGCCTCCGACATCAAGGAAGGGACCTAGGCTCCTAGGTAGCATTGGCTTCTTCTAGGAACGCGCCTGTCTTTCACCGATGTTTTTGACTCATCGGCCAGCCTTGTCAGCGACGCACTGAAGTCCTGCAGACCGGCCGATGGGGGCCGGGCCTGCGGAGTAATCTTTTCACAACCCCGATTTATGTGTCCGTGACTGTTTCCTGCAGTCTCTCTTTTCGTTTGACTCGGAATACAAGGCTGCGGGCTGATACTTGCAACCTGATTCGGCTTCGCGCGATCCAACGCATGAGAGAGCANCGAGANAAATATGACACATGGAGGTGGAACAGATTTTGAATTTGATGAGTTAGATGGGTGTCTGTGACACTGCGTAAATCTCCACGGTGACCGTAGTGGTTGCAAGCCAAACTCAGCTCAAGGCCCAGTTGGAAAAGACTCTAAAATCCTGGGGAAGGAGATGGCAACTTGAGCCGGAGAGATTGCGTCACCGAAACCCGAGGAACAGCAGAGGGGCCGAAGAACAACCGAGACCACTGAGTCTTTGCAAATGTCCACGACGGTGCCTCCCAACTCCCAACGAAACAGCTCATACTGTTGGTTTGAGAAGGCAAACGACCTCGGGAGGAACCTAAGAGACCTGAAGACCGAGAGATCGAAAACTTGAATAGACGAGAGACAAGAAGACTAAGAGATGAGAGACTGAACAAACAAGAGCGCACACCTACCACTATACAGCTGAGACCCAACGGAGCCAGCAACACCCCGTCGTCACCAACAAGGTTTGCTTTCGCCGGGCCAGCCGGGAATCTCGAATCGAATGCGAGCAGTCGGGGCTCGGCCCAGCGCCATGTGTCTTGTCAAACGGTCTGCCCAAGCCCCCTGGCAACACAATTGTCTCAGCTTATCGTCGGGCCGGGGGGCATCAACACCGACCGCCCATCAGGCTGGCGNGGGCCGGGCCGGCCAAACTCAAACTNGTCGATGAAGAAAGNGTCGAGTCTGGCAGTCCATGACTGACGAAGAAACTGTCAGACTACCTATCGCGGGCGTTGAAGCGTTGGTCGTCATCGCTCGTCCGGTTGGGGAACGAAGTCTAAGTTTTTGGCTCGGCCTTGTAGATCAACAAAACCCAGGAGGTCAGCTCTTCCGTCCAACACTTTNGAGAAAGCTCACCTCGCTCGTTCCCTTCCGCCGACACACGCGACTGTGTTCTGTTNTGTTTTGTTTTGTTTCCCGCCGTCGACTGACTCCAAGCCGCCCGATCCCCGATGAAGAAGTTGTCAAACCTGTCGAAAGCTGCCACGCAACGGAAGCGGTTGAAGCAGGCAGGCAGACGAGACAGAAGAGCGGTCCGTATTCAGGGCGGGCAGGCGGCGAGTATTGCACGGTTCACGCACGGCAAGACGGAATCGCGGGGGGGTTGCAGATGGCGACGATCAACGGTTGACACGGAGGGCGCGAGAGCGACAGAGACGAGGCCGGGATTGCATTTACACGGTGTGGTCGAAGGAAGGGGCTGGTTGGCCTTCCAGAACAAGCCGATTGGGTTGCCAGCCAGCCCGGGAAGACGGTTCCAGGGAAAATCGAGAGGCATTCTTGTGCTGCAGTGGTTGTCACGATCAAGGCTGCTGTATGCTGATGTTGGGTTCGTATCAGGCCGGCTACGGAAGAGAAACCCCCGGCGAAGAATCGCTGCTGTTGCAGAGTCGTCACGGTAGCGATGATATGCCGCTTGTGCCGTTCAAGAGGCGCAAAGAGAGAAAGATATCGTACAGAGGCGGCTCCCATCTACTCCGTTTTGTGATCCAAGCCGAGGAATCGAAGGGGGTAGATGTGAGGCCATAGACAATGTCGACTAGTGCTGCTGCAGACCGAGCCAGATCCCATTGCCAGAGTCGAGTGTCGCACCACCAATGGCTAAGATCTAGGGAACCTGTCTGACGAGGGGCGATGTGCCGAAACAGGGCCATTGACCCTCCCATGCCTGCCGTGAACTCCAATCGATCGAATTTTGGGATATCCGAATTAAGTGCCCATGCCAAAAGCGAAACGAGAGAAAAAAGAAATCCCTGCGACATGGTCAGATGGCAGGTGGCACCGGGAGGCAGCCTCGAGGCCCAGTGGTATGTTTAACGGCCGCCTAGAGGAGTCAATCAGCATCTCGAGTCTTTGCGAGGAAGGGAACGNGGANAGGGGAATATTACTGTAGGGCTCGCGGGCCTCGCCACGAGGAGCCGAGTCGGCGTAAGCACCACCGGCGCTGGGGGCAGCATCACGGGGGGGGCGCGAGTCGCGGTCGCTGGGCCGGTCATAGCGCTCGCGGTCGTAGCTGGGACCACGGCGATCATCACCGCCAGCGCCGCCAGCGCCGCCACGGCCACCTCCATAGCGGTCGCGGTCTTCACGTCCACCACCACCGCCGGCGTAGCGGTCGACGCGGCCGGC
>FJWA01004167.1_pt1 | contig 15197 bp, 10 predicted proteins | sample 1011891 | NCBI WGS metagenome assembly FJWA01 (sample SAMEA3912450, study PRJEB9761) | metagenome | biome: forest; material: soil | place: USA | collected 2011-06-22 | depth 0.1 m
GGGCTTGGGCTGCGGTGCGGCGGGGTTGGGTCTCTGTCTCTGTCTCGGGCAGGGCGGACCAGGCGGCGATGAGGAGGCGGACGGCGCCTTGTTGGGCGAGCTGGCCGCGGAGGGATGGCGTGACGGAGAGGGAGTAGATGATGGCGATGATGAGGGAGAGGGATGCGGCCGAGCTGGTCTTGGCGCGTGTGACGAGGGCGGGCGTGATGCCGGCCTCAAAGACACGCTTGCAGCGCTCTGCCACGTGGGCGTCGTCATTCAGGGGGTCGGTCTGCAGCTTGCCGCCGGCATTTGCGTACGCCTTGAGCTGATTTAGCCTCTTCTGTTCCTCGGTTTCCACGGGCCGGTATCTGGTGAGGTTGAAGAAGATACTGAGAGCACCATACGTCAGGGGAGACTTGGGAGGTGCGGTCTCGAGTGCCTTGACGAGGCGCTTCAGGCTGTCTTGGTCGCGAGCCAGCTCCTCCTTGATCTTGGACTGTATCGTTGCATACGCCAGTCCTTCGACCGAAATATGGACGTGCTCCGGGTCTTCGGCGAGCAGCTTGGCAAATCTCTGAGAGAGATCCTCAATGCTTGTTACTGCGGACTGTACTCTAGGTTCGAGACCCTGGTCGGGCTGGCTCCCCGAGGGCGGCAACGGAACTGCCTTTGGGCTTCATGTCAGCCAGACACCCTCAGCGCAGGACAGGTGACCTAACCCTAGTCTTCACCAAGACGAGTTCGGCAAGGTGCCGGACGTGTTTGGAGTGCTGTCTCATTGAGATAGAGCCTTCTGAGGCATCCATGTCCGGGTCGGTCGAATGCATGGACGCGTCGGCATCGTCGGGGTCTTGCGAGGCGATTTCCTCCAGCCAGTCGTCGCAATACCTCAAGACGGGCTGGATACACTTGCTCTGCATGCATGCGGCGTTGAGCATCTCCAGGCACGCCGTCTCGACCTTCCTGCTCTTCCACTTCCGCCTCATAAGCGGGGCAAGGCTGGGCAGGAAGCCCTCGGTAAGAAACAGGTCCGTGGTGATGTCGGGCATGATGGGGAAGATGGCTGCTGCAACACAAAAGGCAACGATGTAGTCGTCGTAGGTCCCTCGCTTGATCCTTGCGTGGAAGAACTCGGAGAGCTTCTCGATCCCCTCCTGGCCAGCCGCCTTGAGGTAGGACGACGTGCAGAAGGTGGCATGAGCCCGCACCTTCTCGGCCTGCCTCAGGTCAAGATAGCAGACGATAGTATCGAAGCAGTCGGCATCAACGATGGAGGTGATTGACGGTTCGCCCTTCTTGGCGAGCTCGACATCTTCGTCCAGGAGCCTGGTCAGCTTGGCCAGGTCAGCCACTGTGTCGTCGTCCTCCTTCCCGCCTTCCATCAGCTGGGCAAAGAGAAGCATGGTCTGGTCTTGTCTCCCCAGAGACTGTGGCTCCGNGGGGGCAGAGCTGGTTGTGGCGGCCATTTTATTGTTGGATGCTGCGCCAACACCGCGAGATCGGGCTGTTTTTGTGACGGTCTGAGCGGAGGCTGTAGATGATGCTAGATCGAGACCGAGGGAAAGGTTTGGTTGGTGGGAGGGAAGGTTCAGTGTGGTAAAGTGCAGAGAGCAGAACAGAGAGCGAAGAGGGGGCAGACGCGAAGCTTGCTCCTTTGAAGGCTTCCGAGGTCAGGTCGGCAAGAAGAGTCAGAGAGGAGAGAGAAGGCAGTGAGGTCCGGGTCTTGGTTTAGGCTTGAAAATCAAAGAACCGAGTTAATTAGGACACGTTCAAACTGCGTGAAGTCTTCTGGCGACGAAGAGTTTGGTGTGTTTGGTCATTGAGGTTGCGGAATGACGATGAAGCCGTGAGCTTGGAGAGCTTCCCTGATCCGATAATGGATAACATTGATGCCCCTCCATGCTGGACCCCCACGCGTCATCCAAAGCAGACTAGCGTACATATCGTGCATGTGCTGTGGTGGGGCTTCCGTCCCAAGCATGCGCGTGTCTCTCCAACTCCACGTCGACTCTCTGGATTGGCAAATGCACAGATCCACGGGTACTTCGCAGAGCATTCGACGAACAGCACATGACCAGACACGGCCTATCCCCGACTCCGACCGTCGTGCACCGGCAGCATCGCATTGGACTTCCATGAGCGGATTCCGGTGAAACACTAAAAAAAGAAGAAGAGAAGACTGTGTCACGGTTGGCGGTGTGGCCCTCGGGTCTGCAGCCCTCGTGGCCTGCCCAGCAAACCGCTAGGACAGCCGCTCGGCGCCCAAGATGAGCGTCCAAGATGCCGTCGACGCTTCGGAGCACTACGAGGTATACAACACCGACGACGTGCCGTCCCTCTGCACCGTCATCATTGACACCAACCCGCGCGCGTGGGCAGCTCTCGCCGACGTGCTCCCCATTTCCAAGGCCATCGCGAACATCCTCATCTTCGTCAATGCCCACCTCGCCTTCAGCAACTTCAACCAGGTCGCTGTCATAGCCTCCCATACCAACCGAGCAGTCTGGCTCTACCCAACGCCGCCGAAGCAGGCAGCTGCTCGGTCGCAAGATGTCCCCATGCGAGACGCCGGGCACCAAGGCCATACGCCCTCCTCCGCCAACAAATACCCGCAGTTTGCACAAATCGAGAACTCCCTCTTAACCTCGCTCCGTGCTCTCGTTGACGAGACCACCGCCCCCGACCTTGCCTCGACAACAACCCAAATATCCGGCGCCCTCACCCTCGCCCTCACACACATCAACAAAACCGCCCTCTCCTTTACCGCCTCCTCGACCGCCTCCCATGCCGCCACCACAAAGGGCGCCTCCGGAGGGGCCGCCCCGGGAGCAAGCACGTCTACGGGCGGCAGCCTCGCGGGCCTGCACGCACGGATCCTGATCCTCTCCGTCAGCGACAGCTCGCCGGCGCAGTACATCCCGACCATGAACGCCGTCTTCGCCGCCGCCCACGCCGGCATCGCAATCGACACCCTCGCCCTGCGCGGCACCGCCACCTTCCTCGAGCAGGCCAGCTTCATCACGCGCGGCACCTTCATCCGCGCCGCCGAGCCGCGCGGGCTCCTCCAATACCTCATGCTCGGCTTCGGCAGCGGCACCGCCCCCTCCTCCAACCCCTCGGGCGGAGCACACGCCGAGCCTGGCAAAGGCCCCGCCAAGGCCAAGGCCGCCGCCGGCTCCACATCAACAACAACCAACGGCAGCAGCAGCGCGGGGGCGACAGCAGGAGGGAAGACCAAGGCCGGAAAACTCGGCCTGGGCGCGAGCGTCGCCGAGCTGCTCGTCACGCCCAGCGCCGAAGCAGTCGACTTCCGCGCCGCCTGCTTCTGCCACCGCAATGTGGTCGACACGGGCTACGTGTGCAGCGTCTGCCTCAGCATCTTCTGCGAGGTGCCGCCCGGCGGGGAGTGTCTGACGTGCGGGACGGTGCTGGCGCTCGGGAACTACGGGAACAGACCTGTGGTTTCTACTGGTGCTACTGCTGCGGGGGTTGCTGTCGGTGGCGGCTCGCCGAGTGCGAAGAGGAAGGCGGGAGTGAACGGGGAGATTTGATTTTGAGTGGAGGCTGATTGCTTGTTGGAGTATGTCTGGGGAGACACCTCCTATGGATGTTTCTCATTCTTTACTTGGAGTTGTAGATCGTGGCGTCCTCAGGGGGCAAAGGGGCATCAAAATCGTCTCGGCAGACGTGGCGTTTCGGAGCGTTGAGGGAAAACCATGACCCTGCTGTGGGGTCAGTTCTGGGTGCTTGGCCATGCGTAATTGAAGCAATGTTCTTCTATTAGTAGTCTCTGAGTCTACTCTACATCAAGCAACACCAAGGTGGAGTGTGTGTGTACTCAGGTAATCGTTCTCTAGGTATCCTCACCCACCCTAAACACCGACAACGCCACCCTCCGATCGCCGCCGTGGCATGTTCCCCGACACCCTCCTCAAAAACCGCACAAAGGGAAGGCCAGGCTTACCCCAGCCGAATCTTGCGGCCGCCCTGCGCGACGTGCCCGGTCTTACCGAGGCGCGACATGACGCAAAGCGGCTCCCGTTCCGTGGACGCCATAGAGGCCAGGGCGAACGAGTCCGTGTTGTGCGCAAAGTAGAAATAGGCTCCCGTGCGGTCCTTCTTTACGGCCATGACTCCAATGGCCCCGGGCGAGGGCTGGTTAGAAACGCCGGGGTGGCCCATAAAGTCATCGACGATGAAGGACTCGAGGATGGCGTGCTCGTCCTCCTCCGCAATGTCCCGCCCGCCCGGCCCTCGACGGGTGCCCTGGAACAGGCGCTCAGCGCACTTCCCTGAGGCCAGGCAGGTTGCCATGTGCTCGCCCGTGCCGCTGGTCACGGCGGCTACCGAAGTGGCCAGGTCGTCGTCGAGGTCCTCGGGGATGACGGCGGTGCCGACCCCCACCAGGGCAGCAGGCCCGGTGCGGCCTCTATGCTTCATTCCAATGCCCCCAGAGGATGATCCTGCCGCAATGTTGCCTTGCAAATCGATTGCAATCGCCCCAACTGTATCTGTAACCGTGTCCATGCGCTGCTCCACATCTGGAGGATGCTGAGTCGCGACATGGTCGGTCCTGGGAATTGCAGCGCTGCTATGGTGGCTCTCGGCGTTGAACCCAGAAGCTTCGTCGTCGTCCAAATCATCCACCATATTCACGTCGCCATCATCGTAACTTGCTGTCCCGTCGTGGACTGAGGCAGACGGAGGAGGCGTCGATGCAAGATTGGGCGACTGTTGTCTCAAATTTGCGCACTCTATCGACTCCGTCGGTGCCGACGGGCTTCCGCGCGACTGAAAGGCGGCCGCCAAGAGATTCAAGGGATTCCGGCTCGGGGCTCTGGAAGGATCTAGCGTTCCCCCTGAGGTGCCAGCAGCGGCTGATGGAGGCGATGTTGGGTCGGGGGAGTCGGGTTGGCCCTCGTTCCAAGTCCCCGTGAGAATAGCGCTAGTATGGTCTCGAAGTTGAGGATCGTGCAGAGGGTTCGCAACCTGATCATAAGGACCTGGCATTGGTGTTGGTGCTTTTCGGCCGCAGTATTTCCCGTGGTAAGTTGTGGCCGACCTGCTCTTTGCCTCGACCCTCCGCAAGTCTTCGCTCCAGCGGAGATAGCGGTCCTTTGCATTTCTAGAGACCAAGAACTCGTTTCGGACGGTTTTGATGCCATGTTCCTCCGCAAAGCTCTTGGCCCCTTCACCGACGAGGATGTTGGGAGGGACCCGGCGGAGAGACAGAGGTTGGCTGCTCGTATCGAGAATCTTCTTGGCCAGAGATATAGGGTTTTTGACTCCTAAAAGCATCGGGTCAGCCACAGCGGGTACCGTCTTGAGAAGGGCATCGATGCATACCAGGAACAGCACCACAGGCGCCGCTTCTCCCGAGGTGGTCGACAACGGTTGCGTCGCCCTCAACCACGCCGTCGATGTTGAGATTGCTTCCGAAACCAGAATTGGTAACCTCCTTGTCCTCGAGGCACCTGATGGCAGCTTCAACGGCTTGGGGAGCAGTTGCGCCGGCTTTGAGGAAGTTCATCCCTATGCGGGCAGCTCTGGACCGAAGACGTCAGCCGTGCCGGTCTGCCGAGTGGCCATCGGATGACTTACTCGGCGCAGGCCTGAAGATGGACCTTCTCATTCATCACGCTGTGATAGCCGGCCCCTGCGTGGATGAATATGGACGCAATTGGCCTCTTGGGAAATCGTCTCCATCTACTGCTGTCGACAGCGCCATCCCCTTCGTGGGGAATGGCTAAGAAGTCTGCCTCGCTTGACATTGTGCCGTCGTAAGACGTTCGATTGGTATGGCAGATGAAAACCAGCCACCGCCTAGTGTTGGAGGAGCCAGCTGGACCAAAGTGGTCGGTTGCCGAAGAGGGGGCCGCGAGCGCGGCTTCGAGAGGATGGGTCGCCGCCCAACTGATCTTTCTTAAGTGAAGAACGCCGGGCCAAAGTATCGAGAATCGTAAGTTGTCCAAAGACGAGATCGCAATTGGTCTGGCTGGACAGTGTTGCGTCTAGGTTTTTTGACTCATGGCAACACAGATTGCCCAAGACGCGAGCCGCAAGCAACAGGTTTGCCGATTTGAGAGGTTGTGCCCGTGGTAAAGTTGGCGGAGGGCCGTGGACTCTAGGGAAAACAGGACGATGGGAATCCCCCAAAGAATGAATGGCTATTTTGAAGACAAAACAAACAACTCTCTCTGGAAGGCCTCTGAACGGGTCAAGACACTTCCTCCAGGAGGGAGTAAATACCCAAGGGGTGCAGTTTGAGCAAACCCGGGGCGGTAGAAATTGGAGAGAGAAGCAGAGGTGCGGGAGGGGGATGAGGAATGGGGGGGCCGGCAACAAACTTGGACTGCGGCGTGGAGAGGTTCGCTTCGAGCTCTGAAGCGACATCATACGGATCTCAAGGAAAGCGGGATTTGGGCTGCACGCTTCTCTAAAAATCCCACGCGGGCCCTGACGAGAGATTCATGGGCTGTGGTTGCCCATGTAGGGACTGGTAGTGGACAGTGGGAGTGGGATGGCAGTTGGAGGTGATCCAAGCTTAAGTCGCCGTTGCCCTGAAGCCTCCCTCTCCATAAGCCCCGGGGAGTCTAGAATTGCTCTTTGAACTTCTTCGGGGCCGGCATCTGAAGCATCACTCAATCTCCTGTGTTGGTCAAGTTGAGCCTTGAACGCGAGCTCCTATCTGGTCGAGATTGCGCCGAGTTGACGANCCCAGAAGGTGTTGAAGATGCGCAAGAGGTACTCAGGTATTCAGGTAAAATATTCCGGCTGCGCGGACACAGTTTCCAGCCGCCGTAGTTGGCGGGGCACACTCCTCCTTGGCATCCACCCTTCTTGGCAAGGCCGCAGCGCGGGTCCCGCTGCCACCGGGGAGCTCGCCAGACGTAATCTTGGACCTCAACTCCACTGCCTGCCTGCACGCCCGAGACACTGCACCTCGCTCGCTCTTGAGCATCCCTTGCTGTATTTGCTGCGCAGACACGAGAGCAGCAGCTGCGCGCAGCAGCGACACATTCGCAACAATGGCCAACCAAACCCCCGCCGTTGTCATGGACAAGTACGTGCTGCGCCGAGACTTCCCCCCCAAAGCCTAGCCCCGCTCTGCTCGTCGAGAGACATGGAGCCAACGACGCCGCGCCCGGCTTCGAGTCCACCATCACTGACCACCTCTTTGCAGTGGCACGGGGTTTTCCAAGCTAGGTTCGTCATCCTGTTTTGGGCCCTCCCCTGGCTTCTCGCCGTTGCGCAGCTGACCGGTCATTCCCCCAGGTTTCGCCGGCAACGACTCTCCCTCCTTCGTGTTCCCGACAGCGATTGCGACCAAGGGTCCTGCGGCCGGCGCCGCCTCGGGTTCCGGCCGCCCCGCCGTCGGGAACAAGCCGTCCTTTCTTACCGGCGGAGCTGGCCCGACGGGCCACCTTTCGGGAAAGCGAGGGACTGAGGACCTCGACTTCTTCATCGGCGACGAGGCGATCGCGGCCTCGTCTGGGCCTGGTATGTTAGGCGCCACTGGCGGAGAAGCTATGGACTGACGGCTCCAGGTTATGGGTTACACTACCCGATCCGGCACGGGCAGATTGAGAACTGGGTTGGTCAGACTGGCACGGATGCCCTTTGACGGGGGGCTAACACATGGTTGGCAGGATCACATGGAGAGGTTCTGGTCCAACTCCATCTTCAAGTACCTCAGGGTCGAGCCCGAGGACCATCACTTCCTCCTCACTGAGCCGGTGAGATGGCCCCGAACATCTGCGCTGTGGCACGGGGTAGCTAACGGCGGCTGCAGCCCCTGAACCCCCCCGAGAACCGAGAAAACACGGCCGAGATCTTCTTCGAGTCATTCAACTGCGCCGGTCTCTACATTGCGGTCCAGGCCGTGCTGGCGCTGGCTGCGTCGTGGACATCCTCAAAAGTTACCGACAGGTCCCTGACGGGTACGGTTATCGACTCGGGTGACGGTGTCACGCACGTCATCCCCGTGGCTGAGGGCTACGTTATCGGATCGTCCATCAAATCCATCCCCATCGCCGGTCGCGACATCACCTACTTTGTCCAGTCGCTTCTCCGAGACCGCGGCGAGCCCGACTCGTCTCTGAAGACGGCGCAGGAGATCAAGGAGGAGTACTGCTATGTCTCCCCGGACATTGTCAACGAGTTTGCCAAGTACGACCGGGACCGCAGCCGGTTCATGAAGCACGTGGTCGCGCACCCAGGCGGCCGCCAGGTGACGGTCGACGTTGGTTACGAGCGTTTCCTTGCGCCCGAGATCTTCTTCAACCCGGAGATCTATTCGTCCGATTTCTTGACCCCGCTGCCCGTGGTCGTCGACGGCGTCATCCAGTCCTCACCCATCGATGTGCGCCGCGGTTTGTACAAGAACATTGTCCTCTCGGGCGGCAGCACCCTCTACAAGGACTTTGGGCGCAGGTTACAGCGTGACATCAAGCAGCTCGTCGACGCCAGGATCCGCCAGAGCGAGGTGCGCAGCGGCGGCGCCAAGAGCGGAGGGCTGGAAGTGCAGGTCATCACGCACAAGAGGCAGCGTCACGGTCCGTGGTTTGGAGGCAGCTTGCTCGGCCAGACCCCCGAGTTCCGGTCGTACTGCCACACCAAGGCGGAGGTAAGGTTATCTTCTTCCCCTCTCAGTCCCAGACTGTGTGGGGCAGTAAGGTTGTTGACTAACCTGCTCGGCAGTATCAAGAATATGGACCCGGTATCGTGCGGAGATTTGCCCTGTTGGGCGGCCCTGGCGGTGGTGGTTCTCATTGATTTCATTGGAGAAAGCGAGCGATGTTTTCACGAAGGGGGCGGCAACGTTTCTTCGGGGCGGCGCCAAAAACAGATAGGGAACGAAGTTGAAGTTGACATGCTGTTATGTTGGCTGGCCTATGGGTACGAGTTGTTTTGTTCCTTTGAGGCCTGGCTCCCCGATGGTGATGGTGTCAACCCGGCTCCATCTTCAAATGCCAAGCCGGCAATCCCGGCTCGTGTCTTCCGGAGCGAGCTTCGATTGCTGTGTTTGGTGTTGTGGGTCGACGGGACAATCCTCCGCTCCGTCAACCCGGCCAGAGCAGGCTTTTCCCCCATCTATCGTGATTCTGGTTCGAGACTCGGTCTTGTCCCCCCACCTCGCCCCGAACCGGCCCGTTTGAGAGCAACGCGCAGGCTGCAGGATGGCGTTGCAGCAACGCGATGCAATGCACGAGTAACGTGTGGCCTAGTCCAGTCTCGCACGTTTTAGCCGCCTTCGCTTGCTTACGGCGCTCGGGGACGCCCGCCCGGGAATTACTCCCGCGACGTCTTTAAGATCAGACCACCGACATGGACCAAATCTGGATTTTTGGACTAGAATGCACGCAAGATTCACGGAGCCCCAATTGAAACCCGTTACGCTACGCATGATCTCTTTCGATAGACGAATTGGGCACCCGCCGCTCCAGGGACCGCGAGATCCGAACTTGACGAGTGGCTTCCATCTGGACTTCTCGGAGACATGGGAAGAAGGAAGGTTTAGGTTGGGTCAGATCATACGGTTCCTCGCCCGAGCCCTGCATCGACAAGAGTCTTCCCACCATTCCACGTTCCCGCACTGCAGATCCCGCCTTCAGAACCATCCTATCACTCTCTGTCTATCTCCACTCGGTCTCGCGTTGCTGCTTCTTGGGAAGCCGTTGCAAATCCCCGCTAATCTGCAGAGCGTCGTAATGACGTTACGACAGTGGATGATGAACATCGGATAGAAAAGGGGGGGTTGATCACTGTGCATGGATGGGAGCTGTTCTTTGTTCCGCAGATCCAGTACCTACTCTCGATACCTTACTTATCAGTGATATCATCACCAATCTGTCGCCTCTTCTTCTCCTATTCCAGTTCCTCCTCACAACAAGCCAACAACCAGACAAACCCAACACGAAAATGACAAAGTCCGACATCCCAAGCGAGCAATGGGCTCAAGTGGTTGAGAAGACGGGCGGCCGTAAGTGTCTTGCCTACGCCTGAGTTGCCTCGAGCCAACTCAACACAGACACGCCGGTGCATGTTAACTGACAACAAGCAACCCACAGCCGTCGTCTTCAAGAAGATCCCCGTCCAGAAGCCCGGCCCGGATGAGGTGCTTATCAACGTCAAGTACTCGGGCGTGTGCCACACGGACCTGCACGCCATGATGGGCGACTGGCCGCTCGCGACGAAGCTGCCGCTCGTGGGCGGGCACGAGGGCGCCGGCGTGGTGGTGGCCAAGGGAGATCTGGCGCACGACATCGAGATCGGCGACTACGCTGGCATCAAGTGGCTCAACGGCAGCTGTCTCTCCTGCTCGTACTGCTTCCAGGCCGATGAGCCGCTCTGCTCCCGCGCGCTGCTCTCGGGCTACACCGTCGACGGCAGCTTCCAGCAGTACGCCATCGCCAAGGCCGCCCATGTGGCCCGCATCCCCAAGACGGTCAGCCTCGAGGCCGTGGCGCCCGTCCTGTGCGCCGGCATCACCGTGTACAAGGGCCTGAAAGAGTCGGGCGCCCGCCCCGGCCAGACGGTGGCCATCGTGGGCGCGGGCGGCGGCCTGGGCAGCATGGCGGTGCAGTACGCCCGCGCAATGGGCCTGAACGTCATCGGCATCGACGGCGGCACCGACAAGCGCGCGAGCTGCAAGGAGCTGGGCGCGAGCACCTACGTCGACTTCCTGTCCTCCAAGAACCTGGTGCAGGAGGTCAAGGACGCGACCCCCGACGGGACAGGCCCGCACGCCGTGTTGCTGCTTGCGGTGCAGGAGAAGCCGTTCCAGCAGGCCACCGAGTACGTGCGCAGCCGCGGCACCGTCATCTGCATCGGCCTGCCGGCCGGCGCCTACTTCAAGGCGCCCGTCTTCGACACGGTCATCCGCATGATCACCATCAAGGGCAGCTACGTCGGCAACCGCCAGGACACCCAGGAGGCGCTCGACTTCTTCGAGCGCGGCCTCGTCAAGGTGCCGTGCAAGACGGTCGGCCTGAGCGAGCTGCAGGACGTGTTCAAGCTGATGCAGGAGGGCAAGATTGTGGGCCGCTATGTTGTCGACACCAGCCGGTAGAGTGCGGGTGAGATAGAGTGGGGTGTGGGTGAATGAAACGGGATGGACATATCAGCACAGGAGCGAGGAGTGCATAACTGGATGATAATGACTCTCAACATGGACAAACATGGAGAAAAGGAGGGAGTGGGTTTCGATATCAACCAAGGCCGGCCCGGAGTTGCTCAATAAACGACAAAACTAATAAAATATACTTGCTTTCTAGCAACTGCTGGGTAATCGTAACTCATTCACTTTCCTCTCCGTCAAACACTATACCCTGCACTATTCCGCTGCCTCGTCTCCCCCACCGCCTCAAACCTCCCATCCGGCAACCTCACCACCCCCTGCACCGCGCTCATCCCGGGCGCCATCCACTCCACCTCGTGCCCCTTCTCCGCTAACGCGGCCACCAACCCCTCGTCAAACCCCTGCTCAACCCTTAACACATGCGGCATCAGCTGGTGATGCAGCCTGGGCGCGGCCACGGCCTCGCGTAGCCCCGCGCCCCTGGCCAGCACGTCCCAGGCGACCCAGGTAGTGGCGCTGATGATGCGGGAGCCGCCGGCGGCGCCGGTGGCCAGGGCCAGCGAGCGGTCGGCGGCGTGCTCGGCGATGAGCGGGGTGATGGACGACAGTGGGCGCTTGCGCGGGCGGATGAAGTTGGCCGGGCTCGGGGCGAAGCCGAAGGCGTTGGGTCGGCCGGGCTGCGAGAAGTCGTCCATCTCGTTGTTGAGGATGATGCCCGTCTCCGGGTCGAGCAGCTGCGCGCCGAAGAGGAGGTTGATGGTGGTTGTTGAGGTGACGGTTAGGCCGGAGCGGTCGGCCGTCACGATATGCGAGGTGCCGTGCGGGGAGGGGAGGTAGAGGGATAGGGGGTCATAGGCTTCGAGGGGCTGGGTGGTGTTGTCGAGGATGCGGTGCCGGACGGCGCGGGCGGTGTCGTCGCTGAGGAGGTGGGCCTGGTACGCCGTGGTGTTGGTGATGAACTCCGGGTCGCCGAGCTGGAGACGTGCGCCGTAGGCAAATTTCATGGCCTCGACGAAGCGGTGGGTGGTGAGGTTGGCGTCGGCAAGGTTTTCGGGCGGGTACTGCTCCATGGTCTTGAAGATGCTGAACATGACGGCACCGCTGCTGGGGGCTTCGGTGGTGAATAGCCTGTAGTCGCCGAAGGTGATGTTCAGCGGCGGCTTGACCTCGACCGCGTACTCCCGGAGGTCGTCAAGCGTCATTGTTCCGTTCATCTTTTGGATAAAGCTTATCAGAGACTTGCCTGTGAACGGGTCAGCAAGTTTGTGAGCGAGGTGTACAGGAGAAAGCAAACCTACCGATTTCTCCGTTATAAAAGACATCGATTCCTTGGTTCGCTATCTTCTCGAGTGAGCTCGGAGGAGTTAGCAAACGCCAGGCCTTTGTGAGCAAAGTTTACGACTCACTTCGCATAGCGTTCCCTTGTTATGGTGTCCCCGAGTTGGAGAAGGGTGCCTGGAAACTTATCTCAGCGAATACCTTGTAGAATTTCGGCGTTCGACGTGCTCACCATTGGGGGCAAAATCTTCAGCCCAGATCGGATCATTGACAAGAAAGTTGTTCTTACTACTGGCGGCCTTCATGTAGCGGACCAGGTCCTCGGTGACTTGCCCATGCTTGTCAGTAGGAGTATTCCGTCAGGGATACTGGCTGGGCAATACTGACCTCGGAATCCATCTCGAGCGACACGGACTGCCGGCATGACGAGGGTCTTCCAGGGCAGCACTCCGTACCGCCTGTGCAAATACTCCAACCCTCTCAGTTCGCCCGGGACAGCAACGGCCAGGCCACCAAATTCACTTGCGTTTGGGTCGTGCTCGTACATGTCCTGACTTGCGGCGGCTGGGGCTGTCTCCCTGTAGTCGATGGACTCGTAGTTGCCATTCTTATCACGCACAAGCATGAAGCCCCCTCCGCCAATACCGGAATGGTACATGCCGACGACACCCACGCAGAGTGTGGTTGCCACCTTGGCATCGGCGGCAGATCCCTACAGACACCAGCAGATGGTCAACCTTGATACCGGGGCCAGACTCGAAGCGATAAGAAGAGGACTCACGCCGACAGCAATGGCGTCTATCCCAATTTTGGAGCATATCGAGCTCTCACTTGCAACGGCTCCCTTGCTGCCGTCGGAGTCGGCGTCTTTAAAGAGGACCCCTTGTTGGTTTACCGGGGAGGCCAGGCCCGAAGAGAGCTGGAGGATGAGTAGGAGGAGGGGCAAGGGCAGGAGACAGCATGACGGTAATGATGGAGGACCTGTGCAAGTGCGTATTTCTTAGTCTTCTAGAAGCCTCTCAAGACTTCCCACAGCCGTCAAGACTCACGCATAGCGGCTATCGAGAGAGAGATCGAGCCTGGTTGGCTTATCGGAGAGCCAAACAAGAAGCGAGCGAAAGGAAGACGTCGAGCTCATTCCTGCCGAGAGATGCCAACACGGGGATCCAACGCCGGCCGGATACAGAAGCAAACGCCCTCGATACAACAGGAAAAGAACAAGAAATCAAGTTACGAATCGCATTCTGGCCTGCTTGATGGGCTGCGATAAGGGACTCGGCCTCGGCTTCGGCTTGCCGTTGGTGAGTGGAGGTCAAGCAAGAACCCTAACCCCGTCGCCGCCTGGATTCAATTAACCCCTTTGAGGAAGGCGAATGGAGACAATGACAACATCATCTGACCAGTTGATCACCCGCCCTTTCCTGTCAACGTGGGCTTTCTGAGTCCTAACTCGGAGAAGCTTGGATGTTACTAATCAATACCCTTGGATTCTGAAAAGATGGAAGCCACCCGCTTGCACGAGTCCGTCTGTCAATGCGTTTCTGACCAGAGGCTTGGGTACGTAGAACTCAATAGCAGTGTCAGCACAGACGCGATCTTCCCGCTGCGGCATCAATGAGGTGCGAGGAAAGTTGGGATGAACACCCAACGTTGGGGAAGACCTAGTCATTCTGCGCAGAAGATACCTGTATTCCGCATGTTCACATCTCCCTCTTTCTTCTGCCTCTATCCCCCGACGCTTCCGGCGCACACCAGAGCAGGACACGACACACCCTAGCCGCACTGCCGCATCTCCATGTCCCGAGGCACGGATTCAACGGCGATAACACTGACAACAGGCTTCCAGAACAATCCAAGGCCCGAAAATACACAGTAGTCTCAGTTCCGCCTGTACCGCCTGCACTGCCCAGATGATGCGCAGATCGCCCAAAGCCAATTTTCAGTTCCAAGTCCTGTCCCCAGCAAGATCATGCCAGAAAGCGCTTACCAAGACCGCCCAGACGTCTGGCCTGGCAAATGTTTTCAGCAAGCTGCAATCGTCAGTCGCTTTTGGAGTTTCGCATTGACGACAAGGTGCCTTGCGGGCCAGGTCTCGGGCGAGGCAGCCAATCACAGCCGAGTCCGACAGCAGGGTGCGATTTCAGGTTTGGAAGCGGGTCGGCAAGGTGAAACCATTCCCCTGGACCGTCCTGGCAATTTTGCCAGCATGGGGGCTGCTGCGGAATCCAAACCACAGAAACTTTTCCATGCCGCTCTGCCACAACGCCAGCCCGAAGCCACGGATGCCGGGAATTCAATGACAGTGTCGAGGACCGTTGGCGCATCCTCGGGCTATCACAAACCTTCACAGCCCTAAAATCTATCAAGCCACTGAGATCAAGACAGAGAGACACCATACCTGTACGCTAACTACACGACGCCCGGCGCCTGCTCACACTTGCCGACGTTGCAGATAACACCCCTCTTCTTCGCTCCCCAGCAACGAAACAAAATCGAGACCCTTGGCTGCCCACCCCCACCGCATCGCGACACAGCCGAGTTCTCGGGCGATCGCTTGTGTCAGGGACACCCGGGCTCCTGGTCGGCAAGTTCAGAGGATTTTCTTCATGCCGTGGATCGTAGTGTCCATCACCGAGAAGCCGAGGAAACACGCGGGCCACGGAGCGATCATCATGCGTTCATCTCATCACTCGGCCGTCGATTGTTTATTCTCCCATACCAAGCGTCTCTGCCTCTATTCTGTACAGGATCACATTCTCCATTGTAAAACCTCATCTGCAGCCAAGACCACACCGGCATCTGGAAACCCAGTCTGCATGGCCTTGGACCTTCTCCCTCCACACCCCTTTCCCCCCTC
>FJWA01007037.1_pt1 | contig 14928 bp, 15 predicted proteins | sample 1011891 | NCBI WGS metagenome assembly FJWA01 (sample SAMEA3912450, study PRJEB9761) | metagenome | biome: forest; material: soil | place: USA | collected 2011-06-22 | depth 0.1 m
ACCACCAACTCCCCCCGCCCCATCAAGGAATCCGACGGCTTCTACCAGTGCCTCGCACCCCCCGAGGGGCTGCCCCGCACCAGCATGGAGACCTCCTCGTCGGTGTATACCTGGGAGACGGGCCAGCACGACGACGACGAGGACGACGACGACGACGAAGAAACCAAGACCGTCCCGACGACGGCGGCCGCGTGGTCGCCCGAGCAGACGCCCAAGCAGCAGTCGAGGCATACCACGCCTGTGATTGGGTATGGCAGGGGCGGCGGGTTTGACAANGAGACGATGGGCGGGTTGCAGGTGCAGGGGGATACGAATGGGCCGAGGCCGACGAGCGTGGGTGTTGCGTTTTAGGTGGCTTGACTAACACGTTGTTCGTGTTGTTGTGTTTTTTGGGGCGGGGATGCCCCGTGTANTTTTTTGGCTTGGTCCTAGAGGCGGGGGTGTGGTAGTTGGGGAGGGGAAGGGAAAATGGATGCCCTGGTACGGTGCGGTTCGAGCTGGATGCTTGACAGGACACCGTCGGGTTGGCATCTGGGTAATTCTGGGAGAGGGGAGGTTGTTTGCGATGCGTTACTAACGCTACTGCTACGATTACTGCTGCTACTACATAGGGTTGATACCATGGCGTTGCGTTGCATTGTGTGGAGGTGGAGGAGGGATGCCGTCGTTGATAGACAGACAGACGAGGCTGGAACTACCCACCGATTCAAGAATCGAGACATTACTTGCTGGCACACAAACAAACCGCTTGGTCAATTCGCTGCCGCCTGCATGCGAAATGCAGTTGATGCAGCCGGTGGAAAAAAAGCCAATTTTCGTAGCCGCCGTGTTGTGCAGGTGCTGAATCAATATCACGGGCCTGCCTGCGCACTGTAATTTGGCTAGCCGCCCGCTCGCGGCGGACTCGGTCTCGTGTCTGCTGCGCGGCGGGGGAGGGGTGTGCGGCGAGTTTGAGACGCGGTGATACGAGGCGTGGGGTTGGGAAGGGATCGGGAATCGGCGACACGAAACAAGTCCATCGAGGTCGGGAGCTTTGGCGAGGTCATTCGGAGCTTGTCCTGGTGCTTGTGCCTTTTGGTTGGAGGTGGCGCGAGCTGACGCTGGTGTCAAAATGCTTGCTGAGAGAGTCTGTTCCTGGTCAGTGGAGCTGCAGTGGAGCCCACTGGCCGGGTGGCATGTGTTGGGACTAGCGCTCCCGGTCGCACGGTCCGGATCATCCATCTTTGGTTCTGGTCTTGACCGTCTTGACCGAGACACAAGACAATTAAGTTGAGTCCTCCAGACCATCAGTTGAGCTCCATCAATTTCCCACTTCGGGCACAGATCATACACGATACTGCTGTGTCTGTATTCGTTTCNCGACAGTCCTCCGGTTCGATCGACAATATCCGCCATGGNCAATCCCAACGTTCTCCGACTTGCGTCTCAGCGGGGAAGCTGGCTGGGAGCATCTCTGGTGGGAAGCTGGTCGGGAGCCGCTTTCTTGCCCCGATGAGTCGAGAATGGCTGTAACAATATTATGTATGTGGGAACGCCGACGTCCTCGTCCATTCGTCGTTCGGCTCAGCCACTGGACACCTCTTTGGAGGGGGAACCTCCGGGTCTGCCTTGCCACGGTTGGCCGCCTGTGATTTGCCAGGACTGCAGCCTCACGCCAACACTGCAGCTCAAAGTCTTCCCAATCGCGCCGCCCCAGGTCAACTCCTTTCCTCAGCTCTTCTTCCCTCCGCTGCCAACTGACAATATCCGATGGACCCAGTTAGCGCAGGCTCAAGCGTTCTGGCCTTCGTCTTGCTCGCTCTCAACTCGGCCAAGACCATCCACGAGGTGCTCTCGGCCGTGAAAGATGGACCGCAGAGCCTTCGCCATCTCGTCGGCGACATTGCCCAGTTGCAGGGCATCTTGGAGCGATTGTCGGGTTTACAGCCCGAATCGATCAACGAGGGAGATGCGGGGGTTTTGGAGCTGGCCGCGAGGCGATGCGCCGATGATGTGGTCCAAATCGAGTCGCGACTCCAGCGCCTGAGCATCCAGTCTACGGATCGACACGTCGGCAAGCTCTGGAAGCGGCTGCTGACTGCCGTCAACGAGAAGGATCTGACGCAGATGCAGGGCCTCGTCCGTGGCCACTTCATGATGCTCAGCGTTCAGCTCAGTCTGTCGCAGACAGTACAGATATCTGCGTCGCAAAGCCAGTTGTCCGAGATGCGCGAAAGTCTCAAGCAGATCCAGGAGCAAGTGTCGGCCCTCGGCAATAACCCAAGCTCAGCGGCTACTACTTCCCCGCCACCCGCAGCCTCCCCAACCACGAACACGAATGTGACTACTGACACCCCGAGGGTTCCCGCGATCGATCTGGAGCTCGAGCAAGGCATTTGCCGACTCGTTGAATTCATTGGCGAGAAAGAGAGCTCCGTGGAATCCGATGAAGCACAGCAAATGATTGAGGATCTTGAAGCTCTCCTGCAGGCGGCCGAGAGCGAAGAGTCCAAACCGGAGAACCAGTCCTGTGGCCAAGGTCATCAGGGACAGAATGTCTCGGGCGAGCTGAAGCTCATCCGCCGTCTCATTGCCGCGGCACCGACACTCGCTGTCAATGGAACTAGTATGGGTCCTTTCCAATCCAATAGGCTTGTTCTGATCTAACACTGCGCAGGTCCATCCCAAGTCGTCGTGTTGGACGAGCCGGGGATGATGGTACACCAAGATCGAAAACGCAAGTCCATTGAGATTCCCGGTGCTGTCTCCTTGGATCTCCAGGTCAATCGCAGAACGAAGCAACGTCGTGATGATTCCGACCATTCAAGTGCAGGAGACTTCGCTGCAAAAGTTATTGTTCAGCTTGCGACAAAGCGATCGAGGCTGGTTATATCGGTTAATCGAGCTCAGCTCGTCGCGGGCAGCTTCTTGTCCATTCCGAGACTGGCCGTCCACAACGTCGTTCCCACTGACTCGCCGATCTTCGAGCTGGCGAAGGAGGGGAGGATCCAAGACATCCTTGAGCTCGTCGGAAGCGGCCGAGCCAGTCTTCACGATCGAGACGAGAGGGGCTGGTCGTTGCTGCATGTAAGCCTTGCGCGTTCTCGTTTTCTCATCTTGTTCCTCATCTGAAGGACTGCTCACACGCCTGTATGGTTAGTATGGTTCTGAACATGGGCACCTGGCGCTTTGCAAGCTCGGGATCCAGCTTGGTCTTGATCTTGACGAACTTGGGGGGAGGTTCTCCGGCGAGTATGGCTAGCCCCTGAATCGAACCGCAAGGATTTCTGTCGCGAACATGATTTTAAACAGACGCTACTCATACACGCCCACTCCGCTACATCTGACCAAAGGCAATGTTGAGGTTGCTAAAGCCCTTCTGCAAGCCGGCGCTGATCCCACTGTCGCGGCTGCCGGCACGCTCCCGTTTCTCTTCTCGATGTTGGGTGGATTTACGGTAGGAGTGTTACATGTTGAATATAAAACAATGCTAATAATGATCTTTTAGAGAGATGGCCACTTGCGAGACATCTTTGCTTCCGCCGCACACTTTGTCAACCTCCAAGAACGCAACCGCAGGGGTCTGACTCCCTTTCTAGAAGCCTGCAGGACGGCAACTGTATACTATGATGGTGCCTGCAATCGTTTCGAATCCCGAAGGAATATCGGCGTCCTTGGCCTTTTCCTAAAGAATGGGGCTTCCGTTCAAGAGCGAGGGCACGATGGGACAACATGCTTGCACGCATTTTTCACTGGCTCCATCGACCCTCCGTCGCAACAAGATTGGCACGATTCGCTAAATTTTCTCATCGACAAAGGAGCCGATGTTTACGCAGAAGACAACTTCGGACGGTCCGTCTCTCATGTTGCCTATTCTCGCAGCTGTAGGGACGAAGAGCCTTGGTCTTACCGAGGTGATCTTTGGGATGCCGTTCTGGATGCAAGCGGCTTCGACATTCGAGAATTCCGAAAAGGGTACCCGCGCAAAGCTAAATATACGCTGGAATACACGTACAGCGACTTCCGGGCACTGTGGAAGGGCCGCGAAGGGCGATGCCCCTACTGGGACGATGAACCCTGGTTTAGCCCGCTCGACGAAGAGAGAATCGAGGATAAAGCGGAGTCTCTATGCCATTGCTCGCGGTTACCACCTGGGGAATGCCTGATGGACCACGCCGACGGCTCCGTTGACGACTCCAGTGAGATGGAACTTGATTCTAGGCAGGTGCAGGAAGTCGAGGATGACGATGACCACGAAGAGGAGGAGGCCGAGGAAGTGAAGGATGACCAAGAGGGAGGGCAAAGCAGCGAGAAGGGTTCAGAGGACCAAGAAGACCACGTGGATTGGACATGGGAACCATCATCTCCATCGCGGGAGTGGGTGCTAGAGGGTGACCCCTTTCCCGCATTCTTCGACGCCGAGCCCGAACGGCCCTGCGCCTTGTCGCATGGGGCTCGTGAAGCAACCGGCTTGGGTGATGGGGCGGCACAGACGTCCTCGTGGAGCAGCACGACCCTGTATGGTAGCATCCTCAGCAATCCGTGGTTGGACGATTAGGTAGTCTGAAGGGTAGATGGAAATTGGGACGTCCGGTTTCTATTTCCCTTCCTTCGAGCCAGCTTGAGTCTCATACGTTTGCATCACATTCTACACAACACGATCATCTCGGATTGGGTCAGTTGACCGCCGAGTTTCTGGGCTGAGTCCATTGCACCCCCCGTTGCTCAACCTTCTTCTTTCGTTTGACAGACGATTTTCCGGGGCGACAGCCTGGAGCAAGTCTTGGGGAAGAAGCGTGTGCTGCGCGTGGGAGAAAAGGCTCAGAATGGAGGACCACCCACGGGGTAACACCAGGTGAGGGCTGGTAACTCTTTTGGCGCCGGTATGCCGTACCAGGAGTACCGGACCTTTCGGGCTTTTTCCCAGCAGCAGTAATAATGCGCATCTCGTCGACTCCGCCCAGACAATTACACCTGGTGGTCTTTGGGGACTCGATCGGTTGGCGCCACGAGCCCCTGCCCCCTGGCAATATCCGTCACAATCTGCCGCAGCTACCGTCCTCGATGGCGTACCAGATATCGTTCATGTTGCTTTACTTCTCACTGCTATTTATCGGTCGCACTGATCTGGCTGTCTGCGTTGATGGCCCGATGTTATTGCCCCCTGCATGAAGAATGCAGACATTTCAGCAGAAGCGCGGGTATTTGAATTGCTCCCGGTATGTACCTCGCAGAGCCATAGATGTACCTAATATGAACCGCCGGCGTTTACATCCCATCGGTTCACCGCTCGCCAGTACGATTGGTGCGCTTGGCCGAGGTATCAATCAACATTGACCCGAAGTGAACTTCAAGGGTAGAACCTTTGGTGGTTGTTACTGGGTGGGATATAACGCGGACGCCGATCTGTGCTTGGTTGCAGCAAAGTGCCAGGCAATATGTTTAACGTAAGGTATATAAGCCTACTATTAGCAGTAGCCCAGGTACTCTAAGAGTCCAAAATAACGTAACCAACAGAGACAGGGTTGACCTCACTCTCTTCGTATCCCGGCACCGATCGGATCACAAACTCACGACATCATCGAGACACCATGCTGCGAAATCTGGCCGTACTGTTGGGCGTCACCTCCGGTGTTGTATCGCGGAGCGTTCCGAAGAAGCGGCTCGACAACGGCGTTGGACGCACGCCAGCACTCGGCTGGAACTCTTGGGCATACATGAACCACCCATCGCGGGACAAGACATTGCGCTGATCCAACACGCTGAAGGATCAGGGCGGGTGCAATGCGGCTTCGGCTGCTGTGGTGCTGAACGTGGCCAAGGCATTTGTCGACTTGGGCCTCAAGGACCTCGGCTATATCTACGTCAACATCGACGACTACTGGAAGTTCGACAACTGCCTGACGGAGCAGGTCTACACAAACAAGGGCATCAAGTCGCCCCAGTACTACCCCACCATGCGCGATGCCCTGCTGAAGACGAGCAAGCCCATTCTGTTCTCCATCTGCCAGTGGGAGAGGGACGAGGTGTGGTCTTGGGCCTAAGCGAGCGAAGGCATCCCGGGCCTGCACCGGACGGCCGCTAGGTCAGCCCGGCAACGGTGGGGAAGAGACCAGAAAGGAGTGGCGCGGCCAGCCCAGGCTCCCTTGCCGTTCTGCTACTGCTCAGCTTTGAATTCGGCCTTGGCTTCTCCATTTTAGAAGTCAGCTCTCAATAGTACCAAGTATGGATACCTCTCGAGCTCATGGGCCAGTCCACCGACAGGGTAAATGACAGGGTCTGGACTGGGAATGGGGTTCGGGTCCATCGGGAGCTGGACTCCAGACCGTCTCTTGAAATGGCGGTCCACGGGCTTCGATCAAAGAATATCGATAGTGTCGACCAGCCCTGGAAGCTCGCGGACCGGGCTCGGCCTCCCCAGGTCGGTGCCCCCCTGCGTTTGACTTTGCGGCTCCCCACCAAGGTACACGGTGCTAGCTAATAAACTACCTATTCTTAGCATCTCAAATAACGGAACTGCATACTTCTCTTGTGAGTAGTGGCGTTTCTAGCCAATTTCCAGAATCATCAGCCGACAGCGCCCCCCTCAGCTGTGGTGGTGCGGGAGGGACTCCAGTCTTGGGTCGATTGCTCGGGAAATTCCCCATGTTTTTCTTCGTTGCTGCGAGCAGAATCCACACTGCCCAGCCGCTGCTGTGAGTGGATGGACAGTTGGTGGGGCGCATGGCCNGATGCTCCACAACTCCAATCCACTNGGCTCCATTCAACTCCTTGCGACCAGGGACACCGCCCAGCGTTGAAACTCACGAGTCGCGACTGCGAGCCGATATTGCGTCGAACCCGCTGCGGTCTCGAGGGGACGCGAAGAGCAGAACAATTCTTTGTTTTCAAGATCCATACATACCTTGCATTGCAAGATTGCATCTTCACAGGCATGCCGAGTCGAGGTTGAGCCGAAACCGCGCGTCGCCCTTCACCTTCACGGTCTGTCGACAGCTGCCTCGTCAACGCGACAGACCGACAGACCGACAGACCGACCGCAAACATGTCTGGATGGTTTAGCTACTTCACCAAGGATCGCTCCCGGTATACGGCCGTTCCCACCAACGAGGTCCCCAGCCTAGACTCCCGTGCGGATTCTACCGGCCAGAACCCCGCCGACCAGCCCCAGGACGACCGGCATGCGCGGACCAGACGCGCCCTGCGGGTCATGGCCGTCGGGCTGATGCTGGTGATGGCGGGCTCCTTGGTTGTCGCATATGCGTAGGTACCCAAGCTCTCTGACACCTGCCTCGACGCTAACCTCCCCAGACGATCTGGCTCCCCGCAATGTGACACTCCCGACCGGGGCTTCCAGTGCGGCACCGCGCTGTCGCACTCCTGGGGCCAATACTCGCCCTACTTTTCGGTGCCGTCCGAGGCGGACGCCGCGATACCAAAGGGCTGCGAGTTGACCTTTGCGCAAGTCCTCTCTCGCCATGGCGCCAGGGCCCCGACCCTCGGCCGGGCCGTGTACTACGCCAGCGTGATCGACAGGATCCACGCCGGTGCCATTTACTACACGCCCGACGTCGACTTTCTGAAGTCCTACAACTACACGCTCGGCGCCGACCAGCTGACCCGCATGGGCCAGCAGCAGATGGTCAACTCCGGGCTCAAGTTCTACCGCCGCTACCACGCGCTCGCGCGCAAGTCGGCCCCCTTCGTCCGCACGGCCGGCCAGGACCGCGTGGTGCAGTCGGCCGAGAACTTCACGCAGGGCTTCCACGCGGCCCTGCTCGCGGACCGCAAGGCCTCCGCGCGGCCCACCCTCCCCTACGACATGGTCGTCATCCCCGAGACCCCCACAGCCAACAACACGCTCCACCACGGCCTCTGCACGGCCTTCGAGAACGGCCCCGCCTCCTCCACCGGCAGCGCCGCCCAGCAAACCTACCTCACCACCTTCGCCCCGCCCATCACCGCCCGCCTCAACGCCGCCCTCCCCGGCGCGAACCTCACCGACGCCGACACCATCGCGCTCATGGACCTCTGCCCCTTCGAGACCATCGCCTCGCCCTCCACCGCCGCCCCGCTCGCCCCCTTCTGCCACCTCTTCCCCGCCCCGGAGTGGCACGCCTACGACTACTACCAGTCCCTCGGCAAATGGTACGGCTACGGACCCGGCAACGCCCTCGGCCCGACGCAGGGAGTCGGGTTCGTCAACGAGCTGCTGGCGCGGCTGACCGGGCAGCCCGTGCAGGACGGGACCAGCTCGAACGCCACGCTGGACGCCGACGAGGAGACCTTCCCGCTGGGCAGGGCGCTGTATGCCGATTTCAGTCACGATAACGACCTGATGGCGGTGCTGGGCGCGCTGGGGGTGTACGACGGCGTGGGGATGCTGGATAACAGCACGAGGAGGGAGCCGGGGGCGGTCGGGGGGTATGCGGCGAGCTGGGCGGTGCCGTTTGCGGCGAGGGTGTATGTGGAGAAGATGCGGTGTGGGAACGAGGGCGGGGAGGAGCTGGTGAGGGTGTTGGTGAATGATCGGGTGGTGAGGCTGAAGGGGTGTGCTGCCGACGAGAGGGGGTTGTGTGCGCTGGGGAGCTTTGTTGCGAGCATGGGGTTTGCGAGGGGCGGCGGGAGGTGGGACATGTGTTTTGATTGATACCCTAGCGTACATGAGCTTTGGATGCAAGCCCCGGATTTGTTTTCAGCTTGCCAGCCTCGAAACAACACCATGTCTGGTGTCTTTGTTCAACATCACCAATCTTGGCGCTGATCTTTGGTGGAGTGCGTGCGACTTTGGAGTTGGCCCTGCAAGGCCATGGAATAAAGCCTGGAAGTGGGGCAGCGGCGGGCTGAGGGGCTGCTTTCGGGTTTCGGGCCTGTCGGACCCCACGGAAGCAGCCAAAAGCAGGCTGACTCCGAGCAGCTCCATCCTCCAATCCTCCAACTCATCCCATCATCCCACGCCGCCCTGAAATTCGACGGCCCGACCAATGCAGCCTGCGCGCCCGCGCATCCCACCGAGACGTCGTGCGCTTGCCTCTGACATCACCAATCGATCGGACACCCCTTAGCCACCCACAGCCATGAACACCGCCGGCGCGGTCGTGCTCGCCCTCGTGCTGCTGCTGCTCGCAGCGGGCGTGGGCTGGGTCGTCTTTACGCGCGTCCGCGCAGCACGCCTCGGGGTATGCACACACCCCTCCCTTTCCACACCAGCAAGCAAAGCACTAACCACCGCCGCCACAGCTCCCCCCGCCCCCACTAAAAGCCTACATCCCCTTCCTCTCCTCCTCCTCCTCCCCCGCCTACGGCGGCCCGTCCCCGGCCCCGGGCGGCGTCATCGGCTGGATCAACGACCGCCTCCGCTTCTCCCGCAGCCGCAACACCCGCACCGCCGCCGGCGCCTACGAGGGCCCGTCCTCGGCCGGCGCCTACAACAACGCAGACTACTCGGCGCGCGGCCCGCACCATCACCTCGACCCCGACGACGCGTGGGACTCCCGCGTCGTCGGCGGGTACAACCCCTACGAGGAGGAGCGGGAGCTGGGGACGGTGTCGCACGCGCGGTTGGGGGGTGCGCCGCCGCACGGGGAGGGGTATCGGATGAACTTGGCTGGGGAGGAGGAGCATGACGAGGAGGAGCGGGGCCGGCCGAGGAGTCGGTCGCCGGTTACGGGTGCTGGTGTTGGTGCTGGTGCTGGTGCTGCTGCGGGGCCGGCGAAGAATCCGTTTGGGGATGAGGCTGAGCCGAGTAATATCAGCATGAGGGGGGTGAGTCCGAGGCCGATGGATGGGGCGTCGTTTGCGGGGAGGAAGGCGGCGAAGGGGGAGGATGATAGGAGGTCGTTGTTTCGGGAGGAGGTGTGAGTGACGTTCTGCGGGGGCTTTCCAGGTTTGGGTGGCTTGGTGGGAGATGTTTCTGCGTGATTTATGAGTCTGTTTTGGGCCGGCTGGTCTGGGCTGGAGCATACGGAGCTTGGGTTGGGAGGGATTTTTGGCTTGGGCGTGGGCGGAGTTGGCTGGCTGCTTTTCTGTATCACTGCATGCTTGCGTCTAAAACGGATTCGACGACTTTTGCGTGCCGAACCAGAAAGAACATTCGTGATTCCAGTTGTGGGAACACTGTCACTTACTCGTGCCACCTGTCGGTCCTGTACCTAGGTATGTAGAAGGTCATGCGCGCTCTAGTGGTTGACGACTCGTCCTCAGATTCGGATGTCGAATTCATCACGCAACCTAGATTACAGTAATACTGGGGAAACGTGAGCCTTGGAAATTGAGCAAGCCAAGGTTCAGTCTGAAGTTCATAACCACTGAAGAAGCCACGCCGCAGGCCCAACATCGCAAAGAAAGTAAATCGCCAGCACCGCAACCATCGTCCACATCCCCGCCAACTCAAACCAACCATCCACCCATCAACAAATTGTCCAACTTCCAGTTCGGAAACAAGCCCTCTCTATCAAGGATCAAGGGCTCCAGGCCTCTGTCTCACACAATCACTCCCTTCCCGGGCAATCCCGCTGAAAAAAAAACCCGACTCGACTCAATGACGGCCCAACTCAGGCTAATAGAGGGTGGACTGCCCGAGAGAGCATATGTTGCCGCTGGTTGGCCGCCGCCAGTATGAGGGCGGGATATCTAGGTAACATTGACCCGACAGATTGGTCGAGTTTGGAAGCTGACTGAACACCCAACAACCAACAGACGCAGTTCTGATATTGAAACAACCAACAGATGCCGAAAACACCCGTGACGCCAGCTGGGGGCGGAACCACAGCAGCTTGCTACTGATTAGGTACCTAAGGTACATTCCACAAAAAGCATTCTCAACGGAAGACGCACATGTAGGAGGGGGCAATCCGACAGCAACCGGCCCCCCCTTCGGGCGATGACGGATGGCTTGTCATCGACATTATCCAGCGCCCATTATATACCAACGTCAAAGAAGTCCAGCCCGAGCACTGAGACCTTTTCAAGTTTACATTCTCACATCTCCACTTGCTCCGTTCAGTACCAGACAACACCGGCCGATTGACACCGATGACCTTCAACATGGACAGTAAGAGTCCAGCCAAGCCCACTGCCCCCCCGGCTCAAGACGCGGGCGACAGCCGGTGCGCTTCCTTCGATTGTTCTGATGAGAACACGGATGACGACGCGCCAAAATCCAAAACTCAGCAGCTTGGAGTAACGGACACGGCCATTGCCTCGCGGCGCCACCCTTTTCCCGCCGCCATGAACTTCTATTCCCACTGGGATCAGTTCAAAACAGGCGACCTCTGCGGCACGACCGAGGCGGACCGCCTCTACCTTGTCGAAGTCCACACTGGCTACAGCGGCAGCGGGCCGCTAGGAACCAGGCCCGGTCTGCTGCTCCATAACGGCATGGCCAAGACAGACCCAATCCTCGCTGCGGCCGGCGCTACGTCCCAGTGGGGCGCGCGTGTTGCCTCCTTCACAAACGAGAGCATCATTCTGATGCCTCTCGTTGGGCACACTGAGGACTTTGTCCAAGAGCGGATGCGAGCAAGCACCGGTGCCACTAAGCAGGTCACGTTTTCCTTCAGCGTCGAAGTCAACCACCATGTCGATGGCGGCAGGCAGGAGGTCCGCAGGGAGCGATTCGAGTGGAGGAAGATCGAAAAGGGCACGGATGACACAGCGAGGGAGGGCGGGTTCAAACTGGTGGCGGCGGCGAGCTCGGCTGCCAATGAGAAACCATCCGCAGACATGTCCGGCCCTTCTTCCTCCTCCGCCGCCTCCTCGCCGTCATCATCAGCGGCTACCGACAACCATGGTGTACTCGCATTCCTCATTTGGGGAAAGTCTTTCTCCATATCCAAGTCCAAGCAGATACTAGCCCTCGAGCTGCTTGGCCGAGGTCAATCGGGCGAACTAGGAGAGCGTTGGACTCTGATGGTTGTCATGACGGCGCTTCGGCTGTGGTCGCTTCGGCTGGCTGGGAAGACAACCAAGGGCCTTGTGGCAGCGAGCGAGAAAGTCAAGGGGAAGTTACAGGAGTAACAACGGCGGAACCATAGGAAACAGGATGCAGATATCCGTCAACAAACTTGACATGTACAGTAATACTCAGTACCATTTCCTATGAGTACAACTAACGGAGATTCCCTCGATTTCCTGCCTAGTATCCGTAGATCCAGGTGCGCCGCTTATCTCCTCTCCGTTCAGTGCTGTTTTGCTCATCCATGAAGTCCTGCTCATCCCAAGTCGCCATCGCCCTCCTCCTGTTCCTGTTCTCCAGCATGTACATGACCCGGACGAATAAGAAGCCGACCATACCGACTGCCATTAGAACCATCGTCACTCTCAACGGGTAAGCGTAGCTGGGCGCATACGCGCTCTTGAAAAGTTGCCCAGCAATAACACCCGCCAAGTTTGAGTATCCGTTCAAGCCAAGCACAAAAGACCGCGCGCCTTTCTCTGGCGTGTTCCCCGCCAGCCACACCGCCACGAGAGGGCCGCTGGCGAAGGCGCCGGACAGGCACACATGTGCGAATCCGTAGCGGAGCTTAGGGTCTGATGAAGCAGTCATGACGGCGCATCCAATCAAGGCCAGAAGCAAGCCGAATACCGTGTGCAACGAACGTTCGCGGAAATAATCCGACGAGAAGACGATGATGACAAGGCCGACAACGCCAACAACGAAAGGCGGGACGGACATCAATGTCGCCGTTATGCCAGAATACCCCATTCCCTGGACCATGAGCGGCAGAAATGTTGTAAAGGCCGTAACAGGCTGTCTCAAAGTCAGTCAAAAAGTTCCCACGGGAATTACTATCAGGAATGAGTGAGGTTGGTTCAATGAGAGGTAATCACTTACCAAGATCGCCGTGACATTGAAGACGATGGACAGTATCTTCTTCCAGTCCTTCAGCACATCCACAATGTCTCTCTTGGCAATCCAACTGCCTCCCCGACCAGGCTCTGAGACGTCCTGTCCCCCCGCAACGTCCCGCTCCATCCGCCGCACAGCATGGGCCCTCTCCTTGTCATCCAGGAACCAGGCCGTGCTGATGTCGGTGGGGAATACAAGAAACACCACAAGCGCCATGAACAAAGTCATGCCGCCTTCGACAAGGAAAACGATCTGCCAGCCGTGAACCAGGGGGCTCTGGAGCTGCAGCAGCGCATACGCGAGAAGCCCCGCGAAGGCAGCGGCAATCGAATACATACCCGTGAAGAGGCCCATTCGTAGACCCAGGGAGAACTTGGGGTACATCAGGGACAGGTAGTAACACGCCGTCTGCGTGAATCCGGACTCGGCGGCGCCGAGGAGCAGGCGGAGCGCAATGAGTGTCCCAGTCGAGCGAATGGCCGCGTGCGCCATACAAAGAGCGCCCCATGCAACGAGCGAACACCCGAGGAACCGACGCGGACCAACTCTGCGGCCAATCAGGGCAGAAATTGGCTGGAGGGGAACGTATGTCGCCGAGAACTGGACGAGGTTAGCGGTCCTGGTGACAGCTGAGGTCGGAGGGGTTTGGCATTCACAAGAGACAGCGAATTCGGGATGTCGTCGGGATGCAGATTCGCATCTTTGATGAAGGTGCTGGTCGCCACGAATCCAATGTTGGTTTTGTCGATGCCGCAGAGCTAAGAGCTATCAATATCGAATCGTGAGCACACCCAAGGCCGACTTATCTTACAATGAAGCAGATCGCCAGGATCACCAGTACCGTTAGATCCAGCTTCCAGTTGATTCTCTTGTCCAATGCCTTTTCTGCTTCGCTAGATGGAGTATAATGGGTGACAACTTCATGGCTGACAACCTTTTTACCATCTTCGGCGTCGACCACTTGGCCCGTTCTGGAGCTTTCGATCTCCACAGAGCCCATCTTCGTTGCCAGTGGGGGAGGAAGAACAAGAATAGATCCTCGAGAGTTTAGAGACCAAAGAGGCTTGCTCCTTTTCGAGGCCGAATGATGGAAAGAGGGCAAGCAACACACATGCATCCGGCTACGTTATTAATACACTGGTAGATGGCATCGCGGTGGTAAAATGCGTGTCAACGTTGCGGGGTCAGTTCAAAGTTGTCGGCTGGCGGTAGCCTGAAGGATTTCGGGGGTGGAAGAGACCAAAACATACAAAGTACCCATGACAGTCTCACGAGTCTTGGGGTCATTTCATTTCGCTAATACATTAACCGCCGCTGTGATGCGGTCACATTGTACTCTAGCCTCTCTCGTGATGCGTTCGGCGAGGTTTGTCCCGATGGTGTTTGACCCGCTAGACTCTAGTGATGCACCGGCATTTGAACCCGGTACTGGGACTTCGGTAGTACTGCACCGGCATTGAAACCCGGTACTGGGACTCCGATGTGATGCACCGGCATTTGAAGTTACTTCGATGGGTCTAGCTCAGGGGGCTGTCTCCTTCTATTTCCGACCCTCTATTCCCGTTACCTTGGTCGACCACGCCTCTGAATGTGCATTATTACTTCTGCTGGCCCCCTCCAATGTGTTGAGTGTTCTGGGAGCTGACGTTGCCTCTGTCTAACCCACGGTCGTGATTTCAGCTCGGCGAGATGGCCACAGCAGCGGTTGCCCACGCCTCCGTTCCGGATCAAGTCATTTCTCAGGAATACATCGACGCCTCTGCAGCCATTGTCAGTGACGATGTGGAAGAAATTCTCAAGGAATACGATGTTTTCCGCAAGGCATGTCCCATGGCGTACACCAACCAGTACAATGGCTACTGGCTCATGACACGGTACCACGACATCAAATCCGCCGCCCTCGATTCCGAGACGTTTATCTCATCTGTTCAGGCCGTCATACCGTCGGATCCTCGCGGTCTGCGCCGGCCGCCCCTCAACTTTGACGCGCCAAACCACACGCCGTACCGGACGGCTTTGGACCGGACTCTGAAGCCGGCGAGAATCAAGCGACTGACGGGACTGCTGGAACAACACGCCGAGAGGTTGTTGTCGCCCAT
>FJWA01003712.1_pt1 | contig 14905 bp, 13 predicted proteins | sample 1011891 | NCBI WGS metagenome assembly FJWA01 (sample SAMEA3912450, study PRJEB9761) | metagenome | biome: forest; material: soil | place: USA | collected 2011-06-22 | depth 0.1 m
GTGGCATCCCTCGCCGTTTGGGCTGCGCGTGGCCTGTAAGGAGCTGGCCGGGCTGGCGGCGGCGGCGGGCGAGCGGCTGGAGTCGGTCGCGATCCGCTGGGCACTGGCGGAGTGGGCTCGGCTCGGGGCGGAGGCCGGGTTTGGTGTTGGCCTTTCCCGCGAGGTCGGCGCTACCGTCTGCGGTGTGTCGACCATCGCCGAGCTCGAAGAGACGGTGGGAGAGTGGCGCGGAGCTCTGTCTAGCCTGGGGCACGCGGTAGATGACACTGACGAAGCGTACGGCCCGGTCCGCCAGGAGAAGGTGCTGAGTCTGGTTCAGAAGGAACTATGGCCTGCGCTTGGCTCGTGGTTGGATTATGTATGGGACAGTCCCGGGCCTGGCTTTGTGAATACAAGGCGGGAGTGCGATCGTGGGGTTGTTCCTGACGATGGCGTAGTCACTGCGTACGAGCAGGCGAAGAAGGACAAGCAGTGAGTCCGATCCGCAGCTGAAGCCGAGTAACACTGATGATCATGGAGCTATCACAAAGAGGCAAGATGGTGATAATCCCGTCTGCTGCTGCATATCAGCCATAATACTACTAGATTTCTATAAAGAACAAAAAGAGAGGAAAAAGACATGAGTGCAACCAAGCAGGACCCCAGGCGCCTGCTGCCCCAGACTCCGTTTCAATCTGCTGTTTCATGGTTTCGAACTTCCCAGTCTTGCGATGTCACACCCCGTCACCCTTCTGTAGGTGCCCCCAAAAGTGTTGAACCCAGCCAGAGCAGTGGTTTGAATGCAGGAGAGGGTGGGAGTGAGAACACGGAGAAAACAAGACAGAAATGGGGTTCGGTGAGATAGAGAGAAAAAGAAAAGAAGAGCACTGCACCCAAACCAACCTCAGCCCACACAGTAATGCAATCCCGCCCATCACCAACATCGAAAGCACAAGCAAGCCATTGTAACGCCACAGCATCCGTGTCCCCGTCATCAGTGTACTGGTGCCATCAAGAATCCCAGACAATAACCGTCAAAGCCCCAACGCCTCCACGACTCTCAACCCGAGCCCTGCCTCCTCCTCCAGAATCTCTTCCTCCGGCGACGCTTCTCCGTCTCGGGCGGCCCGGGAAGAGAGCACCGAACAATGCCGCCGCGCCACTACTGCGTCGTTTGATGCACACATTCGACAGCCGTCTCGCAGCCCAGTTGTTTGGAGTCATCGCCGGCGCTGCCCGCAGCCGGCGTGTCGGGCGTTATTGTGACTGTGGGTGCCGAGAGCGAGGCCGAAGTGGTCGGCGCCGCGGCTCGTTGCTCCTCCTCGTCCTCGCCGAGACCGGTGCTCTCTTGAGGCTGGGTCTCTCCCAGTTCCCTGGCCTTCCTCTCGGCCTCGATCAGGCTGAGACGTCTCCCGGCATTCTCCCCCTCCAGGCTCACACCAACCACCTCTGCCAGACTCCTAAAGTTGAACATGGGCTCCGTGCTGGTGCTGGGGTCTCGGTCCCGGTCTTGATCACCACCGTCTTCGCTGGCGAGACTAAGGCCACTGCCGCGGGGATCATGCAGGTGGGAGGGGGAGGTATAACTGCCGTGCTGGCTGTCGAGGATCGATGATGAGACCGATGAGGCACTGCTCATCTGCCGGAGGTGAGACGGCCCAGCGGGGAGATGGGGGATCGGGCGCGGGCTCGAGGTGCTGGCTGAACCTGCCGAGGCGGCTGGATCAGCAGCGGTGGCAAGGGCGCTCTCCGCCAGCGTAGAGATGGCACGGTCAACGCCCTTCCCTTTATCCTTGGAGCTTGGTTCTGGGGACTCGCCGGTGGCAATGGCACTGGCAACGCTGGCCTCGATCCGGAGGTTGCTGGCAGCACTATTGCCTCGCTTTCTCCCAAAGCCAGGAAGACTCAGACTGCTCCCGCTCGCCGAACTCTGGCCGCTGCGGCCGCCGGCGCTCTCGTAAGGCCCGGCGTGTTTCCCAACAGCCTTCGCCGCCTTCCGCGCCTCCTTCTCTCGCTTCTTGGTCTCCTTCTTCTCTTCCTTCCTCTCCTTCTCCTCTACCTTGCGCTTGCGCTCCTCCTCGGCGGCGAGCGACAGCCGGACCGCTTCGGCGAGCATCATCTCCTCGAGATCCTCGAGGCGATTGCGCTGGTTTCTGCTACCACCCAAGCCGCGACCTAATCCTCCACCTCCAGATATCTGGTCAGGGCCACTCTGCGAGGGAGTGGCGGAGCCGCTATCTCCGTTCTCGCCGTCGCCATTGTTGGCCCCGACAGGGTGAGGGCCGGGAGACCCGGATCCGGAAGTGTTCCTCCGCCCGAACCGGCTGCGGAACGCCCGGTTCTCAGAACCGCCCATCAGGAAGGCCGCCGTATGCAGGGCAGTCGCGGCGGCGGATCTCCTTGCTTGGTGAGCGCGTGCTGCCTGCAGCTTTGCTGCCCACTCTGGCCGGATTCGATCCGTCAGGATGACGCTGGGGCTGCTGGCAGACAGCGACTGGTTCCGCCGGCGGCCGGCGGCACCGCCAGGGGACAGGTTCGCCGAGTTTATCGAGCTGCTCGACGACATGGCGGCGCTCGCGGTCCCCAGGGCGGTTGGCGATATGTTGTATGTCAAACCTCGTCGAAAAGGTGGCGACTCGTACGAGACGCCGAAGTCGGGCTGGGTGCAGTAAGGGCAGCATGCGGCCTCTGATACCAAGAGGCCTGCAACCTCTTCGGGGTTATGATTCGGGTCGTTCTCGTTGTGTCCTTCGGGGAAATGCGGCTCTGGCCGCTTGATCTGCACAAAGCATTCGCTGCATATCGGCTGGTCACAGCAGCGAGTGTGGTTCAGGTATGGCGGGTAGGTCAAGAAGCAGATGGGGCACTCGGTGGCGTCCTTGTACAGGAAAACCTCGATGGGCTGTCCATTGACGAAGGGATCGCGCGGCATGTTAATCTCGCGGGGCACGATCTCGGTTGTGGACCCGTTTCGAGAGCTTCCGCCCAGGACGGCGGCAATGGCCTTCCCACGTGGTTTGAAAGGGGAACCCGCTCTTGGAGCGTGGCCAGAGATGGGCGACGGCAGCGCCGAGGACGGGGCGGATGTGGCATGCTCAGAGATAGTGGACTGAAAGCTGTCGCCGACCGGCACCGTAAGGCTATCGAAATTCGGGGTTGTTTCGGCCTGGGAGGTAGCCGAAAGGGGCCGCGCGATGAGCTCTTCGGGAGGGATCTCGTCGGCGGGAGGGACGGGCAGCCCTCGGGCGGCAGCGACTATTTGTGACTCGGTCCATTGGCTGCTGAAGTCATTTAGACCACGCCAGAAGGGGGCCAGCTTCCGGTCGATCTGGAGAGAGAGTCAAATACTGGCCGGTTGCGGCGAGAGTCCGAGATGGGGGCACACTTACCACGAGTTGTCGAACAACCTGCTTGTTGAAGTCCTCTGGACTGGAGTATGTCCCCATGGTGACAAGATAGCCGCCATCGACGTGCTCTTCCTTCATGCTTCTTTCCCTTTCCGCGATTCTTGCGACCCGGTCCCTTTCCAACCTCCGGGCCTCCCTCTCTTGCTTGGTCTCGCGGCGCTCGTATGGAGCTTCCAACTGAGACCCCCCGCTGGATCCCAGCCCCAGGATCCCTCCGATATCTCCCCGGTTGGATCTGTTCCTCCGGCTTGATGAGGCACCGCTCCCGCCCTCGCGGGCAGCACCGCTGAGGTGATGGCTGCGCTGGCCACCATCACCAGAGCGCGCCTCCTTTGTGCTTGCGTTTCCCATGGCTGCAATTCTCCTCACGGGATCGCCTCATGCGCGGTCTTCGGTCGTCGGTCGTGGCAGGGTGACGAGGGTTCGGGGGGGGTTGCGGATAGAGTTTTCGAAGTCCAGTACGCGGATTCGCGGGGCTTGGGAGAGGCCTGAAGAGAAACCGGTGACGTAGATAGCCGGAGATCGGTGGGATGGATATATGAAATCGCGGGCGGGTCGGAGCAGGGTTTACCGTCCTCGAGACGGATCGTTGATAAGGTCGATGCTCTCGATGGATGGATCAATCGAAAAGTGCCAGAATGCCCACGTTGCGGGGGGAGTCGCCTGCAACCTGGGGCGGTCTTGTGATGTTGTCAATGCGTGGGATGTGTTGGTGAGCGAGGGCAGACGGTCGCGTTGGTCCCAGTCCCCGGTCCAACAGCGGCTGTGACCGGATACGGCGGGAGGCTGGTGCTGCAGTGCAGCGCAGTGCAGTGCAGTGGCAGCTGGCGGAATTCAGTGGGGTTTGGCGGGGTGACGCACGCCACGCCATGCAGCAATCAGTTCGCCGCCAGGACCGAGGCAGGCAAAAGGCTCGATGAGGCTCGGGAGCCAAGCGCCAGATGCGGCAGTCGACGGGCGAGCGAGGGAGGCGAGCGAGCGAACGACGACGGTTGCAACAAAGAACAGAGGGCGGCAGGTGATGTTGCTGATGTGTTTGGGCTCGAGCTGTTGGGAGGCACAGCGCCAAGACGTAATCCCCAAAACCAAGCCAGAGTTCAGCTCCCGCCAACCGAGCATGGCCCCGGCCCAGGCAGGGGGTGGTCGATCGTCAATGCGGGGTACGCGCCTGCAGAATACCTCACGTGTGGGGATCTCCCCGATAACAGAGGGAAACGCACTCCCGGACAAGCTGGTGCAGATCACAGAATAATACTCGAGGTCATGTTCGCGGCGCAGAGCAGACCAACGGTTCCATCCGTTGGTGCTGGCAAAACTGCAGCCAGGGCGTCAATGGACAGGGTTATGACATTCGGCGCCGCTTTTCTCACCCTCTATCGTCTATGCCCTCTTCTCCCTTTTCTCGTTCTTCTCCGTTTCTCCTTTTCTTCCCCCTTCTCTTTTCTTCTCCCTTCTACCTATCATCCTCCCTCACCCTTTGATTGGGGTGGGTGTTGCAGACATGGTTCGAAATCAGGGAGAAAGCAACTCTGACCGTATGGAAAAAGCACGCAAGTATCTCGACGTATGATCAACACAGCTTGCAAGCCAAGAGACGTGGAACAACTGCACCGTCGCAGCATGCATCTATTTCTAGACAAGAGAAGAGACAATATGTGGAAAGGGAACAGAGTAATCTATGTAATAACGTGTGTGTGTGTGTGTGACGGAGAAAAATGAAATCGCCGCACAGGCTATACAAGCCGCAGAGCGCGGATGCGTATGGAAACAGTCGTACCATTGCATGAGATGCAATGGATGGTGGTCGGTTGCCCTGATTGACTTATTCTTGCTTCTTCTTGCCGAGCTTCTTCTTGGGTACCCTGACGAGCCAGTAGAGACCCAAGGCGGCGAAGATGTTGAAGATGATGAAGGCCCAGAGGACGCTGCGAGAACGGGTTAGCTTGTGGAACACAGCTGCGGAAGAGGGAAACAGGGGGAACGTACCCAAAGTTGCGCCACCGGTCGTCGTAGCTAGACCCGGCAGCGGCCAGGAAGGTGTTGGTCTCTGACATGGTGCAGTACGAGCACTCCTTCGTGGTGTTCTCGTCCTGAAGGTAGCCACCGACAGCGTCAATGTAGGTCTGCATGTACTCGCCACACGTGGTTCCGTTGGGCGGCAAGAACTTCATAAACTCGTTGGCGGCGCACTCGACACTGGTGTTTGCCACACCCGTGGCCAGCATGGCGCTGACGAGGTAGGTGAAAGGGCTGAGGCGGTACATGAAGATCCAGAAGCGCGGCATGGTGTCCGGGTTGGCCAGGACGCCACAGAAGATCAGGCAGAGCGAAAACAGGAGATTAGCAATGTTGCCACCGGCCTCGGCCGTCTCGAAGCCCGCAATGATGAAGTCGGTGAAGGTGGAGGTGAAGAGCATGAAGGCCACGAGGAGCAGGAACATGAGGCCGCCGCGCTCGGTAACCTGGTCGGCCGCGGCAGCATTCGCCTGGAGGCCGACAGGATAGTACCAGCAGACAAACATGAGCGCCGCCATCAGCGTGTTCCAGGGGAGCTCGACGATGATCTGCGAAAGCATAAACACCTTCCAGCCGTAGACCTTGGACGGTCGCTCGCGGACCTCGTACAACGAACGCTGGACCACGAAGTGGGGCATCGTCTGCTGAACAAGCTGTCCAAACACGGTGAGGATGTTGAAAATGGCAAAGGACTGGTTCTGTAGGCCCTGGATGGTGTTGGGGGCCCTGAAAAAGACGAATCCGATGAAGAGAGAGACCAACAGACACAAGCATGTCTTGGAGTAGATGTAAGACGGGGTACGCCAGTACTGCTGGAAGACGCGGTGCGAGACGTGCCAGAGCTGCTCAAAGAACGAGGCGGCGAATTCGCGATAGCTTCCAGGGTCGTCGTGTGCCGAATTGGCGTCCTTGACATCGCGCTTGAGGCGCTGCAGTTCGTCCTGGACGGCGGCGTACTCGGTGCTTTCGCGCCAAGCGGCGTGCCAATCAACGTCGCTCGTGCTTCCCGGAGCGGCGCCAATGACTTCTAGCATCCACTCAGCCGGGTTCGCCTCGGCGGGGCAGGGGAGGCCGCTGGTGCGCTCAAAGTAGGACGTCATAGTCTTGGAGTTCTTGCCGATGTCGCCGAAGTAGACCGTCTTGCCGCCCTTGGCCAAGAACAAGAGTCTGTCGAAGCGCTGGAAGAGCATGGCCGAAGGCTGATGGATGGTGCAAAGAATGGCCTGGCCGCTCTTTGTCAACTTCTCGAGCAAGTCCAGGATAGCCCACGACGTCTGACTGTCGAGACCAGAAGTAGGCTCGTCAACGAACAGGAGCAGGGGCGGCTTGGCGGCCAACTCGACACCGATGGTGAGGCGCTTTCTCTGCTCGACATTGAGACCCTCACCGGGGACACCAATAACGGCATCAGCGTATTCCTCCATCTCGAGCAGCTTGATCACCTCGTCCACGTACGCGAGCTTCTCGGCACGGGAGACGTGAGCGGGTTGACGAAGAAGGGCACTGAAGTTCAAGGCCTCGCGGACCGTGGTCGTCTGGAGATGGAGATCTTGCTGCTGGACATAGCCCGTCTTGCGCTGGAAGGAAGTATCGCGGAGCCGGCCATCGACGAGCATCTCGCCGGTGATGATGCCCATGGACGTCCGGTCGGCCAAGCAATCGAGGAGAGTCGTCTTGCCGGCGCCGGAGACACCCATCAGCGCGGTAAGAGTACCGGGCTTGACCCAGCCGTCGACGTTGTTCAAGATTTGCCGCGGCTCGCCCTTGACCTTTACCTCGTAGCAAACATTGTTCCAGTGGAAGATGCTAGTCTGTGCCTGGAGCATGCCTGCCTCCTTGTCGCTCGAGTTGCCGTCGGAGACATTGCCGTTGGCGGCCCTGGTGACAGGTCCCGCGACGGGGACGCCACCGGACTCGGCGTCGCCCTTGTTCTCCTTGAACGAGGCCGGCTTGTGACCGCGGCGGAAGACCAGTACTTCGCCCTTGCTCTTCTTGGCAGCGACATTCTCAGCAGCGACGAGGTAGAAGGCGAGGAAGCCAATCATGAAGGCGAGGATGATGCCGAAGTTGCGCCACTTGTGCCCCTGGTAGTAGCTGAAACCGGAGTTGATGTAGTCGTCACCGTTGACGATGCCAGAGCCAGCGACGGAACCAATCGTGGAGCAGATGCGGTTCAAGGACCCGACATTCTCGTATCCGGGGAAGTCCATGCTCGGGACGTACTGGCTGCAGGTGAAGTTGCGACCATGGAACTCGTTGACCATGAGGGACTCGAAGGCATAGGCGAGGGGGTCGATGTAGTTGATCCAGCGGCACCACCCCAGCATGTAGTCGATGGGGATGACAAATCCGGTGAAGATGATGAGCGCGAGGATGATGCCGGCGGCGGGGACCATGGCCTGAGACAGGGTCCTCGACGTGCTGGCAATGGTACGGAACATCATCGACATGGTCATGACGGTGACGAAGGAGATGAGCAGGAAGAAGAAGAAAGCGCCTGCCTCCCGGCGAAGGTTAGACATGAAGTACAGCGTGACGTTGAAGACGATCGTGTTGGAAAGCTTGTACGGCATATCGCACAGCATCGAGGCGACGGCTTCGGCAGACGGGTGGTAGAGGGCGTAACGGGCGTGCTTCTCGACAATGGGGCGTTGGGCGTACAGAGTCAGAATCTCGAGGGCGCTGGCGAAGGCGTTCATCAGGCAGGCGAAGAACAGGAGAGCACCTCGTTGGTAGAAACTCGCGGTGTCGGGCTTAAGGTTGTAGAAGACGCTGGAGATGATGAGGGACATGATGAAGTTACCAATCAGGGCCCCCAAGCTCAAACTGGGGTCACCGATGAGCCGCCTCCATCCTCGCCAGAGGCAGAGCTTGACCTGCTGCACGTAGGAGAGGGTGAAGGGGGACTTGAGCCGCTGGCCCTTGGCCTGTTGCGCCTTCTTGGCGGCACGGAAGGCCTGGGCGTCGGGCCCGTCAAGCGGGTGGCTCTGCTTGTACTCCTCGATCTCGGCCTGCAGGGCCGTGTAGTCGGCGCTGGCCTTCCAGGCCGCGGCGAACTCGTCGGGCGTGCGTGGGGCCTTATCCTCAAAACCCGCGCGGACAATGCGCTCCTGAGGGCTTGTCATCGAGGTGAGGAAATCGGGCGTGGTCTGGCGGGAGGGGCATTCGAAGCCCAGGTTGACGAAGTACTGCCTGGCCTCGTCGGCCTTGCCGAAGAAGATCTGGCGGCCTTCGTACAGGACGAGCGCCTTGTCGAACAGGTCGTAGGCGCTTTGCGGAGCTTGGTAGATGGAGACGCAGGCCGTGTTTCCGAACATCTCGCTCTGGAGTCGCAGCGTCTTGCAGAACTCGATGGCGTTGGCGCTGTCCAAGCCTCTCGTGCTGTTGTCCCAGCACTGCAGGGGCGCATTGGACAGGGCAGCTTCGGAAATCGTGACACGCTTGCGCTCACCGCCCGAAACTCCACGGATGTACTCGTTGCCGACACGGGTGTCGATGGTGTGGCTGATGCCGAACATGGCCATGACAACATCCCTCAAGTGGGTGGCAAAGGCATCCTTGGAGACGCCGGCAGGCAACTGGCGCGGCGCGCGTGCGTGGGCAGCAAAGGTCAGGGTGTCGCCGACCGTCAACTGCGGGAAATGGGTGTCGACTTCGGCAGTGTAGATGGCCTCGCCGCGATGATGTGTGTGCATCTCCTTGGCGGTCATGCCTGTCATGCGAGTCAGCGATCCGGTCTCTGGCGCATTCAACCCGAAATAGGGTCGATTTCTCACCTTGATAGTTGAAATACGACTGGTCATCGATGAAGATGCCGTTGTAGTCGCCAGCAATGGTCTTCAGGAAAGTCGAGCAGCCAGAGCCGGGCGGGCCAAGGACGACCAACATTTCGCCCTTGCGGACAAGACCGTCGAAGTCGCGCAGAATGTCGATCCGGCGCTGCCCGTTCCCGGTGATCCTCCGCACCAGGCCGATGGTCTCGAGCCAGACGTTGATGACATCCTTCTGGTAATCGGTGGTGGATCCGAAACCGTGGACGTTGAGGTTCTGGAAGGCAACGCCGCTGGTGCGGAAGTGATGGCCCTCTCCGGCGACCAAACCGGCCACGGCCTTGGCCCAGGCGCGGGAGCTGAAGTTGGGGCCGTGGGGGTTCAGAGGCGACGCCTCGTCCTGAGAGGCAATGGCGAACATGCTGCCGTCGACCGGGCCCGCTTGCGACTGGGCCGTATACTTGCGCGCGAGAGCCTGAACGATGCTGTGACGGCGCTGCTGCTCAACAGCGCCATTCTCGTCTTCGTCGTCATCGGCGGCCGTGTCGGTAGCGTTTCCCTTCTCGTGTCGGGAGACATCCCCGTCGGCAACCTCGGTCACCGAGGTCGCGCGGGTCCCGCTGAGCTGCTCGTTTCTCGCAGGGGACGAAGCCTCAGTGGGAAGCTCGTCTTCCTGGTCGCGTGTCGTCTGTCTGGCGATCGGCGATCCGGTGTTCTGGGCCGTGAGATCGTAGTTCCCGAAGGAACCACTTCCCAAGAAGGACATGGCCGATCCCTCCAACCGGTGCGTGTGTGGCGTCGGCTGTCAGGGTCCGCTGCGCGTGCCAAAGGCGGGCAGACGGAGAGTGCCGCGTTGCGGGGCCGCAGTGTGACGGGAGTGCTGCAAAACCACTTGCACGGCGTACGGATGCAGCAATTGCGGGAATGCTGGTGATTAAGATGGAGGTAATAATTAAAAACCAAAAAAACGGCGTGGGAGGAATGAGTGGCACGAACAAAAGTGAGAGGATTAGAGATTCAACGCGACGCCTGACGACGACGAGCCAACAACAGAAAAATATTAGCAGCTGGTGCCTCTGGGGGCGAGGGGGTCGTGCCGTTTAAAAAAGGGACCATCAGGGGCGACGGGGAGTTCGCAAGCCCCGAGCGAGTGGAGGCCAGCCAACCCTGCTGGCGGGATTGCGCGACTGCTTCGGGCACCGCGTGGGAAGCCGCTGCGGGCACTCACACTGGGCGGGATGGACCCCCTCTCCACTGGTCTCCAGCCGCCAAGAGCGGGCCATCCCACAGCGAAAAGTTCCCGAACAAGAGTGCGGCGGCGGGGTGTGGGGCGGCGAACTGTTTCTGTCATAGTATACGCGGAAAGATTCGAGGCTAACGTTCGTTTAACGATTGCGGCAGGACGCCAACTCTGGGAATTTCGCGGCAACGGACAGCCGTCACACCAACAGCTCGATCCCATCTCGAGGGACGATGGGACGGTGGATGTCGCACGTTGTCGGCCCGTTGCCGCTATCACAATGACTGCGTATGAATCAGCAGTTGATGGGTTTGGGTGGGCTTTTCCCGAGCGTTGAGAGTGGCGTTGGATGTCTTGGGTGGGTCTTGGAAGGGGCGCGGTTTAAATTATCCCGTGAACCCGACACAGGTTCAGACGACGACCTCGCCTCCGCAAAAAAGAAAAACGGGTCACGGAATCCAGGCACCAGGATACATCAGTTATCGTGAGCAATTCCTCGTACATACATACTACCTATGTAGAGGAATCCCGGCGAGGCTCAAACTCAAAAATGGAAGAGAAAGGCGAAACCGCCCTTCAGCTTGTCCAACAGCACCGGCCTCGAAATCAATGATGACGCGTGTGGTGCACGCGATCGACCTTCACCCCGCCGAGTGCAAATCGCAAGTTTCCTTGAAGCAAAGGTCCATGCATGCCTTAGCCCTACGGGCAAGTCCCGCCATTCATCCAATCTCAAGGCACCAGCCTGATCGGGATCCCTCAATCTCGTCAGCTCTTGGCAAGAAACCGCCGTCCAATCAATTCGTCCGAATACGAAACGGCGTGCTGGGTGCTGACCGGGTTCCTCGAGATCCGAATCCAGCCCGCAGGCCCGGACTGCAAGTGGATCCCATCGCGCACTTTTCGGGCTCTGCGTCTTTCCGACAACCCGTCAGTCCGTTATCTTCGGCCGGAGCCCACAGCCCGTAACCCCGGACACGGTCCCCAACCCGCATCGCCGTGGCCGTCGCGTCACTTTAAAGGCGTCAGCACGATCCCCTGCTTTCCCTGGCCGGTATAGAGTTCCTAAAAGTTGTTCCATGAGTTCATAGTCAATGCCTTTTACACTATTCTGTATTCTGTACATACTTCCATGACTTCGTCCAACCCGAGTCCCCGGATACGAATACGGCACAAACTCCAAGCTGTCAGCGCACGTTACACCGCGCAGAATCCAGAACCCACTCAAGTCACCTCAGCCCCTTGCCAACACCACGTGCCTACTCTACGGGGCTCGCTCGCACTTTCAGTATCTAGTAAGCGATAACATATCGCCAAGCCGCTTACTCCTGATGTCAGTCAACAGCAGGTCTCTTGTTCAGACGGCTGCCTGTTGGTCTCGGTGTGTGTTGTCGGACTTGGGTCGCACTATTAAAAATCCGAGCCTCACCACCGCTTCCATGCTTCTGTGCCAGCCAATCCGTCCAATGCCAATATCAATAGTATGAACTCGGTATTTAGTACTAGGCAATTTGGGAGATGCTGAAGGAATAGGCGAGGCGTGGACTCCAAAAGGGTATGGCTCAGGCTGGTCGAGGGGAATCGGTAGGGTCAGGTCTCAGGAGAACATAGACTCAGCAGAACAGAAGAAGGCTCTCTCCTGTGGTTGCAGCTTGGTGACGCGCCTGCGTTGCGGGCTCGCTGTTGGAGACTGAAGTAGAGGATGTTTAGGGTTGAATGAACTCGACGGTATTATTGATTAGGATTAGCCAAATGGTGATCCAGACGCTGCTCCGATAGCCCTGTTCTGTGATAGATTGCCCAATTCCTACATCTGTAAGTGGTTCCACCCTGGAAAGAAACTCGGGCTCGAACCCACCGGCGCCGAGTTCAGAGCCACAGAGCGGACGGGAACCGGGCTTGGAGCCGAACAGAACCGTTGGCTCTGGCTGGGGGCAGTCAACTGCTGCTCGACACCCTTTCCTTTATCCATCGGATCCATCGGCATCCCCACCAGATATGAGCCCTCATATTCGTTAATCTCCTCGATGTCATTCTCATCCACCGGCGGCGGCCTCCGATAGGGGTAGCGCGGCACCAANTCCCCGTCATGCCATGGTCTCCCCAGCCCACGGCTTCGACGGTTGCTTTCCACGCCAACATCAAGCTCCATTCCTTCCCCCATCCTCCTCATGGCCGCCCTCAACCCGGCCACAATCGCACACCTAGCATCACCCAAAGCCCTCCGCTGCCAGTCCCACGGCCCATCTGCCGCCGCAATCCTCTGGTCTGCGGTCCCCAACCGCTCCCCATACCGATTCATCACCACACTCTCCGCCGTCAACACCGCAGCGCCAGCACTAGCGACAGCAATCCCACCACATCCTATCACACCAACTCCCACACCTCCTCCAACATCCCTCACATGGTCCCGAGGGCCAGGGCCAGGACCGGGGCCACGAACAAGCCCAATCCCCGCAGACACTCCCAGACCCCTCCCCGCCTGCCACGCAAACACGCACGCCTCGTTCCGACACCCAGTAACCCCCAGCGTACACCTCGAATCGAACCGATTCCGCGCCCACTCCCCGCACTCGCCACACTCCCAATACACGGGATCCACAAACCGCGGCGACGCGTACAGCCCCCCGACCGTGCGGATCAGCAGCTTGGCCTTGGGATCCCTCCCCAGCGGGCCGGCGTACAGCGCGCAGTTGACACACTCGCGGTGCCGGCAGCTGGCGCGCCAGCACACGCCGAAGCCCTCCAGGTCCTCGCCGCCAACACCGCCGCCAGCAGCAGGACCCGGATCCGAAGGACCCTGACCATGACCCTGACCCTGTCCATACCCATCCTGCCCCCCGGGCCGTCCCCGACCCTGCGGCTGCCCCTGACCATGACCGCCCTGCTGCTGATACCCCGTCGAGGAGGACGCCGCCAAAGCGCCCCCCTGCGCCGCCGGACAATGATAGTGCACCATCCCAACCGGGTCCAAATATCCCTCGTCGGCACACCGACAGCACAGCCAGCGATTAACCTGTGTCTGGGCCGGCGGCGACCCGGACGGGTAGCGGACGGGAAACGCGCGGAGGGCGGCCTGCGAGAAAAGGCGCGGGGCGGGGAGGCCCTCGGTGGGGAAGGTGAGGAGGGTGCGTGTTTCTGGTGCGGTTGCCGCTGCGGTTGGACCACAAGTTCCAGCGGTGGAGGTGGATAAGGTAATGGGTGTTGGTGCCGAGAAGGGGGTAGTCCCGGGGAGAGGGCCAGGGATGAGTGGTTGGTAGGTCATTGTCTCTTCTTTTTGTTTCTTTCTTTTCGATTCGGGAGGATTGTGTGTGTGGGTTGAGTGAGAGTCAGGCCTGAGAAGGAGTGACGTGATGGGTGACGAGAATCAATAATACATCCCGAGTGGGAGCAAAGAAGGTGAGGTGTTCGGGGATGAGCGAAAAGTCAATGTGAAGCTGCTACTCGCGGGGCTGTATTTGAAACAAACCGTGGACCGGACTCAGCTGAGCCCAGATATCAATAATCCTGCAAAGAAAACGTGGCATACAAGGCTAGCGACGGACGGACACGGGGGTCACGCAGGTATGTGGAACCGGATGCTCCCCCCCGGCGTGGGATGGAGGCGACCAACGTGGCGGACTCCTGCATGCACACGCGACCGGCGCACGCCAGTTTTCTCGAATCCGCAGGCCAACAGGCATTCGGGGCGGTTGGGGACAGGCTGAGCTGAATTGGTCGTGCCACGCTGCAACCTGCCGGCCTGAGCCTCTCAGATCTTTGGTTGCGGGTTGTCGTCAAACGACACCGGGGAATAAGATTTCTGCCAGCGTGCCACTGCAGGACTGCCTTGTGGCAAAACGGCGAGCAGAACCTATCGAACTGCAGCTCTGTGGAAGGTGAGACTTCATTTCTAGCGACGAGTCCCCGGCCTCTACACCTGATAGGCGACACTAGTGTGCGCCGCCGTCATAACCACCCGAAAACAAATCCCTGAGAAAGAGTACAGCATATCCGAGGCNACNNGGCTGAAGAATNNACACCGAACTTGTACCAAGATCGCCCATTGCTGCCAACACACACCTGCCCAGACNCACACAGAAAATCTTTCAAGTTCCGACACAGAATGTCCCACACCGCTCAAGCCTCCACATCCTCGGTCTTGATCTCCGACTTGACAATGTCTCCACCCACTCCTAGTTCCGACACAGAGTCGTCCGTGACCTGCTTGAAGTGAACGTCGTCCCGGCGCAAATCCTCCAGAAAGGATCCCGAGGTGGTGGCCTGTCCCTCCTCCTTCTTGACTTCGAAAGTCTCCGGAGCAGAGGCGCCAGACTTCTGAGCACGGAGTTTGAGCTGTTCGGCGATCTCACTGGTGAGCTCTGCATCCTCGCCCATGACCTTGTCAATGGCCTCCCGGTGGTTGATGCCGCAATTGATGTGGCTGTCCAGGTGCGGCGGGGTGCCAGGCAACTTGAATCGGAGAACCTTGATGGCCCGGGCCTTCTCGGCGA
>FJWA01003807.1_pt1 | contig 14897 bp, 8 predicted proteins | sample 1011891 | NCBI WGS metagenome assembly FJWA01 (sample SAMEA3912450, study PRJEB9761) | metagenome | biome: forest; material: soil | place: USA | collected 2011-06-22 | depth 0.1 m
TACGTGGTGAAGAAATGCGGCCGGAGAAAGGCGCTCATGGTGGGCGCCGCTTGGATGATGGTGTGCTTCCTGGTTTACTCCTTTGTTGGACACTTCAGCCTGGACCCAGTCAACCCGGCCAACACACCGGCCGCGGGCAACGTCCTCATCGTCTTCTCGTGCCTGTTTATTGTGGCTTTTGCTACGACGTGGGGCCCGCTCGTCTGGGCCGTGGTCGCCGAGCTGTACCCCGCCAAGTACCGCGCCCCGGCCATGGCGATCGCGACGGCGAGCAACTGGCTGTGGAACTTTTTGATGAGCTTCTTCACACGCTTCATCACGGACGCCATCGACTATTTCTACGGGCTGGTGTTTGCGGCTTGCTGCGCCATGCTCGTCGCGGTGGTGTTCTTCTTCCTGGTGGAGAGCAAGGACCGCAGTCTCGAGGAGATCGACACGATGTACCTGCTGCACGTCAACCCCATCTCGAGCAGCAAGTGGGACGAGAAGAACATGTCGGAGAGCGGCGAATCGAGTGCCCGCCATTCGAGCCATGGCGAGGAGCATGTCGAGGGTCCTTGAAGAAAGAAAATTTGTTCTTTCCCCCCTGGTTCTTCTGGGAAGTCGGTTTTGTGCGTTGAAATCAGCTGGCCTGGCGTCATGGTGCTCATTTTGCTGGGGCATTTACATGTTTTTGTCGTGTTGGACCTGGGTCTGCCTGTCCACGTGTGGGGGGTTGGAAGCGTGTTGCTGGAGAACACTTGACAAAACGGGGCGGCGGTTGGTGTTATGGTTACTTGGTTTTGAGGATTATGGCATTCACAACGCTGTCTATTTTTTGTTGTTGCTGTTAGTTTGGGCGCGAGGAGGCCGCATGATACCATCAGCTACAGATAGAGGTAGAGGAGGAACGAGAGGGTTCTTAGTTCGCTACTTGGTAGCTGGAAACGATTGATGTTACTTCTACTCTGGTCAGCCTGAGCCGTCGCGTTAGAGCATTCTCGTCTTTCGCACTCGGGGTTGAGTGGACAGAGGGATAAAAACTCTTTCTTTACTGTGTACACGGCACACTGGACGGAGGTTGATGTTGCCCACTTACACCAGGGATCCTGACCTGGCGGGTCTGGGATTTTTTCGGCACGACTCCGGTGTCACCACTGCACGGCTCTCAGTGTTGGATCTGTGATCAGCGGTGGACCCGGCAGTTGGGAATTTTTCTCTCCTGCTAGGCTTCGTTTCCAGGATCACGGGAATCTCGGTGAGCACTTTTTTCTTTGGTTACATTTTGTGTGCTGGTGGGGTTTGACATGTGGATTGGTCGTCAAGGTTTGAGCCGAAGGTGGGCTGTCTGTCATCAGTGGATCAAGTGGATGTTTTTGTCCGGCATTTGCTGGTGGGGTTCGGGATGGGATGGGATCCCGGTTGTAAGTTTCTTGGTTGGTGGTGTGCGTCTGGTGGGTTGTTGGCATGGTGTTTTGGGTTTTGTTGTAGACTTGGGGTGGGATGGGCGGTGGTGATGGGAGGGAGACGAGGACGGGAGGATTGGGGGTTTTTATAAGTACGGATATTGGTGTCTAGGTGCCAACGGGAGTTTGGGTGGCGAGGTTGCGCAGGGCTCGGTTTTGTTGGTGTTTACTAACCCCTGAAATTCTGCATGGTATCTCGACAACCCCCATCCCTGAGCGCCTACGAATGTGGACACCGGAGAAAGCCTTGCTCGGCGGATTTGGTTGCGCCTACTTGCGGCGTTGCCAGACTTTTCTGGGGGAAGTTGCTGATGTTGGTGTGATTGCTTTGCCCCGTTGCTCCTCGGGGTTGACCATCTGAGCCACCCCGTCATGCACGCACAAACGCACTCTTTCGCCCATCCACCCGCCCGCTGCATCTGTCATCTCAACTTGGGCGATATTTTCTGTTCCCGGCATCGCTTGAACTCGGGAATTCGGGGCTTGGTATCCATCCGCACGCGGTCAGCTGCCGTGAATATCTTTCCACGGGGAGCGGACACTCGGAACCGACGCCCCCTCGGTTGGTCGCCTGCTCCTTGACATCGATGTCTGTTTGGCTCGACTCTTCCCATCAGATTCCAGCCAAAAAGCAGCAACGATGCCGCCCAACAAGACATTGTCGGCCAGCGCGGCCGACTACTACTCCTTCTCCAGTGACGAAGTCGGTGTTGTCAGTGTCACCGACGACCCCGGCAAGCAGGAGTGCTCCGTTAATAACGTCAACGCCAGCGATGGCGGTTCAGCCAAGCCGAACGAGCTGAAACGGGAGCTGTCCGGGATGCAGCCTCAATTTCATCGCCATCGGCGGGACCATCGGAACAGGCTTCTTCCTGGGCACCGGCACCGCACTGGTCAACGCAGGGCCGGCCGGGTGTCTCATATCGTACATGTTGGTCGGGACCATATTGTGGTCGGTGATGGTGTGCATGGGCGAGATGGCGACGTACATCCCGACCGCGGGCGCTTTCTCGGCGTATGCGACCCGGTTTGTTGACCCAAGCCTGGGGTTTGCCGTTGGGTGGCTGTACTGGTTCAGCTGTGAGTTTCGTCGAGTTGACCTGTCTGGTGGGTTGGCCGAGCACTGACAAGACGGATACAAACAGGGGCCATCACCTACGCGCTGTCACTCGTGGCCGCAGGGCTTGTCGTCCAATACTGGAAGCCGGACGTCGAGGTTGGCGCTCTGATTGCTGGCTTCTGGATCTTATTCACCCTTCTCAACTACCTCCCCGTTGGTATCTACGGGGAGCTTGAGATGTGGCTGTCGAGTCTCAAGGTTATCACCATTTTCGGCTTCATCATCCTCGGCATTTGCATTGCGGCCGGAGCGGGCCAGGAAGGCGTCCTGGGCTTCAAGTACTGGCACGACCCTGGCGCCTTCAACGAATATCTGGTGCCGGGCGGGGCAGGCCAGTTCGTCGGGTTCTGGGCCGTTCTGATCCAGGCTTCGGTATCGTATCAGGGCGCAGAGCTGGTTGGTGTTGGCGCCGGAGAGGCCCGAGACCCGCGCAAGACGGTCCCGAAAGCGATCCGGACCACGTACTGGGGCGTCGTGGGTCTTTTTGTGACGACCATGTTCCTGATCACCATGATCGTCCCCTCCAACGACCCGGGCCTGCTCGGTGACTCGACGAATGCCTCGGCGTCGCCCCTCGTCATCGCTGCGCGCCGCGCGGGCATCAAAGTCCTCCCGGACATCATCAACGCGGTGTTGCTGACGGCCGTCCTGTCGGCGGCCAACTCCAACGTCTACTCGGGCAGCCGCGTGCTGGTGGCGCTCGCCGAGGAGGGCCAAGCGCCGGCCATCTTCGCAAAGACGAACCGGCATGGCATCCCCGTTTTCGCCGTCGCAGGCACGGCTATTCTCGGGCTGCTCGGCTTCCTCAACCTGTCGTCGGGCGGCCACAAGGTCTTCCAGTGGCTGCTCAACATCTCCGGCGTGGCCGGCCTGGTAACGTGGGCGGCTATCTGCTTGTCGTACCTCGGTTTCATGCGTGCGCTCAAAGCGCAGGGCATCCTGCGATCTGAGCTGCCGTACTTGTCGCGTTTCCAGCCGTATACAGCCATTTACGGACTGTTCTTTACTGGCCTCATCGCACTCACTCAGGGGTTCACCGTGTTCATCAACTGGGACACGAGCGACTTCTTTGCGGCGTACATTAGCCTGATCTTGTTCGTGGTGTTGTGGGCGGGGCACAAATTGTGGTATCGCCAGCCGAGGGTCGATCCAGCCACTGCTGATATAGTCCGCGGACGCTATGGCTCGGACGAGAGACGGTCCCCTGTAAATGGCGAGGTATGAGAAGGAGCGGCGCTGTGTTCTCGTGGTTGTGTGGAGAGAGGAGCGAGTTCCGGGGCTGACAGTGGAGCACGTTATCGGCGAGGACACAAAGTAATAACGTGGACTGTATGTGATATACCGACATGCATGACAATGGGAGTATCCTGTTCCTGTATTCGAGACGATATCACGTTCCGCGGTTAGAGGACCATGTTCCAGCTGACCTTCTTCCCCCTCATCATGGCCAGCACGCCGACGGGCAGGAACTGCTTGTCGACAAGGCTCAGCCCACCAAAGTCCGCCAACAGCTCTTTCGCATAGAGCTGCAGGAACCACTTCTTCTCCGAGTCGAGCCGGACGCTGTCGACCAGGAACTCCTTGAGCCCGCTCACGACATCCCTGCTCAGCGCAATCTCCTCCGTCTCTGGGACAGTTATGAGCTTCTCAAAAGTGGAGTAGAACTTGGGGTTTTGCCGTTCGCGGAACCGGGTGTACTCCTCAAGCGACATGAAGGTCTTCATGTCCAACTCGGTGATGGCCGACTTCTTCATCGCCTCGTCGTCGGAATAGATCTGGCGCAGGCGGCGACGAAGAGCTGACTCGCTCAAGGCCTCGAACAGTTTCTTGGCATCCAAGTACTGATCCCGCTCTGCCTTGGTGAACTCGTCGACGATCTCTTCGGGTGTCTCGGTGATCTTGTTGCGTACCAGGAACAAGCCCACGAAGGGGTTCCTGAGCCCGAGCCCGCCCAGCTGTTCGGGCAAGTAGATGAACGAATCGGGCAGGTCCGAGGCCCCGAATCGATCCTCAATCATGTGCTTGACTGGAGGGGTGTGGAGTGGTTAGTCGAGTTCGGAAAAGGGGGCAAGATGTGTCGTGACTTACTGTGCTCGATGACGCTTCCCTCCTTACCNTCGGAGCCAGGGAACAGCCTCTGCAGCATGCTACGGTATGTGTTGAGCACTTCGTCGACATGATCCCGACCAAAGCAGTAGGCGGGCTCGCCAAAGGTGTGGCTGAAGAAGCGGCCGATGCAGCTGTTCCATGTCTGGACCCACGACAGCACGCTCTTGCAATCAGTCAGCTGCTTCTTGAGCTGGTCAACATGGGCCACCACGAGCTTCTGGTCAATGACCCATTTTCCAGACTCGGGGTCGAGGCTCAGGAAACCGATCTTGACGGGGCCGGTCGGCAATGTCCGGGCGATGGTCGCGTCTCGCTTGGACGTTCCAGGAAGATAGACAGACCCGGTCTTGGCCCTGTTGAAATCGAGGCCGAAGACTTTGGCAAAGGATTCCATGCAGGTCCATGCCTGAGCGGCCCTCTGGGGCTCACCCACGAGCCAGATGTCATCGTGCAGCCGGTACAGCAGGATGCCGGTGTCGCGGTTGACGGCAAGATCCATGAAGAACAGCACCAGCTCCCCGGTAAACTTCTCCGAGGCGTGGGCCATGGGAACACCCCTCTTGCGGATGCGAGGGCCGAGCTGGGGACGGTCATCNGAGGCAGCGTCGAGGTTCAGGGGAGACTCGAGGTACTTCTTGAAGAAGTCGATCCAGTCCTGGCCGAAGCCGATGTAGCGCATGACGGCGTAGACGGTGCTGTGAGAGAGGCCGGTGGCATACCACTGCAGATCGGTCTGGACCAGAGCAACGCCGTTTCCGGGACCCGTCCGCGTGTCGTGTGTGACGTTGCGGAGGCGGTGGACAATCAACTCGGCGGTCAGGTGGCGCAGGAGCTGCTGCTTGATGCCAGAGCGCTTCTGCGGGGAGCTATGGACGTCGACAGTGTCGGCGTAGCTCAGGGAATCATCGCTGTCGTCGTCATCGTCGTACTTGTTATCCCCGTCGAACAGCGACGTCTCGGTCGCAGGGAGCTGCGAGAGGAAGAACTTGCTGAAGTAGTCTGTCTTGCGCTGGCCCTCAATGACTGTGCCGTATCTCGGGTGGCCGTTGTAGAAGCGGCCCCTCTCCAGATCGGCGTCAGACGGCGCCATGTGGCCCTCGAGGTCCCGGGAGCACACCACCTCCATGAACTCCTTAAGAGCCGGCTTTAGCATATTGCACAATCTGATGCCGATGTACTGGACAAAGATCATCTGCAGAATGTCATCGTCGGCCCAGACGCGGTACTTGCCGTTCAGGCCGCGGCGTGGCATGACACGGATGCCGTCCTGGCCGGCGTCCCAGTGCCACTGCTTCAGGTCGGAAAACCGCATGTTCAGCACATCGGCAATCTCGGACTTGGCCACGGCATTGTCGAGAAAGTCGCGCAGGATGGCCTGCTTCTCGTCGCTGAGGATGTCTTCGGTAAGGAGCCCCTTGATGCAGCTGTTGAGAGCGTCCTCGGTGAACGGGGCGGCCTCGGACATGAACTTGGTGCTGACGTCGGCAATCTTGTTTCGGAGTTTCTCGAGCTCTTTGTTGCTCGCCTCGTCTGGAAATAGTTGGTCGAGGAAGCTCCGGATCCTAGCCTCGTCCGTCTCGAGCGGCTCAAAGACAACAGACTCGAACTTGTCGACGAGTTCGCCCAGACGCTGACGCTGGCGCTCAACCAGCTCGAACGAGTCGGTGTCCGGGTCATCGTCCGAGGCGGGCAATGTCTCGTCTACAGGCTGGTCCATCCACTCTGCCATGGTGATACGCATGTTAGAACTCCGATTTCCGCGCACTCAGGCACGGGGAATAAAAGCATACCGGTCAGGAGGCGCGAGTACAGATGGGCCATGTCTAGCTTCCTGCTCTGGATGTCAAGCTGGGCACGAAGCTGGCTGTTGAAGCTGGCCAGCTTGGAGATGGGGATCGAGGCATCGTAGCGGGACTGGTCCAGCCATCGCTGGAGGTTGTCCATGCCAGTGTCCTTGGCGGCTGGTGGGTAGAGCTCTCGGACGGCCTGGATGAGACAGGCGAGGCGGTCTCGCTCGTCGGCAGCGGCGTCGGCCTTGGCCACATACTCGCTCTTGCGGGTTTCGTAGGACTTGTGGCGCGATTCTAGCTCGCGGATCTTGCTGAGGGTGATGCTCTGCAGCGTCTTGGACAGGACGGACGTGGGGGTCGCCATGGTGTTTAGTTTCACGTTCCTGAGTGTGGCGGCGAACTTGGATGGGAATGGTGAGGATGGTGAGGATGGTGAGGATGGTGAGGATTATGAGGCCGATGGTTCTGACAGTTTGGTTGTGACGGTGATGATGGACAAACAGATCTATTCAACACCAGTTTGTTGTCGAGGCTCGCGACAGCTTTATCTTCCAGGTTGTTTGTCTCTGCAGCTCTTGGTACCCCAACAAGCCAAGCAAGCCTGCCTTTGCCTTACCAGGGGCGGGCAAGAGGCCATGGTTCATTCGCTCAGCTCCAGGCAGGACGGCCTGGGTGTGCCATGGGTGATTCACCTTTCTCCATGCCACAGCATCACAGCATCCCCAAAGACCCAACGAAACGATGAACCGATCCCCGAAACCCTCAGCCCCACCTGCTGCTGCCTTCCCCGGATGCAACCACTCGTCGCAGGATCGGCTTGGAGCCCCGCCACACTGCCGGGCTGCAGCCAAACATCAGGCACCGGCAGGCTCCAAGACGCTTCCCGGGCATTGCTGTCCTATTGACCTCACGGCATCCGCGAGAAATGACACATTCTTTTTGTGGTTCGCAGAGCTTTCCAGAATGGACATGATGGTGTCGCAAACCGAGAAAGCCGTCGAAAGACCGATGGACCGAGCGGTCGAGCAATTGTTTGCGGAGGAATCTTACCCGGCCGTGGCCCTGCAGAATTGGCCGTTGCTTGTCGCTGTGGCTGTTGCTTCCCCAGACTGAAGCACACAGGATTTAGTAAGCGGTGAAGAGCTGCCCCCTGCATGGCATGGCCAAGCAAACCCAGAAAGCACAGGCCAGGTGGAGGGGCTGGAGGGGCAGCGCCTTGTTCTAAAACCCCACCATCCAAGCTCCGACAGCGGCTCTCGTTGGCTGCCCCTCTGTCCTGGTGGAATCTCCAATTCTTCGTTCACTCGGGAACCCAGGTGAGTTTCTTCACAAGGGGCATTGTTGGCAAGTCGCGGGCAATACGCCATGTGTTGGGCTTTGAATGCCCGAGGAGGGCGTGGCAGTCTCCAGACATGTCGCGGCCAGGCGGCAGAATACTCTTCCTGAGGCCCTGCTTGTGTGCGCAGCCGAGGTGGTATCGAAGTAAGACACATGGGAAAGGGAAGAGTACAAAACACACAACTGGTGCAGAGAAGGACGAAGCCGAAAAAGAAGTGTCATTTTATGGCTTTATCAAGGTAGAGCAGTAGAGAACAGCAGAGAAGAACCTGCGTAGTAATACGACATAATTAGTGCTGAGCGGAGGTTTAAAGCCCGCTGCGTAATACTCGTTGGTTTCAAGGGCAATCCCGCCTAAGTTTTTTTCCCCCACGCAGCGGCGGCACAGCTCCGGCAGGCCACTTTTTAACCTTCCATCACCGCCCATCCGACCCCGGCTTGCGGCACAACCTGGAACCTACAACCAACACCAACACCACCACCACCACCTCTACAGGCGCATGCTGGGCCCAATTGCGCCCACACGCACAGTCTGAGAAACCATGGCGGGCTCCGGCGACTCGAACCCCACGCGCATCGCCATCCTCGGCAAGGAGAACATTGTCATCGACTACGGCATCTTCCTGCGCTTTGTGACTCACGACCTCCTCGAGAACATCCAGTCGTCCACCTACGTCCTCATTACCGACACGAACCTCTACCAGACCTACGTGCCCCCCTTCCAGGCCGTCTTCGACAAGGCCGCCCCGAAAGATGCCCGTCTCCTCACCTACGCCATCCCGCCCGGCGAGTACTCCAAGGGCCGCGAGACCAAGGCCGAGATCGAGGACTGGATGCTGTCGCAGGCATGCACCCGCGACACCGTCATCATCGCCCTCGGCGGCGGCGTCATTGGCGACATGATCGGATACGTTGCTGCCACCTTCATGCGCGGCGTCCGCTTCGTGCAGGTGCCGACCACCCTGCTTGCCATGGTGGACTCGTCCATCGGCGGCAAGACGGCCATTGACGTGCCCATGGGCAAGAACCTGATCGGGGCCTTCTGGCAGCCCCAGCGCGTCTACATCGACCTGGCCTTCCTCGAGACCCTCCCCGTGCGCGAGTTCATCAACGGCATGGCCGAGGTCATCAAGACGGCCGCCATCTGGGACGAGTCCGAGTTCAGCGCCCTCGAAGAAAACGCCACCGCCATCCTCGAAGCCATCCGCTCCAAGACCTCGAGCCCCTCGACTCGCCTCGCCCCGATCCGCGACATTCTCAAGCGCATCGTCCTGGGCTCGGCTCGCGTCAAGGCCGAGGTGGTCTCGTCCGACGAGCGCGAGGGCGGCCTTCGCAACCTGCTCAACTTTGGCCACTCGATTGGCCATGCCTACGAGGCCATCCTTGCGCCCCAGGTCCTCCACGGCGAGTGCGTCGCCATTGGGATGGTCAGGGAAGCAGAGCTTGCCCGTTTTCTCGGCGTCCTCCGGCCCGGTGCTGTTGCCCGCCTGACCAAGTGCATCGCGAGCTACGAGCTGCCGACCTCGGTGCACGACAAGCGCGTCACCCGTCTGTCGGCCGGCAAGGAGTGCCCCGTCGACGTGCTTCTCCAGAAGATGGCCGTCGACAAGAAGAATGAAGGCCGGAAAAAGAAGATTGTGCTGCTCTCGGCCATCGGCAAGTGCTACGAGCCTAAGGCGACCGTGGTCGACGACCGTGCTATCCGCATTGTCCTGTCCCCGTCCATCCGAATCACGCCAGGCGTCCCCAAGGGTCTCTCCGTCAGCGTGACCCCGCCCGGCTCCAAGAGTATCTCCAACCGCGCCCTGGTCCTGGCTGCGCTCGGAGAGGGCACCACCCGCATCCGCGGGCTCCTCCACTCGGATGACACGCAGTTCATGCTGACCGCCATTGGCCAACTCCAGGGCGCCACCTATTCTTGGGAGGACGCTGGAGAGGTTCTCGTCGTCAAGGGCAAGGGTGGCAAGCTACAAGCCAGTGGCGAGCCTTTGTACCTTGGCAACGCTGGAACCGCCTCGCGCTTCCTCACATCGGTTGTGGCCCTCTGCTCGCCGTCCTCTGTGTCTTCCACCGTCCTGACCGGCAACGCGAGGATGAAGGTGAGGCCAATTGGCCCGCTTGTCGATGCCCTGCGCGCCAACGGCGTGGCCGTCAAATACCTCGAGAAGGAGAAGAGCTTGCCGGTTCAGGTGGATGCCAACGCCGGCTTCGCCGGTGGTGTGATTGAACTTGCCGCCACTGTCTCGTCGCAGTATGTCTCGTCCATCTTGATGGCTGCCCCCTACGCACACAAGCCCGTGACGCTCCGCCTCATCGGTGGCAAGCCCATCTCCCAGCCTTACATCGATATGACCACCGCCATGATGGCCGCCTTCGGCGTCAAGGTCGAGAGGTCGACTGAGGACCCCAACACCTACCACATCCCCCAGGGCGTCTACAAGAACCCGGCCGACTACGTCATTGAGAGCGACGCCAGCTCGGCCACTTATCCCCTGGCCGTTGCTGCCATCGCTGGCACCACTTGCACTATTCCCAACATTGGTTCCAGCTCGCTGCAAGGAGATGCACGTTTTGCCGTCGACGTGCTCCGGCCCATGGGCTGCACCGTTGAGCAGACCAGCACCTCGACGACCGTCACTGGGCCGCCCATCGGAACCCTCAAGGCTATCAAGCATGTGGACATGGAGCCCATGACCGACGCTTTTCTGACTGCCTCGGTGCTGGCAGCTGTCGCCTCGGGCACCACCCAGATTACCGGCATCGCAAACCAGCGGGTCAAGGAATGCAACCGCATCAAGGCCATGAAAGACGAGCTTGCCAAGTTTGGTGTGCACTGCAACGAGCTTGAGGATGGCATCGAGGTGACTGGGAAGCCGTACCAGGAGCTGCTGAACCCCGCCGAGGGCATCTACTGCTACGACGACCACCGTGTCGCCATGAGCTTCGGCGTGCTGTCCACACTCTCCCCGCATCCCGTCCTCATTCTCGAACGGGAGTGCACCGCCAAGACCTGGCCCGGATGGTGGGATATCATGTCTCAAGCCTTCCAGGTGCAGTTGGGAGGAGAAGATGACCCGACGGCCAAACACGGCGTCAAGGAAACCCGCTCGGGCACAGACCGGTCCATCTTCATCATCGGCATGAGGGGTGCCGGTAAGTCGACGGCTGGTCGGTGGATGTCCCAAATCCTCAAGAGGCCCTTGATTGACCTTGATGTGGAACTGGAGAGGAGGGAAGGCATGACCATCCCCGAGATCATCCGTGGTGAGCGCGGCTGGGAGGGGTTCAGGAAGGCTGAGCTTGACCTCCTCGAGGATGTGATCAAGAACCAATCCAAGGACCACATCTTTTCTTGCGGTGGCGGCATCGTGGAGACGGAGGAGGCGCGCAAGATGCTCATCGCGCACCAGAAGAACGGTGGATGTGTTCTCATGGTGCACCGCGACACCGACCAAGTCGTCGAGTATCTGATGCGAGACAAGACCCGCCCCGCCTACTCGGAAAACATCCGGGGGGTCTACTACCGCCGCAAGCCCTGGTTTGAGGAGTGCAGCAACTTCCAGTACCACAGCCCCTACCTGGACGGCTCCGAGGCGCTGCTCGAGGCCCCGGCCGATTTCAGCCGGTTCCTCTCCGTCATCTGCGGCCAGTCTGCGCACTTGGAGGATGTCCGCAAGAAGAAGCAGTCCTTCTTCGTCTCGCTGACCGTCCCCGATGTTTCTGCGGCGTTGGATATCATCCCTAAGGCGGTTGTAGGATCCGACGCCGTGGAGCTGCGCGTCGACTTGCTGGAGAGCTACGACCCGGAGTTTGTCGCTCGCCAAGTCGCCCTCCTCAGGTCGGCCGCCAAGATCCCCATCGTCTACACGGTACGCACCGTCAGCCAAGGGGGCAAGTTCCCCGACGACGACTACAAGCTGGCCCAGCAGCTCTACCGGGTCGGTCTGCGGACTGGGGTGGAGTACCTGGACCTGGAGATGACGATGCCGGGTGACATCCTCGACGCCGTGACCGAGGCGAAGGGCTTCACTCGGATCATCGCGTCTCACCACGACCCCAAGGCCACGCTGTCGTGGAGGAACGGATCCTGGGTTCCCTTCTACAACAAGGCGTTGCAGTACGGCGACGTTATCAAGCTCGTGGGCATGGCCCGTGAGATTGGCGATAACTTCGCCCTCACGAACTTCAAGACGAAGATGATGGCTGCTCACGACACGCCCATAATTGCGCTGAACATGGGATCCGCGGGTAAACTTAGTAGGGTGCTCAACGGTTTCATGACGCCAGTCTCCCACCCGGAGATGCCCTTCAAGGCGGCCCCCGGGCAGCTCTCGGCTGCCGAAATTCGGCAGGCGCTTGCCCTCACTGGCGAGCTCGAATCCCAGTCGCTTTATCTTTTCGGCAAGCCCATTGGCTCGTCGCGCTCGCCCGCGCTGCACAACACGCTGTTCGGCGCCACCGGCCTGCCCCATAACTACTCGGGATTCGAGACGGACAAGGCGACCGATGTCCAGGACCTCATCCGATCCCCTCATTTCGGGGGTGCCTCGGTGACCATCCCGCTCAAGCTCGACATCATCCCGCTGCTGGACGATATCTCGGACGCCGCGCGGGCCATCGGTGCTGTTAACACCATCATCCCTGTGCCGTCATCCAATAGCGGCAAGCCCGCCCTGCTCGGCGATAACACCGACTGGATGGGCATGGTCTTCTCGCTCCGCTCAGCCGGCCTCGTCCGGCCCACCGAAGCGTCTCCGGGCGCCGCCATGGTGGTCGGCTCCGGCGGAACCACCCGCGCCGCCATCTACGCGCTACACTCGCTGGGTTATGCGCCCATCTACGTCGTTGCGCGGACCCCGGAGAGGGTGCAGGAGCTGTCCGAGGGTTTCCCCGACGAGTACAAGATCCAGTGGCTTTCCACGCCGGAGGAGGTCAGCGCCGTCGCCAAGCAGGATGCCCTCCCGAGCGTGGTCATCAGCACTATTCCCGCGGACAAGCCCATCGACTCGGGCATGCGTGAGGTGCTGGTGGCAGCGCTGCAGGGCGGCGGCGCGGCGGGCAAGAGCAAGGGCGAGCCGCGCGTGCTGCTGGAGATGGCATATATGCCGCGGCACACGCCGCTGATGCAGCTGGCCGAGGATGCGGGGTGGAAGACGATTCCTGGGTTGGAGGTGCTTGCTGCACAGGGGTGGTATCAGGTATGTCGATCCTTTTATCTTGCAGGTTTCGTGGGGATCGAGAGCGAATGCTGACGAGATATAGTTCCAACTCTGGACCGGCATCACGCCGCTCTATGCCGATGCGCGGGCTGCCGTGTTGGGCAGCCAGTCCGCATAGGGTGGGGGGTGAGCAGGTAGACTCGGCTGGACAAGGCTGTCGAGCCCGGCCTGTTGGATGGGCGGGTCCAGCAGTTGGTTACGCTGTGAGCTTTGATTCAACTTGGTTACTTTAGTTTGATACACGCACGAGGTACCTAGACGTGGCTTCTCTCTCGCCTTGGCCTATACAAAAGAAGGTGTTTTGTGCCTATGGGTCGGTTACCGTAACCCCTACATCATCACCATGAAACATGCTTAGATAGTATGGCTCCGAACCCTGTTTGTGAACATGTCTTGCGAGCATGATTCACCTCTGTGACTTGGCCTATCTCATACTGCATGACATCGCTTGGCCAACTGTCGTTCTTCTCGTCGTGGACACCTCGACATCCAAGGCCCATGTATAACCCCCACCGCAGTGTGCCCACCGGCTGCGAGAATATTGTCTGCCAGCTCCACCGCGATCACCCAAGCATTGATGACGGGCGTCATGGGTCCCACGACCCCACGCCCAACGGTCTCGGGGATCTCCATGCTGCCAGCCAGCCCTACCGGGTGATCCTGCTCCGTCTCGACTAAGCTCTCACACCATGACATGCCATGTGGCGTCACAGACACCACACGGACTCGGTCCCAAACAAGCCCACCATGTACCCTGTGCCGCATCCACATCTCCCCGTCAACCCCGGATCTCGGGAGGGTCTGGGGTCGGGATTTTTGCAATCTCACTCTTTTTCCCCTTGGTGCGAGCCACGGCTTGTGTGGCTGGGGCATGCCACAGTGAGTAGGTTAGTTCCGTCGTCCGATGCTCCGCCCGAGTCTCTTTACGAGTCCCCAGTCCCCTTCTCACGGCCAAGGCCGAAGACGGCAAGATACATCTCCCCGTGCAGCTATCACCACACCACAAAATCTCTCTCCCACACACACAAACTACACCCCTACTCTTCCCGAAGGGGGCCCCTGACTCGTCCTTTGCAGACGAGGGGGGAGATCGTCACACTCAGTCATGATGCTGGATGATGGATGATGATGGTCATTATCTCCCGTTGATTTTTTGTCTATGTAGCTGTGTAGGATTGTGTCTCTCCCGTGTCGTTGTCGCACCGTTTCAAATCTTCGGCCACGCCGAAGTTGTCACGCGTTTGATGCTGTCATTTTTATTTTCCGTGCAATTCTACTGCGCGACAGCGTTTTATCGTCGTTTCTCCTCTGTCTGTGAGATATTCTGCCCAGAGGGTGTGTCTGGTTGTCGATTCGAAGCGGGGGTGATGGAGTGGTGACGGCAGAGTCCAAACGAGACTGAGGTTTTTGCGCTTCGAGATAGATCCGACATGAAGCACGTCACAGAGCCAGGCCCAGGGCCGTCCCATCACTGGGTGATGATGCTTCTTGGGATGATGATATGTCGATCGCTCTGAGAAGCGAGTTGATCAACGGCACACAACTTTAAGTTCGAACCAGTCACTCGTACTTGTACTGACGGGGGGAGGTTTAAAATCACGATTAGGTCAATCTACAGATGTGATCGCACTTGTACAGCCAGCCAGATTGTGGTTTGCAAAATATCTTCATTCATACATCTCCATGCAATGCCCTGCCCTCGAGATTTTCATCGATCTCGACCCAATCTAGGTTAAGTAAACCACAAACGCTCCATGAATGCAAACCCATCCCAGTCCCTACGCAACAGATATTTTCCCACCCGCAGTGCGTCGTGCCCTCGAGGGTCTTTTGGTCTATAACATCAACCCGAAACATCCGTCTCACAGCCCATATG
>FJWA01004067.1_pt1 | contig 14880 bp, 5 predicted proteins | sample 1011891 | NCBI WGS metagenome assembly FJWA01 (sample SAMEA3912450, study PRJEB9761) | metagenome | biome: forest; material: soil | place: USA | collected 2011-06-22 | depth 0.1 m
CTTACTGATTCCCTTCTCCTTGCAAGTGTCGTAGAGTAGCCCCTCGACGTCGCTCGAGACGGCGCTCGTGCCCTCATCGATGAAGGCATACACCGGCTCGTGGTAGAGGAGCCTGGCAATCGCCAGCCGCTGCTTCTCCCCGCCGCTGAGCACGTCCTTCCACTCCTTGCGCGTGTCCCACCCGCCTTCGCGCTCGGGAAGGTACCCCAGCCGCGCGAGGTCGAGCACCTCCTTGAGGTCCCTGTCTTGCTTCCGCTTGTCGCGCATGTCGGCCTCGCCGTCTGGGTAGATGACCTGGTCACGGAGCGTGCCGATGCTGAGGTAGGGCCGCTGGGGGAGGAACATGATGCCGTCCTGGCCCGTGGCTGTTGGGCGGCTGACCAGGCCCCGGTAGGCGGGCCAGAGCCCGGCGAATATTCGGGCAATGGCGCTCTTGCCGACGCCGTTGGGACCCGAGATCAGGAGATGGTCGCCGCGTCGGACTTTCATCGAGAGCTGGGGAATCAGTTCCTCGCCGCCCTTAGGCCAGATAGCGGGGGCGACGATAGGGACGTTTTCCAATCGCACGCCGTCGTAGCTATCCTGCCTGGTGCCGTGCTCGTCCGCGAGGGAGTATTGCTCAATTCTACCGTCCTTGGTCGCATAGGAATGCGCGTGAACCCGGTGCAGGGTCGCGACGAGTGTGTACACGCGGCTGGTGTGGCCGGCCAGCTCTGAAAGGTCCTTGATCGAGTACATGACACGGCCGCCGGCTTCTGAGAGCGACAGCATCAGCCGCTTGTTGGTGATGAAATCCTTCATGCGTGACCGCTCGCGGCCGCCCTGGACAGCGTGCTCAGCATGCTCCGTCAGGCCGCCAAGGCCACCCCAGGCGGGCAGGAAGACGGGCAGCGAGGACAGGAGGTAGCCATAAGCGCTCCAGGTGTACTTGAGGACGAAGTCTTCGAGCATATTGTAGCCGATCTTGGCGCGGTAGACCTTGTCCATAAAGTGATTGAGGGACCCAAACTCTTTGTCCAGGAAGGCCTTCTCGGTCTCGGAGCCACGGTAGAAGGCAATTTCCTCGGCGTTGGCAATCAGGCGCGCGTGCATGCTGCGGAAGCCGCCCTCTTTCTTGGTCTCGGAGGATTTTAGTCGACCAAAGCCCGGGGACAGCCTCGACAGGATACTAGAGGTCACACTGTAGTTTGCCAGCAAGCCGACGAAAGCCAACGGCCCGAGCGACTGGTACAGCTGGTAGTTGAAGACGCATATGTCGACGAAGGGTTTCCCGAGCGACGAGTAGAGGGTCGCGGCGGCGGCGCAGAACTGGGTCAAATCCTGCGTGATGAACTGATCGGCGTTGGAGCCCGCGCTTTGTCCCAGACCGCCGTCCAGGTTGTGAAGCTTGTAAAAGTTGAGCCTGTCATTCAGGTAGAGATCGTGGATGTAGCGAGTCAGGCGGGTACGGAAGGCGATGGCCACCTTGCCCTCGAGAAACTTGATCATGGAGTTTGTGTAGGCGGCAAAGCCGCCGAGCCCACACCACTTGAGCAGCCCCCACAAGAACATCTTGCCGTTGCCGGCCACGAGATCCCGCACGATCTCGCCGTCGAGACGGGCGACGACCAGAGACATGTAGGTGCGCAGCATCAAGAAGGCAGCGTGGCTCATCAGCAGGCCGGCCTCCTTGCTGTTCCAGCGCGGGAGCATGATATGCAGCAGGCTGAGGAACTGGTGGAGAAAGGCCAGGTTGATGCCGGGCTTGGTCTGGGGCGCAGGGACGTGGCCGTTGCCCATGCCCAAGGAGGTCGGAGGGTTCAGGAACAGGCGGCGGTGGGCCTGAAAGGTAAGGTTCTTGGTCGAGTGGATGACAACCTTGGCGAGGCGGTCGCGGGCGTGATAGGGGACGTAGATGGTGCGCGAGCCGTCCTTGTTGTGCAGCCAAGAGTTGGTGCGCACAAGTTTCCGGCCCTGTTCCCTCTCGTCGCGCTTGCGCTTCCATCGTCGGCGGGCGCCCTCGCCGGCGAGTATGATGGAGCTGGCGAGGGCGAGGGTGGCGAGGAGGCGCGTAGTCCGCGAGGTGCCGCGCAGCTTGGTGCGGACGAGATTGGTGTACTTGTCGATGAAGGCGGCGATGACCTCTTCGGCGGGCGAGTGCCGCAGCGTCGATTGGGCCGCCATGACCGACTCGGGGTGCCTCGGTCGAGGCGTGCCCTGGAATCGTCGAGCGTGCTCCCCGATGCTCCGGGATCAGACGCGCCGTCCCATCCGCGGCGACACGTTGCAATGCCAATGTTCTGGTAACGAAGCCGAGTGTGATCGGGGTATTGAGAACACAGCAGGTAGCTGATGCCGATGTTGCCGATGTTGCGGATGCAGATGCAGTGCGGATGGTGATGCAGCAAAAGGGATGGAACTCAAAGTTGAAGTCGAAGTCGAAGTCGAAGTCGAATGCGGAAACGCAACGGGACAGTCGAGTATGTGCGGGGAGAGACCAGAGGGCTGCTGGCCGCCGTCGACAAACAAACAATACTGAGGGCCGTGTTCACGTCGCCGAGTGCGTGACACGGTCTGTCTGGCAAACAATGGCAGTGTTCGAGGGGTTGGTTGTCTGGTTGTCGGCAACTCTCCGGAAGCTGCAGTGGCATGTGAAAGGTCCAGAGCCCACCCACGTCATGGCCCCTGGCTCGCCCGGTTCCCCAGAGCGTACGCCCAATCACAAGAGAGCAGCTCTTCAGCAGCATTCAGTGAGTGCGCAGTGCTTGCCTGGCCTCCTCAACAATGCAGAAAACAGAACCTATTGATGTCGACGATTTTGAGGATTTCCTGGTGTTGCTCAGTATTGATGCAGTCTACCTACTGGGTATTTCTTGTATTTGTTATTCTGTAATCTGTACCTCGACTTTTTCTTTCCCGACATCGCCAACACACTGACCGAGCTCCCTTTTTCGGAAAACGTCGGCCGCCAGCTGCCAGCTGCAGTCACTGTTTGCGCGAGTCCGCCGACTAGCCGATGCAGTGGACTATGAAGAGGCTCAAGCCGGGCCCGGCTCTGATCCCCGAATCTATTTCTGGCGTCGGATACCTGCTGCTGTGATCGATCTCTCCCGACAGTTGGCCGCAGAAAGCAAGGCCACGGAATGCAAGGGCAGCGGGTGCCGGCGCGGGATGGACGGCTGCGGCCAGCCTCTCCTGCGCGAGCGTTGTGCGGGGAATTGACGTGATGAATCGGGATCACAGCAGCCGGCGTCCCGGCAGCAACCTACAGATCCCGCCCAGCTCCAGGTTGGTGGTGGTCGGCTCGGCATCCTCCACGGTGCTGCCCTCCGGTCTGCCCTCGGAACAATGAGATGCCCAACAACCGGCCGCCCCTCGCACAAGCGACAAGGCGACGGCAGCGACTGGTCGGCCTGAGCGTGACAGCATGACGAGACACGATTCTGGGCGGCAACATGGCCAATCAGACGCCCCGCCTGCAGTCGCCCAGCATCCCCTGCCGGGAACTGAAATGCTGGGGGCGCGTGCTGGGGATGCTGTGTGCGCTCTGGTCTCTGGGAATCCGGGACCATCCACTCTCTCGCTGCCTCTCACGCTCTGCGGCCGCCGGGGCCAGCCTGTCAGCGGCTCGATACCCCTGTTGGGCGGACAGCCAGTTCTGAACGTCGAGTGCTTCGACAGTGCGCAATTGGGGGCTCGACAGAAAGCCATTCATCGGCGACACGGCCTGGCCAGGTGGCTGCGTTCTGTCTTTCCAATTGTCTGAGATTACTCGCCGACGGCAGGTTCCCAGAACTCCGGCACTGCAGCCAAAGCGGGACTCNAGAGTCGAGAGTGCTTGTTGGTCTGGGGCCTTGGGCAGCCAGACCCTCTTCTGCGCCCGGCGGCTTTTGTGCGGAAAGGGGTTCCAGATTCCGGATTGCTCGCGGCATCGCCCCTCAATCTGCGGGAGTAACGTTGATAGTGAGGTGCTGCCGGCCTGTGCGGTCTGCCTGGCTTGCCCACATAATTATCGTCAGCCGGGTTTGCGTTTCCTGTGTTGTGTATCCAACGGAGCGAGGGGCGAGTGCGTGGCTCAGTGCAGCGGCCTTCTCACCTCGAGCTTCTTCCCAAACCGTCCAGTGGGCAGCAAACGGGCAGCTCTGAACCAAGTCTGGGGCAGCGAGCTGGGGCACACCTCTCCTGGGCAGCGGGCCGACGGGGTGGGGACGCACCTGGCAGGCACCTGGATAAAGCTCGGCAAAGATGGAACATGTTAGCGCTAGCTACTCGGCCTGGCCAGTTCCGGCATAATCTCAGGCCATTTTCAGCTTATCATTAACAGACCCTATCGTATTTTCTGGCGCTCCATGTACCTGGCTAACGTTAATCTGCAGGGCCATTCGCTATTCCACTCTTGGCTGCTGGCCCCAGGCTGTGTCCTGGAGCGACCCCCAGCCCAGCACCTTCGACCCCATCACCTTTCAAGTCAATCATCTCGCTTGCGCTCTCACGACCCTCTCTCAGCCGTCGATACGTTCCTCTTCCCATTCTCCAATCCGCTCGGCCATCGGCTGGTTATCGGCTCGCCATTCTTCAATCGGCAGTCTCTTTTTTGGACCTTCTTTCCCTCGCTCTCCTTCACCAGTCAACGGAACCCCCGATCCCCGACGCAGAGAGACACGCCCGGCCGTGCGTGCTCGGTCCCTTTCCCGATCCGCTTGCGCGCCAATTTCCCGCCCTGCACCGACCGCTTGTCACGCTCAGATCCGGCTTTTTTCGCGGCGGGCAGCTCTGTTTCCCTTCGAGGACGCGTATTTCTAGATTTGAACGACGGGCACTTCAACCGTGGTCGTGAAACGGCGGGCTGGGACGAGAGACTCAGGCGGCAGTACACCGCCGAGATAGGGGTTGGGCTGCGCTGGGAACCCTTGGGATTTATTGAGGTGGGTTGATCCGGCTTGCACCAGGCGCGCGGCCGCATCTGCGGAGGTCAGCTATGGTTGTGGCTACGACCGCGACAGGAGGGCAGCTGCGCATTTGCTCGCGCGCCGCCTGCCGTTCAAACTGGCCGCTCGCAACGCGACTGTCCGGGTACCCAACTCGAGTTGCTTCGTGGTGGCGCCCCGCTGAACCGCGCTGGCCCACGGCGCCTGCAGTCGCACGTTTCCGAGTCCCCAAGCTAATACGGTCGTGACAGGGTCGTTTCCCGAACCATCGACGCCGCCTCCGCTGACCATCATGGCACGGGGCATTGACGAGAGGCCGTACGCGGCTGCCGAGAGCTCCAAGGAGAAGGACGCGCTCACACCCGAGGACGGAGCAACCTCGAAGAAGGGCCGCGGGCTCCTGCCAGTACCGTCAAGGTCATCGTCCCAAAAAGTCCACCCTTCGTCGACCGCGACGGCCGGCGACCCGAGAGACAGCATCGACGGGCGCTCCAAGGAATCCAGAGGCAGTATGTTACGGCCAAACCACAATGGAAGCGCATCTAGTAACCGTTTAGGCGCCGGGACAGGACCGACAGCGACGCCAGGCAACTCGGAGCCCAACTCTCCGGGGGTTTCTTCTCACAAGAAGAAGAAGGGCGGTCTCCTCGCCCTCTTTGGGTGCTGCGGCGTGCCGGACAGCGCGAACGGCCTCGACACTGATCCGCCTCCGGCTCACAAGCTCGAAAAGATCCCCGCGCGTCCGGCGACTGCCAGCCGCAGGACAGCGACGCCTTCGGAGCAGCCTTCCGGCAGCAAGACACACCTCTCCGAGAAGGAGTCCAGCCAGCCGGCCACCTTCTCGCAAGGAGCAGCCAAGAATGGGAAGCGGGTCTCGGGCACCAGCACCCAGGACCAGTCCACCGTCGGAGGCGAGCGGGACAACGAGTCGAAGCAGACGACGTTGGTCAGCCCGGGCTCGAGCAACCCGGGAATCTCGGTGGAGCCGCCGCACGCCGTGAGCACGGATATTGAGAAGGTGGAAGAGGTGCCCTCGGAGAAGGATGCCGAAGGCGATGTGCCAATGCCGGACGCCGGACCTGCGCGGCCGCTGGGGAACCAAGGGGCCGCAGGAACCGCAGAGGAGTCGCTCCCAAGGGTTCCTCCCCCGCCTCCAGGCCCGGTGCCGGCCGTTCCCAACGCGCCGACGAACACGTTGATCGAGAGCCCGCCGGTCTTCGCTCCCGACCAACCCCAACGGTTCCTCCTGCCGCCCCAGGCCCCCGAGCACAAGGGTCGGAAATGCCTCGTTCTCGACCTGGACGAAACTCTGGTTCACAGCTCGTTCAAGGTAGGCAAACTGCTCTTGCTGGCCCCATTCCCTGTGATGCTGACCGTCCCAGATCTTGCACCAGGCCGACTTCACAATACCGGTGGAAATTGAGGGTAACTACCATAATGTCTATGTGATCAAGCGGCCCGGTGTCGACCAGTTCATGAAGAGAGTTGGCGAGCTCTACGAGGTTGTTGTCTTTACAGCATCCGTGTCCAAGGTACGCGCTTCATTACCCCTGTCGCGTTGGCGGTTCCATGCTAACTCGGTGACAGTATGGCGACCCCCTGCTGGACCAGCTGGACATCCACAAGGTTGTCCATCACCGGCTGTTCAGGGAGAGCTGCTACAACCACCAGGGAAATTACGTCAAGGACCTCTCCCAGGTGGGCCGCGACCTGAAGGACACCATCATCATCGACAACTCGCCGACGTCGTACATTTTCCACCCGCAACACGCGGTTCCCATCAGCAGCTGGTTCTCGGATGCCCACGACAACGAGCTGCTCGACCTCATCCCTGTTCTCGAAGACCTGGCCGGCTCTAATGTCCGCGACGTCAGCCTGGTCCTCGATGTCACTCTTTGAAATCTCCTTTCTGTTCTACCGATTTCAGTTCTTTTCGATCGAACCTACTACCGGCTTCTCATCACTCCCATCTCGCAATATTGAGGCATCTGCGCCGTATATATTGGCTGCCAGAGGAGTAGATAAGCCCCTTTTTCTGATACCCCGAGACACCGTGTCTCGAGTTCATCCACAGCCACCCTTTCTTCTCCGCGCCAACCCACCCCTCAGGGAGCGGGCAGGCTTGAGCGGGGCTGGAGGAAAGCAGTTGCTCGGATAATGACCTTTTCGCGTTCTCGCCTCTCTTCGATCCTGCTGGGACCCTGGGGGACTACAAAAAGCGGAGGGGTGAGAAGGAGGGGTGGGCTCGGTTTGAAACCAAAAACATTCAACGGGAAGCGTCGCTAGGAGTTTGGTATACGTCGGGGGACACGGGTCTGCCCTTTTTCTTTTCTCTTATTCTGTTGTTTCTTTCTGTTTCTTTCGCCTCTCACATTAGCGGAGCTTTGATCAGCGGGCAGGCAGGCAGGCAGGCAGGCAGGATGGAGAGAAGTCAGCATTGTCAGATATCAATCTTTGTTTTTTCCTATGTCGACAAACTCGGAGAGATCTTAACCATGGCTCCACCGGGTTCTGTTTCCACTCCCCTGAGTCCCTCACTCACTATCCCTTCACCCACTTGACGAATGCCGTCTATATTCCCCCATCTGTTCCCGGTTTCTTATGTTTGACCCATACCCCATTTCACTTTCATTACTCTTGTTGTTTTGCTGTTGAATTGCGGTCGGATGGATGTGCGGGTGTAAGCTTCACAATGTTTATTGTTTTGATTGACACCATACCATAACATCCATGTACATTTTGATCCTCCCTTTCCTTCTTCTATGCGAGTGGCATGTTGTCGCAAGGCACCGACGCGACGGCTCTGTGGTGGGATAGTACAAGTACAGTACAGGGCTTGGCTTTTTGTAGGGAGTATTAGCGGAAAGAGGAGGAGAAATCAGTGGGTTTGTCAGGGGCTGGACACGCGCGATGGGCGAGGGTTGTCGGCTGGGATTGAGGAGATGGGCCGGGAAGCTATGCTATGCTGCCCTGGGCTAGGTTAGGTAGAGGAGGAGTGAATTGAGGTGTTGGTAGGACGACGTGACTCCCGATGTTTGTGAGTTGTGGCACAACTGATGGGGGCGTGGAGGGTCACCAAAGGTGCTGCTTGAAGACTGCCCACTATCTGGAGAACAGGCGAGACAAGCAAAGCAGGTCGACGGCCAGCCAGCACTTGGGGGCAGATCCCAAGTCACCCCGAGCCTGTTCCTTCCAGCGTGCTCTGAGACGCCGTCCCCTGAATCTTTAAAACTACCCACTACTGTGATGGAATGTTCATCCAAGTTTGAAGACAATAGACAGACTTGGAGGCTGAGGAGCAAGGGTGTCCTTGCACCACACAAGAAGCACGTGCCGGGGCCCACGCGCTGGGCCTGGGGCGCGGCCCACACCCCGGTCAAACAAAATTGCGGCGCCAATCGAACCTCCAGCTGGCGGAAGCTTCGTGGCCTCAATTGGGAGCACGGATCACCAGCCGATAATTAGGGGCGGCCGACTGCATCTCCAGCTTCGCCATCGCCTCAAATCCACCACGCGACACGACCGACATCAACCACCGTCGCACGCCACCCATTCGTTCTCTCTCTCTTCGTCGATACCACCTTTTTGATTCCCACTACTATCCTTCTAATTCCACAAGATGGTAAGCCCAGCCCGTCCCTCGACCCAAACCCAAAACCAGCCCAGCTCCAAAACGCGAACCACCACCAACCCAACGCCCACAAACCCAGCTAACACCGTCCCTCACGCAGTCCTCCCCCCGCGCCGCCTCCCCGCCCGCGGGCGCAGCCGGCACCGCCCCGGCAGCCAGCGCCTCGGGCGCGCGGCCCTCCTCCCCGCCGCCGCCGGGCGGCGCGCGCACGGCGATCCGGCGCCGCGCGGCGGCCGACCAGAAGGACAAGATCGCCAACGCGCGGCCCAACAGCACGCGCGCCGCCGGTGCCGGCGGCTCCAGCAGCACCATGCTGCGGCTGTACACCGACGAGAGCCCCGGGCTGAAGGTGGATCCCGTGGTGGTGTTGGTGTTGAGTTTGGTGTTTATTTTTAGTGTGGTTGCGCTGCATAGTGAGTTTTTCTCTCTCGTTGTTCTTTTTCTGGTGGAATTTCTGCCTTGTTTAGGTGCGGATTTGCTAATGGGTTTGGTGGTTAGTTATCGCCAAGATTACTCGTCGGTTCTCGAGCTAGATGGGTTGATGAGGAAGGGGCTTGGGGAGAGAGAGAGAGGCTGCGGGTTGGGCGGGGCTACGATACGGGGCGGCTCGGCCACTCCGCGCGCCCGGGAGACATACGACTCGCGGATGCAGGGCGGCGATCTCGTGGTACCACCAACGCCAGAGGTGCTTTTCGTCCTTTTTGGGGTGTTGGGAGGGGTGGGCTAGATACCTGGGAAAAACAAACTGGGGATACAACAAAACCTAAACGTCAGATTGGCCTTGGGTCGGCGTGTCCATGCCCGGCTCACGGTACATGGTATTTTGGCCGCGGCGAATCCCTACAGTTGTACGATATCATTTAATCGGTTTGGTCTGAGATCATGGGGCTCTTTCGGACAGACAGCAGGCGCGGATTGTTATTGAGTTTTGATGTGTGGCTTTGAAAGTTCTAGTCGGTGGAAGTTCGGTTTCTATGACACATGCTTGAGGCTTCTATCAAGTGGTGGGACGACTAGATGTGACAACCCAAGCTCACCGCAAGGATCCAGGTGTACCCAGGTGTATTCAGGTGTGTGTAACATGTCCCGCTGCCCTCGGGTTTTTGTGTACTGTACAGCACTCGGACAGAAAGTACTGGGCTTCTGGCCTGGACACGTACTTGGGACTTGATGGTGATCATGCGTGTTTCTATTTGAAAACTGGTGGCATTTGGTAGATGAGGCTCGATCTCGCCTCTTTCTCCCAGGTCGTTGAGGGCAATACGGCGCCGGTGACGATCGGCTCTGTCCCCCCTTTAACACAGTACGAGAGACAGTGAGACTTGATCAACCCGAGGGGCTCCAAATGAACAAATGGATGCACCTTCGTGGGCCGAGGACAGGCTCTAGGGAACCCGTCCATGTCTACTAAAGTAACAGGTTCGAAGATGCCTGGGGGTACAGCCTGGTAGGTGGTTGAATCACAGAACCCGTGATATCACGCCCAGAGTCCGAGGTCGCCTCACAGGTCCGATTCCGTGCCTCTTTCTGCACATCATCTGCAGAGACTCCTTGCGACCTCGAGGAGACGACGCAGAGAACCGTTCCCGGAACCGAGAGCTCGTGGAATATTCGGCGGGGCTTCACACTTGGCATCGAACACCATACCCAGTTGCCTACCTCCCTACTCACGAGCAGGCCAGCCCGAATGCTGTGCTGCCTCGGAGCTCGATCGCTCGTTCGCCTATCGTTTCCTCTAACGTCACCCACCCAGCAGACGGCGGTGGCGCCAAGACCTTCCCGCAACGAACCAGCCAGGAAAACCGACGGGATCCATCCAGGATGGACGGGTAAACACCCCAGAGAACTGTCCGAGTGTCGGTGGGATTTAGGTCAGCGTGCCATCCTTGGGCCGTAAAGGAGGGCGAATGGCACGCTCCGGCCGCGTCCTCGAGGAATCCGCCTGGCTGGGGCTGGCGCCTCGTGTGGGACGGTGACACGGCGGGGGATGTAACCTTGGGGCATGACCGAAGTCCGCTCGCCTCGAATGACAAGCGTTGGGACCGTAGGTTGTCGTGCAGAAGTTTGCCTCCGCCAACCCCGCCACAAAGCTTAAGCCGGGTGACTTGGAAGTTGGGGGTGGTGGGTTAACTATGGACGCTGCTAGCGGGCGAGTGGAATCGGAGTGACAGCCCTCGGCGGAGTCTGGGGCCGATGGGCCTCGACGGAGTGCAACATCGCTAACGTTAGCCATGCGGTTGGACACAACCAACGGCGAGGCATGCAGCCCACTCTCGAATGGGCGACGGGGTTGGCAAGATATATCCTGCACACAAGACGGCAGTTTCATTCTGTCCGAGTCAGACCTTGAAGAACGACTTGAGCGGCGGGACCGAGGAAACACTCGAGTGAGCGAATCATGACGTGAGTCCGGAGAGATCCGTAGTAGGTTGGCTGCTTGGTTGATTTGGGCGAGTCTGCCGGGCTCTGCGAGTCAAGTGACCAGCAACATGTTGAGAAAGAGGGGTTGCCCAAGCCCATCTGCCGTAGCGGCGTCTGGAGTCCTGGACGGGAGCGGACTTCAATGGCGAGCCGGGCTAGTCACTGGCAGACCGCTTCAAAGTTCTCCCTCGACGACAGGATCTGAGCGGATATTTCTCGTCGTGGTTGCCACTGTGCCGTGTTGGTTGCCATCGCCGCTGTGGTGGAGGCTATGATTAACGCTGTGGTTGACCTTGACTACCGCTGTCATTGCCGCTGTCGTTATTTTTTATTTTTGCGGTTAGGTTCCCGCGTCGTCGGCGGTGCCCCAGATACCTACGTATTCCGAACGAATCAAACCCTCGAAAACACGGGGTTGTACAAGCCTGCTTCTTGCACCGTTGGATACTCCTCGAGCCCTCTCAGCTGTCAGTTTGACCTAGGTGGACCACCAATGGACCAAAGTCCACCAACAGGGAGCTGGGGAAAATCATGGTTCCCCTCAGGAACGGGGAAGGATTGGAGCCAGTGGCGCGTTGGAGACTTGGGGTGTGGGAGACTCGGCGGGGCGGGTCCCTTGATCCAGGCCCCGCATCTCCGCCTGTTCTGGAAACGAGCCGGTTTTCCACTGGAACTGCATGGCAAGCAAGGACCCTTGACTTTCAGGCTACCCCAGCTTCCTCAGTGCGGCCAGCGCCTCAGCGGTGGGTGGCTCGGTGGCCAGCCTGGGTGTGCCTCCAAGCTGCCTCCGACGTCGATTCCTCGCTTCCTCCTTGCTGCAATGCAAACCTGCCAACCTGCTGCCCAGCCCTGCAGTCTTGCGAATCCCTCTGGCATCGATACCTGCATGGCTTTTGGCGCGGCATTCGCAGCATTCCTGTCCCGATTCGCAGCATTCGCCCCATCCCAAGTCTCTCCGACTCTCCGACCTCCATCGACCGACCCACGCAGGTCGCGAACCTCCCGCGCCGAGACTCCGAGTGAATTGCGCGACTTGAATTATTCCGCCACGCTCGTGCGCACGACTCCCAATACCGAGCGCACATAATTGTTGCCATCACTGCCGGCGTCACGTACCACGTTTGGCAATTCTGCTCCCATCCGCCGGATGATTGCCGCGGAATCGCTCGACCCGTCGTCGACCCCCCCTTGATCTTGCCTTGCATTGTCCACGCGGCCCACGCCGTCCGGTCCACACGGCCTGATCCACGACAACGACCGACGACGGCCGACCACCCCCGCCGGCCGAGTGACACCCCGAGCGCCCGGTTTCCACGGCGCTCGCCATGGCGGGGTTCTTCCAGAAACTCAAAGGGGCCGGATCTGTAAGTCAGACACATCGCCGTGTCTCGGGGCACAATCACACAAGACCCGAGGACACCGCGACACCATGCGGCCCTCCCCTCACCTCGGCGCCCTTCCCTGCCCTCTCGGCCATGTGGAACCGGTCTCGGGCTGACCATTGATCGTCCAGGGTATCTCAAAATCCGACAGCACTGCGTCCGCCAGAAACAAGAAGGAAGAGCCTCAACTCGACTTGACACCAGTGGAGAAGCTGTTGCACAATGCGGGCCCCGTGCGGGAGGACGGCAGCGACAAGCTCTTTGGGTTGGAAAATGTAAGGCCCGCCAGTCAAGTCCCACCACGTGCCTGCACAGAGAGCTAACAGTTCTTGCCCATCCTTAGTTCGGGAACACATGGTAAGTGTCGACGCGGCGGAGAGATTCTCGCTCTTCGCAAGGGGTAGTAAACTAACCAACAACACTGCAGTTATTGCAACTCGATTGTCCAGGCACTATACCACTCGGAGCATTTCCGAGACAACGTCGTCAACTATCCTCCACCCTCTCCATGGGACGAACCGGACGGACCCGCGAGGAAGGTTAACGTGACAATACGGCCCCCGGTGCAGCTAAATGCGAATGGGAATGCCGCGGGCCCTGCCAAACCGAGGCAGTCCTTCAGCGGGACACAGCTACCCCCGGCGGCACCACCATTGCGGCCTGAGGACAAGCCAGATGCGCCCGAATACAAGAAGAAGCAGGCCATGATAAAGGGCCCGGTGCTAGAGCTGGCCCAGGAAACTGCGGGCCCCTACGGCATGGAAGAGTGCACTTTTACGGGCCTCCGAGACATCTTCACAACTCTCATCGACAGCCAGGACAGGACAGGCGTGCTCAGTCCGCAAAGGTTCCTCGACATATTCAAGCGCAACAACGAGATGTTCCGCAATTCGATGCACCAGGACGCCCACGAGTTCTACGGCATCGTGCTGAACGACGTCATCGCTAATGTCGAGGCGAATGCGAAGCGGATGCAAGAGCTGGCAGGGAGTAGGAGCAAGAATGACTCGTCCCAGCCAACCGACACGGCGCTGTCAACGACGAATACCAGCCCCGGGACGCGCGCACCAGGGACCGGCTGGGTGCACGACATATTCGAGGGCGTGCTGACCTCGGAAACCAGGTGCCTAACCTGCGAGACGGCATCACAGCGTGACGAGACGTTTTTGGATCTGTCCATAGACCTGGAGGAACACTCGTCCGTGACCTCGTGTCTGCAGAGCTTCTCGGCCGAGGAGATGCTGTGCGAGAGGAACAAGTTTCACTGCGACCACTGCGGCGGCCTGCAGGAAGCAGAGAAGCGAATGAAGGTGAAGAAGCTGCCCAAGATCTTGGCCTTGCACCTGAAACGGTTCAAGTACACCGAGGACTACAGCCGCCTGCAGAAACTCTTCCACCGCGTTGTCTACCCCTACCACCTCCGCATGTTCAACACTACCGACGATGCCGAAGACCCCGACAGGATGTACGAGCTGTATGCCGTGGTTGTGCACATCGGAGGAAATGCGTACCACGGGCACTACGTCGCCGTCATCAAGACCAAGGACCGCGGGTGGCTTCTTTTCGACGATGAGATGGTGGAGCCCGTGGACAAGAACTTTGTCCGGAACTTCTTTGGCGACAAACCCGGCATGGCTTGTGCCTATGTGCTGTTCTATCAGGAAACGACATTCGAGAAGGTGCGGGAAGAGCTGGACGCCGAGGGCATGGACGAGGTCAAGTTGGCTACCGAAACGGCCGATCTTGCAACGACCGTCGAGCTGGCCAACGGAACGAGCTCGGTTCCCCTCTCCAAACTCAACTCACAGCCCTTGCTTCCAGTGGACGAGCAGGAAAGACTGGCCGCGCTGGATCTGACCAAGTCGGCTCCTCCCGAGATCGACGTTGCTCCCCCCGTCGGCCAGCTGCCACCGCTCCCCCAAAGCCCAGCGCACCCTCAGGTTGCCGCACCGATCCCTCTCCCGGCAGCCACAACAGAGGCAGCCAACACCGCCACAGCCCCGCCAAAGACGAGGGGAGAGATCTCGCGAGAAAAGAAGGAGCTCAAAGCCCGCGAGAAGGCCGAGGAGAAGGCACGGAAAGCGGCGGAGAAAGAGCAAGTGCGTATCGCAGCACAGGAGCGCGCAGAGGCCGTGCAGAAAATGCGTGAGACTACACGACTGGAACGCGAGCAGCTGCAACAGGCCCTCGAAGAGAGCAGACTGATGGCCGCCGAGGGAGAAAAGCGGAGCAGGAAAGATGCCCCCGCAGCCGATACTCCCACTCCCACAGCCACTTCCTCCGAAGCGGGCGCCGCCGCCGGTGGTGAACCTGATCAAAACGGCACCTCCCACTGGAACGGCTTCCTCAACCGCGCCGGCCGGACCAGCAAGTCGATGACGCGCAAGTCCATGACGCGCAAGAGCTTTGCCTTCCTGCACATTGGCCAAAACAACCACAAGGACGAGGACAAGAACGGCGTCGGCAGCGGCGGCGACAGGACAGACCACAGCGAGACGAGCGAGAACAGGAGCGACAGAGGCGGCGGCGGCGGCGGCGA
>FJWA01003468.1_pt1 | contig 14842 bp, 11 predicted proteins | sample 1011891 | NCBI WGS metagenome assembly FJWA01 (sample SAMEA3912450, study PRJEB9761) | metagenome | biome: forest; material: soil | place: USA | collected 2011-06-22 | depth 0.1 m
CCGCCACCACCAGGATGGCGATAGCAAACACAGAAGTAGAAGACGCCCAGAGCTGGATATTGTTTGAGAAGGCTAGGACATTGCCCGGGCCTGGTGCTCCACGAATCGGAGGCGGCCGCTCCGTCTCAGTCAATCTCCGGGCTAAATTCAACGGCGCCTCGCGTCGAGGTTTCACGGGGGGGGGCCGGACGGGCAGACGACAAAGGAGCCAATGGACGGCGGCGGAGACGGGCCAAGACAGTGGGATCCTCCGGCAAGTGCATCCGGGCCTTGATGATTAGCATCATGCCAGTGCACTGTCAGCGTGGCTGAGTGCAACCCACGATGGCAGCCAAGCATCCAACCATGACACCAACTGCCGGCACATTGTCCGTCCAAGATCTCGGCGCCGGCCAATGGGGCATACTGGGTCTGGCTCGGCAGTCCTCCAACACCGGCAACACGTCGTCGGTGAGGGGCCGATTAATTGATTGAGACCGATTAGATTGCCCCCCCCTTCAGGCAGTCCTTCCCTCCACGAGGGCTTCAAAACCTCTTGGGGACAACGCTGCAACTGCGGGGCCTAGTCTCCGCGCTGGGCGCGCAGATCCCGACCCGGAAAAAGCCAGGATCGCAGCGTGACGACGGGGTGCTGGCCGCCTGCCGTAGCCGAGGGACGTCGACGACCTGCTTGGAGATGCTGAGGGTGTGTACCCCAGATTCTCGGTGACACTTAATCTATCTTGCTGTCGTCGCCCAGCACGGCGCCACCCCGGCCAAGATTCTCCGTGCATTCTACCCTCGATGAAGCTGGATTAACCGTTGACTGATCAATTACCAGACAATGGACCTGTGGTATGGAACGCCGGCTGGGTTTTCCACTGCCAATGAATGAGCATGTTTACCGAATCCGGCCTCCCCCGAACCCATAGTAGCCATGTTGCCTCGGAGAGGATATAAAGGGAGGGGGACAGCTCCCTTGGGACGCTCGGGGTTGAGTCGCCCTTATCAACGCGCAAGCGGCCTTCTTCTACCCGTTCTGAGCAGCGCCTGCCCAGCTCTTTGTTCGTCTGCAATCATGTTGATGAAGCAGTACATCCAATACCTCGCGGCGGCTTTGCCCCTGATGAGCCTAGCCGGGGCTCAGGCGGTTGGCAAACAGCAGACCGAGACACACCCAAAGTTGACATGGAAGAAGTGCACGGGTTCGGCATCTTGCACCTCGGTCAGCGCCGAAGTGACCATTGATGCCAACTGGCGCTGGCTGCACGACGCCAACCAGAAGAACTGCTACGATGGCAACAAGTGGACCGACGCGTGCACTTCGGCCACCGATTGTGCCTCCAAGTGCCAGCTCGAGGGTGCCAACTACGGCACCACGTACGGTGCTTCGACAAGTGCCGACGCCTTGACGCTCAAGTTTCTCACCAAGCATGAGTATGGCACCAACATCGGCTCTCGCTTCTACCTCATGAACGGCGCGTCCAAGTATCAGATGTTCACCCTCATGAACAACGAGTTTACCTTTGACGTCGACCTCTCGACGGTGGAGTGCGGCCTGAATGCGGCCCTGTACTTCGTGGCCATGGAGGAGGACGGCGGCATGGCGAGCTATTCGAGCAACAAGGCCGGAGCCAAGTACGGTACAGGGGTGAGTCGCGATTTGAACAACACCTACATCACCGGGACTGACCCACTGACCCTCTCGTAGTACTGCGATGCCCAGTGCGCCCGTGATCTCAAGTTCGTCGGTGGCAAGGCCAACTCTGAGGGCTGGAAGCAGTCCACCAACGACGCCAACGCCGGCGTGGGCCCGTACGGTGGTTGCTGTGCGGAAATCGACATTTGGTAGGCACGAAACCATCCGGATCTTCCAAGACACCAGCTTACATGATTTCTACAGGGAGTCCAATGCCCATGCCTTTGCCTTCACGCCGCACGCGTGTGGGAACAACAAGTACCACGTCTGCGAGACGTCGGGATGCGGCGGCACTTACTCGGACGACCGCTTCAACGGCGACTGCGACGCCAACGGATGCGACTACAACCCTTACCGCATGGGGAACAAGGATTTCTACGGCAAGGGCCTGACGGTTGACACCAGCAAGAAGTTTACGTGAGTCGCCGGCCCCCCCAACCACACCATATAATTGCGGTGCTGACGGGCTGTGTGTAATTCCAGTGTCGTCACCCAATTCAAGGAGAACAAGCTCACCCAGTTCTTCGTCCAGAATGGCAAGAAGATTGACATTCCCGCGCCCAAGTTCGATGGTATTCCCCAGGATAGCAGCAGCATCACCCCCGAGTTCTGCACCAGCCAGTTCAAAACCTTTGGCGATCGCGACCGGTTTGCCGAGGTTGGCGGCTTTCCTCAGCTGAACAAGGCCCTTGCGGTTCCCATGGTGCTCGTCATGTCCATCTGGGATGATGTAAGTCGTCTCCCGTCGCAGGAAATCACCTCACCCAGTATGTTTGGACGCTTACACTCATAATAACAGCACTATGCCAACATGCTCTGGCTCGACTCCAGCTACCCTCCCGAGAAGGCCGGCACCCCCGGTGGCGACCGTGGCGACTGCCCTCAGGATTCTGGTGTCCCGGCGGACGTTGAAGCCCAATACGCCAGCTCGTAAGATGAATCCACAAATTGTTCGGTGACACTCAGCGCTAACAATTCAACAGCAAGGTTGTCTGGTCCAATATTCGCTTCGGCCCTGTCGGCTCGACTGTCAGTGTCTAAGCCCCTGGTTAGGATTGTTTTATCCCCGAGTAGAACATGTCGTCTACGGGTGGAGCTGGAGTGTTTTTACTTCTTCCGTGTGCCAATTTTTGGGCCTTTGTACCGTCGGGCAAAGAGTAGAAATCATCATGCTGAGATCTCACCCCTGGTTATGATCGTCTGGAACCTGAGATCGAAGCAGACCCCATAGGTCACAACCCTTGTTTGCTCGAGGGACACAGGCTTGAGGAAATCCTAAACGGCACACGTAAAATAATTTAGGTGAACTGCCTCAAGAACAATCCTTAGCATTTGGCATGGCTACCTTAGTCTTAGCGCAAACAATTAGCACTATTGTTCTGTTACAAGCCCATTCTCCAACACCGTACGTCCACACAGAAGACTAAGACGGGCTTCCTGTCGTCAATCCCGAGGCAACGGGAGAGCCATGATGCAAAACGAATCACAATCCTGCAATCAACCACTTCCGTATCGTTCGTGTTGACTGGTGAGAATTTCCATATGACATCATGTTGTTGTGTCACATGTGGACTTGCATCTCCTGCGCAACGCCAGTTTGGGGTGGGGAGTGTTGTCAATCGACATGTCACTCAAGACAAAACTACAACTTGAACCAATGGATGTCGAAAACAACCTGGTGTGACACGTCACTGGCCGGTTTGCATGGAGAAGCCCTGATCTTGGGGAGGCCCATCATGGATACGAAGCAGACTTCCTGGAGGTCCTTGAGACACAGACAGCGAATTGGGATCGGNTTCGAGAACCGCGCACGGAGGCAACGTTGACGCCGGGGAGAGTCATCGTGCCACCTGGCATTCAGCCTTGGACGTTGCCTGGGTCCCTGGACAGATGGCGCATGAGTTTGCCTTGAGCTCAGCTTGCAGGGCTCTCAAACGAGCGGAGCAGGGGGACCGATTGGCTGGGCAGAACAAAACAAACTGCGCTATTCCCGATCTGTGCACTGCGGTGCCTAGGACTTGGGTCTCGGTCGTCTGCCTGCCGACAGCAGCTTGACCGCGACTGGGCTTGATGCGGTGTGTGCGCAGACGGTCGGCAAGGGNCAGGGGCGGGGAGCTCGCGCGAATCATGGATGGGCTTCGCAGTTCGCCGCGTTCCAACCACAGTGCTCGGTCCTCGTTTTCGGTCCTGTCCTGACTCCCGAGTCCTAGCAGGCCCCTGACGCCACCAGCAGGTACCTAGGTAGGCAGGCAGCGAGAAAACAACAAACCTGGAAAACGCCTTGTTCGATCTGTCCTCAAACTTTGGCTCCCTCCCGTCGCAACAAACTATTAGTATCACTGTGCCTGCATTTTCTTTGGCTTACGTTGGGTCTTTGTTTTCTCGCCAACTCCCTCACGAGTCAGCGTGACATGAAGTCTTGTTAATTACGCATCTTGGACACCTTGGGCAAAGCTGTCACCACTTTCATACCTCGTTTACCCCCCGCTCGCAACTGTCCTTAAGCAGCTGTCTCACGGACCGACAGCCAGTACCTCCCGTCGTCCAACATGGGACGCATACACCTCGACCGCAGGGCTGTGTCGGAGCAGATGTGGAAGTGGCGATACAAGTTGCAACACATCGGCGACAGCGGCGAGAAGACCCTCTCCGACTTCTCGTCGGATGAATCCAGCAAGGGCAGCGAGAAGAAACGTGCCCACAGGCAGAAGTCGTCACTTCCGGCCAGCGCCGCTGTCAATGGCGGCAACAAGAACGGCGAGGTCGGAGCCAATGCGTCAATCAAAACTCTGTACGAGGGGCCGGCCAGCCGCGAGGGCATGTACGATTGGGTCGACTACCCGCCCCGGCAACTGAGCAAGAGCGCGGCGAAGGCGCAGGACCGCGTGGCCATCAAGGTCTTCAAGGTCAAGGACCTGGACAAGCCCGTCATCTCGGGCCGCTTCAGCCTCCGGTACCACATGATCGAGGTCCAGAACCCCCTTCTCGTGACCGCGCTCGCCGACATCCTCAAGCACCAGGAGGTGCATCTCGACACCAGCGAGAACGCGACCTTCAACTACCCCTTCCCGGAGCTGTACTTTGGCTACGATGGAATCGTGGCCAAGCATCGTTCCCTGGACGAGACGGAACCCGCTCACCCGCTCAAGACCTATTTGCTGTTGCTGATCCGCCTACTCGACGACATTTTTGCCGAAACGCGTGCCAAGTTGAACGGCCTCCGTGCCGACGGCCTGATGTCGTTCAAGCTCGCCTGGACCTTGTTTCCGAGGAACTCGACAGTGATTTCTTGGGGCAATAACTGCGAGCTCCTTTCCAAGGTCACCGAGACGGCCTACAGCAGCACACCGGGCAACAAGGCCTTCATCATCCGCGGCACCGTGCTCCGATTCGACGGCAGAGGGTTCCTGTGGGAAGACTACTCGATCAGCATCAACGCCTTCGGAGGCAACCGGCCGGTCACCGAGCTGACGGCCTACCCGCTCGAATTCCACCCTTCGGCCACCGACGTGCGGACGAGGCTGGCGGCTCGAGGAGGGAAGGTTCTCGACTTCCAGGGCCTGACGTACGTCAACTACAGCGGTATTGGTATCCACACCAGCGAAAAGGTGGCGGCCAAGCACAACGTTGACAGCCGGGTGCTCATCGATGTCGTCGGCTACAACAGACACCATCTGGCCCAAGGCGTTCGGGAGGGCAGCGATCCGCATTCCAAGAAAAGGCAGCTAGTAGTTGGCGACGGCGATGACAACCTGGACGGCACGGGCGCGGCATCGGGCTCCGCTGGGGCCAATGCGTCCGCCGCCGCCGCCACAAAACGGCTCAGCCCCGAAGCCCAGGAGCGCAACAAGCAGTCCATGCTCGCGCGAGAGGCCAATGAGTCCCTCCTCATGTACATGCTGCCTTTGATCGAAGGCTATGCGCTCAAGAACAAGCTGTGGATGTCCTTCTTTGTCGAGGATATCAGCCCCATGGTCTTCAACGAGTCGGCTTACGAGCATCTCGTCTACAACGAGGCACAGAAGGATCTCGTCATGTCGTTTGTGGAGAGCCACTGCAACGGTGTCGCCACACAGAAGCACCCCAAGGCCATGGAGGATGTTATTGCTGGAAAAGGTAAGTTCCGAGCCCCATCAGCCGCCGTTCTCATCTTGCTGACATGAATGGCAAACCAGGACAGGGCTTGGTCATGCTCCTCAGCGGGCCGCCAGGTACTGGCAAGACCCTTATGGCCGAGGCCGTGGCAGATCGGACCCGCCGTCCGCTCTTCTACCTGCAAGCTGAGGACTTGGGAATCAACGCGGCGGTGCTGGGCGCCAACATCAAGAAGGTGTTCGAAATGGCGACCGAGTGGGACGCGGTGATTCTGCTCGACGAAGCCGACGTCTTCATGGCCGAGCGGCACCCCCAGGACATTGCACGCAACGAGCTAGTGTCCATCTTCCTGCGGGAGCTCGAGTACTACCGCGGCATCATCTTCCTGACCACCAACCTCTACAGCACTATCGACTCGGCCTTTCGCAGCCGCGTCAGCCTGCACCTGCTCTTCACCGCACTCACGCCCGAGGCACGCATGCTCATCTGGCGCAAGTTCTTGGACAGGCTGCCGCCGCCTCCGAAGGCCGATCTACTCTTGCCTGAGGAGAGGTCGGAGCCAGGGGAGAAGAAGGATGGTCAGCCTGCCACCGAAGCCGAAGTAGATGCGGGTGTCTTGACGGAGGAGGAAATCAAGGACCTCGCGGCTTGGCAGCTCAACGGGCGTGAGATCAAGACGGCGGTCAAGATGACCAGGACATGGTGCGATCACAAGGGCTACGCTCTGTCACTGTCAAGGCTGGAACACGGCATCAAGGTAACGAGTCCTCATGCCAGCAAGTGCAGCCACGGCCAGGACACTTCCCTTTATGACGAGTAGACGACGGAGTGGAGGATGCTGCGGCCGGAGTGCCAGAAGTTCGACTTGCTTGGCAGGGGAGCTGGAAATTTCTCTTGTTTTCCAAGTTATTTTGGTTGTTTGCCTCTCCTATGATACCGCGACATTCTCGCAACAATCCAGTTTCTCTTATCTTCTCATGCCGAAAACCAAAAAAAACAAAAAAAACAAGAGTCTGCTGAATGTGGGGTGAGGGTAGGGGAACTAACCCAGTCTGGATGCTATTTTGGTATCAGACCGCCAGGCGTGAATGGAAGCCATGTGACCATCATCAACCGACCAAACCCTGTGCATAAACGACGTGGTGGTTTGCTGGTGATCGACCCGGAACCGGCTTGGGTCCCAAGCAACGAGCCTGAGTGGTTCATCCCACAACGAGTCCCCCAATCCCAGGCGCGTCTGGAGGGGCCGCTACTGCAGGGTTCGCAACCCCTCACGTCAATACGAGCGGGTGGCTTGCCCTTGGCTCTTGGCGTCCAGTCATCAGCGGCTTCTATCATTCCACTAAACAACAAGACGGCACAACACGAGCAACATGCTTCGCAACTCATCCTTTGCTTGGGGACGGCGTCCCAGGTCCCTGCATGTACTTCGCAAGGTGGTTTTTGCTGTATTTAAGACTCCCGCATAACGTCCCTCTCGCGGATAGCTCTGTTTGTTTGCATTTCAAGGGACCGACACGTCCAGCCGCTTTCCTCCAACCATACCTAAGCACTCTCGTTGATAAAATGGCCAAGCTCCTGACACTCGCTTTTACCCTCCTTGCCACCCTCGCTTCTGCCACGCCCCTCGATGCCCGGAACGGTGGTGATAGCCATGACGGGCCGAGCTGCCCCTCGAGACCCCCGCGGGACGGCAAGTGCTGGAAAGACATCCTCGGGCTGCAGTGGACAGTTCATGGCTTCGACTTCCACGGCACGTACACCTTTACGACACCAGCCCACCAGAATTCCTGGGGATACGTGAATTTCAACCTGACCAACAATGTCGTGCCCTACACTGCCATATGCTCTGCGGCGAGCAGCCAGCTCACCGACTTCTTCTTCGGCACTGTCGACTACAACTGCACCCTGCCCTCCGACGCCCCGGCTGGAGCGGCCGTCAAGTTCCGATTCAGTCGGCCATCAGGGCAGCTCGACATCAGCGAGTCGATTATTTGCAGCGAGAAGCAGGCAACGTATGGCAGCCTCCCATTCCATGCGTATCGTGATCACACCGCAAATCGGCTAATGTTATGTGAATCAAAACAGAGGAACATTTGTTGCTTCGGGCGGAATCGAGCTGGCACTTACGTGCACAGACACGACGACTGTCACTCCAGACTGGACGCCAGGTCAAATCTATAGTTTCCGGGAAGTCAAATGTTCGCCTGTCGATGTCAGCTTCCCTCCGAGTCAAGTTGTTGGATGATACTTTTGGGGGCAAAGCTGTCAGCAGTTAGTACCTAAATTCTGGATCCATAGTGAGCGCTATTTGCAGCGCATTATCAGCTTTAGTCGGTAGAAATAACCAGTTCTGAACTTCACCCTTTGCCATCCTATCTGAGCCCCGCTTGATGTCAGAAACCCCCGAGAGAGGTTAAACTCAGGAGTGGAACTTCGAGGCTCTCCTCTTGCGGTCACATGGAACGCCAAGCCCTCTCCAAACTCTCCAACCTCGGCGAAGTGGGTGCCCTAATAAATCCTCAAGCTCCTGCTTGCCATACCCAACAGCATCTCTGCAGCTGCAACATCTGTCAACAACCTCTCGGTGCCGACAACAACATGACCTCTTTGCAAGACTCACCCTTGACCGGCTCGGCCGTGCTGGCAACCTCGATTGGCAGCGCAGTTCTGTATCTCACCCTTGTCCGTTCCCCACCGAGTGTCTGGCGGATGACGGTAAAGACAGCGTCGACGGCACTCCTCTCCACCGTGGCCGCCGTGCGGGGCGGACCGCTTCTCTTGGTCGGTGCTTTGGCCTTGGGGTCTCTCGGCGATGCTTTCCTCGCATGGGATGACGAAACATCATTCCTCTGCGGACTGGCCAGTTTCTTGGTCGCGCACCTCTTCTACATTGCCGCCTTCTTCCACAACAACACCGGCGGAGTGGCCGCGTTTCAAGCCCTGCTCGGTGGCTGGCGCGCGATGATTGCAGGGGCGCTGGCCCTGCTGGTTCCGGTCATGATCGCTTCGCTGATGCCACGAATCGGTTCGGAGCTTCGTCCGCCTGTTGTCATCTACTCTCTCGCCATCTTCGCCATGGCCCTCACCGCCCTCACGCTGGACAGCGTCCAGTTAATTACTGGGACTGTCATGTTTGCGGCCTCGGATAGCATTCTCTCGGCTGACCGCTTCCTTGTGTCCCCGACCTCTTTGCTCCGCCCCTGGATGCAGCATGCTGTCTGGATTCTCTATTACATTGGCCAGCTTTTGATTGTGCTAGGATTTCTGTCACTTTGATGCAGCTGGCGGGTCGGAGAAGATCCAGGTTTTGGGGGACAGGGGCACTTGTCAGCAGCAATGCAGAGGAGACTCAATTCCAGCAGAGTGCTCAAGCATCTTCAACATATGGATACATGACTGGCGTCGCCCAGGCCCTCGACGAAACGGCCATGATCACTGCTCATTCTTTGTGAAAGTTAGAGAAGAAGATAACTCGTTCAGGGCAGTACGCAACCTGAGGTGCTTAACGCTGTTCATGTTGGAAGCTTGGGGCCGGTTGATTGTCCGTGAGCATCACGCTATGCCCAGCTTCAAGTCAGCAGCCGTGGTCCCAGGCCAATGGAGACTGGGAAGATTTGGATGTCGCCGGCATCCAGCGCTAACCTACGTGACTCCAAGACTGCTTGTCCGCCTAGACAGGTCTCGCGACGGGGAGGGCTGAGGCCATGATATGTTCATGGAGAAGTAAACACCACAAGAGGAGATCCCGGGCGCACTGCTCCGAGCACGCCAAGATGGATCCAGGCTTGCTTGATGTATGCCGCCAACGCCAGTGAACGCTGGAAGAGCCCTAGACGACATGAAGGAACTGCTAAGGAAGTACCCCTCGAGCCAGAACATTTGGCCAAGCGCTGCTGTCACGCCTTCGTCGTGGCTGATGGATTCGAAGTGGAGATTTCTGACATTATCAGAGAGATAACGGAAACCGGGAAAGCGGGGGCTGTAGCAAGCACCCTCACAAAATGAACATGTCGTGGTAACGGTGCCCGGGAGCAGATCTCAACGAGGGCGGGCTCGGTCTCAGCGTTGAAGTAGCCATGGCGAATGAGGAAGGCAAGATATGTCATGTTGCAAGTCGGCTTGACTTCTCCGTTCGCCATAGCCTTTGAGAGCTCTTCAAGTGACGGCAAATTCAGTTCGCCGACCTCTCCGTCTCCAATCCTGGGCACGATATCCTGGCGGAGCTCCATCTCGTAGAGGTCCTGAACTTGGTGTTGGCATGCCGGTTCCATCAGATCGGTGACGGCCAGTGGAATGAATTGATCCCCCAAGCTCGGATATTTGCGCGGGTATAGGCAGAATCCAAACAGATCTCTTCCTCGCATTCACGGGTGATGCCATCAAGGAGCTTCTCGCCGGCACCCAGACTGCCCACCACGGTATTATCCAGCATTCCAGGAAAGCTCATCTTGGTGGCGGCTCGACGCGGGAACCAAAGTTTGATTCTCTCGGTCGTCATGACCCAGGCGGTGAAATGACTGAATAGTTGATCATGCCAAACATGCCCACTCCGCAGCCATCGAGGTTTAGAACGTGTTCGCCAGTTGATGAGTAGAGTGGGAACTCCTCGTTCGCCCACTGCGGAAGGGCAGGAAGTCTCTGGGGCTCGTGGCCTTTGCGCAACGTCTCGTTGAAGAGCCGGCATCGCGTCTCAAAGTCGGACGCGGTGGTGAGCGTCAAGAAGCGCTTCTCTGGATCGATCATATCGATGCATGACAGCGGAATGGCCAGCATCGGGTCGACGGCACGGCCAACGAAAACTGCCGTCGACACCCAGGCGGCATCCTGCAGAATCGTCAACGAGCTCTTCAGATAGCAGGCTGGCGCGACGTATGACACGTCAATGCAAGTTGGCGTAGTGTCGCAGGCCTCGACACAGTCCTCGAAGCTCACCGCACCCACGCTGAGAGATCGCCGCCTGGATACTCGCGGCCGCAGATCATGGCGTACTGGTCCCCGCTGCGGGCGGTGAAGTGCTCGCCGTCCATGGCCCCGTCGAAACAAGTCAGCTCGGCTCGAGTCCCGTCGGTTCAGGGACCGTGGTATCGAGCAACTTTCTTGCCAGTCCATACCTACCCGGCTAGACTCGGGATGGTAAGAGTGTTCTTTATATCGCAAAAGTCACCCGAGTACGACACGTCGACGTAGCCCTATATAGCAGCAAAACCGTTTATGCAGTCGCTAAACGTGGGCTCCATTGAGCCGCCCATATCGCCACCGCCGAAATCGACACCGCAAAGCACTAAGAAAGAGGAACCCGCAGACTTGTAAACGGTGTTGTTGCTTGCGTTGCTCTCGTATGTGATAATGGTCTTAAGCCCTCTGCCTTTTTAGTCTTTTTACGAGCTTTCTAAATTCCTACAACCATATTCGTTGTTGTGACTTTGACTTTGAGCCAACAGGTCTTAGTCCGGAAGCCGTATAACACGTCGACGCAGTCGCTATCGGCATCACAAACGGCAATGCAACGGCGACATCAGGTGTTGTGACCTCCACTACCGTCATCACAAGGAACCAGAGCGGCCCTCTCACGACGTCAACCTTCACCGTCACCGGGACACGCTTCATGGGCCAACAAACCGCGACGAAAACGGTTTGCCCCACCCCGCAAGCAACGTCCTGGTTCCGCGTCAAGGTCCACGGTGCGCCAGGGGTCGAAGGCAAGTATATGCGCTCCTCTGAATATGCCTCGTCTTAGGCACAGGGGCAAAGAAATCGCAACTTTATTATGTTGCGGATGGTCTGAGCCAGCCGCACGTTCCAGACCACCCTGCCTTCCTCTGCTGTCCAGTTACCTTACCCACCACTCTGATATCACCATCTCGGCCCTGCTTTTGCCTGCGCTTGCAGCACGTTTGGAGATCCAATCTTTGGCAAGCGCAAGTCCCAAGGGCGCCCCCAGCCACATCCATCACTCATTGATTCCGGCAACCCTTCTTGACCGCACTCGCATCCTGAAGTTTTCTGGTTTGACAAACCAATGATCCTTCGTCTGCCATCTCTGTGTGTCGCACAACTCAAAGTCAAAGTCCCGAACCAATCTAGGCACTAACTTGCACATTTCCAGCATTGAAATGTGGCGTCCAATGCAGGTGCGGGAACCCAGACCAAACTTGGACAAGTTAGCGACACACAGATCTCGAGGACGGGTGGAAGACACTTACCGGCATCCAGTGCCGGTTCATCGCACTTATCTTATCCTTGTCCTCCTGAAGCCACCTGTCTGGGTTAAAGGTGGCAGCATCGTCGCCGAAAATGGCCTGGCTGCTGTGCTCGACCCAGCTGTTGATTCCGACGATAGCCTGGATCGGATCGAGTGTCTGGTTAGCCAGCCCTTCTTATCAAGAACAAAACGGCAGAGAACTTGCCCCTTCTGGAAAGAAGACTCCGCTGATGGTCACTCCGCCCTCTGGCACCACTCTTTCCAGTGGCAGACCAGTGGCCGGATGCATTCGCAATGCTTCCTTGATGACGGCCTGAAGGTACGGCATATCCTGGCTCTGAGCAAACGTGACATCGGGCGAGGTCTTGCTCTGGGGGCAGCGCTCATCTACCTCCTCACGCAGCCTCTTGTGAACATTGCCGTCGCGCAGAACATAATACAAGATTGCGCTGAGACTGATTGAGGTTGTGTCGGAACCGGCCACCATGTTGGACACGCAACCCGAGAGAACGTGGTATGACGTGAAGACGGCCGGGTTGTCCCAGTGTTTGTGAATGAACTTGGTGAGAAAGTCGACCGTCTCTCGCTGCTCCTGCCCCCCGATCTCGGCTTCAGGCATCGGCATCTCTGCTTTGGGTTTGGCCTGATGCGCTGCCATGGCGTCCTGGGTGAAGTTGACGATAAACTGCCGCCCCTTTCCGCGCGAGCCAGCCAGCCAGTTCCGCACCCTGAAGAGCATCGGGTGCAGCTGTGGATACACTCCAACGACGCTAGCGTAGGCCAGATGGTCACCCAGATTCTGCATCACTCCGCCGATGTCCTCGCCGAAGTCCAGGAAGCCAATCCTCTTCGAGTACGTGATCATGCCGATCACGTCAAATGCATAGCACTGCAGCCAGTGACCCATGTCCACAGGTCGGCTCCAACCGTCCTCGTCGCTCATTTCGAATAGCCTCTGGGAAAAAAGGCCGGCGCACTCGTCGACATATGATTCGTAGTGGACGAGGGAAGACATGCTATACGTGTTCTGGTACTGACGGCGGTTCTGTGCGTGGCGCTTGGCGTCCTGGTCACCAAAGATGGACCAGCTACCCGGGCTTGCCCAGCTCTGGTACCAGGAAGACTTGGTGAATTTACTTCCTGGCCCGTAGATGACGCTGGCAGCCAATGGATCCGAGATGCTGAATCGGTTGACGCCATACCGCACGACTGGGCCTGTGTTCAATAGAAGTTAGATTCGCCCAAACGGACCCCCCGACACGGCGTACCATATTTCTGATGGAGCAGGAGATTGTCTTTCTCAAATTCGCCGCGGTAGATGCGGTAGGAATACCACAAATCTGTGAATCGAGCGGCCAATGGCCCAGGAACAGATCCAAGGGTGGTAAAGAAGGCCCTCCAGATTGCGGCCACCACGGCTCCGGCCAGCAACACCCAGAGAGCTGCAAGGGAAAAGAACGCTTCCAACATTGCAATGGCCTCTGTCCCCGTCACTACCAAGGAGTCGATAGGCGTGTCGGTCTTGTCTCTTCTTCCACAGTAGCTTGGAAGTTATCCGAGACAAATCGTAAGAAATAAGAGAATCCAGAGACCGCAAATCCGGGTACGGAGCCCACATGCCGCTCAGTATGCTTTTGATTGTTGGACATTGATGGGAGGAAATGCGGGGTATGTCCTTCCCCGCAAACTCCTGGCAAACTGGACCCGCTGTCGGCGGACGAGGCTAATAAGACCAGGAGGTCCCGGTGTTGGTTCGGGAGTTGCAATGAAGGCTCGGGATGTGGAGGCGCCGGCTGCAGATGTCTCGATCGTGGAGCTTGGCTAGGATCGTGTCGGGTTGAAGTCAGAGACCACAAGCAAGCCAGCGAAAGGAACAGGGGCAGGGGGTTGTGGGGCATTGTGGAAGCCTGGACATCGCTGCGTGTATGAGACAGGCTCACCCTCCCTCCTGTCCCACAGCTGTTCTACAGTCTCAATCAACACCTTTTCAACCTCGTTCCTGTGACCTCGTTCAACATATCGATGGATCGCGGGACATGAAACCGACCCTGCGGTCGTTGTAAATAGAATCAAAGAAGCATCAGCGAGAGTGGGGAAAGAGAGGTTAACGCAGAAACGGTCCTTCGCGTTGAAGGTATTTGACGCAGGGAGATAGATTACTTTTGCCGATGCAGCCGTTGCACTTACTAGAAAAGTCGGGGACTATTGTCTAATTGAACGATTTATCGTAGTGTTGAGACACAAGCCGTGCATTCGACTGCAGGGGGAGAATGGCTTGGGAGAGAGCCTGACCTTGGGAGCTCCGGTTGTTTGAGTCCTGTCTGTTTACCTAACGTTATCCTCTTCTTCTCATCACTCTGTCCCTGACATCCTGGCCGCCGGCAGATGGAATGGGTATGATTTTGGCAATGAATCCAGCTAGGCATCTCAAAGCAGGAGTTGTACTGTACCTAGCACTTAAAACGACGCTGGTCATGGTGCGTACACATAGAGGTTTCGTTTCTGCATGTCATCTTCCAAGTTCAGATCTCGAGCTTGCGGCCTCCTCTCGAGCATCGGACTGCACGTGGTTGGCTTTCACCCCCTGGTGCCGCGGGCGCAGAGGCGACTCAAAAACCCATGTTACCCCGCGCCCTCAGTCGGTCTGACTTGCAGGCCTTCGCCAACCCAACCCGCGTCTTCATTGGCAAGTCACTGCTGCAAGCACTGCGTTACACTGCATCTCGCCAACCCATGTTAAGCCCGACATGGTAATCCGGCGCAGTCATCAGGGTGCGGCTTCGCTCGCATGACCACCCGCCGGCCGGTGAGGGTGAAGCCAATGCACTGAGTGTGGCCGAACTGCCTGGCCTCCTATGCAAGTT
>FJWA01003828.1_pt1 | contig 14808 bp, 16 predicted proteins | sample 1011891 | NCBI WGS metagenome assembly FJWA01 (sample SAMEA3912450, study PRJEB9761) | metagenome | biome: forest; material: soil | place: USA | collected 2011-06-22 | depth 0.1 m
TCCCCCTCCAGCCCAGCCCAGCGCGCACCGTGTAAACAACCTCGTCTCCCTGCCTTGGACTCGCTTGCGCATTTGGGGGGACGCCGCAAGGAACGCTCACTCCTTTCCCGACCGACACTACCAAGCAGGCAAGGACCTGTCTGCGTGATGATCTTGGGGATGGTGGTACGTATCTCTTCTGCCAGTCCAGTTCGGGGTCAGTCAGGCTGGTGGCGCGTGTTGAGCCCTCGCCCTCGGCATGCAACACACGGCTTGCACCCAAAGCTCTGGTGGAGGGTACCGCTCAAGATCATGGTAGCTCGAGGTATCTGAGGTAGGCTCTCACTCGTATGATGCTTTATAAAAAGGGCAAGCTTATTATGCTGAGCTGAGTGGTTCATCAGATCTCTTCGAAACATGGACCAAAACTGGCGAGAAGATGGTTCAGGGTTCAGATACCTGACCGCGAATTGCTGTGAGAGGTACTTTGCTCCCCTGGGCTGGTACCAGCGAGCGCACCAAATCTCTCGCCTGCCGGGTACCTCATACCAATCGCGGCATGGGCACGTCCCTCCGTGCCTCCTCGCCTTATCCGGGTTGGCTGTGGGCAATCACACCCTTTCTCCTCCGCACACAAAATGCCACACCCCAAACAAGCAGCGTCCCTCTCCATTTCCCGCATCAGCCAGCAGCCGAGACCATCAAGTGACTTGGCCTGGTCTCGCTGCTCCGCTGGGCGTTGCCCTTCTCCAGTGTGCCCTGACTTTTGCATGCATCACTGTGCCCTCTCCTTTTCTCGCCAGCATCAGACAGTCGCCCCCCTGCTGCTACTTGTGCCTAGTATTCCGAATGCTACCCTCCTTCCCCCATAAAGTTAGGTACCGACGGCTCAAGTTGTTTTTGCGCTGCTTGGACTTGGAATCTAGGCAAGGGATGGATAACGTAGCAGGAAAGATGCAACCGCGCCGAGTCGCGTCACTGTGCGGGGTGTTGGTCTGTGCGGTCGACGGCTCCAAGTCACTGCAGCCATCTCGCTCGCTGCTGCGTGGGCCTCTGGACCTGCGGGCTTCAGCCACTCAGTCCAACTTTGGCTGTCAGGGTAATACCAAGCAGCACACCCGATCAGGATGGATGTCTTTCTTCATCTCAATTTTGGATTGTCCCTACCTAGGTAGGTAGCCTGTCTGCTGTCAATCCGGTGGATCAAGCACCAAATCTTTCAAGCGCTTGTCCCGTGCCCATTCGATCCCGCTCCCCGCGACAATGGCACTCGCTGCGCCCTTCATGACCCTCCATCTCTGGTGGCTGGACTTCACCTGGCCTTCCAGAATACCTATCTCGTGCCCGAATGGTCCGCCTTCGACGCTCCTTGCTTTTTGGTCCAGAGTTCTCCCAGCGAGCTGCAGTGTTTCTGAAGCTGGTTCGATGTTCTGGCGGCTGATATGGAGACTCCTGACTTCAAGCTCGGCGAGACGACTTCTGGCGACTTGCAAATCCGAGCACAATGCGGCCGTTTTGGTGGCGGCTGCGTCCCGCCGCTGGATGCTGGCTAACATGTCCCTTCAAACACCAAATTGGTCAGCGCCCTCAGCCTCAAGAGACTCCCGCTTTGAGTCAAGGGAGGCGGTAGGTGTGTACTGTTCGACGGGGGATGCATGAGCTGCATCGTAGACAGCGTGTAAGGTTGGCTGGACTGCCACCACACCTTCCACGATGCTGTTGCGCAGCGCCAGGGTGGCTTTGGCCTCTAACAGCCGTGTTTGGTCATCCGCCAAATCATCCTCGCCATGTTGCGATGCACCAGCTCCTGGAGACCAGTTAGCACCGAGACTCGATGTTCCAGCTGGAAGTCTATGTGGTCTGGGAAACGCTGACCAGATGCTGCAGAGTGGCCTCGCTGTGATCTCAGCAGAGCAAGCTCAAGTTGAAGCTGCTGCAGTTGGTCATACAGGGCCAAAGCATACGCCTCAGTTTCCGAGAGGATTGGGGATGGCGTAGCCAAGATGCGCGAGGCCATGCTTTTTGCGTCGCGGTGACTGCGCTATCTGCCTGGCTGGAGTTGAGTCCGCGACACACCCACCACCTCAATGGCTGGTTCGCTGAGCACCCAGCAACAAAGCCCAGGAATACGGGTGGCTGGCAGAGGCAGGCAAGGCGGACGCGCAGCAGAGAGCTCCGATGCTGATAAGCACCATACAGTGTGCAAGACAGTAATCAGGCATGATGGCACAGTACAAATGCACATGGTATGCTTCCCCTCCGTCACGAGGCAGGCAGAAACAAACTGCAACAAGAAAGCGATGCCCCGGCTGGGGACGGGCACAGTGTGATGGGGGTCATCATCTGATACCGGTAGTTGACGTGTTAGTCCGGGAAAACATCAACAGTGCAACCCAAACACACTCGGCTTGAGCTGTGGAGTTTTGTCGACAGAGCGCACAGTGTGTGGTAGGGACCAGGCTGCCTGTGGTCAATTTGGAGCGCCCATGCGCTTGGGCGGCCTGAGCTGCTTCGCCGAGACAACCACTTGCAGCGCTCCGTGTGGCTCGCCTTGTGCGCCGACCAAAGCCCCCTCTAGGACCTGGAATAGAGCCTGGATTTTTCAAACCTCTTTTCCTCCAAGTCTTGCGCGTGGGAACCGGCCTGCCCTGCTGAGAAGATCCAGCCGTGCCACAGGCCAGCCACACACCTCTTCGGGACGCGCAACGCACCGAGACCGCGAGACAGCCAGACAGCCAGGCAGCCAGGCAGCCAGAGACTGAGAACCGAAAAAACCAACGAGAAAACGAGACACAGTCGACTCCTTCCTGTTCATTCTCTCCGCGCACAACTGGCGTGCTCTCGCTCACCGGGAGGCAGTCCGATTCCGCAAGGCATGCTCAAATATGGCGGCACAGGTGTTGATTGCCCACACGGGCCAGCGCCTGCAAATAGACGCTTCACAAATGGCATCGTGCGCGCAACCCCCTGGGCTCTCTCTGGCGCGTCCGAAACTCCTCTAACAGCTCTTAGGCTCGATAATTTCAAAGCCTCGGTGGCCCGGCAGACATCGATACCGGCGCAGTGTATCATCACCTTGACGCCACAAGGGAGGCCGCTGAAGCTCCAGACAATACAGACCGAGGTTGGTGGTCACTGGTTTCTTTTCGTGACTGCGGAGCTTGACCCTGACAGCAAGCGTTAGAAGGAAATATACGTCTACGACAATCGGCTGGCACAAGCACTCTCACCAGGGTCTCCCCCCCCCCCCAAGTCCGAGCTTCCGGTCCCGAAACGATACGTCGTCTCGAACCCGCCGAATTCCCTCGAGAAAGCGGGGTCCCTACAGGCATGGCAAGAGTTGTTCAAGACCCGGTGGGCATGGGCAGTCAAGCTGGCCGAGGACTGTCGGCAAATGGCTTCGGCAGCCGGAGAACGGTACGACGAGATGGACGTCATGCTGCGCTGCCTCGATGCCGCCGTCAATAACCTGGAGTCGGTGATAAAGGTGCTCGAACCCAAGTATGCGGAACTTAAGAAATGGCTCCCGGAAGCGCAGGGCGACTACGGCGCGCTGACCGCCGGCTGGGAACAGTACCTGTCCCTCGCGCGCAGCATCCCTGTGTCCCCGGCCATGGTACGGTTCATGACTGGCCGCGATGTCAGCGACCCGAAGGGTCGAATGCAGCGCCAAGTGGCCACTCTCGAGGACCTGGTAGACCTGGAAACAGCGCGCAAGGCAGGTCGTCTCGCCCCTGCAGCGCTCCGCAAGTTCAACAGTCGGGTTGCAGACCTCGAAAAGGTTGCTGCCCGGCTTTTCCAGGACGCCGAGGACTTGTTTCGTGAGTATGAGAGGACGGTCGGACGCTCGGCAATGTCCCACAGCGGCGATTCCCAGCAGCTCATTCAAGACATCGAGGCTTTGACGACAAAAATCGACACCGACTACCAGACGACGCTCGAGTATACCAGCTCCTCGCGCGACGTCATCCTGCAGGCCTCCAAGATTGCCGCCAACCACACGGAGCGCCTGTTGCCGAGCATGAGCAAGCGAGCGCTGGAAATGGACGACATGCTTCGCTACGGGACCCAAGCGAGAAATTCTCTGGCCGCCGAGTCGATCGAGTTCATGCGCAGTATCACCGAGATCACGGCCCTGAGCCACGGCGTCAAGTCGCAGATCAACGCCGTAAACCAGGAAGACGAGCTTGCCACGTTCGACTACCTACGGCTGATCCAGCAGCTCCCGTACATGTACGCGTCTTTTGCAGCGGAGGCCATCAAGCGTCGCGAATGGTTTGAGAAGATGAAGCTAGACTCGTCCACGCTCGCAAATGAGATGGCCCTGTTCCAGGAGGAAGAGATCAAGCGACGCCGGAGGTGGTACAAGGCAATTGGCAATGCTTATGGACCAGAACCCCCCAGCTCGGAGAGCCACGTCCCTGGTCTCGAGGTTAACCTCCTTGGGGAGGAGGAGCGGTGGCCGGCCACGACGAGGAGGGACCTGGAGGATTTCCAGGCGCTCTTGCAGACCAACAAGGCCGATCCCGCGATCGTCGAAGACATCAACAAGATGGTCTCGGAGATGGGTAACCCTACGAGGCAGCAGTCTAAGCGGATGAAGGCGTTCAAAAACGGCAGTGTCCACGAAGCCGCCTTGGGACGGAGTGGGTTGTTTATCCGGGGCGACGACGACCTTCTTCGGTCCCTGCAAGACGACAAATCCAAGCTGGAGAGCAAGCTGAAGACGGCGGAGAGCCGTGTGCGGCGGCTCGAAGACTTGCTCCATCGGCAGACTCAAGCATCACGACCGAGTTTGGGCAATCTCTTCCAGTTTCCAAGCCAGCAGCTCTCCGACCGTGTTGACTCGACCATCTCTGTCAAATCTCCACTGGCCCCGGAGGATCGGAGAAGATCTGTCGACGGCGTCGACTCCCTCGCGCGTGTCCAACAACTCGAGTCGGAGCTGGGAGCAGAAAAGGAGCGGTCCATGGCCCTTGAGAAGGACCTTGGAAGGCAGGCCAAGCTGTACGACGAGATGAAGTGCCAGATCGACGAGGCTAATTCTACAAAGAAAGACCTTCTCGAGAATCTCGAAGCTCTCAAGCGAGAGTTCATGGAGGAGCGGAAATCGCTGGAGAGCGAGATCAAACGCCTGCAAACACGGCTGGAGGACACCGAGGATGAGATTGAGCACTTCGGGGAGTCCAGGGAGAACGAGAAAGCTTCATACGACGGTACGGTCCAGGCACTCAGGCTCCAGGTCGAACAACTGACCAGTGAGAAACGCGACGAAACTCTCAAGTCAGAAGGCAAGATCAACTTCCTGCGCGAGGAGACACGCCTCCAGCGGGAGACGATTGACGCCAATGAACGACGGCTCCAAGGAGCCCAGGACACGTCCAGGGGGCTCAGCAAGAAGCTCGACGCGCTCAGCGAGACGACTGACATGCAGACGAAGGCGTTGCGCGAGCTCTGGGACCAGTTCATGCCCGACGACGTTGTCCCTAGTGACCTCGCCGATCTCGTTGACGGACTATTGGTGAAAGCCAGCGACGCGGTGGCGCGAGTACGAAGCCTGGATGGCGACATATCGCTGCTCAGGTCAGAGCTAGACTCGACTCGCAATGCCGTCAAGTCGGCGAGGGTAGAAGAGGAAGCCATGGCTGAGCGCCTGTCTGACGAAGAGGCGGCGTCAATTCGCCTCCGTGAAACTCTGGGCGAAGAAAAGGCCAAAACGCTCGCGCTCGAGGGCGAGTTGGCTGACAGCCGCGAGCAGCTCAGCCAGCTGCGTACCAAGATTTCCGACGGGGAAACGGGCTCTGAATGTCTGCGGAAGCGGCTGGAAGAGGAGGAGATCAAGATCACGACGATCACCGAGGAGCTGGCTTCTCGGCAGTCCCAGGTGGGCAGTTTGGAGGAGGAGGTCCAGCATTTCAAGGACAAGCTTCAGCGATCACAGGCCAAGTTGTCAGACCTTACCGCCTTGTTCGATACTCGATCGGAACACGCAAAGGATCTCACACAGCGCTTATACTCGCATAATGAGCGGCTGACCTACCTGCTTGAGCGGCTCGGGTTTTCGGTGACTCGGCAAGGCGGAAACATGGCGATCCAGAAGGTCCCCCGGTCTGAGCGGTCGTCACAAAATGCCAACGATTCGGACCCCAGCTCCTCGCTCCGTCGGTCGGGCACCCTCAATAGCCGCGCTGCCATTGTTACCAGCGTCGACCTCGACCTCCTCAACTGGGTCAGCTGTTCAGATGTGGAAGCCGAGTCGGGGAAGTACGATGCATTCATATCCTCGCTGGGGTCCTTCGACGTGGATGCCTTTTGCGAAGTCATGTATCGGCGCGTCAAAGATGTCGAACACATGGCCCGCAAGCTGCAGCGTGACGCGCGAGCATATCGCGAGAAGGCGCACGCACTGCAAAAGGACGCGCACGAGAAAATTGCCTTCAAACACTTCAAGGAAGGCGACCTGGCACTCTTCCTTCCGACCAGGAACCAGACGACGGGGGCCTGGGCGGCATTCAACGTAGGCTTCCCGCACTACTTTCTGAGGGAGCAGGAGGGACATCGGCTCCGCAGCCGGGAGTGGCTCGTGGCTCGGATTTCTCGAGTCCAGGAACGTGTTGTGGACCTGTCCAGATCGCTCCAAACCCCTCCGGGAATCCCCACGAAGAACGGGACGGGCGCCGATTCCGAGTCGACAAATGACGACGATAACGACAACCCGTTTGATCTGTCTGACGGCCTCCGCTGGTATCTAATTGACGCAACCGAGGACAAGCCTGGGGCGCCGTCCACGCCCGGGCTCGCCAAGAGCACCGTTGCGGCCAACAATGTGGAGGCCATGGCCGACAGGCACACGCACGGGCGAGCCGGAGCCAAGGGGGCCGGCCCAGGAGGGCGTGGTGGGGTCGCCTCGGGCATCGAAGGGGTGAGCAAGACGCTGTCCAAAAGTCTCGAGAGCCGCCGGTCCAGCACGGGTTCTAAGAAAGCCCTGCCATTTGCGATCGGGGTCTCCAGAGGCCGGGATAGTGCCGTTGCCAGCGAGACCAACTCACTGCGTGCGGCGCCTGCCGACACACCCGGGGCGACAAGCCCGACACATCAGCATCCGGCAGCTCACAGCTTGCCGCACCACCACGACTCACGGCAGACATCGGCGCCGGCTGCCGGGCAGCAGCCCTCGCAGCCACACTCAGAGGTTCGCAGTGATATGGATTCTTTGATGGGGCCCTGAACAGCCGATCAGGCCTTCAGCTACTGACGACGGGTGTTGGCAGGCCCGCTTCCACACACCGCGGCGTGAGCAAGGGGCTGCGTCCCCGACTGTTAGGAAGAGGAGCGTGATATGGGATTCACTCTGGAGCCTGGATGTCAACTACGGAGCCGGACCCCAGGAATCCTGACGTCGGTCGAGGAGAAGGGGACGAATATAACAGCCCAGATAACATGAGAGAAACCTTTGTGTGTACAGATATGAATACAGTGACCCTTCCAAACAACCCAGTCCGACTGGCAAGCGCTGTCGGTTTCTTGGCGGCCCCAACGTCCTCGCTCACGAAGCAGATTGCGCCTCGCCTTCGCCCGTCTCTCCTGCTTCTAAAGGAAGGATCTCAACCACCTTGCGGACGGGTCCCAGGCCGGTGCCCCCAGAAGAAATCTCGACCTTCCAGCGGCCCAATGCTTTGATCCTGTCGGCATCATCGGCCAGGCCCAGGAAACGGATGTGTTCTGGCCCCAAAACAATGCGACTACCGTGAGGATCGCCAGCCAGAAGCCCCTTGATGTGACCCGCGACATCGGTGGCGGATACGGAACCGTAAATGGCCAACGGGGTGTTCGGATCGTGTGTAGCATCTGCATTCGCAGAGGAGACGAGCGGGGAGACCGAGCGTGCCGGCGGAGGAGGGGCCGGTGCCGGGATCGGTTTGCGGTAGAACACGAGAGTCTCGGGAATGTTGGTAGACAAGAGGACGTGGGCCTTCTCGGGCTATTGGTAGGCATCATTAGCGCCGCGCGTGGCAAGATAGAAAGGGAGGGGAGTCGGCGGGCGTACAGTAGTGGTGATGACGGTGTGTGTTAGCGCCTCGGGCTCTCCGACATCCTCGACTTCGGCGACGGTGCCGAAAGCGGTGTCCCGCTCACCAATGTCACCGCGTGTCAGGCCAAGCTCATGTAAACGCAATGCCGTCATGTACTCTGCTTTGCTATGCGGAAACCACTCGTTGCGCATCCGCCCTCGTTCGACACGGAAGATGGACTCTGGCAGAGTCCTGTTAGCTTCGACTGGGCGCGCAGCGGAGCAGGAGCCATGTGGGAAGAGAATGCCCAGGCTTACCCTTGCGACCATACTTCGGGATATCCTCGAGCAGGCGGACAGCGACGCCCTGGTCCTTCAGCCTCCTGGAGGTCTTCTTGGTGCGGACCTGCATCTGCACCAGCGACACGGCGCCGGCGCTGCCATTGCGGCTGCCGAACGGCTGCGCGAGCCTCCGCAGACATGCCAGACACGTCGGCGATCTGCTTGACAAAGGCGCCGCCATTTTCGTCGGGGTTGGACGGGGAGAGCCGGGAGGAACTCGCGGAGGGCCGAGCTGTGCGCGGTGTGGTTGAATCGCTCGCTGCCTCTCCCAAAATTTCAAGACGGCCCGCCATGCGCTGCACAGCAGCTCGGTGCGACGGGTAATTATCGGGGCAATGCAGTGCAGGCGGCAGGGGTTTGCCACTGAGCTGGGCAGCATCCAGGAGAATACTCCGTAGCACCAATCTCAACACCGCAGCTTTTCAGGTTGGCATTCCGCTGTTCTGGGGGCATAGTTCCTCTCACGCATGAAATCTTCGATGTTTCGGCCATCCCTTCGCATTATGCTCAGCCATCCTGCCGTTTCGTTCTCCATAGTAGTCATTACCTCACTCCAAGGATTGCTTCGTCGGCCTTGCCCCTGTCAACCCTGTGCCTGACTGACCCCGACCGAGTCGACCCAGCCAGGCCTCGAGGTCCGCGGCCACTCCATCGACGATTTCCGTCTCGATAATCCCTTCCTGCCATCCCAGTGCAATGCCAACCTCCGCCCCGGTTACGCCGGCGACGCTGATGCTGACAGCAGCACCGCTGACGGTGGCCCCCTGAGACATGGTCGACCGCTGAATCTTCCACCCACCTGTCGCCCCGGCGCTCTCCTGGCTCTCCCCATAGCCCCCGGGCATTGACCCAATGTTGGACACTTCCCATGTATGCTCGCGTGGCTTGCCAAGTTTGGAAAGCCAGAACTTCTGCCAGTCGGTGACGTAGCCAAGCATGCTTATAATGTCGTCCTTGGGCAAGCTGGCAACGCGCTGTTTCATGCTCCGTCCTAAGTCCGCGGCGACCCGCCAGATGCCATCTTCCGAGAGCCCCTCCCGCAACGCTGCAACAACAGACGAGTCAAAGGCGTGAGCCTGACCCGTGACAAAGACGCCAAACAACCGTCGGTTGCCGCCGGGCTGCGAGCTGCCATCGATGACCGGGCGCAAGTCAATAGGCGTAGAACTTTGGAAAGCATGGGCCTCCTCTGGGGGAAGACGTCCGGCGAAGGAGGCCAGGGCGAGAGCGTGAAGCAATGGCGTAAGTGTCGTCTGATTTGCCCTACAAGCAGCGAGAACACCCATCACGGCGTCTGCGGGGACTGTGAACAGCTTCAGTTTTGTTCGGCATGGTTCGCGGGCGATGCTCTTTCCAGTCCACGGGGCTGCGGGCCTCTGCCCCTGAAGCCAGGCGGGCCCGAGTTCACGCCACAGAGTCTGGACCAGAAAACTCCAGGTCGTAGTGAATCTGACAAGCTCCTCCTGGGGTGAGACGAGCTCACGGGCGCCCGGAATGTTCAGAATGTGCCCAGAAGGACGTGCCGGTGGGTCCGGAGCGTGATTCAGCTCTTCGAGGAGTTTGGTATGGAACAGCGCAGTGCTCCGCCCGTCGGCTATCGCATGGTGCACCGCGAACACGGCATCGAGCACCAGCAAGCCGTCCTCGGAAGCCCCGCCCCGCACGATAGCAGTCAGCTTCCAGGGCGGCCGATTCTCTATGCCGGGCCAGGACCGATCGTGCTGGGCTTCTAGGATGTCGATGAGGGCGGTGTCCTGGATGTCGGAGTCCGCGTTCGCCCTCTCGAGGTACTCAAAGTGGTCTTCGAGATTGACGGACCGCCGCTGTACGAACCGTGGCGCCGAGGTATCCTGACCAACAATCCCAACGCTCAGGGACGGAGTGTCAAGAACGACGTTGGCAACGGCAGTCTCCAACACATCCCGGACGGCTTGACCTCGAAGCCTTGCCAGAGGGACCGAGTACCGGCAGGTGTTTGCTACGCATTTGTAGAAACCCAGGGCGTGCCTAGATGACGAGTATATCTCACTGTTTCCGGTATCAGCGCCGACGACACACCGTCCACCAGAGCCCAGAGAGCTGCACGATTGGTCTGGAAAAGGTGGGATTTGTGTATTGACATACCAAGGCCCAAGGGGGCGGGCTGGCTCATCCAAGGTGTCCATTATTTTACCTTTACCAATACTTAGATCCGTACAATGTGAAACCGCCCGTCAGCTGGGCAGAGGACGGAGAAGCCGGCCTCACCGAGGGTAAATGCAGCCCCTGTCGTGTGGTTAGTGGGACGGGGGTTGTTCTGTGGACAGAATATTATTCTGTATTCCGTTTCCTAGACATTCCTGCTCGTGACTGCCAGGTGTTTTTCAACATCAGGGCCTCGATCGTTGGCTGTAAATATGTCCCATCGTCCCGCACTTTCAAAATGCTTTTCAGTTTTCCGTCAATGGTAGATGATTATCCCATGACTTACCATGTCTTTATTCTTGAGCCTAGGAAGAAACGAACCCCAAACCTTGATTAATCATGGGCTCTCCAACAATACATACAGAGTACAGAAATTACACAGAGAAGACGAAATAACGTTACAGGGCCCGCCACAGGCCAGCGGCCCCGATTGGCTGGTCGCAGCTGAATCAGGACGGGACGGAGCTTGAGTCTGCTGCAGCCCTGTGCTTCGAGGCGGCCCCGCTAAATGCCAGCGTCAACCTCCCGCCAAGTCACCAATCCAGTTGGTGGCTGCGCCTGGACAGCAGCCCGGCGCATGCCTTGGTGTGTGATTCCGCGTTGGGGTTCAGCAATGCCCACCTTGCGCTGTGAATCAACGAGCTGCTCACTTCGACCTTCTCTAATGTGCTCGCCACATGGTGCCCGTCCGTTCCAGCATGACAGCGCATTCTCGAAGCTCGGCAGCGCCTGCTAACGTTATCGATTAGCCTGGCGCGACCTGGCAGTGCGCGCAACGCGTCTTGCATTTCTCGATCCCACCTCCGACGCGGACGATTTTCGGCTCTTTTACCCACGCGACGGCGATACCAACACCAAGATGGAGCGCGACGGGGCCGGCAAGACCGAGCCGATCCCCAATTCGAGAGTCCCGCAGCCAAATACCCGCTTCACCTCACCGCTGGTCATCAACAGTGCTTCCCGAAGAAGGAGCCTATTCTCGCGGCCACGGCCGAAGGAGGATCCTGCCCGCCCGACTAGCTCGGGCTCCGTCTCCGACCCCAAAGTCGCGTCGCCAAACAGCACGAGGATTCCTCGCCCCGCCCAGCGACCGCCGTTTACGCTGTCCGATGCCTACCAGTTGGCCGAGTATGAGGAGGAAGCTGCCCAGGGCTCACCCAGCCCGGCACCACGGTTATGGCGATCCCGACGCGAGTCCGTCGAGAAGAGAACCGCCAAGACAGGGAGCCCTATTGCATCGGATGCGCAGCAGCGTGGCGGACTCAGTCGGAAGTCTTCAGGACTCTCGCGCCGCGACAGCCATGGCGAGCCCGATGCTCCGTCACAGCAAAGCGACCATTCGGACAGCACCTTTGACGAAAAGCTCCGCCAATACGCGCGAGACAAGACAAGCCCCGAGGAGCCAGGCCGTCGCAGCAACGGCTTGTTTTCCAGATCAAGACTCGGTACTAAGATTGTCGAGACGGGCAAGGAACCACTGGTTCGGAAATCCAGCCGGAACAGCCTCGATGCCTCTTCCTCGCCGCGGATCCCTAAGGCGACGACCAGCAGCCCATCACTTCTGCAGCGACTATCCGGATTAAGACCCGAGTCGAGCGGTGCTTCTTCGGCTCGGGAGTCGCTCGATTGGGCACGCCCCGGCAAGAATGCTCACGACGACCTCCCACAACTAGGCGCAGTTTTTCCGGGCCTCGAAACCCCGAACAGGAGCTTTGCTTGGCAAACCGAGGCCGACTTTACAGCTGGCGACTTGCAAGTTTCAGATAGCCCACCCGTGGCTGTTGGGCGGTACAATACCAAGATCGACGAAATCCGGGCCTTGGAAGCCGAAGTCAATGGCCGCTTCTCCGAGATTACCGAGAATGAACCAGAGAATAATGCCCGGATCGACATTGGCCGCGCGCGAGAAACCAACCCCGCTCTAAACCACGCTGACGATGCTGTCGAGTCGGACATAGCCGCCAGGAGCGCTCATGAGGTGGCCCCAGACGGCGAGGATAGGATCCCTAGCCACCGGCCGGCCAGTCGAGCAAGCATGAGAATGGGCGAGCTTGGATCGCGTGAGATTGAGCGCCTAGCTAGGAGGGCCCTCGCCACGGCTAGGCTAGATGAGTTTCGCGAGCGAAACATCAGGACGTCACGTTCACCGTCCCCAGATATTGCACGGAAGACCAGGCGGGAACCGATACGGGCTTTTTCCCCGCTCCGCGACCGGCTGCGGCGTCAAGAAAGCAAGGCCCGGGCGACCACGGGACAGACCGACGAGGGCCGAGCTGCTGAGAGCGCACTTGCCCCTGCCATTCCCAGTCGCCATCATTCTCCGAGCAATACAGCACATGCAAGCCACAACCGCGCATTGAGCGGGGGTCAGGAGTTCCACCGCGGTGGATCACAGACAAAAGATGAGACAGGCGATGCTCTGCGCCGTTTAGCGGCTGCCTCGAGCAGCAGCCCAGCACCAGATGCGCAAGTGCCCGCGGAGAGCCAATCCCCTGCAACTCGCGATCGGGACCAAACGGAGCGCGCAAGACAAAGGAGGCTGATTGGCGGCACTAACGGTGTTGCCCGACCAACCGTTGGGTTTGCCGGTCTTTCCAGAACTTCATCGGCCGAGTCAAATCTTGCCAAACGAGCAAGTTTTGTGCATTCAGACTCTGACCCCACAGAGCGCATAGAGGGCGAGATGAGCCTCTTCGCCGCTCAGGAGAACCAGTCGGAGCGAGGTTCATTGCGAGTCCCGTCGCCAGAGCCCGAGGAGGAGGTCCCCAACGAGACCCCAAGACCCATCAAGTTTGATCCCCTGACACAACCGACCCCGAGGGTCACAGGGGCGTTTGTTGAGACACCGGCTACGGTCAAGGCGGAGAAGCTCGAGGGCCCCTCCACAGCCCCAGTTGACGAACTGCACAAAAACGGCCGCAACCATCTGAGCGCAGATAGCAGTGGGGAGCCCAAACCACCCATCGCACAAGACGGGAAGAATGGTGTGAAGGGGCGCCAAGAGAAGCGTACACAGTCGTCCAGAGGCGACCGACCGTCTGGGCGTTCATCATCCGTCTCTGCTCGCCGACGTGCCAGATCGCTGTCTCGAAGCCGGACACCCCTGATCAATTCAGCCACGCTACCCACCGTCCGGGACGACCTGTTGGAAATCCAGCGGGCCAACCAGATCGACGACTCGACGCTGGACGACGTTGCCGATTTACTCACCCCTCGTGTCCCGAGCTCGCGAGGAGGAAAACCCAAGCCGGCCAAGAACGACAATACCAAGAAGCTTGATAGGGAAGAGCTAGAAGCATACGACCGGATGAGCCGGTCGCTCGAGACTGGGCTCCTCGGCATCCGAGTTGCAAAGGAGGGAATTACACGTCTTGAGAAAAAGGTTGCCGACGCAGGTATCCATGAGCCCGCGCAACACGCGCCTCGCAGCGACAGCCCCAAGGGAGAGCTCTCGACGTGTCCCTCCTGCCGGAGTTCCCGGCACCCGGCGGACGCGGCCGTGACATACGTTCACCTGCCCCTGCCTCGCCTTTGGCACCGGCAGCAGGAAAACTTTCGGTTCACGCTCCTCGGACTCAGCATGTTCGTTTTGTCTGTCTGGTATATTGCAGAATCGTGGATGTGTTTCCAGTATTGCAAGCCGGAATTCTGCTATCCTGGGACGCCATGCGAGTGGTCTGCAGACGACCCGGACTGGGGCTTTGCAATCCCGATGAAGCTAGACCAGTGGACGACCGGCGGCCAGGGTGGACGTCTCGTGCGCCGGATCCGCCCCGAGGTGACGGATTGGTTGGCCGACATGTGGGATGCCGCCACGGGGACCGACATCACCGCCGTGGACACCTCTCGCTACAGCTGGGAGAAGAAGCGGCAGCATCGGAGACGGCTGGCCAAGAAGGGACTTGGGAAGCCCTTTGTCGCGCGGCAGGAGGACAAGGCCATCCTCAGCGGGTGGAAGTCTGTTAGGGAGGCCAGTGAGAAGGCCCAGAGATCGCAGGAGATGGGGTATGAGGTGGTGGACGAATATGAGAGCATTGGTGGTGACGAGAAGCTGTAGCAAATTCGGCGAGTACTGTTGTCGCCAACACGGCGCTGCCACGTGGGGACTAAACCAGTGTCGGTTCGGGGGCAAGGCGGCTGGCGTTTCGGTTCACATCCCCGAGTCACGAGGAAGCAAGGCGTTATTGGCTGAATTTGCTGGGTTTTCTAAAAAGGGTTTGTCTTGATGAAGGAAAGGTTGGAACGTGACAATGCCTCTCGGTTTTGTAGTACAGATGGAGATGGGCGGGAGG
>FJWA01007025.1_pt1 | contig 14786 bp, 23 predicted proteins | sample 1011891 | NCBI WGS metagenome assembly FJWA01 (sample SAMEA3912450, study PRJEB9761) | metagenome | biome: forest; material: soil | place: USA | collected 2011-06-22 | depth 0.1 m
CTTCTCGGGATGGCCTTTGACGGCTGGCTGGCCGGGCAAGGCAAGGCAGCACGTCGCTGTTGCTGGTGTGGACAAGACAGACAGGGTTGAGGTTTGAGCGCAGCGAATGATAAATTGTCCGATGTCCATTTTGAGAAGCCAGCCGTTTTTTGTGTTTTGGGCTTTTCCGTGCCCGAACAAGCGCTGTGAGCCGAGTGTCCGAGGTCGCCGATGTCTTCTTTGTTGTTCTGTTGCGGCGACCAGATTAATTAGAAATCAATTCCAAGACAGACCGCTGCATCCGCCCCCCCGTCCCGAGATGGCCGATCAGCAAGGGCTTTCCCGCAAGCTTCGCCAGTTGCGGGTGCTCTCTGACGCTGAGGGCGGCCTTTACCCGCCCGTGGTGTTCCATCGGGGCCCTTGCGGCTGGCACTCTGCTGCGGGAACCGAGCCGCGTCATGTCCACCGAGACCGCGGGGCGTGCCACTGGGGCTTTGCCATGTCCATCGGTTGCCGTATTCGGCAAAGACAGATCGACGCAGCTAGACGCCGCGGCGGTTGACAGGCGCTGGCTGGCTGGGAATCGTCGATTTGGCAAGAGTGTGACACGGGCTGGCCGGGGGCCTGTGGCTGCTGCCCCTTCCCGGCTCCAGGTTCTTTTTGCTTTTTCGAGCGGTCCGTTGCCAGATGCGGAGATGGCGCGAGGGGAGAGGCGGAAAGTGAGAGGCCGAGGCGGGGGCTCTTCTCGGCATCTCGCGCGATTGTCTTCCATGTGACGGAAGAAAACAATCACATCATGGGATGGGATTCTGGAGTGTCGAGAACGTGACACAAGGCAGAAGCGGGGGTTGTTTGAATTGCAGGAGGCTCTTGTGGGGAGTTTGGTGGGGAGGGGTTAGTGGGTCTGGAACACGGCCGGGGGTAGGGGAGGGGTGGCCACGCCATGACTCCACATCTGGAACCTGTCACAGCGCGAATTGTGGAAGTGGGAGCGAGGTGAGAGAGAGCTGGGGCCAGAGAGTGACAAGCCAGAAAGGGACAAGAAACCCGCCAGAAAAACACAGCAACAAAATACAGGGTGTACAACATAGTACTGTGGTAACGTTATGCAGGCCATTCGCTGTACAGCATATTCTGTACATAGTACAAGGATCAATGCCAAGTCCTGTGCAACAACAAGGTCAACGGCGACAGCGCGCAGCGCGCAGCGCGGCAATGTGACAGGACAGGGCTGTCGGGCAGAAACTGACTCGAGCGCGAGCTTGAGGGCCACTCATCACTTCCAGCCTCCAGGTCACTCTGCCTGCAGTCGTGTTGTGTGTTGTGATTTCCTGGCGTTCCAGCTGTCTGGAGATCCTGACCCCTGCTTAGGTAGCTCTCATGCACGGCAATGGGTCTTGTCGCATCGTGTGAAATGCCCAGACGGGCAAGGCGCCTCTCAAGCCCTCAACGCTTCATGCTGGGATCGGTCCACTCCTGGCACTTCGGGAAGCCGAGCCTCAGTCGATCCCAACTGGCACCCGCCTGTCCCAGCCTCCCCCACCATTCCGCCTCTCTCAGTCCCCAGTCCCAGTCCCAGTCCCAAGCATGGATGGTGTGATGTGATGGCCCCCAGCCATTTGTGCACCGAAGCAGCGAAAGAGGAAAAAGCAAAACAATTGACCGTTTTTGTATTCCGAGTCCCCTGAGATGATGATGCTGCCTGCTGCTGTCCCGGTCCTGTGCAGCCCGGTTTCCCGCCTCCTGCCAGGGAAGAAGCGCGATGAAAACATAAAAAGAAACACTCATGCTAACGCTCCTGAGTATAATAGTACAAGCATAAAGCATAACCAAGGCTGTTGTTTTAGTACACGTGAAAATATACACTGGACGAAGAGGCAAGGCACAAAACTGGTGTCCCAGATAGGAAGGAGAACGAAAAGAAGAAGAACGAAAAAAAGAGAAGAAACGCTAGCAATTGCCTTGATCGGACCTCTCTCTATCCCTGGCATGGACAATAACGCTGCCGAAGTGGGAAATATTCCCCGGCGCCATTGCGTGTTTGTGGTTTTCGAGGTTCCGAGTCGTGGCCGCGAACCAATTCGAATCCATTCCTCCGCGGTGTGATCGGCTGGAGAGTCGTTCCCGGGGTGGTTTGCATCGAATGAGAATGATCGAATGGGGTACGAGTCCGCATTGTCGGAGACGTGGCACTGTTCCCTTTCCAGCTTTCCAGCAAGCCGTCCCCCCTGACCCCCTGGCTTCGATCCTGGCTCCTCCCCCCTGGGCCATCCTTGCCGTGGTTGTCAACCGTGGGCGTTGCCGCAACGGGAAAGGGGGGCAGCCGTACCCAAACCGCAACGAGTTTGGCCCGAGTGGGCGAGGCTGAAACATCGGTGAAATTAAGGTTCAGTCGTTATCTCCCGGTCGCGTGGCTGTTGATCCCTGGACTCCACCACCGCCTCCTCCACCACTGCGAAGTTTTTCCTCCGACGACCGCGGCGAGTGCCTCCGCTCGTTTTCGGCAAATGGAGGCTGGGCGTGCTGCATCGGGTGCTGCAATTGGTGGTGCTGCTGCTGCATCGGATGCTGGTGGTGGTATCGTCCCTCCAAAGACGACCCGGGTGCGAAGTGTGTTGTTGTCGTCGGCGCTGCAGCAGCTGCTGCTGTCGTTGCTGTCGTCCGTGGAGACTGCGGGTGGTCTGACAAGAGCGATGAAACCGAGTGCGCCCCGGTCCGCGGCCCAAAGTGTGGCGCCTGTGGTTGATGCAGAGCCGAGGATGACGACGGCTCGCCGCTCTCCCGCACGGAGCTTGCCCCTGAGGTGTGCATCGGGGACATCTCTCTCCCTGGACCGGAGCTCTCCGCCCGAACCCGGCCACCAGCGCCGGTCCGGTACAATCCCACGTCACTCCTCTGCCGCGAGTGCCCTCTCCTGCGGCCCAGTGGCGGGTTTGACAGCCCTGTGCTGTGCGGGAACGGCGGCGAGCGATGTCGATGCGTCGCCGTGGGCGGCGGCGCTGGTTGCTGGGGCCCTGGTGCCTTTCGTTTCCGAGGCGATTCCCCTACTGCGTGAAAACGACCTCGGTTAGCCCCCGCGCCAGAGCCTCATGAGCGCTGTTTGGTTTTGGACGAACCTGAGGGCGTGGCGGGCTGCTCAGCGCCGCTCCGTCCTCCCGCTTGAGACGTCGGGGGTTGCCAGTGGTGGAAGTAGAGGGACGGTGACGGCTGTGCCTCCTGCTGTTGTTGTTGCTGCTGCTGCTGCTGCTGCTGCTGCTGTTGCGACTGGCTGAGCCCTGGTTGGTGTGTGGCCGCCGAGGGGCCTCCTGGTCCGCCGGGAACGTTGGTGTTCAGGTTGGGCAAGTTCGATCCGCCACCGACGTGCGCCCGTCCCGCCATCGCCCCGGGCATACTCAGCCCCCTCGCCCTCGTTGGCGAACCCGGGTAGCCCGCCATATACACGCTGGGCGGCCCTTGAGCCGAGCCTGGCGTCGATGGAACGCCTCCAGAAACCGAGTACTGTCCGTACGCCTGGGCCTGAGAGTCCCGTCTCTGGTGCTCTGAAGAGACAGCTCCCGGGGGCATCAGCGCCGGCGGCTGCTGGTGGAGGGATTGTGACGTGATAAACTGCTGCGCCCATTCCAGCGCCGCTGGCGAGAGTGCCCCGCCGCCCATGCCAGCAAAGACAACCGGCACTAGCGGTGGCGGTATCCCCCCGTGCAGCGAAGTCTTGAGGATTTCGTGCTCCATCCTCCTCTGCTCGAGACGGTAGCTCTCTTGTCGCGTCCTCTCCTCTTCTTGCTTCCTCTTGTCTTCCTCTGCCTTGGCAGCAAGCCAGGCCCTCATCGACTCCTCATGCCATAGCGGAGCCGGCGGGAGCTGGCCCAACGTCTGGCTTTGCGGCGGCGGGGGTGGTGGAACGGGCTGCCCTGCCGACAAGCTTGATGGCGCTTGCGAGGGGCCAGATCCGGGGGGCGGTTGAACTGGAGGCAGAGCCGCCGGTGGAGGCAAACCACGGTGAGGCGCCGACATGAGCTGATCCGACAGGTTGCTGCCTCCGAGGGTGGCGAGCAGCGGCTTCTGGCCCGGATCCAGATATATCAGGGGGGGAGAAGGGCGGGAGGTGCTCGGCGGGGTTGGAAGATCATGGACGGGCCTGTAGCCGTACTGCACTGGCTTGTTGATTGTCAGCATCCTCGTGTAAGTGGGCAGGACAGGCGAGGAAGGCGAGAGCGCAGAGCAGCTAGGCGACGGAGGGGGGCCGGCGGGTTGTTAAAGAAGGAGAGAGCGTGGAACGAGTGCCGGGTGGATGGGGCTGGGTTTTGAAAGGAAGTGGGGAGGGGGTGGGAAAGAAGAAGTGGAAATAACCTTTGGATGGATGGGCAAGCTGGATGTGGCGGCCAGCCTAGTGGTGGGAGCAAAAGAGGGTGACAGGCGGGGCGTGTGGGGATGAAACGTCGAAAGCACTATGACAGAGCCCACCCTGATTTGGCCATTGGCGTGTTGCATAGGAATATAAGTACTTGCTCTAAGGTAGGAAAAAGGCGGGGGCGGCGGGTTGATGAGCAGGAAACCCAACAAGGGAGAGCGAGCGAGCGAGAGGGCAGCAGCAAGCAAGCAGCTACTAAACGGTGCAGTCCACTACGCTCGAGGCGGAGTTAGTGTCAAGCGGGAGAGGCGAGGGTGACCCTTGCTCTGTGTGCCTCCCTGCCCCGTCCCGATCTCTTCTCCCCTTCTGCACTGCCGGATGTCGTGGGAAGGCGGCGCTTGTTCGGACGGTGGGGTGCAATCCTGATAGCTCCCCACAGTACATGGTACCGGCGAACACAGTCAGGATGTGGTTAGAGGAATCGAGTGTCAAGAGCGCCAGGGGGGTGAACGACGAGGGAAGGCGGCGGCGACAATTTGTAACCCAATTTGAAGGTTTACCGTTTAGGCAAGCAAGCGAGCGGAAACAGTGTGGAGCAAAGAAGGGCGTCCCTGAGGTGCCCTGAGCTATTTCATTTGGACGCAGTGCGTATCAGAACAGATTGACGCAAGGGTCTGGGGGATCGAGCAGCGAGGCGGCCGCGGGAAGAATCGAGACGGGAAACCCGGTGGAAAACCCGGCGAGTAAACAGACCGCATAGCACAGGACGCAGACGCTCAAGACCGGTCGATCAGTCGAACGAGGACCACGGGAAGCCGTCGGTCGGGACGAGCGTGGGCGAGGAGGAAAGTCGAGATGGCATAGTCCCCGAGGTTCTGCCAAGATGATACCGGGAATCTGGGGTGAGCAAAAAGACGGGGTAGGGGGAGGCACGCCGAATGCGGTCTTGGTGGCCCTGGATCCTGTCTTGAACACACCCTAGCCCAAAGAGAGTGTGTTGTCCACACCACCGGGATCCAGGAATGACAAGGCTGGCTGGCTGGCGCTGGTGCTCAGATGGGGGAGGTGCAGAAAGCGGGTTGAGCCATCTGTTTTTAGCATGCCGTTCCGAGCCCTGGTCCGTCTCCCTCTCGGCCACTTGTTCCAGGGACTGTGTGAGGAGCACAGGGCCGGCGCAGGGGGGTGGTCTGAAAGATGCAGGGCAGATCCGCGCTGGCGTGTGTTGATGACGAAGACGGATGGGCCAATCAGCGCGTCGGGCCGAGGGGTGGGAATAACATTGGGGGAAGCACTCCAGACGAGGGGGAGGGCATCATCCGCCGAAGCGCAAGCAGAGCAGCCCAGAATAGATGCCCTCTTCACTCATCACCGGTTTTATGCCTGCCCAGAATGGTTATTCGGTTGCTGGCGTCAAGGGATCCCCCTCCATGTGGGTGGGTGTGAAGAAGCCAGAAACAGGCCAGATGCTGCAAGAAATGGCCGGCCGCAACAAGCCGGCCAGGCCAACGTCAGAGCACTCTCGATGCTCGGCCGGCGAGGAACCCGCCTGACAACCGAGCAGGGCCGTTTGGGTCCAGGTGCAGCTGCGGGCGAGTTAACCGCGCAGCGTGCGGCCACTTGGGTGCAACCCACATCGAACCAAGCCCCGAAGCAACAGAGGACCGCCTGGTCGAACTGGGGCTGTCGAATACAAACTGGGTTTGCATATGACGCGCCTCCGATGCAACATCACTTCGCACCGGCGGTGGATCGAGCGTATGTAAGTGGGAATCCCGCGACACCTATGGAGGGGTCAGTGCTGTCGAACATCGCCGACCAACCCGAGTCGGGAGGGATTGCGGCGGCTGGAGGCCCCAAAGGGGGGGGCTCGACTCCTCGTGCGGGTTGAGCGGATGGATGTCTCGGTGGTCGGTGGCTCGGTGGCTGCCTGACATCGTGAGGTACCGGCACTGCACGCAGGGTCGTTGAGATGCGATTCGCAGAGACGCAGAGATACAGACCGCCTGCCCTCCGTGCATAGTTACCGGATCGGGTCCAGATGGCAGGACAGCCATGCTCGATGCCCGATTTTGGAATGAGGCCGTTGTCACTTGCTGCAGCCACGGTGACGAGGCATAGGCCGCTTTGACAGCACACCTTATGCGCTCGATACGGCGAGCGGGCCAGCCAGCCAGGGTCCAAGGAATGGCGATGTCGATGGGTTCGTGATGCAACTGCAAGCGATCCAGCTGCATAGCTGAGCAGGGGCGGGGGTGGGGAAACCCAACGGTCGATCTGGCGCTTGTAGCCGCATTGCTGGTGTGCTCGTGCACACGCGCAGGACCCATCCAAGGCTGGCGGATACGAACAGATACATGCCCCGGAGGGGACTTGTGCCAGAATCGGACTTCTTGCCGTGGTACCAGTCGGTAGGATGGGTGGATGATGGCGTCGAACGCATGGGGACGGACAAGGTGATGGGATCCCTTGGGACGGGTAAAGAAGTCAAGATTTCAAATCGGGTGGGATTTGGAGAATGAAAAACAAAGACATCCTATCCTGCTTTTGAGAGTCGGGCCCGGCCTGTGATCCGAAAGCCCTTCCCTTACCTCCGTACCTTGTGCTGCGTGCATGAGAATGGACTCGGCGTCGGGCTTGACACTACCTGGATCCTGGAAGATGTCGCCATTTTGCTTGGAAGATCGGAGCAGGCAAATGCGGGCCACAGCCCACAGATCCAGAGAAGCACCGTGTTTGGATTTGGAATGATGGCAGTGTAGTATGGTACCTGGCAGCAGACGCCGGCACTTGGCTATAGCAGACCGACATAAGGCGTCAACAAGTCCGGGACGAACTGAAGTTCGGGCGAGCGCTGGGACCCCAGAACGGGAATCGTGTGGACGGAAGAAACGACACCGGTCATCGCTGAGGGTGGGCCGTGCACATCGGTGCCTGGGCCCTGCCTGGACCCTGCCGGGACCCTGCCTGGGCCCTGCCAGGCGGCAGCAGGTGCCCCGGCTCGAGCGTCGAGATCAAACGCGACCCGCGCGACGGACCGTGACCTGCTTCTGCTTCGCAGACCGCCTCAAGTCCGTTTCCTCCAATCCGCCAAAGCGTCGTGGTCGCCAGCGTTATAAAACACTGGGGGCTGCGATGGCTCGCTCCCACTGCAGTGTTTTACTATGTTGCGTTTGGGTTTCTGCATTTAGCTAAAACAACCTTCGCAGCGTTTGAGGTGTTTGGATCTGGGAGCGCAACGGCAACTCTTGCAATACAGGATTCTGTCCTCGACGACAAACTTGCAACAACAAAGGATCGATACAGTAACAACGATTCCAGGTCACTTCGAGCAGACATGACGCCAAGACAACCCGGAAGCCAATGCCATGCTTCCTATCTTTTGCTCTTGTGGTTCTTCTGTGACGGGTTTCCAGAACGCCGAGCCCCTCCCCCCCCTCCCCCGGGGGCGCCTCGCCCAGCTGAGGTCGCTGTCTGGTCCAGTGGTCCAACCGGAAAAGTCCCGGCGCGCATGCAATCCTTTGCAGTTCATCCAAACACCAAACACGCGTCCACCGCGCCCAAACTCTGGCCTGGACCGGCCGTCGTGTCACCAGAACACACGATCTGCGTCGAACCTTAGTTCGAGCTCGGCTGCCGGCAGACCTCCCCTACTACCGCCCTTTGCAGTGGCAAACTTCTCGTTGCTGCCGTCGCTCCCGCTCCCGCTGTTGCTCAAGCTGTCGTCGGTTGATCAGTTGGCTTGCTGAGGGAGACATCGGGATCAGCACAAGGTGTGTGAAACCCCCAATGTTGAGCCACTCCCTCATCGTCACGGAGCAGCGTTTCCTGCGTCGGTTCTTGAGCGCTAACCACCTAGAGTTTCAAGTTTGCTGAGAGGAGGTCGACCCTGGACTGCAGCATGCTTACGGCACACGATGGACCCGAGGCCCTGCGCACCTGCAGCCTCGACAGCGCATGAACAACACTGCTGCTGCACCTCGGCGGATGGCCCACCAGAAACCCGCCGGCGTTTTGTTTTGTTCTGGCAGCTTGCCGCTCGTTTCTGGCCATCGTTTCCGCCGACTCGACTCGCTACCCGGTTCATGGGTCCGCGGGATGCTCAGGGCAAACAACCTCGGTGATTGCCCGCCCCCAGGATGCTGATTGATGTGCATCCATGGGTTTCATCCAGCTCTTTACTCCTCAGTTCGACAGTCCTGAGCCCATCGAAAGCGTCTCGGCTGTCTGCAAGCACGGCCGCATGTCCGAAGACCGCCCCAAGAGCGGTAGAATGCAGACTGCCCAAGCTCGACCAAGAGTAAGCACCCGAGGACCCGGGATTTGCAGAAGGCGTGTCTGACCGCTCCTTGGAAGATAGGTGCATACGGATTACAAGGACACGTCTGGCGGCGCACGCTGGGGCGTTCGGGAGAGCCTTCATCCCGACGCCTGTCCGGGGCGCGGTGAGCGATGGGCATTCCCACGCCTGCAGTCGAGCCAGTTAGGAAAACAGCTGATGACCCAGCCTGCAACCACCAAGCAGCGCCGGCCGCATGTGATAAAAAAAGCTTGCCTGGGCCAATGGCATCTTGAACTCTGTATTCGAAACAGGAACAATACCGGGCTCCGCTGCACACACCAACTTCCAATTCGAGGCCCCCTCCACAGCCATCAAGGTCATCTGCTCGTCTGACAACACTGGCTGGCGCCTAGAACGCTCCATGCCCGTCCCATCTCGAATGCCTGACGAAACGTCGAGATGGGACAATCCCATGGGAGTACACCAACACCTCGGCAAACCAGCCTGTTCGGCTCGAGCATGACCTGACCTTGATAGTCACATCTTTCCCGAGGTGAGCTGACACGGCATCACATCCTCTAACCTCTCGGCAGAAAGTCGGATCCAGCGTCTCCCCTCACAGGCAACGGAGCGTCGTTCGTCGCCGACGGGAGAGCTCGGCTCCGAATGCCGCCGTGGGCCCTCGCCTGCATCCACCTACCGTGGTCCCCGACATCGGCGTCTTCGTCACCCAACTCTTGATTGCAACTCATGTCTTCAAGCGAGCACTGCTTCAAACTAACCTCTTTCCTCGAGGTCCGAAACAATTCCACGCTTCTGCAACTGAACTGGGCCCACGACCCACCAATTCCTTTGCCCACGACAGAATCTCGGCCACCGCATACTCGGCCACCGCATACGCAGCCTGCCGTTGATTTCTGCCCCACCGTAATGTCGATCTTGAGTACTGACTGCAACAGCCTAGACTGTGTACACTGGAGTTATTCCCCAACGGGTATGTTGTAGGACTGTGGCGTTTTCAGCGCCTCGTGTGTCGCTTTAACCAGCTGCTGTACAGATTACGGAAGCGCCTTTCCTCAGGATCTCCCATACTGTGGACACGGGACTCTGGTTGATGGCAGGACCAGCACCGCATCTGGCGTCGGCCAAGGACCCTTTTTCACGCTAGACCTGGGTCTTGTTTCAGGTTGTCGTCCAACCTGGGGCCAGTTCTCGAGTCAGCAATTCTTGCGACCAGGCAAGGAAAAGCTGGTCCGAGCCGATGTCACACTGGCTGCATGCACTCTTTCGGAGCCGGACTTGGCAATGTTGGAACGGAGGCCCAGAGAGACAAACCCGTGCGGGCCGATGCTTGGCCTTGCTTCCGTCATCACCTATTCTCGCCCCCGGAAACAGCACGTCCGAGGCAGAGCGCGCCATGATATATCTCTCATAAGTGCTGAGGTGCAAATACCCGCCTCCATCTCCGAGCACCAACTCTCCATCCATGTGATGTTCTGCCTTGTCAAGCGACGTTCAGGGGCGTCGATGGGGTTTCTGCCGCCATACGACACAACAAGGAGGCCATGGGCGCGTGGTTCGTCCTAGGGATACAACTCTGCGGCCGTCTTCCGAACTTGCTCGCCGGAGTTCTTCGACCCGTCACCTGGCCGCCCGAGGCGGTCCATTGGACCAAGCGGGTTCCGATGCTGACGCGTTCGATCACACGGTCGAGATAAGTTCCATTCCATGATAGGGAACCCAAAGGCCAGCGCCTTTGATGGGCCCGAGGATCATGGGAGGATAGTCTCATGCCGGAACACTTGTCATATCCGTAGTGGTATCGGAGGGTCTGATAGGCTGCACCGCAGTCCACGGTTCAAATCCGCCCGGGACAACTGCGTATCCCATGCTCAAGATCCAGGCCAACGCTCTCCATCCAGAGGACTGGTAAATAGTCAACAACCAGTGAGGCTCACAGAGGGGCAAAGAGCGAGACTCCCACACCGCCCTCTGCCTGTTTCTGGTCCAAAGCAGCTCTGATCAGCGCTTGCCCCTGGGCAGCAGCTGGCAACGGAAACCAGCATCGCAGGCTTCTTCTTCCCGCAATTGCTATTGGCCCCAGTAGCTGCATCCAGTCGGCGCCGCCAGCACGTCTACCGAGCTTCGAGAAGAGTCAAAACAAGGGAATCGGCACGCTCACCGGACTTCCGCGTGCCACACCAGCCAGGGAACTGCCGTGAGCGGCTGGATGCCCAGCTGGCCGGCTCCAGAGGCTGACAAGCGCAGATGTGTTTTGGGGATACACCCGTAAAATGGACTGCACCGTGCTGATGCTTGCTTCGCTTATTTCGTGCCCTACTTGCTTGCTTGCTTCTTTTGCGGGACGCGGCAGGAGGATCAAGAAGCGGCCATACCTAGACTCCGATGCCACCGCCTTGACGAGCTTCATCCTCCCGGGTTGCAGCCGTGGCTTCCCTGGTCACGTTTGATGATTTGGCTTCGGTTCTGCTGACGATCAAGCAAACTCGGATGGGAGCAGGGCCAATGTTCTTGCAGTGTCACAGGCTTCGTCCAAACTGCATCGCCAAATGGTGGTTTGAGCCCGAACGAGAAACGCCCACTCGCCGCCCCCTTTTCTGGGGTTTGAATCGTCACATCCACCCTGCAGGGCCAAAACACCTGGTTTTGCTTCCCGGATCCTCCAGGTTACATCAAACCTGGCACGGTCCATGTCTGGACCAGCCCCCGGCTTCCCCCCTGGGACGCTCATTCATGATTCAGGGGCAGAAGGACGTCTATTCCCGATACCATAGATTATCAAAGTCTGGAACCGATTGCGACCAAGGTTGGAAAAGCCTGGGCAGGGGACAAGAAGAAGAAGAACAACGGGGCACTGCGACGCTCCGTCTGGCAAATCACCTGCCCTTGTTTGAAGAAGCCAGCGCGAGGTATTCTGCAGGCAGTCTTCTGCGTTCTGTACTTCCGTAAAAAAGGAGGCAGAGAGCACAGTACATATGTATGTAAGTCAAGCCACACGCGCCAAGACCAACCCCGAATCCCAGGACAACGACCCCCCTTCGTCCCTCCATCCAGGTTGGTGATGCCAATCACACAGTGAAGAGCGACCGGGCTGTTATGGTCCGGCCAGGCCCTTGCCATGTGTTTTGACGCCTCGCTTTGCGCTTCGTACGCAATATCGCGGCCGGCAATGTCCCAAGTTACAGGAGACATTCCTGTCTGAGACCTTGCCTATTGAATGCAGAGGCAATACGGCGGCTTGCAGGAGATAGGTACAAGCATGCAAGCCAGCCAGCCATGCCGATAGGGGGGTGGTGTGGTGTCCGTGAGCTGCTGTTTGTTGCTTGTCGCCGTGTGTCTGTTCTCGACCACTTCCCTTTGCCGTGGTGCCTCGAGCAAACTTAAACTCGTTTATCGTTGCAACGATCCGGTTGATGGACTGTGTATGTCCTGCGGCTATGATTCGACTTGGAAATAAGGTGTGTACGCCGTCGTTAGGACATGACTTGCTTTTTGAAACCCGCCATCTGTGTACAGAATACAGAGAGGTGTGTGGCCGCTGCTGCCAGTCAGAGGCGAAGCGGCGATTGCCGGTCCCAATATAGAGCCGGTGTCTTCAATTACATTCTCTGATCCAGTGCCGTGCCGTCTGAGATAGGGCACACAAACGCCACGTTGTTGGACGGCGTCGATTGCCGCAGTGACACAAAGGGTGGGCAAGAAGCGCCACTTGGGCAGTGGATGTGTGTGTCTGCGCGTGGCTGGGCTGGCTGATACCCGCCAGTCCTGGAATATGCGAGATGAATGGAGAGACCTGAGGTTGTACATAAACTGGTGCACATGGTGGGCCATGAGAAGAGTGCCCATTCGGTGTGAACACACCCGGTCGTCCATGAGTACAGTATCAAGTCACCAGAGAGGCAGTGTGTCAAACAACCCACACACTCTTTTGACCTCTCGGGATGGGAATTCGATGGAGTGAATATCCTGTTCGCGGAAGCGTCTCACTCCTCACCAAGGTACCAGGGAAGGAGGTGTAGATGTACATGCAAGTCTCGGCTACGGCATGCTCAAGACGAAACTCAATATTGGTATTCTACCCAGCCCCGACCTGCCTTGCCCACCCCTTCCATGTAGAAAACACACTCGGGTCGTGATCATCTGTAACACCAAGAAACCACCCACGAGACCATGACAAAGACGCAAAGGGTAGAGGGCGAAGAGCAAGATACACAACAAACGCCCCGCCCCAAAACCCAAGAAAGAAAACCCCAGATCCAATGGCACTTGACACTGCCATGGCCGCGCCCGNCGTCATCCCTCCTACCCCAACAAAGGGGTATGTGTTTATGTCCTTCTCCCACTCACCCCCATCCATCACCCTATCCCATCATTTCCATCCCATCTCCAACACACACAAACCACCCCCCACCAAAACACCGCAGGCACGACAATCATCTCTCACCCACACCCGCACTCTGTCCCCCTGCCTCAAAACCACCCACCCACACACACGGGCACCAGCCTCAAAAGAACTTGGCGAGCGCCCTGCTCAGGTCAATGAAGTCAACCGGCTTCGTGACATAGTCATTGAACCCCGCCTCGACGCACTTCTCCTGCACGTCCGACATGACATTCGCCGAGAGCGCAATGATGGGCAGCGCGCGGAACCCGCCCTGGGCCTCCCACGCCCGGACCTCGCGGCAGGCCTGGTAGCCGTCCTTGCGGGGCATGTGGAGGTCACACTGTTCTCGTTTGTCAGACTACCGGAGAGGAAAAAGGATGGGAAGGGAAATGGGAGAGGGCAGGGGGCAGGGGGGGATGACGCACCAAAATCAGCGAGTAATACCCCCAGCCCTTGTCAAACACCATGTCGGTGCACTCGACGCCGTCGGCGGCCAGCTCGACGGTCAGGCCGACGCGCTTGAGGTACTTCTGCAGCACCTTCTGGTTGACCGGGTTGTCCTCGACGAGCAGGACCTTGTAGCCCTTGCCGCCCATGCGGCGCTCCATGTCGATATAGCTCTGGCGCTGGTCCTCGACGAGCCGCTGCGCCTTGGAGCGGTTGTGGTCGAAGCTCTGGTCGCGCTCCTTGGCCGGGTCGAAGATGACGGCGAAGCGTGACGGCTTGACGGGCTTGTAGATGTACGTCACCTTGCTCTCCGAGAGGATGGNCTCGTANTGCGTCCCCGCGACGAGCTTGGAGACGGCCTGGCGCTGCACCGAGTCCGACAGGATGAGNATGGTGGTGTCCCCCGGCTTGATCGAGTCGGANCGCATGATATTGTCCACGAGGGAGACGATTTCTTCGGGCGAGGGCAGGTTGACGACCATATGCGTGAAGAAGACCGCATCTTCGCCTTGGATAAGGGACCGTGCTTCTTCAACCGAGGCCACTGCCGTGATTTGGTGGGGGATGTCCTTGGGCAGCGTCATCTCGATGTGCTTGGTCGTTGCTTCGCGGCTGTGGGTTTGCGGGCAGATGATCAAAATCGAGAACATGAGTGGTGGATCTTTCTTGGAGCTGCCGGAATTCTCCTCGCCGGCAGTGGCGGGCGTAGTTCCTGGACTGCCGCTAGCCGGCATCTCCAGCTTCATCTGGGAGAGATCTTGTCCGCTGGCCCGNGCCGCCTGGCTAAAGCGGACGAGGCCGGCATTCACCGACGACATGGAAGAACGGTCGGTTGTCCGTGTGCGGCTGGAAGAGGCCGACAACGCCGAGCTGCCGCTAGAAAGGGCCGCCGGGGAAGTGAAGCCAGGATCGACTTGGGACGGGCTTTCGGTGACCGTCCCAGAAAGCACGTGCGTGGGAAGAGGCTGGGCAGAAGCGGTAGGCGTGTCTCGCGCCGACAAGTCCGGGTGGTCGTCTTCGGTAGGCAANCCAAACCTCGCGGTGAAGGTGAAGGTGGAGCCCTCGCCCGGCACGGCGGTGCCCTCCATTTTCCCTCCGTGCAGCTCAACCAGCTGACGCGAGATGACCAAGCCCAGACCGCTCCCACCATGCTGCCGAGTACTGCTCCCATCGATCTGGCTGAACGGCTTGAAGATGAGCTCCGCCTCTGCTTCGGTGAAGCCCCTCCCCGTGTCGANGATAGAGAACTCGAGCATGATCTCGTCGGGCCGCAGTTGCGCCCCTTCGGGAGTGGCAACCCTGCATTTGCTGAAGACTTCACCTTGGCT
>FJWA01003680.1_pt1 | contig 14760 bp, 13 predicted proteins | sample 1011891 | NCBI WGS metagenome assembly FJWA01 (sample SAMEA3912450, study PRJEB9761) | metagenome | biome: forest; material: soil | place: USA | collected 2011-06-22 | depth 0.1 m
GTTTAAGACACTTGACGCGGCTACACAGGATTACTATTAAACCCGACGAGCGAGCGTTAAAACTGCTATAGTAGTTGCGTTCCCCCCGGGTTCGGGGTGCCTCAAGCAGCAACCCAGATTAAATCCATGCAACACGCCGAACCGCAACCTCCGTGCCGTGATGTGCGCCCACGTGCTCATCCATTCCCATCAATAACAAAAGAAAAAAAGATCAGCCCCCAGGCCAGATCGGCGTCCACATTAGTTGGTCTTGGTGGAGGTCTTGGTGGAGGTTTGCTGGAGGCCGATGGAGATGTTGGAGAGGCCGCTGATCGAACCGCCCGCGGCTTGACGCTTGTGGAAGCGCTTGTTGGCGTTGGCCTGAGCGGTGGAGGTGGCGCCGGCGGTGACGACGGACACACCAGTCGGGAGAGTGACACCCGAGGGAAGAGTGACACCGGACGGCAGTGAGATGGTGACCTGGGCCGAGGCCGAGGCCAAAAGGGTGGCGAGAGCAACAGTGAGAAACTGCATTTTGCTAGTTGTTGGATTGAAACCTGGAGATGGGTAGGGGGGGTTGTTTAACGAGTGTGAGTCCGACAAAAACGAGCGTCGGACGAGGAAGCGATATCGAGAGGCTGGAACTTGGTGGCCATATGGCAAAATGAAGAGCCCGAGCTATATACCCACCGCGCAGCACTGACTCACAGGGGTGCAAAAGTAACCCGACGTTCCGGCATATTATTCTGCCTTCCAGCCTCACAATGATGATGATGCCCTGCATGCCCTGCACGGTTATGACGCCACTAAGCGGCGGACCGCAGCACTTTGACAAGCTCCGATGAAGACGCCTTAAGCAACCATCTTCAAAATGATGTGCTGTTGTTTGGGGTGGCCTCCATATCGGTGTCACTCGGGTGTCTGCATTTCACATGGACAGACAGGTGCAGTAGTGCTGTGCATATGTAAGATGACAAGCCCAGTAGTCACGAAGCCCTTAGTCTGATCCGCGCAGGAAACGTGCTTGTTAGATTAGGGTTATTTATCCACGTCATTCCACTTCCCCTTTGCATCGGTGCCTCGGCCGCGGGGCCAATTGTAAAGTTGGCACAGCGCGTTTGCAGCTTTGAGCGACATTTTGACTCAGGTGCCAGACCACAGGCTAATGTTGAAGTATCTAGGATACATCAGAATACTAGGAATAGGTGCACAGGCACCGGGTCCCTAGTACGTATACAGCGCGGCTCAACGTAGGAGAACCCCGGCTTCCAACTCAGCAGCCCAGCCCTTTGTCGATTAGGCACAATCCTGAGTCCATAGGAGAGCTCCCAGCCAACAGCACTGTCTTATTGGAATGAAACCTCGCGTTAACGGACTCTCGGCTTTACCTTGATGAGGAAATCAACGGGCCGGATGTTGAACCACCCGTCCTGCTTCAGTTGGTAGCTGGGGTCCACCGCCTCAAAGTCTACCTCCCGGATCAGACTCGCCAGAACAACCACCAGAAACTCCCAGGCCCAGTGCTTGCCGATGCACTCCCGCTTGCCGTTGCCAAACCACTTCTTTACTCCCGTCGGCAACTGCTCAAAGGCCTCACCCACCATGCGCTCGGGCCGAAAAGCCAGGGGCTCATCGAAAACGGCCGGATCGCGGTTGACACCGGCCAAGACGATGATCATGGCCTGGTTGTGTGCGATCTGGTATTTGCCACCCCCAAGAAGAACCGGGGATTCGTCACCCGGCTTGGGAATGGGCTCGATGTTGAAGCCAGGGGCAGCGCACGACAAGCGTAGCGTCTCGCGGACAACGCCGGCGAGGTAATGCAGCTGCGGGATATGCTCCTGTGTGAGGGACCCGTCACCGGCGACAGCATCGATCTCCTCCCTCGCCCTGGCAATTGTGTCCGGGTTCTGGAGGAGGAAGAATATTCCAGTGGCGATGGCGCATGGGGCGGTGCTGCTACCGATGGGCATGGTCACAATCTCGTCGATGACTTGCGATTCAGTCAGGGCCTTGCCCGTCTCGGGGTCCTTGGCGTTCATCAAGGTCCAGAGCAGATCCTGACGGTCCGAGGGGTTTTGCTGCCGATGCTTGACCAGCTCGGCACCGAACTCTCGCAGTGTCTTCGTGGCCTTCTTGAGCTTGCCTCCGTGCACCAACCAGTTGAGCAGCTTCGGCCTGTTTGGCCGCTTCATGGCCTCCGACGTTGCGTCCTCCATTGCTTGGATGACGGGGTGTGCCGGGCCCGACAGACCGTTGATCTTCTTGCCAAACAAGGTCAAGGCTGTAGCCTCGATGTTGAGCCGTTGGAGATCATCCAGCGGCCTAACCCTGTTCTCGGGATCGAGCCCACGCCATTTCGCAACCAGGTCGTCTGTGCATTGGAGGAGTTCCTCGAAGTGGCTGGCAATTGCTCCGGGTGCGAGTTGGGGCGCGATGAGGCGATGGGCAACCCCCCAGCTCTCCTCGTGAGCAAATGCGGAGAAGAGAGAGTCGTGAACCGTGTACCGGATTTCGACGATCGGCCCGCCTACAAATTTCCGGAACCGTTTTTCGTCGCACAGCTCCTCGGCCAGGGCAGCGCTGGCCACAAACACGAGGCGATGGCCGAGAACCTTGATCTGGAAGATCTCACCTACCCCCGGACGGTCATGGTCAGCTTGCCGTCCCGATCCGCAACCGCACCTCCGGTCGATGTCCAGGATTGCCCACTCACCGTACTTCTCGGCCAGGGTTTTGAGAGACCACCACGTGTTGTTCGGGTCGACATCAAAGATGTTTCCCAGCAGGGGGACGCCAGGGGGCTGTGGAATGGGCGTTGACATGGTGGGTAGTGTGTCAAGTAAACCTTAAAGTGGTAGGTAACCCGTCGCCAATTCCTCGTGGACGGGATGCCTCGTCTTAAATCCGCGGTTGGCGAGGACAAATGCAGTGGCTGGAGACCCTCAAACCTGGGTGAGACAAACAAAACGATCATCGACGCCTCGCCATTCCGCTGGCAGGCTGGCCGCAGTCGCCTGCAGCCATTGCCAATAAGCGATGCAGCCGGTGTTGGCGCATGGCGGGTTGCTGGCGAGTCCACCTCGCCGCCAGCCAGTCATCGGCGATTTTTAGGCTCCTCGAGCTGAGACATGCGTCAAGCTTGGCCCAACGCGTCAAGCTGTGGCGGCCCGAAGGTGGGTGATCGACGGCCAGGGCCAATTGCATGCGGGATATACCCGGCGTTCCGGGCAGGCCCCCGGCCTGCAGCGTCTTCAGCTGGCAATCGGCAGCTCTTGGCCCACTGCAGCGCTCGCTGCCCCCTGTCCCCTCCTCCTTGAGTCCTCACGTTCGACAACATGGGATTCCGAGACCTCACGCTACATGGCAGCCCGAGAACGGAGTGTGGAGAGGGGTATCATCATAAATCCATGCTCGTACGGCCAAGTATCACTTCGTCCATGGCTCGGAATGCTGTTCCGCCCCGTCTTTGCCAGCCCACTCCGACCTTGAACCCGCCCTTTGCCCGAAATAGGGCCCCTGCTCCTCCACACCCATTCCCGTCGCCGCCGTTCCAAGGTGAATGGTATCGTTGCTTTCGAAGTCCTGAAAGCGATGCTCAGTTGTGATGTGGACTTCCTTTGTGACAAAGATCTGCCCCAGCAACTGGGACGCCGAGGCCAGCATGGGACCCCAGAAGACCGGGATGCTCGCACAGATGCACGCAGACGCTGTCTCGAGCCCGGCCATGACGATCGTGATGGGACCGTACCAAGTCGGGTCAAACGTCGGGTACGTCGTGGCTTTATGCTCGATGGTCGTCGCAAATCGCCAGACAGAAAAGATGTTGACACTGGCGCATGTCAGCAGCGTTTTGGCGCGTGGATGTGGGATGCTTACACAGTGCCCATGACAATGACTCCGATGAGCCCTAGCCTAGTCCTCCCTCGAGTCCCTGGCTCAAAGTAGAGAGGAATCGGCAAAGCCATGACCACGAGGTCCAGCAGCATGTTCACCGCCGCATGGCTCTCATACGTGGCCTTGAAAACCTCGACTGACTGCGAGCCATATCCGTAACACCGGAGCCCAGAGGTGTCTTGCGCGTAAAGAACGGTCCAGTAATCCGACACTGGGATGCACGGTACCCAAGCCATGATTGAGTACGCAATGCCCCAGAGAGCGACAAAGATGAGAAGCCCGCGGCAGATGTTGTGCAGCAGCGCTCCTTTTTGGTAGATACGCATGTACTGGAGGAGGAGGGAGATTTTGATGAGTGCAGTGGACATGGCGTAGGCTCCGTTGAGGACATAGAAGCTCTGCCGAGCCTGTCAGGATTCTGCTCTGCTCCGTGCCGCGTGGTTTTGCACCGAGGGTGGGGACATACATGGAGAAATCCCGAGGATCGGTCCAAGTCCAGAAGTAGGAGATGTTCTCCCAATCCTTTGTCAGTTGCTGATGATGAACACATTAGTACCACCACCCCTGGGAGAGAGGAAATAGAAGCTGCCCAGGTACTTACAGATGCAGATGCTAACCATACCAATCGACATTGTCAACTAGCTCCCAGTCAGCTATGGTGACACGTTTGTCAACTCAATTCCCGCTCAAAGGGGGTTCATACCAGGGACAGGACCACGAAGAGGTCATCCCAGCCAGGAGCCTTGATCACACCGAATCTGACGAACAACCTGAAGGCCACACAAACCCAGGATAGCACCTACAGGCCGAAGGTTAGTAAACTTCCTTTTTCGTGGCCTTGTAAGCCAGCCCATACCGTAAATGTGATGCACAATCCCAAGATGGTTTCGCGTCTGTTGATCTGGGGCGTCGCTTCATCGAAATTGTCGGCAGCCCCAATCAGCCCCATCAGGGTCTCCTCACCCGTGAGGCTCATCTCTCTTTGCCTCTCGGGAAATTCTCAAATGTCTTATGTCTTAGTTGGAGGGCGGTTCCACACAGGTTTCCTAGGCGTGGGACTTGATGCGGGGAGCAACGCCGGGCAAGGAGGGAAACGGGCACACCAATCTTTCGGAGAAAAGTGGTAGAGACCCGCCTGAGGTCGCAATCAGGAAGATTTGTTGAGTTGTCCGGAACGCTTCGGCGGTTCGGAATCGCAGACTACCACAACCACTCCAAGACAATCGGAACGGCCATCTTTGGGGAGAGAAGATGCGAATGGGCCCATCGGCACTCAAGTGTGTCGACAGGATGTGTATTAATTAAGGCAACCCTACCTCCTGGACCTGGCTCCCATGTGACTGTCGTTTCCCCTCTCGCTGTGTGATGGGTGATGGCGTGCGGCGTCTGCGGCGTATATACTGCGATTCGGCGGTGTACTGACGATCCACGCCACAACTGTTTGCTGGTTTTGGGCACTTTTGGGGCGCATCGTTGCCACCTGCTTGGGTTGGAGACTACAGATGTACCGATTGCCTCGATGCCATGCCTGTTTCATCCATTGCACGGACGCCCACGTTTCATGGTGCCCAGCCCCTTTTGTGCATGTGGCTAGACCCGGGGCCTAAGCGGGTCCAAGCGGTTCAGGGGTTACGTCTCTCACTTCTCCTGACTTGATCTCACTACCACAGTAGTGCCGGACACAGGAATGTTTGCATGTGATGGCACTCGGGACACCCTCGGTGAATTCCATTTTAGTTGGTTTTTTTTTTGCGGCAGCTGCGGCATGGCATCGTCCATCTCCGTCCATCGTCATGCTGTGTGACAAGAAGGGTTGCAGTGCAGGCATACATCGCGGCACACAACCCTTTTTTGGGGCCATTCCCGCGTCGCTTGGCTGAGAAGGTCGCAGGAGGACCGGCTCATCCCCGGTCCAAGTCCAAGATACGGAAGGACAAGAAGATTGGAGCGCGGATGCCATGGCCGCGTCGGGGGCATGGTGGTCGGGGAGGGAGCCTGGAGACACAAGCGGTCTTCCTTTTCGCTCATTTATGACGCTTCACTGAGCTTCTTGTTGCAAGATGATTTTAGCCACACAGCTATCCTAAGAGTTCGAGTCAGGTCGTGAGCGTTTTGGGCGTATGAAATCGACACTTGTGTTGTCGTGGGCCCTTTNCGTTGGCGGTTAGACTAATAANAATTGTGAAATTGACCCTTCGCCGTCATTTGCAGCTGGGACAAGAGGTCTCAGGATGGGGCGTATCCAAAACTGATCGATAGGCTTGGCTCAAATTTAAATACTATGGGCTTCTCCTGGATCACATTATTAGGGAAGGCTTGCCTTGAGTGCGTCTCGAGAGCAACTAGAAGCGAGACCCGTGACAATTCGCAGCTTTATTACCGGGCCCCCACCCTGCGAATATGAACCTTTTTGTGTATTGAGAATGCTGGTGTGGGACTCGGGATGCTGTCGTCTCGAGCACCGGAGATCCCGCCTGGAGGTTGACTGTTACCGCGTCGTGTGCGACAATTGCCAGAGTTTGCTGCTGGGCACTGTGCATCATAGAGACTGCTGCAGCAGATGTTTGCGACGCTGCTTTGAGGACAGCTTGGTTCTAGGAGCCGGCACACAATGAGGCTCATCTAGTTATATGCACTCTTAATTCCCGACCACGTACATCTGTACATATACTGCCGGTTGATTACACACGGGAACATTCGCCGAACAGCCAGAGCCTAGAGGTGCCGTGACACAGGTTGAACAACTTGAAGCGAGTCGGATGTCCCGCCACAAAACATCGTGGTTTCCGCTGATTTTACTCGCTTCTACTTTGCGGGCCTGAATCTGCACCGCCTCCAATCTGGTGTTTTACCCCTTCGAGACACCGGATATCTTTTTAAATGGATTTTCCAGGGGCTTGCGTATCAGGACGGGGCCAAAACTCTCCAAGCTACTGTAATTGCTTTTTCTAATAGTAAATATCAATTGCGAGACCGACTTCATCTGGCCCTTGCATAGTAGAATTCCACTCACCTAACACACCACCCTGCCAGTACATAGCCAATCGATGAGGCCCTTTATTTACCCAAAATCAAGCCAGCTCGCCCTGTCACCGGGCAATTGGTGCCACTGCATGGCGCACCCTCCCAACAACAAGGGAGCCTCGCGGAAAGGAACGGGGTTGTATTCTGACACTTATTTACTCGGCAACATCGCAGTTTCACCCCTAAGCGTAAGCGAGGGTAAGAAGAATGCAACCTCAGAGATGTCACGCAGTCTCATCTTCATAAGTATTTTGCCACTATTATTAAAGTCGCGATGATATTGTCTAATCTTTTTTCATGTCCTTTTGGGGCCGACCCAAAGCGACTATCATACATACAGAGCAGTGTCTTCTAGTGGTTAGACGCGTCTAGGGGTATCAATGCAAGTAGAAAAAAGTTCATCGACAAATGTTGTCGCGGTGTCATCACCCTCCTTCTTGACCTCGACTCGCGACAGGCCCCCCATCCCTAGGACGGTCGTGACCTCCCTGAGCTCAATCGCCTGGTCGTAGCGATTCGACGAGCTGTGGTTGGCGCCGCCACCCCGCTGGCTCATCTGGCGTGTCACGCCCCCCGGGGACGCGTCCCGGTGGCGCGCCGCCGGCGGCACCTCTGGCATCTCGTGTATCGAGTGCCTTGCCTCTTCAACATTGACCGTGACTTCTTGTGAGATCATGATGCCGCCAAAGGATTTCGGCGGTGGCGGCCTCCGTGCCGGCTTGGTCGTGTCTGAGATCTCGCTTGGAACCTTGCGCTCGAGGGCAAGCTCCGACTCGCCGCCGTTCCCGTTATAGAGTGGTAGCGAGGCGGCACTTCCGTTGCACGGAGTCAATGCCACATGTTCCCGGCTTTGCGATACGAGCTTGATGGCGTGACGTGGGCGCATTTGACTCGGGGAGCGGGTGCGGGATGACCCGCCCGTAATCAGGAGTAACCCAGGCCGCAAAAACAGGTCGCGGAGACGGGTGGGCGGCGAGAGGGTGTTGTCTTGGGGCACCGAATCGAGGACCGGTGAGATCTTGCGGTGCACCGACCGGCCGAAGGCCGCGTTGTAGGGGGAGTTCTTGTAGACGAGCTGCTGAGTCTTGAAGAAGGGTAGTGAGATGAACTCGTGTGCCGGGGCATCAACGCGGACATGGATGGGGATCATGATTGTGAAAGCGATGAGGGAGCACGTCGCCGGCCGTGCGTCGTTGGTCGGCGCAGTGCAGGGCACCTGCGTGACCCTGGCCACCAGCTTGGCGTTGTCGAAGGCAGGGTCTTGGACCGAAGCCCTGAGGTTCCGGATCGCATCCAGGAGCAGTCCGGCAAAGTGGGCGTCCCGAGAGGGTAGCTCGTTGGCACGCTCCAGTCGACGGTGAAGGGCGCCGAGTGTCATTCCGTCCAACCTTCGGAGGAACTCGGTGTGGGTGGGCTCGAGACGATCCAGGGGTAGTTCTATGCTAGGGAGCATGTTCCGCGCCTGTTTCCTGGCGAGGACGTCGAAGCCCACCTGTTGCACCTGGGTCCTCACTGCGAACAGGCCAACGTGGACGCCGGGATCCAACATTGTGCCCCGTGCATACCGCTCCATGGTCCTGAACTTCTCCTCCAGCTTGTTGGTCCTGATCTGCATCTTGGAGCGGATCATGTGGGCAACGTGGCGAGGCTCGGCGAAGCAATAGCCCGCAGCCGCCAGGTGGTCGACGTGGCCGCTGTCCACCCTGCGGACGAGAAACATGAGGTGGCCTTGGCCGTTGCGCTTGTTCGGCGTCGCTCCCTTCTCCGCCAGATCGTCGAGGCCTTGCTTGAGGCTCGGCATGGAGCCTCCCGAACGAGTTATCGTTGACGTTTCGCTGATGGAGCCTGTCGTTGAACCCCCACCTGTTGCGACAATCTCGTCCCAGAGGATGCCGACATCCACAAGGTCTTCGTTCATTTGGTGGGCCAGGGCCGCGGCGGCAACGCAGAACAGCTCGGAAAATATGATGTCGTAATTCTCGATAATGTGACCCTCCTTGTCGACCAGCTCGATTCCTGTCCTCACGTTGCGCTCGCGGTGCGGCAAGCGAGCCAGATGGTGGTTCATCTTGTCAACAAGGGCGGAGATGCTCGGCCAGCTTCGGGACGCCTGGAACAGCCAGTGAAATAGCGGATGGGCGGTCGAAAAGATTTCGTTTTGTGTCTGGACGTCCTGTCAGCCACATATTGACTGGTAGTTGGCGTTGCAAATGGCGCCATGTCGGGCTGTACTGACCTTTTGCAAGAAGGAGCTCGTCACCACTTCGCTTGGCAAGAAGCCATCGGGCGTCACCAGAATTCTTCCATGCTCGTCGAAGACAGCAGCCGCGAGAGTGATTCTCTGCGCCCTGTTTGCATAGCCCTTCCGCACTCGGGCTGAGTATATGGCAAGTCCGGCCATGATCAAGCAGGCGGCAAAAGACTGAGCGTCGGTTAGCAGTTGATGGCAAACAGCGCGGGTGTGGGGTGACGCTGACAAGACAGGCCGTCACGATGACGGTAGTATTGCGGGAGCTGAGGTCGCTGTTCGAGTTGACATGCTTCAAGGTGTACCTCGTTCCCATGACAGCACACCAATGCATGCCAGAGACGGCGCCGGCCAGCACAAAGGCGCACCCGACCCGCTTCCACCATGAGTTCGTCCACGAGCTCCTGAAGACGAAGAAGAGGGAGAGGGCAACGGTGCTGGCCACGGCGGCGATGACGACGGACGAGGCAACAAAGGCCGTGATATAACTGCAGCTGTAGTTGCTGATCGAGGCGTTGCCGAGGTAGTGCATGCCGCAGATGGCGCCGCCGGAGAGCGTTCCCGAGACCACCACCCGCCACCAGCTGATTTGGTTGCTGCTCGTGGTGTTGCTCGTCACGACGAAGAAGGCGACAAACAGCACAAAGACGGGGACAAAAAAGGAGGCGACAGTGACACCAACCGAGTAGGCGATCTGCAGCTCTGGTTCGCCGTTCAACAAAGTCGTCGCACGGTTGCCGATGTAGTGCTGTCATAGGGAGAGAGCGTGTTAGCAACAGTTGCGGCGGACGGTCGGGGCCGAGGAACCCGTACCATGCACCAGATGGCGACACCTCCCATGGTGATGGCGGCGCCGAAGAGAAGGAGGCTGCCACACTGTCAGTTGCTAGTCCGCAGAAACACGTAAGCAGGCAGACACGCACTTGTTGTAGTAGCCCCTCCTCGAGGTGCGGCGATGGATCAGCTCAAGTGTGGAAGCGGCGCCGACGAGGCTGATCACATAACTGAGCACCAACAGCGTCGGGTCGAAGGTGACAGACACGACCTGGCCCACGTACTGGTCCAGGTCCTGCCGTTTGAAAGCCGTCTCCATGCTGATTTCGGGTCCTCGGTGAGGATAGAAGCGCTCCTACACAGTCATTCGGTCCTCGTTAGCTCTTGGGGACACAAGAGACTCGGTGTCGTTGCGTCCTGGTCTGCATCAACAACGGGCAGGCGATCGGCGGCTGGACAGATGAGAGATCTGAGAATCTGGAACTGGATGAGCCCCGCCACTCTGGGGGGCACAAAGTCTTGGGGGAATGCTCCGGCATATCAAGCGACTGACTGGTCGGGCGTGCCTGCCCCGCCCTCTCGATCCCGTCCTCGCACCCCCATCCATCCTCATCTCACACCCCGGAGCGCTCGCAGTCGGACAGTGACAGAACCACGGTTCCAGGCACTGGGCAACAAGGCATGAGTGCGGCGACAGTCCCGTTGCTTGTCCTCAGCCGAGTCCACACAACCAAAATTCATCCAAAGTGTCCGCACAAGCGTGTGGGTCGGCGGGTTGGGCGGGAGGGATCGGGGCCCAGACAGGGGGCAGCGATCCGGGATGCAGGGCTTGCTGCAACCGCGTTTCCCCCAAGGCCTCGAGTGCATGCTCCAAATTTGCGAACTTGCATATGGGACGCTATGCAGGGGCACTCGGGGCACTCGGGCACCCACCCTCCCAAGACGTTTTCGCGGCGAGGGCCGAGGCAAGCAGCAGCGGGCAGTCGGGGGGTTTGGGGGTGAGATTTGGCGAGCCAATCCGTGAGCGTCAGTCATCCTCTCACCCGCAGCGTCTGTGCCGCGCTGGCAGCAGTGTGGCGCGGCCTGTATCACTGGATTCGTTCGGTGCGGTTGGTGCTGTCAAAGGTCTGGATCGGAGACATTCCCCGATTGGACACCCAGCATCCCCTGCAATGGCAGGGGCCCAGATCCAGCGCAACGCTCTCTCTGACACGAGCCAGCATCAAATTTCCACTCCACCCGCTCCCCGGCCCAGCTTCCCGATGTGTGTGTCTTGAGCGAGCCTGCTCTGTGCGCCAAGCCGGGTCACCCCAGGTCTGGTGTGTTTCCATGTTCCGCTCGAGAACCTTTTCCGCTGTGGACCTGACGACGAAAGCTGAATCCATGGACCCTGGGAGCTCCATGCCCACGTGCATGTCCACTTGCGGAATCCCTCGTTGCAACCGATCAGCGAAGCCAAGTCCCTTGCCGCCGCCCTAGCACGGTTTAGCCCCTCTGGAAGTCGCCAGGAGGACCATGGGGTTTTGCGCTCTGGGTCGGCTTCAGGACTCGGATTTGGAACTCTTCCCATCCTCGTCCTTGCAAACCCCAACGGCGCAATCGCCCCGGTACCTGACGATCGCGTTAGCCTGAGAAGTTTTTCCACACACGCACGTGGTTGTGAAACCTTGGGGACTTGCCGAGCCTCGTGTCCGTGCCCGCAAGTGTGCTGACGCCAGCTGCTAGGGACGTTAGTTGACGTTGAACTCCTTGCCCCCCCAGCGCAATTTGTTGCATGTGCGGAGGCTGCGCGGGGGTTGTCTCCTGGCCCTCAACGCCGAGGCGCCATCATCCCGATCTCACTCGCGAGCCATGATTGCCAGAAAGCCCAGATTCCGATCCAGTATTCTGTATTCTGTAATGTATTCTGTGCATACTTTCTTTTGCGGTTTAGCCCCCAAGAGGTCAGCTCACGACCGTGCGCAAGATGCGATCGAAGATCCGGTCCCAGGTCGCCGAAGCATCCTTGTCTGCCTCGGTTCTGCAGTGACTGGTGCCCGCCTGCGATCCATGCNATGCGAGCTAGATAGGTCGACGGCTTCCAGACGATAACTGCACGCCTCGGCTCACATCATTCGCCTGCCACAGAGCGAGGACGGACTCTCCGTGGCGCTTCATCGGCGTGAGTTAATAGCGGTATTATCCTAATAGAGTACCACGGCACCAACCATGGATGGGGATCAGCAACGCATGCTTTGGATAGAAATCCGCCGATGCCGCTCACTGCATCATGCTTGTGGGAAAACGTTGACGGCAGCAGCTGCCCCTGGACCCTGGGTGACAAGCCACGAAAACCCCCAAGAAAAGGATGGAAACATCCTGGTGGAGACTAACGTGTTCCTGGTAAAGGCCCGATCGTGTCAGGAACCCAGCTGGATCTTATCACGGGGCCAAAGTTCTAGTTTCGTATTATTACACAGTAAGTACCTAACAGGCTAACAGAACCCAGACCGGACCACCTCGCTCGCATCCAGCAGCCATCTTCACAGTATTACAGCACACGGTACTAATAACTATGGACCAATCCAGCAAGGGAGTGTCTGCACAGAGGCAAAGTCGCGAAACCGTCCGCCAGGGTTCCGGAAACCCTCTGTCGTGCCTACGTGGGGGTTGGTCTCCCAGGCTCGGTCTCGACATTGTCTCGAGAACTTGCACATTGCAAGGACACAGAGGGACTGGAAGGCATCCATGATATCCGTTTCTCCCTCCTTGGTTCTGTCGGCGCTTTCCCAGGGCCCTGGCCGTCAGCATCCCTTGCCTTTCTCAACCCGCCGTCTCCGGCACCTTGGCTCTGGGACTTCTTTGCCAAGGGCGCATCGGATTTATGCGGGGCGATGCGCAAACTCCGAATCCTCCGACGAGATCGCAACTCTCCTCCTCAAACGTTAGCCCCGCACGCTTATCTCGACCCAGAGACGCTCCGCTGGCGCTAGGTTAGCTTCCCCACAAAACTTGGCTTTCCCTGTGGGTGAAACAAGATACCTAACGTGGCGGCAAAGCACCAATGGCCTGGCCTGGCTCGGCCGAGTCGGCGAGTTGTTCATGAGAACTGCGTGCAGCTTGTTTGCCCCGAGCGACAGCACAGCCGGAGCCGCCTAGGGCATCTCGCCCAACCTGCAACTCAGCAGCCTGTATCACAATCCGGCGCGCAGAATAGGTACTGGGAGCCTGAGGGAAGCCATGAAGTTTTTTTGCTTGGCGACAGCCACGGGAGGAAATAACAAATCCCTGCCGATTTTTTTTGCGGTATTCGCAGCAGAGAAGACCTCCGCTAGATTGCCAGACAGGTCCCATGTTTATTATTAAATCGACTATCCGACAAGGTGCCTCACAGTACCTATGCTCGAATTACTCCTGCAGAGTGGCCTACCTGAATACTGTCTTGCTTGTCTGCACTCAGGCTGTTGGAGGCGGCTTCATAGCCGTTGCCTCGGGCTTTTTNTATCAGTATTTGTAGTCTGCAGTCCCAGCATCACAGTTCAGGACTTCATGAAGAAGACTTCATGGTAGTTTCCAGCTTTCCAGGTCATTGATGATTCTCAATGCTTTGATAGGTACCGATTTACGCTTAATTCTTCCTCGGGCTCAGACTGTACCACCTACCACTTCTTCTGATTATTGCCCCCATATCCTACTTATCAAGTGCTCCTTGATCGCAGTCGTTGCTTTTGCACATTTGTTACCCAACTTCTTCCTCTGATCGGTCCTCGTCCAGCCGTTCCTCTCATTTTCAGTCCGGCCTCTTCCTCAACGTGATTTGGGCCAATTCAGAGATGCCATTAGATCTCGAATCAGAACTTGATGATTATCGAGCCTTTTGGATCGTTGTCTTCTGGGTAATGAGGAATGCGGCATGAACGTGCTGTTTGACCTCTGAAAAAGACGTCAGGAGGGGCTTCTTCTCGCAGCCGTAGCACACACTGGCAGTCTCATTCATGGATAGATACATTCCAGTTTCTTTGGAAGTCTTTGGCAAAATGAAGAGAATAGAGAAAGAAAAGGTGGGCAATGTATAAGGGCTCCTGCGTTGCACATGGCCTCAATCAGAAAAACTCCCAAGTGCTGAAAGAAATTGCAGTGAATCGGCCTTCTGTCAAACTTCCCGCTGGTAGGCCGTAAAACAAAATTGATGAGCAGAGTCCGGGCGAGTCTTGCACAAACAAACCGGCGTTAAGCCTAGCGTGGTCTCCTGGGACGCGCCGCACGTGTTGGCCGCCCAGAAGTCACGACCTCAGTGGCTGGATAGCACACCAACGTTGGCTGCTGACTTACCCAGTGGTGTGAAAATACTTCAACCATTCAGGGCAGTCTGCAAATTGTTGACACTTATCCTATGCAGAAAGTATCAATAAAAACCTATAACTGCGAGAAGAATAGGCAAGGTAGTGATGGCATTCTGCACGGTTCTGGATTCTTGGGCTGTTGGCAAGGCCGACAGAAACATCCGTGATGCCACCTTTTTAGGTTAGCTCATGCTGCCCTCTGGTCAGTTGGCTCCCCAGTACATCAAAATCAGGGCTGTGGTGTTCGAAATTTGACACCTTGCCCCGCTTCACAACACATTCCTTGAGGTTTTTGAGCCACAAGGCTTTTGTTCCTAAATTCGCACCCGGAAACACAAGAAACAGGAATCACACCATAAACTTGGCAGAATAGCCCCCCAGAATTGTGTTTCCCTCCTCCGGGAAGCAGCTCCCACACTTGTTCACGCCGCCTGCAGGCATAAATATTTACCCTACTTTCCCAGCCGGGCTCTTGAATCTTCTCTCTCTCCTCTTCTTCCAATACCACAACTCTGG
>FJWA01003739.1_pt1 | contig 14745 bp, 18 predicted proteins | sample 1011891 | NCBI WGS metagenome assembly FJWA01 (sample SAMEA3912450, study PRJEB9761) | metagenome | biome: forest; material: soil | place: USA | collected 2011-06-22 | depth 0.1 m
CCTTTAGGGTTGCCAAGGGCCCGAAGACACGAGAGGCCGCCGCTTGACTGAGCTTGGCGGCGGTGTCGGGGTCGAGTGTAGGCGGAGGAGGAAGCGTGAATGGGCCTAGGGCCATGGCAGCGCCAGCATCGACGGCTGCCTCGATAGGCACCTCGGGAGGGGCGTTGTCGAGCTTGTTGAGGATCTGCTCCGTGTCCTCGGCCGGGGTCAGGTCCGGTTCGTAGTCATCGTCGTCCTCGTCAACGCCTAATGGCGCGGTGGCGGCGTTGATCACTGCCGGCTGTGCTGCTGCCGCCGCTGCCGCACCCGCAGCGTAGATGGAAGCAAGACGATCACGGATACCCTGGACTCGGTCAGTACCGCCACTGCTTCCAAAGTGGATCTTCAAGACTTACCCCGACGGCCAAGTCCAAAACATGCGGATCCAGGGCGGCCAGTGTCCTGGCACTGATCCTGGCAGCAAGGTTCGCCGGCAGATGTGTGGCATCAAACCCTTGCAGGCCGAGGCTGTTCGTGAGCGTGAATACTGCGGCCAGAGTATGCGGTCCTGGTCCGAGCGGCGGGATGGAGAACTGAGCCGCACCGCTCTCTAGCCTCTGCCTTTTGGCGTCGCCAGCAGGCGCCGCAGCTTGGTCAGCAAGGGCTCTCTTGCGGCCCGCTTCGTCGAATATTTCGGCGCGTGATCGCATCAACCTCTCGACGTATTGCTGAATGCGGCCTGCCATGGGGTTGTTGGGGTCCCTAAGCACAGTGTCAGCCAAGGAGCTTACTGCGTGGGAGCCAAAAACTTACCTCCGAAGGAGATGGGTCAAAAACATGCGCGTGGTCTTCTCCAGCGACTTGATGACCACCCTCGACTTTGGTGTCATCGGCGAGTTGGCCAGCTTCAGGGGATTGAAGTTGAGGACCGAGTTGAGGATGCGGTTGGTCGTATTAGGCCGTGTCCGGGCCAGGATGGAGAGACAATTCAGAGAAGCGTCGACAAGTAGGACATCGCTATGTCAACAGTTAGTTGCTGATAACCCCAGAGCGCGCATGTTGGGTGCAGCTTACTTGCTGTTGTCCTGCAATATCCCGAGAATCCTGTCCAGGAGTCCGGTCGCCTCCGCCTCGAGTTGTCTGGGGTCCAATAAGGGGTGATTCGGGGGGATCGTGTTCAGGGAGATATCGAGTGCGCCATACTAAACGTCCCCTGTCAGCTGCTGCGGTTGCAACCTTGAAAGAAGGCAACCGACCTTTTGCTCCATGCCATTCGATGCCGTCTGCGCGAGCACAACCCGCTGGGCGAACTTGATGCAGCTCAGCTTGACCGGTGGCGGTGCTCCATCCCAGATCTGTAATATCCTCGACTTGATGGCCGACATCTGCTCCCAGCTTTCGGTATGGTACGAGTTGTGAATTCTGTCGAAGCAGCCTTTGTCAGCATCTCTTTGTTCACTTCAACGCACATCGAGGATTGAGGGGGCACACTGGATAGCACGTGGCGTATGCAACGCGACCCTCATACCCCGAGGAAAAGAAGATACTCACATCCACCTCAACGCCACCGGATACGCGCTGGCCGCAGCGGCCACGGTGGCCTTGAGCACGATGGTATCCTCCCCCGCGCCGTCGAGCAAGCCCCTGAGGGTGTCGAGCACCGCAATTGTGATGTTCTCCTTGTCGCGCATGGCCAGGACGGGGGTGGCGAGCGACTCGGCCAGGAACTCGGCGCCCCATCGCCGCAGCTCGACGGGGGCCGTCGGCCCGATGATGGGCAGCACGCCCTTGACGATGCGGTCGTAGTAGGTGGAGGTCTCGAGCACCAGCTTGCGGGCCGCATTGAGCTGCTCCAGCTGCTCGGCAACCATGGCCGCGCTGGCAGATAATGTGGCGGTTGTGTCGGCTGCCATCGTGTCTCACGAGGCCCCTCTGGTGAGAGAAGGGGGGGGTACGTGGTGCGGTAGGTTGTCGCGGTGTTGGATGGGTCGTGATGTGGGTGGTGTGGGCGACGGATGTGACAGGCAGAGCAGCGAAGAATCTACAAAGAGCGCTGCCTGCGTGCTTGGAGGCGCAAAGAGGACAAGGCAGTCAAGGTTGGGTTCGATCAAGCCCACGCACTGTCTCCCAGCGTGCGCCTGTTCCAACCCCCTGGCTCAGAGATCCCAACTCGCTGATGAGTGCTAAAGTATGACCGCGGGATAACAGCGGTCACCCCCGAGCAGTAAAACCTCTGGTGTCGACTATGGGAGCCCACAGTCGAGGCGGGTCATTCTGCGAACCGCGAAGGTCGATGAAGCCTGGAGCAAATTCGGAAAACGTCAAGGGTTGCGCGGCAAAGGCTGATGGCATCAGTTCATCAATTCCATCGCCAGCAATGCTCGGGTAATGCCGTTGAGCAGTCGTCAAATCCTTTGCTGTGGTCGTCCGGCAGATTCAATGGTCGTGGTCAAGTCTGGAAAGTGGGTATGGCAGGTGGGAGGTTTGGGAATTGAAGCTTTGTTGGAGCCCTGCAAGGCAAGGCAAGGCAAGACGCGACCTGAACGAACCAGAACGCCAGTGACGTGAAAGGAAACAGGGCCCATTGTGGTGCACGGACCCGGGTGCAGCCAGAATGCGCCTGTGCTTCCATTGGCCTGTTGACGATAAGGCCGAAGCTGCCAATCAGCAGCAGAACCCACGCGGCAACATCCGATGCCGATGCCCGTTTCGTTTTCCATCATCACTGTCGTCCTCACCCCGAGCGAAGCCGTGCACGGAGTAATTCCCCAACGGAGCAGCCATGGTGTAAGTCTGCCGCCGTCTCCCTAGCTCATATCCCGACGAGCCTTCTAACCCATCCCCCGCCAGGTTCCAACGCTCGACGTACTACGATGCCCAGCGGCACTCCCCAGCCCTGATCCGGGCGCGGCGGCCCTACCTCTTCAAGAACACCATCTACGGGATTGCACTATCTGCCTTTGCCATTGGCGTCTGTACGGCACCCCCCAATGCTCTTTGCAGCTCCAGCGCTTCCGGAGGCCCAGCTGGCTGACCCGCTGTTTCCTGCAGTTTCCTACACGATGAGGGCGATCGGCCAAGACGAATTCGAGGATGTCAAGGCGCCCGATCTGCCAGTGAAGCAGACTTCCGAGGGCGTAAAGAAATGAGGGACGGTGCTAGGAGAATCCGGTAAAGGGCAGGGTCCGAGAAGGGGTCAGAGGCGGTATGGCCCAATGTATCTGTGTACGAGGAGCACATATCAGGGACGGGGAGGGGCATTCAAGCGGCAATTGTATACCAGAAACACGGAGTTCGGGGGGAATCCTATTTTGATTCAAATCACAACGCTGGCTTCCACAGGCTCTTGAGCCCGGAGAGCAATTCAAAACATGAGGCACTTAGTACCTGTCAAAAAAAGTCCTATGCAACACATCCATACAAACCCATCCCGTTGGACAAGGAGGCCCTTCCCCATTGTACATACACATCCCCACCGACGTACATATCTCATCTACAAGCATTAGACAACCCAAAGCCACACAACAGCATCCCTGCCAAATCAAAAGGAAACAACTCGTCGCATCTCGGGATGAGTATGCGAAAGCAAACACGCTCCGCCGCCATGGCTCATGAAAATATCCGCAATGCCCACCTCTAACTCCGTTGAAATCTGGCGGTGATGACCGCTGGTCCTCCAAAGTGGGGATGAAAGGGAAAAAAAGGAAGGGAAAATGACGGAAAGCTACGAAGCAGAGATAGCCGGCTCTCGCCTCAACGGCTCGGATACTCGCTTCGACCCCTGGAGCTTCTCGGCCACCACCACCGGGGAGTGCGACTTCTGCACCTGTGCCGGGGGGTCGCCGTTAAGGAGAGTGGCTGCGTTTGACGAGAAGAGAGCGCCGGGCTGGCCCGAGTGTCTCCGGGGCGCCGACGACGAGCTGCCGAATGCAGGCTGGAGGTTGTTTTCGCGATGTGCTTGCTGGCGTTGGATGTGGTGCGATGGGTGGTTCGGGTTCGCCCACGGTGTTTGTTCAATGAACTGCTCCCCTGCCGCGCCAAGTCCCTGCACAAACGTCGAAAGGCCGGCGGCGTAGTCCGGGCGGAAGATGGGCAGTTGATTTGCGGTGTGCCGCGGGATTGGCTCGCGAGTGCTCTGGCTTCGGCGTCAGTTTGGCTGCAAGTTTGCAATTCATGTGTGGCCCAGGCTTACTTGAATGGCTTCGAGATCGGCCTCGAGCTGTTCTTCAGAAGCACCATTGATCGTCGGCGCTGCGGGGAAACCGACGTGCTTGGCGAACCCGGAGAGTATCGAAACCTCCTTATTGTATGACACGGCGTTTTTTACAGCCTGTGTCCTTGTAGCGGGGAAGCGAATCCCATAATCCGGGATCGTGTTTGCGGCTCGTCGGCGCTCTTGCTGGATCTGGTACCATTCCTCGCCCAGCTCGGCCACGGTGCTGTCTCTCGACTCACGCACAGCCTGATAGAACTGGGCCATGATCTGGGCGCGCTCCGCAACTGCTCGGTGTCGGAGCACCGACAGTTTATATTGCAACTCGATGTTGCTCCTTTTCATCTTCTCGGCCCGTCGCTCGTCCAAGCATTGTAACATGGCGAGGTACTCGGGGTGCGTCGGGTTGTCGCTGGTGAGCATGGCCTCTTCTTCGTTGAGCTGCTCCAAGCGTTCTTGATACAAACTAGGCGGGGGTTAGCAACAGGACCCTAAAAAGTCGAGGTTGGCATTGCACTGACCGCTCCCGGAAGCTGCTGAATTGCTTCTCGATGGCAAGCAGCTCGTCCCAGGCCGCCCGTTTCCGATCCACTGCAGTCGAATTAGCTTCTGCAGAGCCCCCAAAAAGACGAATCGAGAGCTGCATACACTCTTCTTCGTTTCGGTGTGCCGCCTCTGCCTCCCCGTCGATTTCGTCGGCGTGCTCATCCTCGGCTTGGGGTGTGGGCACCTCGAGACTCTGCGCATCGGCGTCTTCGGGGGGTTCATCCGGCGCTTCTTCTTTGGCGCCAGTTTCTGTAGGGCTTTTGCTTTTCCGCCGCTTTGTCGGGCTGCGCTTCCCCTTTCGGAGCCTGGCAGGCACTGCAATGTCCTCTTCGACCGTCTCCGCCAGCTCCTCCTTCGCTTCGGTTGTAGCTACCAGCTCCTCCTCGTCTTCGTCTGCAGTGTGGTTACCGCTTTGTAGGTTGGCGGAGAGCTCGTCGTCGTCCATCATGGCAACGTCGTTGGTGGAGCCGCCGTCTACGGCGCTAGCCGAGCCGGCCCGCTTCTTGGGCGGCTGCTCGGATTCCGACTGTTCGGCGACAGATGGGCGCTTCCGTTTCCGAGAATCGGCCGAGTTTTTCCTGGGGTGTGAGGTGGGCGTGTCGGTCGAGGGGACGATTTGGCTCTTCTTGACCAAGGTGGGCGATCGCAAGCGACGCTCCTCGATTGAATCGAGCTCGGGTTCGCTGGAGGGCAATGACAAATCGTCGTCCTCGCCATCCTCTGCCTCGGAAGCCGAATTGCGACCGCTGGCCACTTCCCCAGTATCAATGTCGGCACGGAGCTGCTGGTGGAGCTTGCTCGGGCTGCGCTCGAAGACCCGGTCTCGGCGGTCGGTGAACAGTCGGTTTCCCGACTCGGCAGCCGTATTCACAATATCGCGTGTCGCGCCGTTCTTGGGAGGGGTGTCGTAGAGTCTCTCGGTCTCGGCCTCGGAGTCATTGACGTCCAGCTCGGACAGCTTGCTGTCGTCGTCCGACTCGGAGGCGACGTCCGACTCTGGGTCGCTTCCGACGCCGTTCCGGTCCGGGGTGTCGTGGCCATCGCTGTGGTCGCGCATGTCTAGATCCGCCTCGTCGCCATAGGCGTCCTTGTCTTCGGGCTCGCTGAGGGGGCTCGAGAGGTTGCTGGGGCTGTTGGCCAGCGAGGGCGGGGGCGGGCTCGACGGCGCCAAAGTCGGCGCGGTATCACCTGTGGCCATCGTCGACCATGCGGTTGCGCTTGAGGCGAGCCGAAAACGGTGGCGCCAATGACGTCGTGGGTGATTGTGGTCGAGACAGCAAGGCCGCGCAAAATCGGACTCGATCGGTTCCGGGAGCGGGCAGAGCCAGTGCAGCGCAGCTCGAACGGCGGCGGAAGGTCGCGACCGAGAACGACGGGAATAAAACGGAAAACTGTTGCGTAAAATAGAGCCACTCAATAAAGGCGGGCAACCGAAGCGCGCTGCCCGTGTCGGTTTCGTGGAAAAGCGTGTGCCGAATGCGTGGTGGGCAGGATGGGGGAGTTCGGCCGTGGTATTGACGAGGAGCTGGGGAGCGGCGCCCAGAGCAGCAGGAGGGAGCACAAACGGGCGGAAGCGAGCCAGCTCGGGACCCTTCGATTGCCTGCCCGCCTGCCCGATTTCCTGCCGCTGGCGCAGGGCGGTGAGGGGCGGCAGTGTCCGATAAGAACCGATAAGCGAATTTTCGGCATTTGTCCCCACATGTAGCGCTGCAGGGCGCTGTGCTGCTCTGTCGCGCCTGGGAAGAGCCGCTGGGCGTTGATCTCCGCTGCGTGCATCTGCTGCTTTCACTGAAGCAGCCACCTGGAAGTTCTGTTTTCACTGATTTTGGCTTTCTGCCATCCGTCAGCATCGGTCAGAAGAGCGCCCTCCCGCAATCCGGCACTCCAACTCGCGGCTCCCAATTTCAAGCTCCCGAGCTTGCGCGTGTGAACGGAAGGCCTCACGAAAATGGCGAAAGGGTGCGGATCACCTGCTCATTTCCCGGCTATGGCTGTATCGAGTTCATGGCTGACTTTCGTGTCGCAGCAAATCTGTTCTGGCCGTCAAGTCCAAGGCCATTGACCCGTCATTGGATGCGCTGTTCTCCCAGAGCGTGAGTGGCAGAACCCCATGAGCAAGCGGAGTGGTGCCAATGCTAACCCCTTCCCAGGTCGGAGCTATCAAGGCGCCCACGAAATCGCGTTACGTCGACTTGCTGCCCCAGAAGGCCAGGACAGCTCCCGCGCAAGAGGAGGACGAAGAGGAGGCCGAGGATGCTTCCGACAACGAAGAACTCGAAGGCTCTGGGGACGAGTCTGGGGGAGAGTCAGACGCCGAGGACTCGAATGGCGAGTCCGAAGCCGAAGATGCCATGAGCGTGGACGATGGGGCGGAAGCCGCCGAGATTCTGGAAAAGGCCGTCTCGCGCGGAGTGTCGCAGGATGAAGCGCGGAAGCGGAAGCGGAAGCAACGAGACGACGACGAGAACCTCGAAGCCAACTACTTTGAGCGCTTGGCAAACGAAGACGAGCCGACTGGAAAGCGTCGCAAGGGGGATGCAGCAGAGAAGGGCGCAGCCTCGGCGGCCCCCAAAAAAGACGGCGACAAGAACCCCGCGGAGAACGAGGACGCCGACGAGTCAGCCGACGACGTGCCCGTTCACGAGTCACTCGCTGTGGACCCTGCCGTCTCCGAGTTGGAGAAGGCAAACCGCACCGTCTTCCTCAGCAACGTCACGGTTGAGGCGATCACGTCTGGCAAAGCCAAGAAGACGCTGCTGAACCATCTCTCGTCCGTTTTGGACCCGAAGGCAGACCCGCCGCAAAAGGTACAGTCGATCCGCTTCCGCTCGACTGCCTTTGAGACAGCAGGCATCCCGAAGCGCGCGGCCTTCATCAAAAAGTCGGTCTTGGAGGCCACCACGAGATCCACCAACGCCTATGCCGTCTACTCCACCCCCGCGGCGGCGCGGCTCGCAGTGAAGCAGCTCAATGGCACAGTCGTCCTCGATCGGCACCTCCGCGTCGACAGCGTGGCTCACCCGGCACCCGTTGACCACCGCCGCTGCGTGTTCGTCGGCAACCTCGGCTTTGTCGACGACGAGACCGTCTACAACACCAAGGTCAACGACGAGGGCAAGGAGGTGACAGAGAAGCGCAAGCGGACCAAGGCGCCAATGGATGTCGAGGAAGGGCTTTGGCAGGTCTTCAACAAAGAAGCCGGCAAAGTCGAGAGCGTCCGCGTGGTACGGGACGCCGCGACCCGCGTCGGCAAGGGCTTTGCCTACGTCCAGTTCTACGTCAGTATTATCCCCCGCTCTCTCCCCCAGCGGACCCCGAACCCCCTAGCTAACCCTCCTCCCCCTTCCAGGACGGCAATTCCGTCGAGTCCGCCATCCTCCTCAACGGCAAGAAATACCCGCCCATGCTCCCGCGCGAGCTGCGCGTCAGCCGCTGCAAGGCCCCGCACAAGACCGCCCGCGCGATGGAGGCCCGCATGGGCAAGGCCGCGGCCTCGTCCTCGGACCGCAGGGGCGGCGGCGACAAGCGGAGACCCGGCAACAGGAAGCCAGACATGGGACGCTACGTGCCCAAGCCCACCGCCGAGTCCCAGACGCTCGCAGGTCGCGCGGGCAAGCTCCTCGGGCGCTTCGGCGCGGCGCAGCTCGCCGGCAAGCCGCCGCGGGGCGGCAAGGAGAACGAGAAGCGGCGGGAGCGCAGGGAGCGCTTCACGAACCGGCCCGCCGGCGCGGGCGATGCCGCCGGGGCCGAGAAGAGCGGGATCAAGGGGCCCGAGCAGTTCGTCTTTGAGGGGCGGCGGGCGAGCGCGCGGGATGGCAAGCCCAAGGATCTCAAGTTCAAGGGCAGCAAGAGCAAGACGAAGGACCCGAGGCATAAGAAGCGGAAGAGCACGTTTGGGAAATGAGAGGGGAGGCTGGCGGGCGGGGTGAGGTGGTGGGACGAATGTGTAGGAGGAGTGCTTTGCAGATACCAGTTGGCTGGATCCGCCGTGTGGCTGGTCGCTCTCAGCGTGGTGGTGACAGTCAGGAGAGGCCAAAACAATTGATTCGTTTGTGTCATCGTACCGGTACATTGGGATGGGGAACTTGCGGCGAGGTTCCCCTGGGCTTCCGCATTTGTCTCAGAAGCACATGGGATGATCGAGCTGGCAGCGGGCCCTGAGACACCGAGCCCTAACGTCATGTCTCACTCAGTCTTCTTTTCCAGAGCTCGAATTACCCTAATCGCAGCTTCTCAAGNCGATCTCCGAGAGCAGCAGCAATGTCACGACTTGTCTCACGTGGATATGTGGCGGCACGAGCCACCCGCCAGACGACGCCACAAACATAGCAGCCATTAACTGAGGTATGCAGCCAGTTGCCTCATCCACCAAAGACCCTCTCCATATTTTTGCCGTGTCTCAAAACGGGCATGGGCAAAAGCAGCAAGGGCATAGCTTGCTGCGGATATTATCTTCATAGACGCATAGAAAGCAAAAACGGGTCCATCAAATCGTTTCCCTCCCCAAGATGTGTCTATCCAGGGGAGTCCTCCCATACAGCTCTCGATATAGACGGCCCCGCTTCGCGGGAAAGAATCCGACAAGGCCAAGCAAGCGCCGGTCTAGATGTCACCGAGCCCCATCCCATGCACATTCGCACCGCACCTTTGCGCACCCAGCACCGTAATTACAACCGCACCACGGGACCAGCCGCTTAGTAGTCCGCGGCCTCGTCCTCGGGCTCGTACGAGGAGTCGGCAGCGACCTCCTCGTAGTCCTTCTCGAGGGCAGCCAGGTCCTCGCGGGCCTCGCTGAACTCGCCCTCCTCCATGCCCTCGCCGACGTACCAGTGGACGAAGGCGCGCTTGCTGTACATGAGGTCGAACTTGTGGTCGAGACGCGACCAGGCCTCGGCGATGGCCGTCGTGTTGGAGAGCATCGACACGGAGCGGTCGACCGCGGCGAGACCGCCTTCGTCGCCGGGGGTGGACGGGATGGCGACGGGCTTCTGGTAGTTGATGCCGATCTTGAAACCGGTGGGGCACCACTCGACCAGGTTGAACGAGGACTTGGACTTGAGGGCCGCGACGGCGGCGCTGCAGTCGCGGTGGACCACGTCGCCACGGTACAGGAGAGCAACGGCCATGTACTTGCCCTTGCGGGGGTCGCACACAACCATCTGGTTGTTGGGCTCAAAGCCTGGGGGGGGGGAATCAGCGCCATTGTGGAGACAAGACTCGGGTTCGGGGTGAATGAGGGCTTACACTGGAAGGTCAGGTCGGAGGTCTTGAAGCTCTCGTGCGAGCTCTTCTTGGCCGAAATGACAGGCGCATAGCTGATGAGCGGGTAGTGGATGCGGGGGTACGGGACCAGGTTGGTCTGGAACTCGTTCAGATCGACGTTCAGGGCGCCGTCGAAGCGCAGAGAAGAGGTGATGGAAGAGACGACCTGGGCGATCAGGCGGTTGAGGTGCTCGTAGCTCGGCCGGGCAATGTCCAGATTCCGGCGGCAGATGTCGTAGACGGCCTCGTTGTCAACCAGGAAGGTGCAGTCCGAGTTCTCGATGGTGCTGTGGGTGGACAGGACGGCGTTGTAGGGCTCGACAACGGCCGACGACAGGCGCGGGGCCGGGTACACGGTGAACTCGAGCTTGCACTTCTTGGCAAAGTCGGTCGCNAGGCGCTCGAGAAGCAGCGCGCCGAACCCGGAACCGGTGCCACCGCCAAAGGAGTGGAAGATCAGGAAGCCCTGGAGGGAGTTGCAGTTGTCTGGGGCCTCGCGTCAGATATGTGCCTTTTCCCAAGCATGGAATCGGGGGCGTGGCTTACCGGTGACACGGCGGATGCGCTCGCAGACACCGTCGATCATCTCCTTGCCGATGGTGTAATGACCGCGGGCATAGTTGTTGGCAGCGTCCTCCTTCCCGCTGATCAGGAGCTCGGGGTGGAAGAGCTGGCGGTAGTCGCCCGTGCGGATCTCATCGATGGGCGAGGGGTCGAGATCGACGAAGATGGAGCGGGGGACATATTTGCCGCTGCTCGTCTCGTTGAAGAACGTCTCGAACGAACCCGAATCGGCGGCGTCCTTGGCAGCGGGAAGCGGGCGGCCATCCGGTCCGAGGCCATGCTCGAGGAGGTACCTAGGATCGTTGGTTAGGGCGGGAGGAGGCGCAACAGAGAAGAGCGGTGAGGACGTACAGCTCCCATGCGCTGTTACCCAGCTGGGCACCAGCCTGCCCAATGTGCAGGTGAACAACCTGGTTGTGGCGGTGTCAGCATCCATCCGGATTGTATCGTGATCTCTGCCATGGTGTTGAGCGGAGCTTCCGCCACGCCGAGCTTGGCAAACTGCTCCCGACCGTGAAACCGGCCGGCCACCGGCCGACTCGAGCCAGCTGATTTACGGTGGCGACGTGATACTCGGCCAAGTGCTCATGCCGAAGAATGGGCGGTTGGCAGCAGACTGGTTGGAGTTCCAGCGGCCCAAGCCATCCCCGGCACCCAAAATCCGGGGTGGCAATGGCATCGCCTCGGCAGCATCCACTGTCAGGCGAAAGGGCCAACGCCAACAGCTTGACACCGGCCGGGTTTGGGGTTTGATGCAATTGATGCAATTGCAATTGACGGATTCCGATCCGAAAGGGCAACAGCACAGTGTTCTTACCTCGCCTCTCATCTTGACGTCTGGAAGATGGTATGTGTCGGAAATCGAGGTGCCGGCGGTATTCGGAACTGAAGCGGAGCAGAGCGCGCAGCGCAGCGGAGAGCAACAAGCAGACGGGAAAAGGAAATCGGCCGTGGAAATTTGGGCGAGAGGTGAAGTTGTCGCTGGCGTGGGGATTGTGGGCCGTCGTGCAAGAGAGGGGCATCTTTTTCAGGGGTCCTGCCGGTCTGATCTTCACATGTACTGGTACTTTTGCGTCGGGCAGGATCTTGACGTAACCCCAGGTTCCCAGTACGGAAAATCGGGTGGCTCTGTTGTTGACCCTCAACATTGTCTTCACCGCTTGGTCCCTGGCTGTTCTGCATGCACCACCCACCCGCGCATTGATAGGCCGTCTCCAATGATACTGCGTATGCAAGGAACGAGACGGCGCGCTTGATGGCGCCTCGGATGTCAAGCCCATCAAAAATCATGACTTGACAGAGGCACACAGCGCAGCGTTTGGGAAATTTTGGACGTGATGAAGCACCCAGAGTCGCTAGGCCACATGCAATGGACGACAAGCTCGAGGTCGTTGAGGGTCCTATCTTCAGGTGGAACCCGAGAAAGGAGAACCGACGAGGGACGAAAATTCGAAGAAAAAAAGGAAGAAAGAAAGGATTGATATAAGAAACGCAAATCCATCTTTTCCCTCTCAGGCTTACAGCTTCCAGGTTCGAGTAACTTGGGAGTAACATCAAGAGTCGACGTTGAAAGCCGGGCGAAGCACGGAGCACCGGCTGTCAAGTCTCCCTGGTTGGAATAAGATTGTGCATGCATGCGAATGCACCCCACCAAATCCATATTCATGGATCGAAGAGTATCATTTTTCCAGCCATAGCAAGCCACCCTCCTGCTTGATTGAGCCCAGCTTCGTTAGGGTGAGGAACCGGAGCTGTGCAAAATCACAAGGACTCCGGACTTGTGGACGGCGACTCTTGTGACGTTGAGCACCCACATAGCCTCGATGATTATCCCAAGACTTGATTGACGGAAAGAAAAAGAGCCCAGAACATATCGCATCGGAGCGGCGCGGCGACAGCATCCTGGGGCCGAGGGAACGAACTCTTACGATGACCGGCACAATAAACGCAAGTCCGTTTCGGATTGACTCGCCGACCTCGTTGTCGAGACCCAGGACCACGAACCCGACAACAAGCAGCAGTCTCAATGCGCGTCAAAACCCACCCCAGAAAACCAAGGCATCTCGGCCCGTTGCATCCTCGACAGGCACCGCAATGCACCAGCCGTGACACGGCATGACAGACGCAAGATCGGCACGTCACTCGCCAACCAGCCGATCGCCTCATTCCATCAACCTCAAACCCCAAAACACTCGCCACGGCAAGAAACATCAATCAGGCAAAAATCCACCCTCGGGGGACACGTATACGTATCAAGGTAAGGGTATCTCATTCGGCCAAACAATACTCCCCGATGCAAGATTCCTCTCTTTTAGTGTGTCATGCCATTATTACAGAGCCAAAAAACAGATTTTGGTGCCGATGCTGCAATCCAGAGAGAGAAACAAATCCCCCAAACAAGAAACCCCCGTAGAGACGCTCAACACATTCCCCATCCACACACATTAGACATGTCCATGCTCAAATTTAAAGAGCGAGCACGGCCATGGCGACACCGCCGAGCATGGCAAACGAGCCGGCGGCGAGCGAGGCGACGCCGTTGGTGACGATGCTGGAGGTGGCGCTCTTGGTGGCGCTCGGGGTGGCGGAGACGAGGGTGGTGATGGTGGTCTTGCCGCCGGCGGTGGTGGTCGAGTTGCTGAGGACGGTGGACGGGGCGACGGTGGACGACGGGGTGACGGACGACGAGGCGGCGCTGGTGGAGGTGGCGGCCGAGGTGCTGCCGCTGCTCGTGGCCTTGCCCGTGGCGCTGCTGGAGGCGCTGCTGGAGGCGCTGCCCGTCGACGAGGCGCTGGCGCTGCCCGAGGCCGAGGTGGTGCTGCTGCTGCCGGCGGCGCCGCCGGTGATCTTGAAGGGGAAGCCGTACTGGAAGATGGTGGTGTCGGACTCGAGGGTGATGATGATGCCGTAGGTGGCCAGGGTGGCGTCGGCGGGGACGCTCCAGCTGTAGGTGCCCTTGGAGGCGTCGACGGCCTCTGTTGGGGTGGAGAAAACGGAGTGATCAGCAAGAGAAGCCTTCTTCAACGCTCGCGCACGGGCTATGTCTTACTAGCGATGGTGGCCACCACGCTCAGGTGTCCAGGGTCGGCTCCACCGAGGAGGCCGATCGTGACGGGGCCGGGGTTGGCGGCGGAGGGCGACCAGACGATCTGGTAGGTCGATCCGGCGGGGACCTTCTCGCCCTCGGTGGGCTTGGTGATGGCGTTGAACCCGGCAGTCGGGTCGCCGGCGGCGGCCAGGGCGGTAGCCGCGAAGGCGAGGACGGCAGAGACGGAGAAACGCATCTTGGCTGTTTTTGTTTTTTTACACGAGTGATCTGCAAGAGAGAGAGGGAGGGTGACGAGGGTGGGCGAGTGAGCGGCCTGGCTGTGTGGGATTTAAATGAGCGGAAGGGGTGCAAAAGAATGGCTGCGGCTGAACACCACGAGTGAGAGATGCAGATATAGCGTGACGCGTTGGTGGTGAGAAGGAGGGAAGCAAGGAGAGAATGGCGGCATGGCGACGGGGGAGGGTGGTTTTCAGGACGGCACCGCCCCGTTCGCTGGCCCGTCCACCGGCCGCACTGGCTGGCATGCCTGCTGGGTTTGCTGCGCCGTCTGGATAAAATGACACACCACGGGGGTCGAAACCCCCTCGATCCTCTCGCGAACCTGGACTTTTCCGGCACACACACCCACACCAGCGGCTGGCTACCTGCGGCGACCTCGAACCAACGCCGGGAGCCCATTGGCGGGGAGTCGAGCCGGCAGCAGCGGGACCCCTGACACACCGTTGCAGCGCTCAGGACGCGGGTGCTTCTGGCCAGGCGAGCCATGGCGGCATGCTGGGCAGCAATGGGCAAATCCTGGCCGAGGAACGGGGTGGAATGGGGTCCAATCCAATCCCCCCGGCCCTGTCTCATTTCTTTTCCAGCGATGGTGGGTCCATAAGGCACGCACCTCAAGGCCTCAACCCCGATCCGGCCGGACCCTGGGCGCAGAGCGGAGCCATTTTCAAGCATTTTCAGGGGCAGTCCAATCAGGGTCGGTCCCGGTCTCTGCTTGTTCGTTGGGAGCCCCAGAGTCGAAAAAGATGCACTCGGGAGCTTTCCGTTGGTTGCCCTTGGACGTTTTCGGTTCTCGGTCCTGGGCAGGCGGATGGCCTCACACCCCAACCTTTCTGTGTGCTTTGCACAAATCGGC
>FJWA01003370.1_pt1 | contig 14728 bp, 9 predicted proteins | sample 1011891 | NCBI WGS metagenome assembly FJWA01 (sample SAMEA3912450, study PRJEB9761) | metagenome | biome: forest; material: soil | place: USA | collected 2011-06-22 | depth 0.1 m
TTTTGCCCCGGTGGCGCATAGACGCGGACGGGGACACGGAAATCGTTGGTCTCGATGTAGTTCAGCTCGCCAACGATGAAAGCAACCAAGTAGGTCGACATGAGGGGGGACTTGTTGAAATGAACCGCCTTCCTGGTGCTGCCGGTTTGCGTAGACTGGACCTCGGTCTCGGAAGCGACGTCCATGTTGCTGAGGCAGGTCAGGTTCTTGTCGGCAATGAGCGTGACGGTGAACTCGGCCTTCAGGGAGGGCTCGTCGAAGCAGGGGAATGCGCGGCGGGCATCGGTGGGCTCCATCTGGGTGACTGCCAGAATGCCGTCGCTGCCGTCGGGGTTCTTGTAGGTCGACCGGTAGAAGCCGGCCATCTTATCGTTGAGCTGGCCCGTGAACTTGATCTCGAGCTGCGCCTTGCTGCCCTTGGCGACCGCATTGTCGAAGTCGAACTTGGAGACCTGGGTGGCCTCATCGTACGATACGGCAGGAGACGAGCTGCATCCGCGGTTAGCTAAACGACGAAGCGCACGTAAGCGGTAGGGCGCCAGCAGACTGACCTGACCGTCTGCCCGGCCGACGTGATCTTCGCATTGTGGATGTCGAGCTCGAGAGTGTGCAGCGAGATGGACTTGGAGTCCTCGGCCACATCGAGGTCGATCACGACAGTGCCGTCAAACGTCAGCTTCTTGAGGTCGGGCTCGAGCGTAACATGGTAGTGTCGCGGGATGACGTTGGCGGGGAGCAGCTCGCGGCCCTGCACATTGACCCCACCTCCCAATTCGGCGAGAGCCTGTGTTCTGCACATGTTGTTGTGACGTCGGTAAGAGCAATGGCGGACGGGCGTGCTGCTGCGGAGAAGAAGCGTTCGGGGGTGGGAGAGCGGGCGATGGCGGTGTAATGGAGCGGTTGTTGTGGCAGTTGTGGCGGAGGGCAGGCGGCTCAAGGCCGAGTAACTGCGGGGTGACGATTAGCATCGGCACTGCTGGGCATCCGATCCTCAAGCTGGATGCGGGTCCGGGTCCGGGCCCTCAAAAAGCGGCCATACCGTGAAGTAAATTTCTTCGGCGTCGGCTGGGGGCGCAATTGCAGCACCGCTCCTCCCGCTTGAGCGATAGATCTTGGTGCTCCACGACAGACGGGACGCGCAGCAAGGCACGAACGAAGCATGATGAAGGAGCGAAAACAATTAGAAAGGAGAGACAGCGACCATAGGCAAATGTACAGAATGCAGTGGACCCTATCGTACACCTCAAGTTACGTACAGCGCTCGTCAGATGGAAGTGTGGTGCCGTTAACGTTCTATATCCGAAGGGCAAAAAAGCTGGAAGCAGCCTGAGCTAAGGCCCGCCGGAGGCACTGCGCCGACGAATGCCGGCCCGCTTACTGCTTTTGGCAGGCGGTCAGGGACAATTGTACTATGTAGGACGGGAGCTCCAAACTCGAATTGGAGCCAGCAACGAAGTATCATAGTCGGAGAAGGGAAGGCGATGTTTACCTGATAGCGCGCTTCGTTTAATCTGGAATGGTCGGCTTTGTCCAGGCGATCAAGTCGGGTTTCGAAGCTGGGATGGAGTCGAGGCAATGCTGTTCGCACGGCGTAACGCAAACGAAGAGCAGAATACAGGATACAAAATCGCTACTGTGAACTGCATCAGGGTGTCCAGGCCAGTCAATGCCTTCCAGGTTGGTTGTGTGAGCACATTGTCATAGTAGCAGTGCAGATGCGTTAACACGCCCAGCCTGAGCCCCAGCAACAGACCTTAAGTTGGCTGGTGAAAAGAAAGGGAGGAAGAAACGGAAGAAAGAAGGAGAGTGGAAGAGAAAGAAGAGGGGAAGAAAGATAGGAAGAGAAACAAGCGAGAAAGAAAGAGACAGATTACATATCTGTCACTTGCACGCTTGTGACATTCGAAGACCATGGCTTCTTTGGAGTGCTGAAGCAGGCTACACAGTATTGTATGTACACAGTTTTGTCTGATTGACGCGAGTCAATCGACAGTCGAAATCACACCTGGGAATCGGCAACTTCCAGGACCAACCCAGCTCTCGAATGCCACAAGTCCAGGTTCCAGGTTCCAGGTTCCGCCGTTGATGACATTTCCATTGGCGAAGCGATCTGGTTCTTCCAGTGGATACCACCTCAGCTTCAGATCCACTTTCGGAGCCCGCAGTGGGGTCGGGCTGACAGCTTGATCATGGAGGGGTCGCTGAGGAGGGGCAGGCCGTCGCTTGACATGGAAACCGACCTTTGGAGAAAGTTACACAGCAAAAGAAGCATCGCTTCGTGGCATCGTGCATTTCCGCTCCATAGAGAGAAGCCGGGGTACTGCCGTAGAACCAATGTCGATCAACTCGCCCAGCACGTTTCCGGGAAGGCGATTTGAGAAGATCGGGCCTTGTCTGTGGCACAGGGCGAGCTCCGACAACGGATTCAAGCAACCTTTCTGACCCCCGCGCTCGCCAGAACCTTGCTTGCGCAAGACGGACTTTGCTGCTCCCCGTCCGCCAACGGAAGCGCCGCCGTTTGGCCGTCGTTAGGGTGACAGGTTAGGACAGGGATATGAGCAGGACGTGCATTTGTTGAGCAACAGGCCATTGAATGGCGATTATGTCTTAGCAACCACTAACAATCCCCGAGGTCTCTACCCTGCAGGCCTGAGTGCACCGTCCATTCGTATCACCCCACCAAAACAAATCCTGCCCCTCCTCGACCACAGCTTGAACCAAGACCTGAAGCTTCTCCCCAGCACCCTGACTTCTTCTTCTTTTTTTTTTTCTCCCCCTCCAGCAAGCAACTCATCCTGCCACAATACTGAGAGAACATCCAGCCAAGGTCAACCTCAGGTATGTATTTGCAACTTCAAGCTCCGTTTCCCTTTCCTATCCGCCCCTAATTCTATCTGCGCTCTCCGCGGCTCGAGAATCAACGCGGTTCCTTGCTGGCGCGAGTTGGGCGTCAAATCGTGCGCGATATCCCATCCAGCTGGTTGGCTCAGGTTGCCAATTGAGCGAATTTCGCCTACGAAGACAGACAAATCCTCCAATACAGGCCCTCCCTCCTTTCTCCCAACTCTTCACTCTGTCACATTCCCCTCCGAGAATCTTTACTCGCCGTCCTGCCCGTTAATCAGCACACCCGATACCGAGTTCGCCGTGACTCACTGACAGTCAACCTCCAGAATCATCCACCATGGCCATCACCAAGATCCACGCCCGCTCTGTCTATGACTCTCGCGGTAACCCCACCGTCGAGGTCGATGTCGTGACCGATCTTGGTCTCCACCGCGCCATTGTTCCCTCGGGCGCTTCCACCGGTTCGTCAAAATCGTTGTCCCCGTCTGCGAGAGCGTGAACTGACGGTATTGGTGGTGTAGGCCAGCACGAGGCTTGCGAGCTCCGCGACGGCGACAAGACCAAGTGGGCCGGCAAGGGCGTCCTCAAGGCCGTCGAGAACGTCAACTCTATCATCGCTCCCGCGATCATCAAGGAGAACATCGACGTCAAGGACCAGACCAAGGTCGACCAGTTCCTCAACGACCTCGATGGCACTCCCAACAAGACCAAGCTCGGTGCCAACGCCATTCTGGGTGTGAGCTTGGCCATCGCCAAGGCTGGCGCCGCCGAGAAGGGCGTGCCTCTCTACGCCCACATCTCGGACCTTGCCGGCACCAAGAAGCCCTATGTCCTCCCTGTGCCCTTCATGAACGTCGTGAACGGAGGGTGAGTCGAAAAGGCCGTTGCTAGACTCGCGGTGCCTGTGCTAACCGGATTCGACAGCTCCCACGCCGGTGGTCGCCTGGCTTTCCAGGAGTTCATGATCGTCCCCTCCGCTGCCCCTTCGTTCTCCGAGGCCATGCGCCAGGGTGCTGAGGTGTACCAGAAGCTCAAGTCCCTCGCCAAGAAGACGTACGGCCAGTCGGCTGGCAACGTCGGCGACGAGGGTGGTGTTGCCCCCGATATCCAGACTGCCAAGGAGGCTCTGGACCTGATCACGAAGGCCATTGACGAGGCCGGCTACACCGGCCAGGTCAAGATCGCCATGGACGTCGCCTCCAGCGAGTTCTACAAGGCGGACGCCAAGAAGTACGACCTCGACTTCAAGAACCCCGACAGCGACCCGACCAAGTGGATCACGTACGAGGAGCTGGCCGCCCAGTACTCCGAGCTCTGCAAGGAGTACCCGATTGTCAGCATCGAGGATCCCTTCGCTGAGGACGACTGGGAGGCCTGGAGCTACTTCTACAAGAGCCAGGACATCCAGATCGTTGGCGATGACCTGACGGTCACCAACCCCATCCGCATCAAGGAGGCCATCGACCTCAAGGCTGCCAACGCCCTGCTGCTCAAGGTCAACCAGATCGGCACCCTCACCGAGTCGATCCAGGCCGCCAAGGACTCGTATGCCGCCGGCTGGGGCGTCATGGTGTCCCACCGCTCGGGTGAGACCGAGGACGTCACCATCGCCGACGTTGTCGTGGGTATCCGCGCCGGCCAGATCAAGACCGGTGCCCCCGCAAGATCCGAGCGTCTCGCCAAGCTCAACCAGATCCTCCGCATCGAGGAGGAGCTCGGTGACAACGCCATCTATGCGGGCGAGAACTTCCGCAAGGCCGTTAATCTGTAAACTGGACCCAGCTCAAGACCCACTCGGAGGGAACCGGAAGCCGGAAAGCAGGCCTCGGCGGTTAGTTGGTGATGTTTGCCTCGGATGAAACGACTTCGGAATGGCTCATGAAAATGGAGGTAATGAGACATAGAACAAGGAAATACCAGGCCAATGCAGCCAAGATGCGAATACCACTGCCCCCTCTCCTCTCCGTCTCTCGCCGAATCGGGCGGCTAGGCGGGAAAGGACGGCAAATGCCCCAGTAGTCTCCGCTCGGTGCAGGGAAGCGCCCAATGCTCCAAGTTGTGACTCGGTTTTGTTTGTGGGAGGCTGTCGAAGATCCGCTCGATGCCTGCTTGTGCCGTGCACGGTGACACAGGACGAGTTCGGCATTGCTCTGGAGTCTGGATGCGTGTCGAACCTTGTCAGGGACAGCAGCTGAGAGCTCCAAGCTCTGCCAGGTGCCGGCAGCTGTGGATGGTTGCCACAGCGACAGCACAATATTTGGTAAACTGGGCAGAAACAGGAAAGTGGGCTTTTGATTTGTCGCGACCTGCAACCCCTCCTCGACTCGGTCACACGCGTCGTCCCATGTGAGACTTTGTTTCCAGCGCGTAACAAGTGAGGGACAGTAACAGCTGGGAGGCCGACGATCAGACATCGCCAACAACGCCAACAACGCCGATTCCATTCCTTGCTTTTTGTTTGACGATATTCCCGCCACTTTTTCCCTCAGTTAAATCCGCAGTTTGCGCAAGCCGTCGGGGAGGTTGGCCACGGGCCCTGCAACCATGGCCCCCAACGACGCGGTCAACTTCGACATCATCGAAGACCACAAGGAAAACATTCAGGCCCTACCTAGTGGCCGTTCCGCCAAGAAGCTTGCCGAGCTGTTCTCCCAGTCGCCGCTCCAGCCCCAGTTGACACCCTCGCCTTTGGACACCAAGGATGTCAACGACGCCATCCGCGCCGAATTCGAAGCCGAGGTCGCTGCCGTCTCCGAGTCTGACGATCCGCTCGACGCCTATGATCGATATGTCCGTTGGACATTCGAGGCATACCCTTCAGCTCAGGCCACCCCACAGTCCCAGCTGCACACGCTGCTCGAGCGCGCAACCAAGACGTTTGTGAACTCGGCCCAATACAAGAACGACCCGCGTTATCTCAAGCTGTGGCTGCAATACATCAACTTCTTTTCCGATGCGCCCCGTGAGGCATTCGTCTTTTTGTCACGGCATTCGATCGGCGAAACGCTCGCGCTATTCTACGAAGAGTATGCCGCTTGGCTCGAGGGCGCCAGCAGGTGGGCACAGGCCGAGGAAGTCTACAAGCTGGGGATTGAGCGGGAGGCCCGGCCAGCGGCGCGGCTGTTGCGCAAGTTTGGCGAGTTTGAGCAGCGGAAGGCACACCAGGCAGACACGGACGGCCCGTCGTCGCCAGCCCTGCCGGCAGCCCGCCCGGTCCTCGCCGCCAAGGTCGATCCGTTTGCTGCAGCAGCCGCCGCCGCCGCAGCTCACGACCCCCAGGCTTCGAGGCAGCCTGCGGGGCTCGGAGGCCCGTCGTCAAAGCCTGCGCGGTCCAAGTTGACCATCTTTTCCGACGCAGATGCCGCCCCTGCGGCGCCAGCCTTGTCGTCGCGGGGCCCGGAATCAAAGGGGTGGGACAGCATTGGGTCTCTGGCTGACCGCAAGAAAGAGAATGTGGTGGAGGCCAAGCCCTGGGCTGGAGAGACGCTTAAGGCCGGTGGCAAGAAGAGCAGCGGGCCGAAGATGGCTGTTTTCAGGGATCCGGTAAGTCCTACTTTTGTCTCTCCGACACAATCAGATGTTGATCAATATAGGACTAATGTGTGGCGGTCTGGCGCATCATGTATTCTCAGTCCCTGTCCAAGCAGCTTTCCCAATCACACATCCCAATCCATCATGCCAAGGTCCAAGTCACCGTGAACCCTGCCAACGGCAAGAGAGAACGCGTGTTTGTCGACCTCCGGGCCGTGTATCCGACTCCTGACGAACCAGGCACCGAGCGTAGCTTTGAGGAGCTTTGGGCTGCGAACCGCGGCTGGCTCAACTGCGAGTGGGAAGACGAAGAGCTGCCGTCGTTTGCAAACGAGAACTCGCTGCCAGATGTGAAGGCTTTGGCAGACAGCGTGTCCCGGAAATTGGCAATCCACCATGATGTTGTCAGACTTGATGAGAATGGGGCCCCTATTTACCCCAAAGCGACGAAGCTGAAGAAAAAAAAGGTCGTCGAGGTCAATGAGACGCAAATCAGTAAGTCGGTCCCTGATCTCTGTAGTTTGAGTCTAACATTGTTGCAGTCAAAGCGAAGTTGGACTCGCCGTCCGGGCCGAAGATCAAGAAGAAGAAGAGGCGGTCCACCGCAGAACCAACCATGACGCTTCACACCAAAGCTGCAACTGACGATATTTATGATATCTTTAATGCGCCACTCAAGCCAGCCGCCCAAGGATTGAGCGACAGCGACGACGACCGTAGCTACGAATCATCCGACTACACAAGCGGCGCGGAGAGCACCGTGACCACAACGAACGTGCCTACAAGCGAGGCAGGCGACGAAGAAGATGAAGCCGGTGAAGCCGAGGAAGCCGAGGATGATGAGATGTCCGATGCGAAAAGTGTGGCCAGTGAATGGTCCGAGTTCTCGATGCACCGGCACATCCCCGGTCTTGAAGTCGGAGGTGAAGAGCGAGACGAGACTCAGGTATCTGATCTGATCGACATACGGGACGAGCCCGCCGATGGTGCAGGCGATGAGGACGATCTGGAACCTCCTAGGACGAGGACCATGTTTGTGCCGATACCCCCAGAAGACTATGTCCCAGCGCGACGGCCGTTTAGGGACCCCGTCGAGGTGGCTAATAACCGCCTCCCCTTCATGACCCCGATTTCGGAGAGGACGGAGACATCGCTGGACATGATGACGGATCGGAGCAGATATGGCAAGACACCGTCTAGGAAACCCAACGCCGAGATCCTGCTCGAGGACGATGAGGAGGACGAGGAGGAGGACGAGGACGAGGAAGAAAACCTTGACCTGGAGCCGCTGAGTAGCCCACTGCGAGAAGTGGTGGAAGAGAAAAGCCCCAGCGCAAACGTCGCTTTACCCCTGCTTCCAAAAGCGAAGCCCGCATCAACAGCCAGACCGTTCGGCCCGAAGGCACTCGCCCCAAAGGGCCCCATCATCAAGGAGGTCCAGTGCAATCCGGTCGACGAGACCGTACGGACGGAGATCCTGGCCAACATTCACCCTCCGCTCACCTCATACGACGGGTTCTATGACCACCGGGACCAACGGTACGAAAAGGGGGCCGAGATTCGCAAATTTGCCAAGGCCGCAGGCAAAGGGAGCAGGAACAGCACCGACAAAATTGGCAATCTGGGCAGCGCAGTCGTTCTCCAGTTCCCAGGTGTTGAGTCGCAGTACACCATCAGAAAGGAACTCGGCGCAGGTGCTTTTGCGCCCGTGTATCTAGTCGAGAACTCCCACCCAGACAGCGCCTCCTCCTCGGAAAACGTCGACGATGAGAACGGCCCCGTCGCGACCATGGGCCGCGGCACTTTCGCCAGCACGCACAACCACCGCCACGAGCGCGAGGCACTCAAGATGGAAGACCCACCAACCTCCTGGGAGTTCTACATGATGCGCCTGGCGCATTCCCGCCTCGGCCCGCAGCACCGCGCGACCGCGTCCCTCTCCCCAGCCCTTGAAATGCACCTCTACCAGGACGAAGGCTTCCTCTTCCTGCCCTTCCACCCGCACGGCACCCTCCTCGACGTGGTCAACCTCTTCCGCGGCGAGGCCTCGGGCGTCATGGACGAGCAGCTGGCCATGTTCTTCTCCGTCGAGCTGCTCCGCACCGTCGAGGCGCTGCACGCCAAGCAGCTGATGCACGGCGACATCAAGGCCGACAACTGCCTGCTGCGCCTCGACACCGAACAGCCGCTGGCCGGCCCTTGGAGTGCCGACGGCGCCGGCGGCTGGGCGGCCCGCGGCCTCACGCTGATCGACTTTGGCCGGGGCATCGACATGCGCGCGTTTGTGCCCGACGTGCGGTTCGTCGCGGACTGGAAGACGACGGCGCAGGACTGCGCCGAGATGAGGGAGGGCCGGCCGTGGACGTGGCAGATTGACTATCACGGCCTGGCGGGGACGCTGCACGTGCTGCTGTTTGGCAAGTACATTGAGACGGTGCGGTGCGATGCCGGGGGGTTGGGGACCTCTGGGGCCGGCGGGAGGAGGTATAAGATCCGGGAGAGCTTAAAGAGGTATTGGCAGACGGACATTTGGGCTGAGTGTTTTGATTTGTTGTTGAACCCCGGGCAGTGTGTGCAGGGGGAGGAGGCGGGGAGGATGCCTGTCTTGAACGGCATGAGGGGGGTCAGGGAAAAGATGGAACGGTGGTTGGAAGGGAATTGTGAGAGAGGGGTTGGGTTGAGGGGGCTCATGGGGAAGGTGGAGGTTTGGGCGAGGGGGAGGAAGTAGTGTCTGTTTTTTTTGTGCCTTTCATTTGTTTTGATGATATCCTTTGGTGTGGNAAGACNCATATGAACACGAGGTGCTGGGTGAAGGGGTTGAGTTTGGGTATCGTTAATATTTCAGTTTGTTGCCTCTTCTCCGAGGTGTGCTGTGCAGGACTCTGACTTCTCCTGGTGGATTCAAGTACACACAGTATCATACAACCCCCTGCGGTGTGCAGGAGATATATCCAGGGACAACATAACATTACACTGAGGACAGGGCGAATTCACCCGGCTTAATCGCTCTCGCCGCACGAATCGCACGAGTCCTCGGTCTTCTTTTTCCTTCCCTTCCCCTTTCCCTTCGTCCCCTTCTTGGAGTCTTTCTCGGCCTTCTTATCCACCTGATCCTGAATCTTTTGCCTCTCCGAGGCCCCCTTCGCCTGCAGCTCCTCGGCCTTCGCCNTAAACTCGGCAGTCTCGGCATCCATCCCGATCAGGCTCTCCAGCAGCTTGATCTCGTCAGCCCACACCTGCTTGTTCTCGACCACCTTCCCGTCCGGCCCCTTCTCGTCGATGGGCGTCTCCAGAACCATTGGCAGCCCTTGCAAAGGCTCGTGGTTCATGATGCTGTGAAACGCCCTCAGCCCCAAGCAGCCCGTGCCGATGTTGGCGTGCAGATCCCGGTGCGAGCCAAACGGCGCCTTGCTGTCGTTCAAATGGAACGCGCGCAGATGCTTGAGCCCGACCACCGAGTCGAACTCGGCCATGGTCTTGTCAAACGCCTCGGGGGTGCGCAGGTCGTACCCGGCGGCAAAGGCGTGGCAGGTGTCGATGCAGACGCCGACGCGCGACTTGTCGTCGACCAGCGCGATGATGTCGCGCAGCTCCTCGAAGCGGGAGCCGACCACGTTGCCGCTGCCGCACATGTTCTCGAGGAGGGTCACGACCGAGGCGGTGGCCTTGTGCGCCCGATTGAGCTGGGCCGCGATGCGCGCGCAGGCCGAGGCCATGGGGGCGCCGCCGGTCGAGCCCGGATGGAAGTTGTAGAGAGTGATGCCGAGGGCTTCGCACCGCTTCAGGTCGTCGATGAAGTTGTCGTAGGCCTGAGTGGCCTTGGCGGGGTCCGCCTGGGCGAGGTTGACGAGGTAGGAGCCGTGCGGTAGTATGTGTTTGCGCGACTCGTAGCTGTGCTGCTTGAGCAGGGCGTGGAACTGTGTCTTGGCCTCGTCGGCAAGGGGCGGGCTGGCCCATTTGCGCTGAGACTTGAGAAAGAGGGCGAAGGCATTGGCGCCGATGTGGGAGGCGTTCGGGATGGCGTTCTGCACACCCCCGGCGCCGGAGACGTGGGCGCCGATGTACATTGCCCGCTTGAGCGAGGCGATGGCTGTGCGGGCGGCGAGGGGCATGGTGTCTTCGTCTTTCTTGGAGGCGGTCTTGCGCTTTTTGGCGGCCGGTTTCTTGGGTTCCTGGGATTCCTTGTCTTCCGCCGGGCTGACGGTTTCGAGGTCGTCGCCGTCAAGTTCCGGTTCGGCAGGGAGAGATTTGCGCTTCGAAGAGGTCCGTTTGGCGACTACAGCAGTGAGCGCAACCGCAGCGGTTGCCGTCTGACTCTTCTTTGCGACGTTGACCTTGACCGAAGACACCGAGACGACTTCCTTCGCGGTCCTTGTCGTGGGCTTCGCCTGCACTGTCTTCCGGGGCGACTGCCGGACCATTGTGGGAGTGACGGTGGCCTACTCGAGTCGGTTGGTGCTGTGCTGCAGGTGGGTGAACACTCTCTGGCCCCTCAGAGGCGGCTCAAACTGATGTTTGCAGGTGCGGTTCCCTGGGAGGGTTCCTGGCCCAAGACTGCTAGTTCAAGACGCGGTTGAGACGCGGCGCGACATCACGTGGGGCAATTAAACCGCCCTTGCACCAGACCAGAGCCAAAGGCACACAGCTCAACCCCCACGTGACCCCCCACATTGGCACTGTGCCGGCTTGGGGGACGCACCCTCCACTCCTGAACGCGGTGTCATTCCAAGCCTGCCATTCCAAGCCCCGAAGCCAAGCATGTCAAGCTGCCAGGCGATGCAAAGCTGCAAACACGCCAACAAATAAATTATTCACTTGACCTTCCTGATCGGTAGCTCGGACAATCAGATTCTTCCTCCGACCAATGTCGCCCCCTCAATCTGAAGGCTGTGGCGATGGTTTGGTTGCGGCCTAATCTCAACCCAGACTCGCCAGACTGCTGGGGGGGGCTGACGCAAGTCCCGCTGCGTGTTGTTTGAGTGGATGGCAGCCAGGCAGCCGCTGCTGGGACTGCTATGCAGTTGGTGGGCCAGAACTCCTGCGCGGAACGTGTCCGCGTCTCGTTGTTTTAGCATGTTGCATTCGGCTCCATCCTCTCGGACTTCCAGCTGGTTGGGGCAGCTCCTCGTGGCATGGAAGGGAGGATACCAATGGAAGTATCGCAACTCTACTGGGTGAGTGAGTGCATGTACACAGTGGAGAAAGAAATAGAAGAAGAAAGACGTCAAGAAGAAGCAAAACGAACAATCAACGACGACAGGCCGACCACAAGGAGCTGTGTTCCAGAGATTCAGTCAACTTTGTCTTTTTTGATCCCTGTTCATCCCACCAACTGACATCAGCGGATCAGCCCAATGAGAGCGGGTTGAGCGGCAGCCCCCCTGCTGGTCGATGCTATTTTTGTTTCCACGGTCAAGCAAGCAAGCCTCAGCCAGGCGGACAACTGTTCCACACCAACGGCCTGCTCTGCAGTTGGATTCTTTGAGAGCGACAGAAATGGCAACGTTATTTGATTGACGTCGTCGCTGCCACCCAAGCGACAGGACAAAGGCACGCAACCCGTCGTTCTTTCTTATATACTACAGTAGGTATTTCAGGATGGCCCACCGTCGATCTGCTTACGGGCCTGGGGTGCTGGCTTTGAACACCTGGACCAAGCAGATGGGGGAAGGACTTCAAGGTTTCCAGGTTGTTTGCCTCAGCCTCGGCCGGTCGGTTCACGGTACGAAGACATTCCGGTGTTCAGACTTGAGAGATCAGTCAGCTTTTAGCCATCGACAGAACCTAGTCTTCTACATCGCGCACTCGGGAACGGACAAGACGCCGAGTTCAGACCCGCCAAGGATTGGCCCAAGGCGTGGTGTTGCCGCGCATGCACGGCGATCTGATTCCCGATCCCTGCGCCAGAACTGCGCCAGAACTCCCACAGCACATTTCGGACGCGCAAGGGAGGTTCCGCAGTGGCCATTTCGGAGAGGCGAAGGAATGTTGGCGCCTTGGGGGCTTACCAAGCCTTGGCGCACATGTGCTCATGCATTGTGGAAGCACTGGCCTGACAGGAGCCCGCCGTCAGCCTGCTGCTGAGGTGCCGCCAAACAGACTGCGCCCCCCAAAAATTGGCCCTGAACCAGCTCCATCTGGACTGGACGCAAGCAGGAGGCATTGCAGATGCCTCACCTTTTTTCGCTAGCTACCTGACCACCCAATCGACGTGGCGCTGCGTGCCATCGTCAGCCATCTGCCGCCCTGCTGCTGCTGCTGTGTCGTGCTGCGTCGCACTCTTCCTGCTGTGTGCTGCTGCACCCTCCTCTCTGCAGAGCCAACGCCAGCGCCAAACCACCACGCCGGCGCCCGCATCCCCTCGAACTCGAAGACCTGACCCTCCGTGTCCTTCCTTGTGGCCACCCCCTGTGCGACCGACCATCTCCGTAACACACCACCAGACTCATCCCGATGGCGAGCCACAACGGCGGCCCATGATATTCTGGCTCGACAACCGGCTGCCGTGACCGTGATCGCATCCAGTCCGGGCCCTGTCGTTTTCGTCCAAGATGGCGACCGTCGACGGCGGACCCCACGTCGGCGAGGCCAGACGGCCGTCAATCGAGAAGAAGCCCACCATCACCAAGCCCGCTGCCGCGCATGGCCTGAACACCGAGCCTCCAGCGTTTGGGCGCCTCCCCGACGAAATCATCCAACAGTATGCGCCAGCTTTAATTTAATTCTCTATATCATTGTCCATCGTCGTCGTCTGGGGTTGATAGCCCCTTGACTTGCTTGCTCTGATACTCACCCGTGACAGAATCCTCCAGGTGACCGACGCCAATGGCTTCGCGTCGCTGGCGTTGCTCAACACAAAATGGAGAAGTGTCGCGCAGCAGGCCGACCTCTACGCCCACCACCTCGCGAGCTGTCCCTCGTATGCCTTGAGCCACAAGGCCCCCCCGAAGCCTGTGGGCGACGATGACTTGCCCCGGCTGCGACGACTGTTCGCCAAGGAAACCAAACGCAACCTGTTCGAGGCGTATCTGCGCCCCAACAAGACAGTCATCAAGATCATCTCGAACTCGATCAGCTCCTCGTCGTGTCCAGGCGGTGAGGGCATCCAGTTCAGCCCCTCGCCAAAGGGTCACCACCTGCTGGCCTACAACTCGTCCAGGATACACGTCATCGACGTCCGCGCCTCCGAGATTGTTGTGACGAGGGAACTCAAGATATTGCGACGCCCCGCGGCAACGTGCATCAACGACGAAGGCACCATGCTCGCTGTTTTGCTGACCGAGATGGAGGTGGACATCTACGATCTCACCGAGACCCCCCCGAAACGGACACAATCCATGATCCTGGACCACAGCCCTCGCGCCATCGCCCTTTCTCCCTGTGGTTCCGTCCTCGCCGCGGCCTACGAAGGCGGCATCGAGGTCTCGTCTCTGAACCCTGGGTCAGGAGCTACTGAGAGGAGAGCGGTCAAGTGCGACGGCGTCGATGCTCTGACCTTCTCGTTTGATGGGACGCAAATCCTCGGAACCACGGTGCAATCGTCACAACCCAACACCGTCATCCTTACTGCTCCGTACTACGACCCCGGCAGCCACATGGCCGACGACAATATCAGCGCGCTCTGGACGACGTCGATTCTCTTTCCGAACACCAGCCGCGACTGCAGCCACGCCGTGTTGGTGCAAAACGGGAAGCACGAGGAGGCGGCTTGGGCGTTTGCGTACGACAGGGGATTCGAGGCCTTCCGCGCGGTGCGCATCGACGATCTGCGGAATGGCACAACCTACTTCACCGGCCCGGTGCCCCCCCCGAGCTCCCAAGCCAAGCTCCTCCCTTGCACCTTGCCCGCGGCTTCCTACCATGGTGAGCTTGTCTCTGCCGGCTTCCAGGGTAAGGAGATCTGGCTCTACGGGGTACCCGAGGACCTGGACGCAGTGCCCGAGACCGCACATGCCGGTGCCGAGACCGGGTCCAGCGCAAACGGACTCGCTCGCCGAAATAGTGGCCCCTCCATCCGCTCGAGCGTCAGGATCCAAGAAAACAGCGACTCGGCGAGGGTGCCTCAATGGCAGATTCTCTGCGACAAGCTTCGAAACACTTTTGTTGCCGGCTCCAAGATCGACGAGCTGGAGGGTGTCACCACGGTGAAGTTCGTAGCGGACTTTGCCGACTCGTGCATGAAGGAGCGCTTAATTGTCGCTGCCCGAGGGGTCGTGCCAAACATGTGCGTGACCGACGATGAGGGTATTGACTTTGTTGACGGCGGCCGAATCACCATCGTGGATTTTGACTACAGCGTCACGGATGGCACCGTCCAGGAGTACACCATCGAGGTGGGGACCCGAGAACC
>FJWA01004101.1_pt1 | contig 14665 bp, 21 predicted proteins | sample 1011891 | NCBI WGS metagenome assembly FJWA01 (sample SAMEA3912450, study PRJEB9761) | metagenome | biome: forest; material: soil | place: USA | collected 2011-06-22 | depth 0.1 m
GGTATGGGGTCGGGGGTGAGCGTGGCCGAAGGGAGGGAAAAGCAGTACGGGATGAAGGAGTTTTGGAGGGACTTGTGGGGGAAGGGAGAATGAGGAGGTGAAGCAAGTCGTCCTGCTAATTATTCTAACCAACCACCAGGTAGGTGCTATTGCTTGCTAGTGTGTAGGAACGGTAGAGGCCCATCTAATCTCCAATCTATCCCATTCCCATCCAACTCTTTGTCACCGATACATCACCACCCATCACACACCGTTNCCATTGGCCACTTGCGCGTCGTCGGCCTCCATCGAGATTCCATCCAACGCCAGAGCCACCGTCGCGTCTTTGTTGGTCCTGAGCTCGACCATGGCACGGGAGACGACCGCCCGGCAGTCCACCCAACTGCCACGGTGCATCTCCTTCACAGCTCGACAGCGGCCTCCTCCGAGTCACCAGCTTCACCGCGCTTTCCGCGGATCCTCGACTTTGCTCCATCGCGGCCGAGATAGGCACTAGGATGGAAGACGCAAAACACGCCGATAGCGACGAGCATCGGCGCCGCCTCAAGGACCCAAAACAGCCACTCATGCCGGAAGGAATACCCATCCACGCCCTCGGCAAACTCGGCCACGCGGTAGATGCAGCGGATCTGTGATTCACGTCAGCATGGCACCCTGCCTTCCGAGAGAGAGAGGAAAAGGGAAAAGGCCTACCAGAACCAACACCGACGACACCCACACCGCAACCACAACCCTNTCCCACCCCGCCGGCGCATCCGCCGCCACCAACCCCTTTCTCACCGCCACATAATGAAACCTCCCAAACACCCCCATAAACACGGCAAACGAAGCCGCCTGCAGCGACAACCCGCCAATCAGCACCTTCACGCCCAGCGCGGCGTTGGCCCCCTGCCACTCCGACGAGCTGGCGATGCCGCTGCCGCTGCACTGCACCAGCGAGCAGAGCACGTCGCACGCCACAAAGACGCGCGTCAGCAGCCGGCCGTGCAGGCCCAGCACCTTGTGGCCCGTGTGCTGGCGCGAGAGCACCGCCTGGACGAGGCGCCCGATTAGGAGGTAGTTGCCGGCGGCGATGAGGACGGGGGCCACGACGACGAGGGAGAGGGACGCTGCGAAAGGGCCCTAAATTTTGGCAAGATGTTGTTGGTACTGCTGCACGGAAAGGAGAGGAAGGGGAGGGGCGCGTACCACCAGGGTGGGTTGCTTGATCGAGTAGCACCGCAGCGCGTACCCAGCGACTTCGGAGGCCGCGCCGACGACCACGCACGTGAAGTACCAGGCGCGGTACTTGATGACGGTCAGGTAGAAGATGCAGAGGAAGACGAGGCCGTAGAGCACCGACGCGAGCACCGCAAGGGCGAAGGAGGCGTCGTACATCCAAACCACCCCGGCGTCATCGTCGGCCATCTTGTCTGTCGCGCGAGGGGGTTATTGCTGGTTGGCGATGGGTTGGGTTGGAAAAGTAGAGGACGTCGGGGGATGGTTAATGTGAATGTGTCTCTTGCCACTGTCTTGTGGTCTTGCAGGGAAAGACGGAGAGCGTTATATACGCCATCATGGNGTCCCAGGCGATCGTGAAGCCATAACGAGGCTGCTGCTGAGCCTTTGACAGTAAAATGGCCGATGTGTCATCTGTCGGATCGATCCCGAGCGCCGCGTATGAATCCATCTCTTGGCTCTCGGCGGCGGCAGCGACTGTGGTTCACCAGGGGGGCAGGGACGTGTTTCATGCTTTAACTTTATCCTGATGTGACTGATTTGGGCCATTGACGTTGGTTTAAGCCCCAGTCAAGTCAGGGCTGGACCGGAGCTGACGTTGTGAATGCGACGAATGCGAATCCGACAGATCCGACGCCGTCGTAAGCGCCAGCTTGGCGGGGGTTAAAAGGCTGGGCACGCCGCGATACTTGGTTTAACCGACTTCAGTTCTGCAACCAAACCCCATGCACGCTTCTGTAGCACGGATTGTCCCAGGGCTGCGCCTCAGGGTCCCGGAAGACGCCGGCTTGGATCTTGAAGGTCTGGGCCATCAACGGCCACGTCCATTGCATGCTAGTTTCCACTTTCAAGGTAAAAAGAAAAGTAAATAAGGAATCCTGCAACTCGAAACCATCATGCAATAATCAGCCTGTCTAAACCTCAACGCCCCGTCCGTCCAAGTGCCCAGTCTATCTTTCTACATCTATCCCTCTCTATCACGTTAAGCAGCACCACGCCCTCCGTTCCCGTCNCTCACAACGCCGCCTTCAGCGCAACCATAACCCCATCTCCCTTAACAAGCACCTCTCCGTCGGCCCCGCTAACGTCCGCCTCAACCCAGTACCTCCTCCCCTCGGCCTTGGCCAGCCGCGCCGTAACCAACACCGCCCTCGGCTTCTCCGCGCTACCCGTGCGAACGGGCTTCAAAAACTTCAGATTCAGCTGCCCCGTCACCACCATCACATCCTTGCGCATCAGCCCGAGCCGCTGGTTCACCTCGGCGACGCGGGCGACCGCCTCGTCCAGCAGCACGGTGATGATGCCGCCGTGGCAGATGCCCGGCCAGCCGTTGACGCCCGGGCCCAGGGCGGCGAGGGCCTTGACCTCGCGGACGAGCGCGCCGGCGGCCGGCGGCGGCGGGTGGAAGGCGATGTAGGCCGGGATGCCGCCCGGCGTGTTGAGGGTGCGCGAGATCAGGGAGTGGCTGTCGTCGTGGGCCGGGTTGAGCACGCGAGAGAGGGACTGGTCGACTATTAGGGGCGCTTCGGTTGCTTCTGCCGGAGAGAGGTGCGCCGCGCACCAGGGGATGGCGCGGAAGTAGGCGATTTGGGCGGCTGTGGCGTCCGAGTTGGCTTGTTGCAGATTTGATGTGGTCTTGGGCTTCGGTTGAGGGGTAACATGCGCGGTTTGGTCGATGGCCGACTGGTGTATGGATGCATGTGACATGGCTTCTGTTTTTTCTGTGGTGTGGTTTCTGGGACGCGGGAAGAGTGTGATCGAGGGGAAAAGAGAGGCTTGTGGGAGACAGGTTCAAAGTTTCTTGCTTTTTCCCTCAACGAACAGACGTGTGTGAACTTATGTGTTGACAATGAGGTGCTAATGCGAGTTGCGGTGGGACTCAATTCTGCAACGAAGAAAAAGAATTGGCGAGTCCGCGATCCAGCGGATGCTATTGGGGACTACACTTTTCGTGTAGCAGGGGCTACGTTGGACAGGTGGATACTAGCCCCCAGTTTGAGAGCTGAAACCCCTAGGCTTGCGTCGAAATACAGCCAGCGATGGGAATATCATTTCCTGATTCGCCTGTTGGGGGCATTCGTCCGGAAGAACATAACTGGGAGTGGGCCAACGGTCAAGACTATTGACTTCGGCTAACGAAAGGATCAAGCCGAGTGCGCGTCGACTCCACAGCACAGCCTCAAGGGCTGCTGAAAGAATGCACATCGGTCGCGAAGTCTTCTATTTCGGGTGTACTCGGCAAGTGCCTACCTGGTATGGTTCCAGTTCCTCTGGCAGTCGTCAAGCACGTCAGGCACAGAGTGGTTTAAAAGCTTAATCACCTCCCGTTTGGCAATACTGCAGCATCAACATTGGGCGAGTGGCAGGGGTTGATTTTGAAAAGTCAAACTGTCAAACAAGCACGGTCGCGTGTCCTTGACACGCCTCTGTTACATCCGGCGATGGCGATTCCTCGCTGGGGCATTTCTCAACTCGACCATGCCTAATTGAGGTCAAACATAGTTCGGATGGAACTGCGGCTCAGCCCGCCGTCCCATGTTATCCGAAGAGCCTCGTGGTTGTGGAGCGGACTGTGGAACGACAAGAGACTGGGATGAGAATTGGAACAAATGTTTGTTTCCGTCAGTCGGTGCCGCATCCCCTTTTCACATCCAAACAGAGACGAAGCAGTAACTGCTCAGGACATGGGATAGTTGGGGAGAAGTCGAGAAGATGCCCAATGCGAGTGGGAGTATGCACCGTGGATTGGAGAGTAAGTTCGGTGGTTCGTGGGAGGAGCCAGGACCCAGAAAGCTGAAGCTGGTTGGCTAGAAACACGTGGAATCTCTCAATCTCGGGTTCTGTAACCACACAACGACCCTGGCTTCCTCAACCCTGGCTTCCTCAGTCGCAGCGGCGAGATAACACAACTACTCCGTATGTAAGACGGCATTCACAGACACCGCCAATACGGTAACGATACAGTCAACTTCCCGTCCGACCTCTCCCTGTCAGACTAACCGTAACGGGAATAGTGCGCAGCACGAAAAGCTTACTATGTATGTATCATGCACCCCTGCTCCTCTGTTCCAAACCCCAGCCCGGAACGGCAGCAGCAGCGACTTCAGCCAGCCCGAAGTGATTGGCAGGCCCTCCAATCCTTCCTGCCACCGAGGCACACTCCCTTGCAGAAGGGGCATGGTGTGGGACTTGGTGGTGACTTTGCACGTGGTTGGCCCATGCCCGTCAGTCTTTTGTATTTAAGGAGCAGCCAAGCTTTCTCGTTCCTCTGGGCTTTTCCTGTCCTCCTTGGCTTCCTTGGCTTCCTTGGCTTCCTTGGCAAACTCTCCAGACTGCATCCCGAGTCCGCCAAGCATCACGACGAGAAAACCCCGAATTCCGCAATACGCAAGACACTGCGATACCAAAGTCGATCTGTTCGCTTCAATCGCCAAAGCAAAATGCCTGCTTCCCAAGTCCCCGAGCAACAGGCTCCCATGGAGGCTGTCGGTGCCAACGCTGTTGTTGAACAGCAGCCGGTTCGTGCTTACCCCGCCCGTCTCACCGCNTCTCAAATCCCTCCATCACAGCTCCCCTCCGCATCCAAACCTCTCCCAAATGGCTGACGCCATAAAATAAAACACACAGGCCGTCGAGCCGCAGCCCGGCATGACGACCGACATGTCCCTCCGCGGCGGTGCCGGATGCGAGATCTGCTGTGGTCTCTGCGCCTGCGATGAGGAGGGGTGCTGCTAAATCAAGTCGTGCTGTCACACGCATCCGATGAAAATTGCNCGGCGGTCGATTGGCTGCCGTGTTGAGCGTGTGTGTGTGTGTGTGTGTGAGCTCGGAGTTTGGCCCGGGGGAGGGACAACGACACGCGGCTGGGCGGGCGAATTGCGGGGTCGAGCTTCTGTTCTGTTATTCGTCTCATTCACTGATCAGCCTGCGCCCTGCACCACCAGCGACAGGCATGCCGCGTTCCATTCCGTTCTAGACTCTGGAGGTACTGCATTGCCCAGTCTTAGCACACTGGGGATGGACGTGAGTCAGTTACATTTGCGACTACATAGTACACTACAATTTCGATATCAAATCACCGGCAGACNGTGTCGTGTTTGCTTCGACATGCCCATGTGTTTTGCTCAGCGAGTAATATCCACCCCAGCGGCGGGCAGTCCGGAATGCTCGGTCGACGACTTCTCCAGCCAGCCATCCCGGGCAACGCAAAGTGACGAAATGCAACTCGATGCAGTGGTGGCCACGCGACCAGCTGCCTGTCGGCGCCGAAAAAGAAAACACCACTGCTGTGCTTCGTTGCGCCGTGGCCTCGATTCGAGAAAGAGCCCGGAAGACGGAGAAGCCGACGGAAGCGGGGGCTCGTTGCAGTGGCGCCGCCAGGGTCGACACCAAATGACTCTGGAAACATCTGGAAATCGGTTGTCGTTCCACGCCTGCCCGGTTGGCCCGTTCCATTGATCGGTTTCGTTGGCTACACCACATTGGCAGCAATGTGATTGGCCAGCTTGCGCCTCAGTTCACCCCACCCCTCTTTTCAGTGCTCGGCGCTCATCAACATCGCCGTTTAAATCTCTGGGGCCGCTTCACGATTTCGAATTCACAATCGATATTCTACCAAGTCATGCGTCCCTTCCGCCGCGACCACGAATTTGCCAGCATCGACAACGATCACCGCCATGGAGTTCTTGGGCAAGGACCTGGAGGACATTCAGCGCGTTGCCGGCCTCCTGAACCTCACAGTGGACGAGTTGCTACAACAGAGCCGCTCCCACAGCCAGAATCAGAATGCGACCCACAGCCCGGCCCAGATACTATCGCCACAGCTCGGTTTGAATCCACAAGGACAGGCCCTCTTTCCTGAAGATCAAGTGCCATCGACCCAGCACCATCCACCCCTCGACCTGGATCTGGACGCCTTCGACCTCGATCTGGACACCTTCGACCTGGACCAGGTCCAGTCCCGCGGATCTGGCAGCGAGCCCCCTGCACCACGGCATCAGGACACTCGACGCATTCTCCTGAACCCTCCCACCACATGGTACAGCTGCGATTCGCTGTGGGGTTTCAACCAGTCCCCGGGTGAAATCCCTGACTTCGACGATGTCACGATGGGATCCGAGCCCACGGGAGAGGGCTCAGACTATGTCCGCGTCTCCGAAATGGACGACCACGCGTCAGCGAGCCAGCCTGGCCAAGACGATTCCTTGAGAGACTGGGCCATTGTCTCGCCTCCCCCTGAATCGTCGGCCTTCAGATCTCCCAGGTCATCCTCCGGCTCGACTGACCAACGCTACCCCAAAATCGCTCCAAGGGACGCCCGCGCGAACCCGCATTCGGCCTCGGACACCTCCTCGTCTCGCGTCAAGAAGCCGCGGAGCCGCTATGACGGGATCCAAAGGGTCGACACTCACCTTACGCGTCAGCTACACGCCTGCGTCAGGTGTAGGATGCAGAGAAATAGGGTAAGATGCGACCCGTCATCATCAACAGAGGCCCCAATGCTGTAATCCCCGCTAGGATTAAGTGGCTGACGATATTAGTGCATCCCCGACCCGACGAATCCCCAAGGTCCCTGCTTGACCTGCCAGCAGCGGGCGGTACGCATGAGCCGGCTCCCCTGCCTCCGGTACATGGTCACCGACAGCACCCTCTTTCGAACCGGCCTGAACTACATGGCCTTCTACAGGGCCCATCCCATGGTCGGGCCTCACTACGGAGACTTCCACCTGGAGCGACAGTGGACACATGCTCCATCCAAGTTCCTCTGTCTGGGGCAGGTTGGAGCGATGCATATCAAGGTCGAGCTGAGGGAGTTCCTCCCTCCCGCCGGGTCGACGGATGTGGACCTCAAAGGCCGACCCATGTATGCCGTCCCCTGGGCTGTTGCCGACCCCGACGCCGTCGTCGACTCAATAACAGAGTACATTGACCGCGGCCTCACTCGATACATGTCGGCGTATCTGGACGACACAGACCCGCTTGTTTGGAACATCTTCCAAACCGCCTACCGCGCATCCGTTTTCCCCGTTCCTGTAAGCCAGACCACGCCTTGTTGAGGAGGGGGGGGGAGGGGGTGGGTTTCACTACCTCTAATTTGCTGACACGACCACAGAACGAGATGCTCAAAAAGACACTGAGACTATGGGTGGCTTGCCGTTTCATCGAGTCCAAGTGGAGATGTTGGTCCGAGTCGGGCTGGGCCGACAGTGACATCCGAGCCATGAACCCGCAGGACCCCTTCCACAACGACCTCGACTCCCTTCCACCATATATTGACTACCAGATCGCCTCCGTCATCATCCAGCGCATCCTCGGCCCGCTGCGGAAGGACGTGCTTCGCGACCTCCAGAAGACGTTCAACACACACAGCCCCCGGGATTGGTTCGCCACCTTTCTGACATCGTTCATCCTCTTGCAAAACTACGAAATGCAGAGCTTGTTCCAGAGGCAGTTTGCCGAGAGGCGACGGGCCAAGGTGCAGTACCTGGACATGCCGCTGGTCCGGGCGACCAACTCCGGAGCCAAGACCATTTTGGCACACTTCCACTACTGCTACAAGGGGCAGCAGCTGTTCACCCCGGGCTTTGACTGGAGTGCCCCGAGGGTGCGGAGGATGGCGAAGTTGGATGCTGAGCAGATTGCTTTTATGGCACAATGCCGGGACATCGTGGTGAAGAAAGGTGTGTTCCTTTTCCTTTCCCTTCCCCGTTACTCGGCTCGTGGCTCTGACCTCAACAGCCCCGACGTTTCAGAGGATCAACAACACGGATATGTACCACGAGAAGTGGTGGTACACCAGCCAGCTGTTCGACCACGACTGGAGTCCGCGCAACACCCTCGAGCATGCCCCACCAGCCGAGCCCCTGAGCGTGGCCTGATGGTTCTTTTCTCCAGCTGGCGAAGGCCGAATCAATCAGTTCCAGTTGTTGTGTGGGCGCCTACTCCTCACCGTTGGCTTGACAACTTCACTGCTGCGCTTGCAACAGCCCCAACTTCCTGCATTTTGTTTTATTCATCCCAACAACGAATGCGTGCGGCGGCTCTGGTGAACCTCTGCCCACCCATGGGTACAATCCCGTTGGAAAATGGGGACACGCAATCTCAACCAGAGACACGTCACGCTGCGCGGTGGCCAAGTATACGACAGCGCCTCCCTTATTCCCCTTGCGCTTGTTTTTTATCCCATCACTTGATTACGCTTCGGTTTCTTGCGGCCCCCGCAGCTCGCCAACATTAATTATACAGTCAATCCAACATGTGTCAGCCGATCAAGCACAGGCTCTGACGTGTCGATCTGGCGTCCCGCTCACGCGGATGACTGCGTCACTCCGGTAATGCCAAAGCCGTTGCTAGATACGACAGGAACGGCCAACTGTTGCGCTGTCACCGAGACCAACTATTCGGCTACCATCCTCGTGGTCCCTTGCTATTGTGCAATGACCTGGTGCCGCCAGAAGGCATTTAATCTGCGCGGTTGCATATCCCACGAATGCAACTCAGAGGCTTCTCAGGGCTCGATACCTGCGGTGCTTGTCACCGCAAGGCTGCAAGAGATGTTTCACTCAAGTAACAACCGAAGGGGTGGTAAGTTGTATCTGATACCCGTGCCGCCTGGTAACACAAATCGGATTGGAAGCTCGGACATGCCGGAGGGCCGGGCGGGGGCGGTGAAGGCAGGGAGTGGTTGCCAGCCTGGCTTGTGTGAATTTGAAGGAAACATGCGCTTGTCTTGGTGATCTCTTGTGTACATACATAGTAGTACAAAGTAGCAACAGCGTACCACTTATATCTTCCCGGTTTGGCTAGCGTCTTCCGAAACGACCCTTATTTTCCCCGCTCGGAGAGAGGTCTAGACCAAGGGTCTAGACCGTCCACCTCTTCAAATCCCGTCTGAAATCAGCTGATTTGGGAACACCTCATTGGTGACCTCGAGTGGCTTGCAGGAGCCTTCCTGCAGTCCAGACTCGAAAATGGAGGACCCTTGGGATCCACACGGCATCATGAGCCGCGCCGTGGAACCTCAAGCGTTGACTGAGTACAAGTAATGGTTGTTCCCCGGGAGACACACCCTTCCCTACAAACCTTCTCCACCTGTAGGCTCTCATCACCATCTTGCAATCACATCGCCAGGCAAAGCTTCGCGAGTTAAAAGCGCATAGCTATTTCCCAACGGATTCGAACCTGCTCGCTCAGCATCCCACTCGATCGGCTCAATATGGGCGCGGAGACGGTTCTCTTGCATCCAGGAGGACAAAGCTGGGAAAACCTGACGGTGAAACCAAATTGCACGCCTCGCTATCGCTCCGTCACACATGACTGGCCGGCTGCAGTGGAGGGGGATCTCGTCTGGGGACCAGCTTCGTTCGACTGCGAAGCCGACTTTACCTTGACTATGACAGAGCGCGAGTTATCAGAGGTCAGAATCGCTTTGGAGCACTTCAACAGTACGGTCCACTAGGTATAAAATTAGCGTTTAAGTGCAAGACCTGGGCTAATCAGGGTAGGCCTCGGACTCTACGGGAACGAAGTCACACCCAGCACCTTTCCCTTACCAACTCTCGGGCCAAAGCTTGAACAGGCTGCCATCGATATCCATAGCGGGAGGGGATTTGCCGTGGTTCGCGGGCTGAACCCGGAGGAGTTTTCTCCCGAGGACAACATTCTCGTTTTCCTGGGCATCTCGTGCTACATCGGCGCCCAGCGGGGCCGGCAGGATGAGGAGGGCAACATGTTGAGTGAGTCCTACGCATTGTTCACAGCAACTCGCAGGAATATCACCCTAACTTGAACCTCGCCCAGCCCACATCCGCGACGCCAAACTCTCCAAAACCCCCCAACAGGACCGTCCAACGCGCTACTCCTCCCGCCCCTCGGTAAGCCTCTCTTTCTCCTCACTAGTTGCCAACTCTTCTCTATCAAGCCCACTAACCATTTATCACAAAGACGTTCCACACCGACACCTTCGCCGACATCCTCGCCCTCCAAACCCGCACCAACGCCCTCCTCGGCGGCGCCACTTTTCTCGCCTCCTCCTCGACCATCTACAACGCCCTCTCCCACTCCCACCCGCAGCTCCTCGAGCTGCTCGCCCGCCCAATCTGGCCCTTCGACAGCCGCGGCACCTTCCTGCCTTCCACGACCCGCCCGCTGCTGCACCGCCACGACGGCCGGGTGCTCCTAAACTTTGCGCGCGAGCCGCTGCTCGGGCTGGACGGGGTGCGGCGCGCGTCCGGGGTCGGCGTGCTGAGCGCCGAGCAGAAGAGGGCGCTGGACGTGCTGGAGGAGGTCGCTGCGCGGAACCAGGTCCGGGTGCGCGCGCGGGCGGGGGACGTCTTGTTTGTGAACAACCATGCGGTGCTCCACTCGCGGGAGGGGTTCGTGGACGGCGGGGAGAAGCCGCGGTATCTGGTGCGGATGTGGCTGAGGAATCCCGAGTTGGCGTGGGGGTTGCCACCGGGGCCGTTGAGGGAGGGGAATGAGAGGATTTACGGGGAAGATTCATGTTCAGGGGCTGGAGGGGAGGGGGTGTGGAATGTTGTGGACGCGCCGAGGGTGAGGTTTAGACTGAGTGAACGGTTGACGTCTTGAGGGAAGGAGATGAGTTTAGAAGCCGGATTTTGCGCTAGATAGCCAGATTTGCGGTGTTGGTGACTTGGTGGTGGCCGCCAACTGCAGTGAAACCAGTGCGGGAGCAGGCAACCTGACTCTAGGGTCTGGACCAATGAAACCAAATTATTATGTTTCAGACAGCATCTTGCTTGACCGCTTGTTGCATCTCCCTATCATTCCAAAACTCTCGTCACCCGCCACCCCACGCACACTTTCGCCATGGCCGCGTCCAAGATGGCACCCGCCGTGCACGTGCGAGACTCAGTCAAGCAAATCGACGCGACCTCGTGGCTTGTCGGGAGCACACACATCCTCCGTCTCGTCCAAGGACCGCGCGAAGGCGGTTGCCTGTGGGAGAACGCCCAGGACGGCTCATACTATACCCTCTCCGCCGCGGCAGCCCCCCGCCCTGATGCCGGCCCGCTCCCCCCTGACGGCCACGCCCGTCAGGTCCATGAGGCTGGTGAATCATCAGCCGTGTTCGGCTTTGGTGACTCGCTGATCATAAAGATCAGGAACGCCTGCGACAATACTCGCCGAGAACCCGAAACCCTCGCCTTCCTAGCCAAACAGAGTCTCAGTTTCGACATCCCCGTCGTCCTGTTCTACACGGAAGAAGGTGGCAAGACCTACTTGGTCGAGCCATATATCCCGGGCAAGCCACTCAACGAGGCCTGGTGGGATATGACCGAGGAGGAAAAGGAGCACGTTGTCACTGGTGTGTCGGAAGCCTGCGCCGAAATCAAGGTCTTCCAGTCCAATTCCATGACCGCATCGGACTGTAACTGGATAAATTCCTTCAGCAACTCGCGCGAGGACAGGGTAGAAGTCCTTCAGCGGCAATGCGAAGAGCTGGGAATGAACTGCTCGGTGTTTGTCTTTTCCCACAACGACCTTGGACCAACCAACATCATCGTCAATGGAGGCCGGGTTGTCATCATCGACTGGGGGATGGCCGGGTATGCTCCCCTAGCTTGGGTGCGGACCAAGTTCGCCATCTGCGGAGCGTTGAACGCGGAGCGCATTAGCCCCGCCAACGAGGAGGACCTCAAACAGGGGCTCAAGCGGCGCGTTGAGAACAACTGGGAGTACAGGGAGCGGGTGGAACGGCGGCTTGGAGAGATGGGATTTCCCGAGGTTACCGCCGCATATCGAGAGGCGTGTAACGCAAGGTTAGAGGAGCCAAAGAAACCTCAGCGCCTGTTCATCCAAATGTCGGGCGCGCCTGGATCTGGGAAAAGCACCATGGCGAAGCTGCTACAGCAGTCGATCGGCGGAGTAGTCATCGACCACGACGTCATCAGATCCTCCCTCCTCCAAGACAACGACCTACCCTTTGAAGAGGTAGCAAAGAAGGCCTATAGTCTCCAGTGGGCATCCGCGAGCGAGGTGGCGCAGCAGGGGTTGAACGTCATCATGGACAGTACCTGCAACTTCCAGGAAGTCCTCGACCAGGGATCCGCGCTTGCTAAGCAACACGGCCTTGCCTACTGGTACGTCGAGTGCAGGGTCGAGGACATTGACCTACTCGATGAAAGACTGCGTGCGAGAACGCCGATGAAGAGTCAGCGAACCGGAGTCGACAGACCGCCCGAGGCAGCGAGCGCCGCTCGTCAGGGGGAAGACTCCCGTGCCCAGTTCCAGAAGTGGATCGACTCTCCGTGTCGTCCGGGGCACAATGCTATTGTCGTGGACTCGACTAGCGACCTAGAGGCGGGGAGGAATCGCATCCTGGAGCACATTTTGCCGTGCGTCATGTTTCCCCCTCTTGGGCTCGAATTACACTTGGTTGCCTCGGCTGCTAATAATATCCCAGCAGAGAAAACAAGGCTGCCAGCTAGTTACGGATGAACCTTGCCACGGAATCGGCCTTGATCGTACCTAGCTAGTCAGATGGCTTGGGACTCAGCAAAGAGAATGCGTCCCTTTCTCTGGACGAACAGGTTAGATACGTATCCTCTGCTCGAGGGAGTTTCCATCCCGGCTTTGCGAGCTAGTTAATATACAACCCTTGCCCTTGAGAGATTTCTGAAGCGTCGCTGAAAGTCGATATCTTCTGAGGAGAGGGAGAGTGAAACCGATGTTGCCAATACCGAAGCTCTTGACATGAGCGACGCGATGACTGTCTCCCGGTCCTCCTGAAGAATTGGAGGCTGGGGGGGGGAGCCGCCTGCTACAGGCAAAGAAAGGGAAGAATGCCCTGCAAGAGATTCGATGTGAAGAGAAATTCAGCGATTTATGCGCCTGGCTTCACGTGGCTGGTCTTTGTCATCTTGTGCTCGCAACATTGCCCTTGTCTGACCCAAAAGTTCCAACGCACCAACAGGCACGCTCACCGCTTCATCACTTTCCCTGTGCCCATTGCCCAACCGCCAATTTCTGCTTGATGAGACACCCTCCGAAGGGCCCTACGTTTGTAACAATCGTCGCAAAACATCGCACGCATTTTTGTTGCCCCCTTATCATCACCCTCGAAAATGGTGTCCAACCAAGATATGAACAAGCACCGCGAGCCACATTGGCATTACTCCAGACAAAAAATACTACGAGGTGGGACGTTCGTTTATCAAGCGCACCCTTCGGCGGCACGAATGGATGACAAGTCCAGCGGTCGCCAACTGGACACCATGCGCCTGCCTGCCTCAGCGATGGAAGGCGGACGCTGCCATCCTGGAGTACCTCCGGGAAAGGACAAACATCCCGCTCCCACGACTTCAGCACACCTTTGAGGACGACGGTGCCTTCTACTTCAGTACTGAACTCGTGCCGGGGGTCGCCATGTCCAAGCTCACCGAGAAACAGAAGCAGGTGGTCACCAAGGAGCTGCTCGAGCATGTTGCCACGCTCAAGACTCTCCGATCCGACACCCCCGGCGTGCCAGGCCAGGCGCTGCTGTGTGCTCCAACCGAGTCCACAGCGGATTCTGGAAACACCACACTTGCTGGCGGCCGAGGACCGATGTCGAGAAAGGGAGCTACGTCTTCTGTCACAACGATCTGGGCCAGCACAACGCATCGTCGACCCCGACACACTTAAAATCAACGCCATCATCGAGTGGGAGTATGGCGGCTTCTGGCCCGAGTGGTTTGAGCAGCCCTACTGGAAGCGAAAGGGACCGGGCGCTCCGATTGGGGATGAGGAGGACGACAGAGAGCGGTATCGCGGGTGGCTCTCGGTCCACTGTGTCGAAGTCGAGATGGAACACTTGCTCTCACTCACGGAAAGGCTGGAGGGGCAGAAATAATTCCCTCTCAGACTAAGACCAGTGGAGAAGCCAGGAAAATCCCAGTAATGCCAATGCCCACGCTAATTAATGCATAGCTAAGTCAACATCAGCGGTTGATTGGTGAGGATACGACAGTCCTCCGACTTCCCGCAGCCCAGGGTTGATGCAAGTCCATGCTGGCCCTATAGGGCTCCATCACTCGAGGCTCGGCGAGCTCGGGTCTGTGATGATCGCGTGCGGGGGGATCCATACACGCTGCACCCGTTTCGGCTTTGGGGTTGCATTGCAGTTTCGGGGTCCTTGTCGACTCCGCTTTTGGCTGGATCGAATTTTCAAAATGCCATGTGCCATGTGAAGCAACTTGGCGTGAGCTGTGCCTGGTCTCGGGATTTGATCCCAAGTTGTCTGTGCCACGAGGCAGCTGAGTGAAAGCGAAGGCCCAAAACCTGGCAGCCACGGAGTCTCCAGGGTCGTAACTTGAAGGACCCTGGAGTTCGGATGATCGGCGAAGAAAAGGGGCAAGAAAGCCTGACCTCGCCAGCCCCTAACCCCCAGTGGTCTTCTTCCCCGCCAACCCCAGCGAATGGCTCACAGCAGCAATCACAGCAACAG
>FJWA01004034.1_pt1 | contig 14635 bp, 11 predicted proteins | sample 1011891 | NCBI WGS metagenome assembly FJWA01 (sample SAMEA3912450, study PRJEB9761) | metagenome | biome: forest; material: soil | place: USA | collected 2011-06-22 | depth 0.1 m
TGTTGGAGTGTGTGATTCTACATGAGAGGATCGAAGGTGGGATTTTGATGTTTACACGGAAAATCTGGGTGAAAATGGAGATGGGAATGGAGATGGAAAAGGAGACGAAAACGGAGAGGCAGGCGAGGCAGAGGTCGAATCAGACGTTGGAAACGCCGAGGGCGAAAACGACCAAGACAACGACAACGACAAGGGCAACAGCAAGGACAGAGACAACCGCGCCTCCCGCGCCTCCAGCGTATCCAGCACAGCAACACTCCCCGCATCCGCGCCATCCACGTCGCCTCTCGACCGGGCTGAAATAGCACACCAGCTCCATGGCACCTACACGACGCTCTACCACGCCAACCGGGCAGCCTTGTCCGCGTTCCTGGAGCTCACGAAGCCGAAGAACCGCTCCATAGAGGACAACAACTACTACCTGCACAAGGTTAAACCCGAATCCACAGAGCAATTCGAAGAAACTGGCCAGGGAGAGAGGGACTGCGCGGCAATGGTGCTCATCGAATGGGAGCCGCCGATGGGTCCCAGATACCAGTGGGGGTTTATGAAGGTGGAGGTCGAGGTTGTTAAGAGTGAGCTCCAGGGGCCGCTAGATATTGGGGATCTGGTGGTCAAGGGGGGTGGTAAGGGTGCGAAGAAAGGGGGAGAAGTAGTGGGAGGTAGGAGGGAGGTTCGGGCGAGGAGCCCGGTTGGGGCGTTGCCGAGTCCGCTCGAGGAGCTTGAGGAGGAGCCCGAGCCCGAGCCCGAGCCCGAGCCGGAGACGGAGGAGGAAAGTAGTGAGGAGAGTGAAGAGGAGTGACGGATGGAGCGGATGGAGGGGATGGACGGGAGGTGTTGGGTTGTGTGTCGAGTGGGAGAGCAAGAGAGAGAGCAAAACCTCCTTCGCCTAGATTCCCAGCGAGAGCCCGCCATCGATGCCACCGGCGAGCCTTACGGGGAGGATCTTGGGTGTTTAATGGGAGGGCGAGAGAGAGAGAGAGAGAGAGAGAGAGAGACAGAGAGAGACAGAGCCAAGGCCTAGTCCGCCCTGACCACGGGCGGAATCAATCCAATCTCGTCTCTCATCAAGCATCAATTACCAATCATGATCAACGGTCAGATTCGTAGTGGCCAACGATGGCAGATTTGGTCTATACACAGTAAAGAAATGAGATGCTCTTGCTGAGTTGTGCAACCTCGGCCAAAAAGCCAAAGAATGCCAGGGATTGCGCAGGGAAATGCAGTTGGTTGCGGCGCTCGAGGCCCTGGCAAACCACGCCCCAGCACCTGATTGGTGCGAGACAGCCACTGACCCCAACGTCGACGCTAAAACGTGTGGGCCCACCTGGATTGGCAAGGGTCTTTTGCTGCCGCTGAACGTTAAAACTCCCCCAGACGTCATCAAGCAAGCCGTGAAGCCCCAAAACGAAACAGGCAATTCAAGTCTGCCAACTCCCTCCCGCAGGCACAATTTTATCAACTTTATCCCGACTCCCACGGTACGCCTCCCAACGGCAGACACGAGCCACTGGAGGACGACGGGCGACCGACGACGGCACGACCACATGGCAAAACACGGCAACCTGAGCACAGTGCGTTGAGGCTTGCCCGTGTGTTTCGTTGCACATCGGACTTGGACGCCGCGAGGGAGAGAGAAGGGCAGAAGGGCCGAGACAAACTGTTTCACCACCCGCGACCGTCCAGATCGCCGCCGCCATGGCGAGCAACACGTCAGGCGAGCACACGCCCCTCCTCGCGACCACCAGCCATCCACCGACCGAATCCGCCCGGCCGCCGAGACGAAATGTCACCTTCAATCCGAACCCCGTCTCCAAGACGATCGAGCCCGAAGCTGCCTATCAACACGCCGCCCGCCTATCTCACCAATACGGCCCGCTTGCCTCTTCAAGTCCGTCTGCTGTCACCGCCAGCGGACTCGGCGGGGCCCCGCCCATGCTGTCCGCCCTGAACAACAAGCTTCGCCGACGCAACAGCCATGGAAGTGTTCCGAGCGGGGGCCCTGGCGCCCTCCCCACGGTCGCCTCTGCCGCGGGATTGCCCAAGATTGGTCCGCAGCGCAGCACCAAAAACGCCCAGAAACTCAAGCTCTTGCCGAACCCTGAGCTGGAAGCCGACCATGTCGACGAGGAGAGCGGTCGGGACGTCTATTCGCAGTACACTCGCATCAAGGACCCAACCGCCCGCCGCGACGCCGCTCGCCTCGGGAAAGCAGACCGCGCTAGGCTGCCACGAGTGACGGCCTACTGCACAGCGAACAGGTACCAGATGGACGGCCTGTTGCGCTTCTTGAAGGGGCGAGGGAAGGGCCGGGGTGCGAACCCGAAGCTGATCGACGAGTGCATCTACACCCCATACAATTACAGCTTCAAACAGACAGAGAACGCGCGCCAGGAGAGGCTCCTGGAGGTGCACTCGAACCCAGAACGCCGCCATTCAACAGGCAACTTGCACGATATCTCCGAATCATCAGCCCACTCCGCTCTGCCCAACGGCGGCATCCCCCAAGCCCACGAGAGTGCCGACGACTTGCTGGCCCAACATATCGCCGACGACGGACTGGGCGACGATACGGCCGAATTTGACATCCACGTGCACACACCCGAGGTCTTCCTCTTCGATTACGGTGTCGTGGTAATATGGGGCATGTCCGCCACCCAAGAGCAGCGCTTCCTAAAAGAGATAGCCAAGTTCGAGCTGGAGAAGCTTGCTCCCGACGACGTCGAGACGGAGAAGTTCAACTTCTACTACACCCACGAGTACCAGGCCCGCATCTACAACGACTTTATCACCCTGCGCGACAAGAACAACTACATGACCAAGCTCGCCATCTCGCACGCCCTTGCCCAAAGCGTCAAGGCAAGCAAACACCCCGCGTCCAGCCCCTCCTTCTCACATCCTCCTCTGCTAACCATCAAACCACAGACCTCCCTCTTCGAAGAACTCATCGCCTCCACGATCGACACGTGCAAGAACATACCCACGCAGCTCGCCCTGACGGGCAAGATCGCGCTCTCGCGCTCGCAGATCAACATGCAGATCGGCGAGCTCTTCATCCTGCGAATCAGCATCCACCTCAACGGCTCCGTGCTTGACACCCCGGAGCTGTTCTGGGTCGAGCCCCAGCTCGAGCCCGTCTACCAGGCCGTGCGCAGCTACCTCGAGATGGACCAGCGCGTCGGCCTGCTGACGGAGCGGTTGGATGTCATTGCCGACTTGTTGGCGGTGCTCAAGGAGCAGCTGAGTCATGGCCACGGGGAGAAGCTGGAGTGGATCGGTGGGTTTTCTTTCTCTCTCCGTTCCGTCCCTTTTCGAGGAACTTTCTCACTGACCGCCGCGGGCACTATGTAGTCATCGTCCTCATCGCGGCCGAGATTGTAGTTGCTTTGGTGAATATCGCCGTCGACTTGTGGGTGGGCGTGGACTGAGCCGGCCCATCGACCTGCATAGCCGTTCGCAACCCACACTGTCGGTGCGTTGTATATCTCTGCGGACGTTGCGTTGTACATACCTGGACGTCACTTTTGCAGTGATACTTCGGTAAGGCCCACACCCCCCAAGGGCCCTTCATTTTGTGCGGCGTTCAGGTTCGGGTTTTGGGTTACTTCGTCGGGGGCCTCGCTTTTGATTTTGGGTATGGACAGTACAGGGATGAGAGGAGAAGCGGGCCTCAGAGGCTACTTAGGGTATCAGCATTTTGTAACTGTATTTTTATCTGTATTATGGACTTACAGGCTTGTATCTCCACATCATACCACCTAGACAAACGCTTCACGGCTGGTCGGTGCTGAGGCTGAATACAGATGCTCTTGACCCGTCGTCAGATCAACGCGTCATGTAAAGAAGGCGTATACGCTGGCCGTTGCGGAACGGAAAGGGGTGAAAAGGGCGACGGCATTCGCTCTCGGGACTAGGCAGCCAGGGAGCACTTCAGTTTTCCTGGACGGCGTCAGTCCAGCAGCAGGTTGGCAGTGGTACCATTCTCATCATCAACACTTGCATTCCCCAGGAGTAGAAACGACCAAATTCATTGTAGTGCACGCTCTCCCATTCCCTTGACGAGCCCAGAAACATCCGAGACAGCAAATAAACCCAGCGAAAGCCTCAACACCGACTCCAATAGCAACCACCAAACAAACACAAGGCGCCCTCGTGATTACTGATGCGGAGCGCCGTACCGCAGATACGATTCCGGCCAGGAAACACGCTCGCCATATGCCAGGGGAGCCGCGCCGTAGCCCGAGCAACGCTACTCCTCGGGCTTCTCGCCTTGCGTCTCCTGATCCGAGTCGTAATTCGTCATCTCGACGTCCTCCTGCTGGTCTTCCGGCACCGGCTCGTCCACCGCGGCGGCATCGGCCCGGTCCGACTCGGTGGATTCGGCCTTGTCATGGCCGTCTTCCTTGGCGGCGTCGGCCTCTTCCTCCGCTTTGGCCTCGTATGCCGCTTTGTCCTTCTCGTAGTCGGCCATCTGCTGGTCGGCGCGCGACTGATAGTCGTCGCGCTCGCTGTCGGGGAGGTCCTTCCAGCGGCTGGACAGCTCGTCTTCCACGTCCTCGCCTTCCTTGATCTCGTCTTTGAGGGATTCCCTGGTCTCGTCGCAGTACAGGTCGAATGCGCTGCCGGGCTTCTTGGGCGCGCCCTTGTGCACCCCGTTGGTCTTTCGCCCCGCGTCATCTCCGTGTTGCGCCGAGTATGTGTCTGAGCTGGGCGAGTGGACGAGGAGGTTCTGGCTGATGAAGGTGGTCGAGCCGGGGGTGGGTGCGTTGCCCGAGGACGGCGCTTCGAGGTTGGGAAACGCAGAGGCCTTGCGGTGGCCGCGCTTGATGCGCAGCGGCTTCTCCTTTGGCTGTGACGGCGGGGCGGTGGGGTCAACTATCGTTGTCTACGCGAAAGGGGGCGTTGGTTGGCGGAGGCCGGGAGTTGGGAGTTTAGTTGGTGTCCAGCTGGGGACTTACTGTTGGTGGGGGGCTCGGGCTGCCTTCTGAATCCTCCACGTTTGCGCTCGTCCGCTTGGCCAGCTGCTCCAGGAGAAAAGCGCGCTCCAACCGCATCTTCTCGACCTGGCGCTTCAGGCGTGAGAGGCGCAGCCTGGCGGCATCGTTTGCGTCTTCGACCTCGCCCGTTCGTTGCTTCAGCTGGATGCACTTTCGACGATACGCTTCCTCCACCGAGGGAGGGAGCGCGGGTGGGACGGACGAGGCTGGGGCCGAGGAGGTGTAAGGATTAGCATTGATTCCATCGTGGACACACCAACAAGACTGTTGGCATGCGAAGGATACAGGACAGCTTCAACCGATGCCGTCCGCAAGAGTCGGCCGACGGGCCACGTACCAGGTGCCATGTCGAGGATGTCGAGTGCGCGTGAGGTGTGATGCCGACTTGAAGAAAATGTTGTGAAAACAGCGAAAGGAGACAATTCGAATTGGCGTGGAGGATTGGTTGTTGAGCAATCGCGACGGGGGAAAATCGATGCTGCGGCTTGGACTTTTATTGTTGCTTCGAAGTTGGTTCGAGGCCGCTGCTTGCCCAGTCTTGGATAGGTAGCGCGCAACAAGGCTGAGAGCCACTGACCCGCTCTCCGAACAGGGGGACAAGTGAGCCCGGATCCCATTGGGCCTGGGGCTCCAGCCGCTGCGGGGCCCAAGGCTGCCGCTCTGTTGACTTCGATTTGCTTCACCAACATTTTTTTATGGAACCTCCAGAGTGGGCAGCAGTGGGAAGCTTTGAGCTGCAGGTTCCAGGCTGATTCGTGAAACGGGCACATCTCCGCCGAACAACCCCACGGCCACCACCAGAACACCGCCAGCATGTCGTTGAATATTCCCAACGCGCCGAACGCCGGCTTGTTCAAGCAGGGCTACAATAGGTGAGTTTTGTTATTTTTTCTTTTTTTACCCCTTACCTTGCAGCTCGTGCCTGGTTGATGTACCCCGCCACGGCAGCCCCACGAGGGGGGGACGGAAGGGAAGAGAGAGAGGCGCCGCGTTGCATGATAGCCTCGTGGAGATGGACTTTGTGCCTAGAGGGATCCTCGTCGCAATACAGTGCTGACCTGCTGCTTCTTTGCCGGCCCACAGCTACGACTCCGAAGATGGCGCCGTCCTGCGCAACATCGACGCCTGTCGGGCCATATCGTCGACGGTGCAGACGTCCCTGGGCCCCTACGGCCGCAACAAGATCGTCATCAACCACCTGCAAAAGATGATCCTCACTTCCGACGCCGCCACCATCCTGCGCGAGCTCGACGTCGTCCACCCCGCCGCCAAGCTGCTCGTCATGGCCAGCCAGCAGCAAGAGTCCGAGATGGGTGACGCCACGAACCTCGTCATTATCCTGGCCGGCGAGCTGCTCAAGAAGGCCGAGGACTTGTTGCGCATGGGGCTGAAGACATCTGACATTGTCACGGGATACGAGCGCGCACAGAAGATCGCCCTGGACACCCTGGAGGAGCTCGAGATCGACAAGGTGGAGGACCTGCGGTCGTCCGAGGAGCTCAGCAAGGCCATCCGGACCGTCATCGCCAGCAAGCAGAACGGCAACGAGGAGTTCCTGGCCGGCCTCGTCTCCGAGGCCGTCCTGTCGGTGCTCCCCAAAAACCCCGCCAACTTCAACGTCGACAACATCCGCGTCGTCAAGATCATGGGCGGCAGTCTGGACCAGAGCCGAGTTGTCAAGGGCATGGTGTTCGGCAAGGAGCCCAACGGGACGGTCAAGAAGGCCAAGAAGGCCAAGGTGGGCGTCTTCACCTGCCCCATCGACACCACCCAGACAGAGACCAAGGGCACCGTGCTATTACACAACGCAAAGGAGATGTTGGACTTCACCAAGGGCGAGGAGGAGCGCCTCGAGGCCGCCATCAAGGAGCTGCATGACGTCGGCCTGCGCGTCGTCGTCGCCGGCTCCACCGTCGGCGAGCTGGCCATGCACTATCTGAACCGCTACGGCATCCTGACCATCAAGATCCTCAGCAAGTTCGAGCTGCGCCGGGTATGCAGGGTCGTCGGCGCCACCCCCCTCGCCCGCCTCGGCGCGCCCATGCCCGATGAGATGGGCAGCATCGACGTGGTTGAGACGCAGGAGATTGGCGGTGACCGAGTGACCGTCTTCAGGCAGGAGGACGAGACCACAAGGACGGCGACGATCGTCCTGCGCGGCGCCACCCAGAACCACCTGGACGACATTGAGCGGGCCGTCGACGACGGCGTCAACGTCATCAAGGCCATCACCAAGGACCCCCGGCTTGTCCCCGGCGCGGGCGCCACCGAGATTGCGCTCGTTGAGAGGATACAGGCCGTTGGCGACAAGACGCAGGGGCTGGCGCAGTACTCGATCAAGAAGTTCGGCGAGGCCTTCGAGGTGGTGCCGCGGACCCTGGCCGAGAGCGCTGGTCTGGATGCCACCGAGGTTCTCAGCCGGCTGTATGCCGCCCACCAGAAGGAGGACGGCTGGTCTACGGGCGTCGATATCGAGGTTCGCACGATTAGCCCCCCCGCCAGCGTCACTGTCTCTTGCTAACCGTTTGCGTAGAACCAGGACAACTCTGGCACTCTCGACGCCGCGGATGAGGGCATCCTGGACCTGTTGGTGAGCAAGCAGTGGGCTATCAAGCTTGCCACCGAGGCTGCCAGGACCATTCTCTCGGTTGACCAGATCATCGTCGCCCGGCAAGCGGGCGGGCCGAAGCCCCCTGGACCCAACAAGGTGAGTTCAGGTTCACGTCCGCCCCCCTGAATCTAGTGCGTTGTGTATCTAACACAGCTCTTCTTGGCAGAACTGGGATGAGGACTGAGCTTGACGAGTTAAGCTGAGGGTGCTTGCTGGTCCTGTGACTGTCTCGGGAAAAGGGGGGATTTAGATATAAACTTGGGGACTTTAATGTCAATATCTATCTCGATATCTGTCCGACTCCCGCGGCGTCTGTCTCGGGACTGACGCAAACCATTGCCCTTGAGTTCTGCTTGGTCGAGTCATTTGTGAGATTGGTTGACATTGGGCCCAGGCGCCGTTGAACCCCAGACCACACCACCGCCACGAGATCCTCCAGCTGTTCTGCCCCTGGATTTGGAGAGCAGACACGGTGGGATACCCCTAACATCACTCTCCCGTCCCACTCCCTTTCATCAGATCAACAACACCGGCCAGTATCTCTTCCCGATACCTCATTCACCCCTCCCCCTCCACCACGTCGACGGCATATTCCACCCCCCAAACACCCCCTTCCACACATCATCCAGGACGCTAGGAGGGATGGAACCACAGACACACACCATCTTGGCCGGGCCAACACACAACCCCCTCTTTCCAAAGCTCGTGCCCTCCTCCCCAGACAAACCCCTTTTCACCTACCCTGCTGCTGCTAGTCGGACACTCCGGTTCCTGACATCCCGCGCGGGCGGCTGGGATCACAACGCAATATTACTACCCCATGATCGGCTGTCACGGACTACGGACTGATGGCGGTGGTGTGTGGGTTGATGTTGATGTGGTGGCTTTCGTTTACGCACTGTGCTCGAGACTACGTGGGCGATATGTGTGGCTTCCATCCCGGTCTTCTCCCTGCCTGAGACCGTGTGGTTGAGATGTGTGTCTTTTCTTCGAGTTTGTATCTGCCTGGACCCAGCCCGGTGTAGATGATGGCTAGACGGGCCACGGCGGGTGGGCTGCGTCCTGCACCTATGTCGTCAGGACACGGCATCGCAGAGATGGTAAGTAGTGTAGCTCTTCTACAGCCTTGGCGGCCGTGTGCTTTGGGCCTCTTGGTCCCGAGATGGTGAGTATTATGCCACATGTGCGAAACGGCCTGCGTCTCGTCTGTGCTGTCCTGCACGCACGGGCTCTATGGAGGCTATGTCTACTCGGAGCGTCCCCGTGGTGCTTGCTCTGCAGAGTTCTTTGGACTGCCGGGTCGCCAGAGTGCTGGAAGCGATGTGGGTGTGGATATCAGCCAGGTAGTCTGCTGATCGATATATCTAAGCCTGTTTCTGAACTTGTGCAGCTCGTTTCCTGCAAGTCTGACTTGCACGGGCATGCGAAGACGAGATGGTGTTGTCATTTCTGCTCTGAGCATTTCTCCTCTCTCACTGCCGATCTGCTTGTTTAGCTCAACTGAAATCAACATCACGTCGCCTTTTCCGGGGTTCTCGGCCGAATATCCTCGACACGCCGTTCAAAACAACACACCCCCCCCGTCCCCTCACATGAAAAACGGTACCACCCCGCCTGACACACAGCAGCGAGTACTACTGTACCTAGGTATATACAGAATCCCGGAGCCGTCCCTCCACAACGCCATGCCATCTCCCGCAACACAATGCCGGCAGTCGTGCACATGCGCAGCAGCACCCAGACACCCAGACACCACCCACAACACACAGACGCACACCCCGCGCCTCGATGGAGAAGCTTTAGCCCCCATCTAGCCTAGCAGCGGGGATCTTGGGAGGGCCGGCATTCGCTCGCCATGCCGCGCTTGCAGGAGCGCGGCCCCATGCGCAGCTTTCCGCTGTTCCCACCAAAAGTGCTGGGCATAACTTTGAGGCTAAACTGTTTTTTTCTACATTTTGCTCTCTCTCGCAAGCTCTGTTCACATGGGGAAAGGGGCCAAAGCCAACGTTACCCTGGGGCTACATCGCCAAGTTACTCTGCTCATGTCAGACCCTTCCTCGCCAAAAACTGATTCGGCTGTGGTTTTTCGTCAAGACATGTGAGAGAATAAGCAACAGGCCAAGATGATTGCGTGGCGCGGGGGCGCTGTCAGAAGCAAAGTGCAAAAGCCGTTCCAAAGATGACCCGCGGGGGATTTCTTGCAGAAAGCTCGGCTGTGTGGTCTGCACGCGATGCGATGCTAGGGAGGTGGTAATGGAGAGGTTGAGGCGGGAGCTGGGTGGTCTGCATCGCCAAAAGGGCGGGACAAGCGCTGGAAGCGAGGGGAACCGTGGCAATGGGGATTGTGTGGTTCGGCAGGCAAGAGAGCGCCGGGGAGCGGCTGGTGCAGCCGAACCAGCTTGGGCTTCCAGGAACTGCGCCAGTTTACTTTCTGGCTGGACTCTTCACCCTGGTTCTCCGAGTCCCGGAGCAATGGTTCCCATTCCTTCTGCTTTTCTTTTGTGTGTGAGATATTTGATGATGTTACCCATGTCATGCCATGCCATGCCGACGCCGACATGAACTCCTGCATCCTACATGGTGCTCACAGTTGCACGCATGGGGGGAATCGTTTCCCAATACAGATTACCCCAGAGTGTCAACGCTAAAAACAACGTCTGTGATGATGTTTCAACGCTCGCAAGTCTGGCCATGAAACGGAGAGATGTTCGCCAGGCATCATGGATGTGTCTGATGATTCCAGGGGCCGGGGCACCGGCAGGGCCATGGCTGGAGCGCCAAACACTGGGAGAAGGGGGGGGAACGACAGGGGCTTTTTCTCGCCGAGGGCACGAACCACGGCGCTTTTAGCAGCGTCACAACGGGCCTTGGTCTGCAGCAGCCGCCGCTGTGCTGCAACTCCAAAATCCCCGTCGGTGGTGCCATTCAAGTGCTCCCGGCCAGCTACCCGTTGCATCTCTCTTGGTGATTCGTCTGGGTGATGCCTCGACCCTGGGCTAGCGGTGAGTTCGGGTCTTGCGCCTGGCCCTCAGAAACGGAGGATCGACGAGCCAGTGATGGCGGGTTTCTGGACGAGCTGATCGTGTCCTGTGTTCTTGTACTATGTGCGGATACATAGGAGGGCCTGGGCAACGCTGATCGGTGATGGCTGCCGAGTTTCAAAGCCCCTGGCGTTGGCCTGCTCTTCTGATACTGTATCGTCCATAGTTACTCCGGGTACGACGTATACACAGTAATTTAAGAGCCGTCTGATCAGCTCGACCGAGACCCTCGAGATTCTTGTCAGAGAGGGGTTTTCTCGTCAAGGCCGCCCGCCGCTGTGAGCAACCTGAACCGGACATGCGTTCTATCAGGCCTGGTTCGGCGGCGGGTTGGTGATGTCTCAGTTGACGAGAGCCACACAAGATTGAGTTGAGGTGCTGTGATTGGTCGATCTCGGGTGACCGACCCGACGTCGCGGAACAACCCACCGAGACGTCTGAAACATTGTTTTGCCTGCTTCTTTTTTGGGCCATCCGAGGGAAAATCGCTACGGGAAAACGACAAGTCGGTCTGCATGCCGTCTGTCAGTCTAGCGGGTCAGCAGCCCCGTCGGGCATGAAACCATCGTGAGGCTTCACTCGGACCAAACCGGGGGATAAACTGTCGTTGCGTACTGTAGTAGTCATCGCACTGCGGCTCGTTCTCTTGGCTTGGGGGCGTGTCGATCCCGGAGTTGAGATGTGACTCGGCCGAAGTGACAGCCCCCCATCACGGCATCGCCGTTTCTAACCCCTGGCCTTGAGCTTCGGGAGAGGATGGTGCGGCAGAGCTAGGACTTGGGGGCTTTTGTGATATGCTTTTCCTGTAAGCTGTGCTCACAGGGTTGGTAACACCACAACGGCACTCTGGTACCCAGCTAACGTCTGTGCCTCTCGTACTATGTAGTTCTGCCACATGTCTGGACATGACTGCCGCTTCATGGTGTCGGACTGAAGAAGCCGTGCCACGCCAGGGAACAGCCCCGCGCCTTCCCAGCCCCTTGTATGCATGAGCCGTGGCGGCGTGGTGGTGGTCTGCGTCGAAACTAACGTCAACTTGATTGCGACATGATAACTGCGGATGCTGAGGTGATCGGTCTGGCCGGCTGATGGGCGAGAAGACCTTCGAAAACGGCGCTGCCTCCCTCAGGTTTCTGTCACCGTGTTTTTCGTAACCGCTGTCCCAAGCAAGCACCCAACGACTGGTTTGAGCCCGTCGTCAACCTGATGTCGTTGCAACTCTCCCAGTCGGCATCCACTCTCGGTTACAGGCACGAGCCAATCCAGGGTGCAGGTGACGGACCGCTTTTGCTGCTTCCTCCTCCAGGTTGCACAAGGACGCTGGGGCCAGTTCCGATTCGGCCAAGAGACGGGATGCGAGACCCCTGGTCTGCAGCATCCTGGTCGACGAAGAATCATGCGCGGGGTGCCTGGGACGGGCGAGCGAACAAGCAGCAAACGAGCGGGAGAGCGAGCCGAAAGAACCAAGGGTTCGGATTTTGTGGTCTCGATCTCAACTGGCGCGTGTAATCAACGTTAAACATTCAACGTCCTGCATTATGACTTATTCCGTATCGTGTGGTACAGTACCATATTCTCTGCCATATGCAGGGGAACCGTAGGGGGCCGAGTCGCTGTGGTGTGTCGAGGGGCCGTTGCGAGGACGTCGTTGGATCCCTGCTCGAACACCCAACATTCCCGGCTTCGATTGTTCGAAAAAGAAGGCTTCTGGAGCCTCTTCCTTGCGTCCTGCAGTCCGTCATCTCCAGGTGGCACAGGCCGCCTGGAGAGGGCGGCCAGCGCATGGTTGGTGCCGTCTGTTCGCAGGTCCTGCATCGCTAGGTCCCCGAGGGAGATGATGACTTGGCCCGAAGAGGCACGTCTATTGGCGTCGCGCACGGATGATGCAGCGCCCGGGCTTTTGAGGCTGGCCTCGCATTGGGGCTCTGATGGACCATGGATGGATCTTTTGTTGGTCTGGGAAAAGTTGGAGCTGCTCGAGAGCTGTCAATGGGTGTTGTGGAGCGGGTAAGCAGGCGGGCAGGCGAATCCCCACCCGGAGTCGGCGGGAAACGGGCTCGTGGGCCAGCGGACACCTGAACAAACAAACCCAATGGGGGAAACGGTTCCCGATGTCTGCGAGATGCGGATCGCCCGCAAATCAGCATTCCTCGACGTGACCTTAACAAACCCCAGTGACGTGCAGACGATCAATGAGAACCTTGAGGGAACGACCCGACGAGGCAGCGAGATGGCCAACAACGCACGCACGTTGGGCAGGTCAAAGCAAATACGGAGGACAGCACCGAGCACAGAACAACCTTGACCCTCCCCTCCCTGCTCGGAAGTTTCCTGAGGTCTGTTGGTTCTTTGCATCTTCCAGAAGCCCTTCCCTGCGTTTTCCGTTGCTGCATCGGGCAACGCCAGCGATGAGTTGGGCAACGAGATGATCATTTGCGACTTCGAGAAATCCATGTAGTGAGCGTCTCGCGCTAACCCGGCTCGAGAAGCTCTGTGCTCCATGTTGAAGGCTTGAAGGAGGGAGGCCATTTCCACCTCAATTCCCGCCCGCTTGGCGAGCGCAAATTTCCGACCTATCTTTCAGTCGCCGCTGCCGCGAACAGGAAATCTGAACTAAGACGGGGCGAGATCCAGTGCCACGTGCGGTTGCCACGAGCTCTCCGGGTTGGCCCACGCTCGTTTCTTCCTTGTCTCTCAGACCAACGACAACGGCATGCCATTGCAGCGAAATCATGACGACTGCTGAGCACTCCGTCCAAGTAATAAGCGCACTTGTCTTCTGTGCTTGGGACGTCGCATGCCATGCGGTAAAATCTGGGCCGAGCAAGCGATATGACGCATTTCGGCTTCTCCAGACGTCTGTCCCACCTGCACCTTTTGGTCTGATTACCACAGCAGCCCAACACCAGGATGCCCTGCCCAGCCCGCCCAGACCCGATCTTCCACCTCTGCCTCGTCCGCTCTCAGTCAGGACCTGCAGAGTTCTGCGTCCATGTGCCGTGGCTGTCATCTGCTGTCGAGGCACGGACGTCCTGAGATGTCCATTGAGAACTCGCCGTGCCGTCCATGTCTCTCACAAGGCACTGGTGGGATGTGCCGGCGCGGCGTTGAGCGCCTGCTGCAGTGATGACCCCCCCCCCCCTTCCACCCCTGGCTGCCCTTCCTTGCCTCGAGCTTGCCTGTGGTTTCCCAGAAACGCCACGCCACGCCACGCCACGCCACGCCACGCTAAAGGCCAAAACGCCAAAACGCCAAACAACGATCCAGATAACGTAGACACTGTGCCCAAGCCGAATAGCGTTACAGTGCTGTGCACGCAAACGGTGGGATTCCCCTTATTCTGTGCTCTGTACAGACCGACCGTTTCCCGGCTCCATCGATGTAGGACCCGACCCCATCTGCTGCCCCCCGAGGTGTCACCTGAGGTTACCGGATTGCCATTATTGGCAGGGGAAAAACTGCAAAAAGAGCTGCTCCTGTCAGTCTTCATCTTCGCCCCAAGTAGCAATGATTGCAACCCCTGCCATCCTGGACAAATATAAGAGGTCTGCCCCCTGGTTGGCCCTCCGTTAATTACCTGGTCTGTCGTGCGATGAATTGAACCCAGCAGAACCCCACCGCGGAAGCAACAAGGAACTGCGTGCAGGGGACAAGGCTGATACGGAGTTACCTGATCCCCTATTTGGCCCCAGCCAGCCACCGGGCGCCGAACCAAGGATCGCAGACATTGAAGACCCCAACTTTTCCCCTCTTGCAGCGGCTTGCGCCAGGAACGGGACTGGCCTCGCGCTTGGTTTTGCTCTCCCGGCCGCCTCCAGCTCCCTTCCCTATAATCAATATTTTTTTATTGATGTCCCATTTTTAGCTCTGTGACGATTTCACTCTCCCTCGGACGGGACGACGACATTCTTCTTTTTTTCTTTTTGCAAGGGATTTGTTTCCATTGACCAACGAACTGCCGAGAAATCTGCAGCATCTCACTCACT
>FJWA01003596.1_pt1 | contig 14609 bp, 7 predicted proteins | sample 1011891 | NCBI WGS metagenome assembly FJWA01 (sample SAMEA3912450, study PRJEB9761) | metagenome | biome: forest; material: soil | place: USA | collected 2011-06-22 | depth 0.1 m
AGAGAAGCCGGCCTGCTTTCATGCTGCGCGGCTGTCTCCGACCGTTGGGGACGACGGATGAAACGTTGCAATCGCTCTCCCGCCTTGCCGCGTTGGGCAAGGTCTCGATTCCTGGTTGATCGCGCGGTCTCCCCGCGTCTTGGCAAGCCCCTAACCCGCTTCCGTGACCGAGAGGTTGTCCAAAACACACATGCGCTGTCGCAGCGCCGCATGCTTCGCCCGATCAGTTCAACAGGGACCAGGGCGTTGGACGTGCTTTGCCTCGCTCACTTCGGTATTTCTGAAGAAACCTTGCACACAATGCCAAAGTGCCAGTGATATCGGCAGCGTTCTCAACCGACGATGTGGAATCACGGGTACTTCCCTTGATCAGGGCTGACCTTGACCCTGAGAGCGCAAGTGCGGGCCGACTGAACTCGAGCAGCTGGAACCCGAGAACATCCTGGAATTTGCGCTGTCCTCCAGACTCCCAGGCAACGTTCGCTNNAGGAAGTCTTCGTCCGGCCCNTGAAGTCGACGTCACGATTCCTCGCAGTAGATCATGCCGATCTCTCGCCACGAAAAGGTCGATCTCCGAACGGTTGGAGAAGAAGGCGCGGATATACGCGGTGCAAACCAGTCATCCCGGCTTCTCGGAATCGCTNTTGCCCAGTGTGAGACCAATGTCNCGACTTGTCCTCCCCCACCATGTCACAGTCCTGGTTTTTGTCTAGCCCCTATTTGCCCCTGACCCGCGCACGCACATGGCCGACATCGATACTCTCGACTCTGGCCCAAACAAACTCGCTGGACCAAATGCNTTTTGGCACAGTATCTCGAGAGTATGTACCTAGCAAGTAGTTCGTGGTTGGGCCGACAAGTCTGCCTTCCTAGTTGCGCTCCGCCGCGACTCAGCATCGCCATCCCACCCGCTCGGGGACGGCTGGTCTGACCCTCGCCCTCCACAGCATCTGTGTCGCTTTTGTGTCTCTGTCTATGAATAGCATCACCACCGACGTAGCCCTACGCACACCCAACGGCTGTAATATCAGCCCGTGTCTTAGCCCTTCCTTCTTGTGCTCCAGAAGCACAAAATGAGGGGGGAGAGGGGGCCGGCCCCGGGTTCTCCTGTGTAACTCCTCGCGCATACTGGCTCTCACGTGTGTAATTACACCCTCCTTGGTACACAAGGCGGGTGTCCAACTGGCCTCGGAACGTGCCAGGTCCTCCCACACTTCGGAATCTGTATATTGCTTTGCCGACTCCGTGGAGGTCACTGCATGCTGCACGACTCAAACGCTCCCCACGCGGCTTGACCCCATAACCCTCCCTCCTAGCCAACCCTTACCCAGCGATGGGTGTGGAGGACGACTGGAAAATGGAGGTGTCCTCATACATTGTTCCCCGGTGTTGAAGTTTGTCAACTGCTGCTTTGGGTATCCGGGCGTGGGGCCTGGAGGACGGTGATGCTGCTTGGACATAAACACTTGCCTCTTGCGCTATGGGCTCTGTCCAGTTCTGGAAGATGATGGGTTCTATCTTGGGGGTCGATGGCGGTCTGCCTCACGCCTTGAACATGCATCGCATTGCTGCTGTTCCTCCCTCCCTGGCTGAGGGTTCGGACCCCAAGGAAGGGACTTTGTCCGACGAGAACAACGTCACGACGGGTGGGATGGTCTGGGCCACATCATCCCACTTTTTATGTTGTGAAAGACTTGACTGGACTTGTCGTCGTGCGATGAGCCTGGTAGGTCCTTGTCTTCTCGCCATGGACTGACTTGTAAGCCCAATACTCGCCAATGACATCAGGGAGGACAAAAAGGAGGTTCTTGTAGCATCGGGTGGTGTGCTACCATGCACTGTCACCTACAGTCACTCGGAATTGCGGATTCCGATGGTCTGTAGCCCCTTTCCTTTCTTTTCCAGCAGACACATCCCATCGGGTCACGAAGACCATTGGAAAACGTCAACGACTCGAGTCACTGTGCTCTGCCTCCTCATCTCCCCATGCCTTTCTATACCGAGGATGGCGAGCAAGGAAGGCATTAAGCGCTTGGGGATGACCAGTCGATCTACTATGTACAATACACTCTCACGAGAGGCTCAAGCCATGTCGTCACTGGCATCCCTAGTGCTACCAAGGAAGTCATTTTTTCCGGCCCTTAATATACGCCGTGTTACACATGGGACCCGAGCTCCGAGAATGGTGCCTCGGGAAGTCAACTGTCGGACGAAGTTGGAACATGACCATGATGTTACGGACGGAATATGAGATTTCAGCATCCGATTTGACCGAGCCGACTAGACCAACGACGACACGGCAACACGAAAAGCAAGGAGAATTGGGTTACCCCTGAGATGATGCAACTTATGTAGGACCTTTCGTATCCTACTGCTCCCAAAGTCTCTTCACTCTGCCACCACAGAGAACCTAACTACTCACCATACAAAATTGCGGCACATTTTAGGGAGTTCGATGGACTATACTTGAGCTCTCCTTGAACTTGGTTCCCGAAGTGACCAGGTACGGTACTCGTGAGATCAATGCCGAACGCATGCAGCTCCTCCGAGTGAAGATATTCCCGAATTGCTGAAACGGCCATTGTGCGAGCAGACGTCTTCTTTTCCGACTAAAAATCTCTCAAGACCAGTGCCAGAGAATTGCCAACGCTGGATCCCAGTGGATGAGTGCTTCCCAAACTAGGCATAACCTTCTTCCCTCTGCCCCAGAAAGTCAATATTAACTCAACATTCGTTGCGAACTCCCGAGGTAGTGTGCGCCATAGGGTGACTACTTCTATCTTGGGTGCAGGGGGCCAAGTTGTCAGCCTCTCTCATCTTAAGTGTTGTTGGCAAGCTAATCTTGGTGGCGCNGCCACAGCTGTTGACTAAGGCGCTGTTTGGGAAGCCATGAGAGGTGATGTGCGAGGGCTTGCTTACCTTACCATTACCGGACTCAGGGGTAAGAAAACACAGGGATCGGAGTGGGAGGGGATCTGGGACCACAAACAACTACCTGCGTGTGGATATTCTCTTTATCTTGCCTACATGCTCCTCCACGTTGATGAACATGACCAAAATTGAAGTTATGCTGGTTCTCCTTTTTACTGCTAGTGTACTTTAGATTCTCAGTCGGCATCTAGGACGACGAATCGCAGTATCGGTGTTCCTTGCGTTGTGCCCATGCGGTTACTATCCCGGCGCAACTAGCAGTAGCTGTATTCGTTTAGAGAGGGAGCAAAGCAGGTACATTGTGCACTAGCGTCTTACACGCGCCTCAAAACGTTATTGGGGGTGGAGTCACATAATGGGTTGTTGGGTGCTATCCCGGCGGTGATGTTGAAGTCCACAGTTTCTAAGTTTGACTTGCGTTCTAGGAAATATGAGCTAAAATTAGACCTAGGCAGTCCCCTCCTTGCTCTAGCTCGTTGAGTAACTAAGCGCCANTNCCCCATTTGAACCTNGCGACTCCTCCTTAGCTAGTTGCAGGTACAGACTAGTAGAACATCTTCTAGTCATACATCTCCCCACCCCCGAGCACAATGACATCCCTCACTTGGCCAGCTCCTCCAAAATGGTGGCCTCTAGCGACTCTGGCCCGGTAATCGACGCCCAACGGCCCTTCACGCTGCCATCCTTGCCGACCAAGAACTTCTCAAAGTTCCACCAGACCCTTTTCATGCCAAACGGACGGGGCTTCTCGGCCTTGAGCCACTCGAACAGAGGGCTGGCGTCCTTGCCGTTGACATCCACCTTGGCCATGATGGGGAAGGTGACGCCGTAGTTGATCTGGCAGAACTGCTGGATATCATCGTTGGAGCCGGGCTCCTGGTTGCCGAACTGGTTGCAGGGGAATCCGAGGATGACAAAGCTATCGGGGTGCTTGGCGTTGACTGACTTCCACAGGTTCTCGAGCTTCTCGTACTGCGGGGTGAAGCCGCATTTGGAGGCCGTGTTGACGATTAGGACAACCTTGCCCTTGTAGTCGCTGAGGGGAACCTCGACGTCCCTTTCTGCGGTTGATTAGAGTGAGTGGCACCATGGAAGCAGCTTGTGCGAATGAGACTACGCACTGTTGAGGGGCTTGAAGTCGTAGAAGCTGGTTGCAGAGGCCATGGCTGTGGATTGCCGTCTGGGGAAGATGGGAATACCAGTAACAACAACAGGTTTGGACCCGATGATCTGGTGCGAGGACGACGAAGGAGAACAGTGGAAACGGCGCAGGGCAATTGACGCGGTCCTTAAAAGCATGAACAGTCTTGCTGCTGGCAGGCGGCTCGAAATCGATAGATATGAGCGGAGTTACAAGTCGAAACGTCCGACGTCGAAGGAGACTTGGGTGGTGTGGCGCATAAAAAGAGCCAGGGGCCGAGCGAGCCTTCTGGTTCCAAACGGATTGCACGCAACTCCCAGGAATTCCTATTGGCTGGTTCCTTCAGGTTTGTGTGGTCGTCATACGGACGCTAGAGGTCGACAAGCGAACGTGCTTTCGGGGCTTGCACTGTTTTGAGCCTCTCATGCTTGAAGGTTCGCATTCTTGCCCCTTGCTTTGCCGAGGTATCTGATCTGGGCTGACTTTGCACGGCTCGAGCACGGGAAACTCAGGTCGGTCCACGTGTTGCCGGGTATAGTCTAATCGACATCCCTTGCCAGGGAGGAAGTCAGGTCGGTGCAGGTCTTTACAAGCATTCGTGTGTTGGGGGACCCGGGAGGCAGGTTTGCATAAGACAACCCCGCCAAGGCGCGCGGCATCGATGCAGAACTGCAAGGGCACTTAGGCGAACTCCACCCATCACCTGAGCCTTGAAGTGTCCTTGGGGGCGGCTCATGAACGGCCTGGAATGCTTCTCGGAGATGTGATAAGGGAACGTAGGTAAACTCGGTTCTGGGTCTCCGTAAATGTCTCTCTTTTTATCCCTGAGAGAGCACGAGCCTACCTAGGTACTTGGCCTCGGGTTTCAGTGACCCGAGATCGTGGATGCCCCGCCACGTGGGTCTCCCGCTGTGAGAAGCTCGGGCCAGCAGGATGACGGCAGCCAACAGCACCTGGTCGCGGGCCAGGGCCAGGGGTTTGCGACAGCGGGCACTCCCTTCCTCGCAACCTTGCTGGGAGCTGCTAATAACCTGAGAACTTTAGAGGACTTGGGGATATAACTGAGAAAACGAGCTCGGGGTCTCTTTTGGAAAAGAAGAGAAAAGCAATTACAGAGGAGCAATCGTGGGGATTCTCATTCAACAGCATCCCAACCCGACCCCGCATTCGGCGTTGCAGCTTCTCGGCGCAACTGCAGCAGCCAGAGCCATGGATGCGCAGCAGAAAAGGAACATTGTGATTGTTGGTACGTCTACCGAAGACAGCCCCTTCAATCCTGTCAGATGTAGGCATAGAAGAACCTGGAAGCTTATGCAGTTGCCCAGGCGGCGGCATCATCGGATGCACGACGGCGTACTTCCTGACACGCCACCCCAGGTTCAACCCCGCCTTGCACACCGTCACCCTCCTCGAAGCGACTGCGATTGCCTCGGGAGCGTCTGGAAAGTCCGGCGGCTTGCTGGCGCTGTGGGCTTACCCGAGCTGCCTCGTGCCTCTATCCTACCGTTTGCACAGAGAACTGGCCACCGAACACAATGGCGCAGAGATTTGGGGGTACCGACGCCTGGGATGCGGGAGTCTGGCCGCCACAGTCACGGCAAGCGACCTCGGACCGAGGGACTCGAAGAACGCGAGGGAATCGAAGCCACCATTGCCTTCCCCGAATCACAGCACCGACGGCAATCTCCCCATACAGACCGCTGTCCCGGACCAAAAGACCAAAGACTGGGAGAAGCTCCCGAAGCAGGATGACGCGGCAGCCGGGCTGCTCCAGGATTCTCCCTTGCCGGACGACCTAGACTGGATCAATGGCAGGTTAATCCAGCACTACGAGGAGATGGGCTCGCCCGGAGCCACCGAAACAGCCCAGGTTCACCCCTTCCACTTCACCAACGCCCTGGCCGATCTCGCAAAGGAGAAGGGCGTCGACATCCGCCTGCGTGCAAAAGTGACCAAAATCAACGAGAGCCCAACCGCCGGGATACGAAGCATCACATATGAGGATCGCGACACAGGGGACCTTCGAGACATTGACGACGTAACAGACGTTGTCGTCACCGCAGGGCCGTGGACAGGGAGATTGCTCCCGCGGACGAGGGTGGAAGGCCTGCGGGCGCACAGCGTTGTCTTCGAAGCCGACGTCAGCCCCTACGCCGTCTTCACCGACATCCAGCTGCCAACAGACTACGTACCCGACCATCGCAACAGCCAGGGCCAGAAACGACGACATAAGGGCAACGTCGACCCAGAGATATACGCCCGCCCCTTTCGGGAAGTCTACGCATGTGGTATGCCATCCCACCCCCTCGAGCCCGTCTAACATCCTATGTTTCCCAGACTAACCAAACAAAGGCGAACCCGACAAAACAATCCCCCTCCCCGCCACCGCCGACGAAGTCGCCGTCGACCAATCCCAATGCGACGATTTAATAGCCTACATCGGCACCATATCCCCGATCCTCGCCTCGGCGCCCATAAAGGCCCGTCAGGCCTGCTATCTGCCCCAGCACATTCGTTTTGGCGAGCAGAGGGGGCCGTTGATCGGACCGACCTCTGTCCCCGGGCTATGGGTGGCGGCGGGACATACATGTTGGGGGATACAGAACGGCCCTGGGACGGGCTATCTCATGGCGGCTATGATATTTGGGGATGAGGTGGACGACGAGGTGGGGAAGCTGGATCCGAGGAAGTTCAAGGTTTAGATTGATTAGGGAGGTGGCTTATTTCTCGACTTTTAAGGGAGACTAATTACTTGACTGAGAGGGAGAGAGGATAGCTATATAGCGCACAGCCTGTTATTTTCGAAAGTGCTTTGTCAATTGGGAGGTACAGCAAGTCAGATTTTCTTTGGGCGGGGGCCGTTGCCCCTTTTCCAGTCCTGAGTTTTGGGGCCACCATTTTGGGTTGTTATCATGTCAGAGTAGTGCTGCTGCTTTCCAAAGCGAGGCAAATTGCCCTTGTGATACAAAGCCGAGTATGGGCAACCAAGGAGGAATCTGTGAGCAAAACACGATTGGTGGAACTTGGGATCATACAATCCAGAACGGGGAGGGAACAGAAGACTACTGAACGAACATCTGGTTTCACAACCATCCGCTCTCACCGATATCAAGTCAAGTCGAGTATCTGAACTTACTCCTCGGCCATTTCTCAAAGTTAGGCATCAAAACGATTCATTCTCATGGGCAAAGTTGAAGTTCAAATAGAATTGGATGATAGTGTTATCTCCAGATGCTTTCCGCTTTTCCCAATGCATTAGGTTGATTTAATCCTCGACGTAGAGGTTTACGCCTCTTCTTCACAACGTAAACCACTCAACAATCGCTGCCCGCCACTTACGCGGTTGACGGCAGATTTCAGATGCCAGACCCCTTGTCCAGCCTCACAGCCTCCCCGCCCCTATAACGACTTCTCGATCTCCATCACCTCCCTCACGCCCTCCTCAATGGCCGTCACCTTGGCCTTGTCCAGCCTCTTCAGCGGCCGCCGCGGGTGGCCGCCGTAGCCAAAGTAGCTCTGGATGGCCTGCTTCGTCCCCGCGATGGCGGCCTTGGTGAGCACCCAGTCGCCCTTGGACAGGATGCGCTGCAGCGCGATGGCCTCGTCCGTCTTGCCCTCGGCGTACAGGTTCCACACACGCGCGCACACCTTGGGCATGACGTTGGCGCCGCCCGCGATGATGCCGCTGCCGCCGCTGGCCAGCGTCTGCACCGTGAAGTCGCACACGCCACCGAACGCCATGTAGCCGGACCCCTCGTGCGCGGGCGTCTTGGCGTCGGTCGCCAGGGCCACCCGCGTCAGCTTGCCCGTGTTGCCGCAAGTGAACTTGGTGCCGACGATGTTGGGGTGCGCCGCCAGCCGGATCAGCAGGTCCGAGTCCATGTCGATGCCCGCCACGGCGCCCGGGTAGTTGTACAGGATGAGGGGCAGGGGGCTCGCGTCGGCGACCTCGATGAAGTAGTCGTGCACGGCTTGTTCGTCCATGAGGAGGCGGAAGTAGGATGGCGGGAGGATGAGGGCGTAGTCGGCGCCGACGTCCTTGGCCTGCTTGCACAGCTCGATCGTGCCCCTGACGCTGCCCTCGGTGGCGCCGATGATGATGGGCGTCTCGGTGAAGCCGGCCGCGTCGAGCGCTTCTCGTGATGCTTGGGTCACGGCCAGCTTCTCCTCTCGTGTGCAGTGGATGGCTTCTCCGTTGGAACCCATGGTGACGAGACCGACGAGGCCGTCCCGTACGAGACGCTCGGCGTGCTTCTTGATGGTGGGAATGTCGAGGTCTTCGGTTTCGGAGTCGAAGAAGGTCATGGTGGGCGCGTAGATGCCGCATGGGAGCGGCCGCCGGGTGGCCCCGCTGCCATTGGCAGTGCCGTTGCCCACAGTCATGATGGTGTTGGGAAGAGGAACGGTATGAGGGGAGATGCTGGCAAAGAGGAAGGGAAGGGAAGAGGTAGAGATACCAGGGACGGTGAAGAGCACGTGGGAGAAGATCAGAATGCCGGGCAAAGGAGGACGAGAGGGAAAAAGTGGAAGGATGACGGCTTATAACCGAAATCGGGGGTGAGCAGGTGTTCCATGACCTAAACTCAACAAGGCTGGTGGGGATCCGGGCCGCGGATGGATGATACTTGTAAATATGGGGTCTGCGAGGAGCCCAAACCAGATACCGGACTCCTGGGTAGTACATGCATGACATGCGGGTCTCGTCGGGCGAGATCTGGCGAACAGCTCACATCAGACGCGAGCCGGTGTAAAACTCTGGGGAAGACGCGGGATGGAAAGGGGGGGCACAGCGAAGAGGCACCAAAGGAGCCACCACTACTCCACGCAGGATGGTGGGCTCGGCAAGTGAGCTCGGGGCCAGTTATATCGGAGTAATATATTGGTCCATTGGGCAAAGAAATAACGCACCAGTGTCCCATGACAACGGCGTGTTGATGTCGAGATCCGGCAGAAGGGCAGAAGACACGGCCGACCGCTGGATCACTCCTATGTAGCAGGAAGGTGGGGCCAGTCAAGGAGTTCTTGTCTGAGTCTTCAAGGGAGCTGGCTCGAACTAACGCAATGGTAGAACCACAAGAAAGGAACCGGAGGCTTGAGATGGAAAAATCTCCTTGATCACCTGGGAAACATCCCACCCCCAGAGGGCGCGAGCCAGGATCAAACATCCCGGTGTCGAGGTGATCCGCGGGTACTACACCTGATTGGCTCGGGATTTAAGCCACCAAGCGGGCTGTAAGTGGGCATTCGGCCTGCCACGTTTTCAGGCAGGCCATGGGAAGCCGAGTTTCACCGTTAATGTCAGAACGGCCGAAAAGAGGAAACGGGCGGTCTTGAAGCAAGAGAAGCTACTTGTCATGACTGCAGAATCCCGTGTGTTACCGAAGCGGTATGAAACCCTTGAGGGAAAGCCGGACGGACAGAGATGGTGGTGACCTCGTCGTCGGGGGGTGCGGGATGGCGGCAGAATGGCGGGGTACGGCAAGCGGAAAGAGGGCACGTCGATGGGCACCTATTGGGCCATTTACCCCACATGACATGACACCCACGTATGCCGGTAATACTCTAAAGCTGCAGGAAGCCGAGTGGGCGGAGATCAAGGTCGAGCACAGAGTCGGGTCAGATCGAGGCGAAGAGCGGAGCTCGAGACAGCGAGGCTGTGCCGGGAGAGCAAGCGCCGTTGAAGAGACTAATGGAGAAATGGAAGTGCTCCCCGCATTGGTGTTTTCCAGACGACAGACAAGTCGGCCATGCTGTGGATGTTGAGAGACAAAGTGATGCTCGGGAATCGATCTCGTGCTCGGTGGGCGACGGAAAAATAATTCCCTCCAATCGGGTCAGGCGCTAAGGCTAGCAACAGAGAAAGGTCCTCCTTGCAGATTGGTGAGCTGACTGAGGAGAACTGCAACCACAAAGTGACACAGTCTGCAACCGAGCGAGAGACGGGAAGACACCTGGACATTTAGCCTGTTGGAGGCTGAAGTTTCGAGGAGTGATCAAAGAAAGACGCGGTTGAAGTGCCCCCGGTCGTCGATTCGCCGCGCGAGCGTGTCCAGTTTCTGGTGGCGCACAAGTTTGAAGCAGTGTTGGGTTGAGCTTGAAATGAATGCGGGGAAGGCAACGTGGGGGTGGGTCCAGCCCTCCCAAACCTCAGCGGAGCCAAGCTTGGCTTCTCCAACTCCCCCCACAATCCACCAGTTGGGACATTTCAACGATTCCAAGTTGCACCACACCAGGGATTTCTTGGAGCGAGCGGGACATTCCACAAATGACAGTCCTTACCTGTGCAATTCCGACACTCCCCGACAGTCTTGATGGCCCTGACGAGGATGCCTGGCGACGAAATCCTCCTGAAGGAATGCTTGTATCACCGAGACTCCATGTTTCGCTTCTCCAACGCCCCAATCGGCCCCTCTTTTTGATGTGCGACTAGAATTCGCGTCCATGTTACCCCTCACCCTGAATTCTTCCGGGACGGGCCAAGCCGGGCGGCGGTACCTGGTGTGCTGCGAGGTCCCATCAATGGATTGGCATTCGAGATTGAGCTTCTGAACGACTTGGTCCTCGTCGCTGCAATAACTGAGCCGGCTCCCATTCCCAGTTCCCATCTCCGTGTCAGGGATTGCACCTCTCGACAAGAATCTCAACCTCACACCCACGACGTAACCTCAATCATCGGTCAGAATGCAGCCCCTCAATGTGTTGATGGTAAGTTTGAATCCGATGCCATCTCTGTTGAAGTAACTAACAGCGGGAAGGTCGGCACCGGCGAGTACACCACCGGCTTCGTCGGTACTGGTGCTTCAGGCTCAGACAAAAAGGTCGGAGTCGTGGGACTGACCTTGTTCGACCTCCGCCGGAGAGGCAAGGTGGGCAATCTGGGAATGGTGGGCGTCAATGGCACAAAATACCCAGCAATCCGTAAGCCCATGACAAACGACGATGGCGCACATGACGGCATCTGACTGACGGCCTCGACAGGGGAGCACCTCCACCAGAACATCACGTTGGCCTACAACAACTTGGACACCTCGTTCCAGTCATACCCTGCCGACGATACCAAGGACCCCGACTCGTACAAGACGGCTATTGATGCCCTCTCGCCTGGCGATGCCATCACGATCTTCACCCCCGACACCACGCATTACCCCATTGCTCTGTATGCCATTGAGCGGAAGATCCACGTCATGATCACCAAGCCGGCCGTGAAGCTCCTCGAACACCACATTGCTCTGCTCGAAGCGGCCGAGAAACACGGCGTCTACGTATACATTGAACACCACAAGCGCTTCGACCCTGCCTACTGGGACGCAAAGGCCCGCGCCCTGAAGCTTGGCGATTTCAACTACTTCTACAGCTACATGTCGCAGCCCAAGTTCCAACTCGAAACCTTCAAGGCATGGGCCGGGATCGACTCGGATATCTCATATTACCTCAACAGCCACCATGTCGACATCTGCGACTCGATGGTGTCCCAGCTCGGCTACGTCCCGACCAAGGTGTCGGCTTCAGCGTCCAAGGGCGTCGCCGCGAGCCTGGGGTGCCACGAATCCACCGAAGACACCATCTCGCTGCTGGTTCACTGGGAGAAGAAGGATGACCCTTCCAAGCAGGCGACCGGCGTCTACACTGCCTCGTGGACGGCCCCGCAAAGAGCTGGAGTGCATTCCAACCAGTACTTCCACTATCTCGCCAACGGCGGCGAGATCACCATCAACCAAGCCAAGCGCGGGTACGATGTGGCCGAGGATGCGGCTGGGCAGTTGATGTGGTACAATCCGTTCTACATGCGGTATGCTCCCGATGAGGACGGCAACTTCAACGGCCAGAGCGGGTACGGTTACGTCTCTTTTGAGAAATTTGTCGACGGCTGCCGGTCTGTCAACGCCCGCGAGCTAAAGCCCGCAGACCTGGATGCGAAGGGCCTCCCAACCCTGAGGAACACAATCGCGACAACGGCCATCCTTGAGGCCGGGCGTCGGAGTATTGACGAGAACAGGGAGGTTCGGATTGAGTGCAAGGACGGTGCCTGGAAGCTGGTATGAGGTGTCTTCGCCGAGAATCTGTAGCCTTCTGAGCAAAATGCAGCGCCGGTCCCGTACTATATTGAAGTCTCGTTCTTCGGCGGGCTACGAGCTCCTCACCAAGCCAGCTCATTGCTTGTTGATGGGGGGTTTGGAGTGGTCACCTGACAAGCTCAATCTGAGCGAACAACACGGCCCTGTCGTGGGGGTGCAGCACAGCCTAACCCATGCGATTCATTGGAGGGTGGGTGGCTGAGCTGCATGTGGACACTTGAGGAGAGGTGCGAGGTTGGGCTGCATTCTGTGCTCTTTTCTGCACCTCGTAGCTCCCTCCTCTGCTTTCGCAACTCGAACTTCTTGCATAGCACTGGTATTGTCAATTTGTTGTCCTTGCACTTCACCCGCCTCAGATTCGCCGTGGTGTGAGACGGTACCATGGCCGACCCAGGCACCCTTGTTGGGATAATTTCGTTAGGCATCCAAGTCGCTGATAGCCTGGTGAAGTACTACACAGCATACAAAGATCGAGAATCGGACACAGACCACACGATCAAGAGATTAAGTCACCTCTTGACCGTCCTTGAGATCCTTCGCAAGCAGTTGGCCGACCGCGAGTTTCGGCCAGATGAACAGTCCTTGCTCCAGGCCATTGAGCTTTCGGTCGGCGACTGCGAAGAGCTCATCAAGGAACTTCAACAAGAGACTGAGAAGTTCACCAAAGCCCCCCAGGCCGGCGTTGCGGCGGCCGCCCGCTCAACAGGCCGTCGGCTTGCCTACCCTTTCCGCCAAAGCACCCTGCAGAAGCTCGACGAGGACGTTGACGAGATATGTGCGAATCTCACGCTTGCTCTGCAAGTCTTGCAGCAGCAAGGCATTTGCAGCATCCAGGATGAGATAAGTGACACTAAGGCCCTGCTCGAGCTGGTGAGGGCCAGTCAGGTGTCGTCCGAGATTCGAGACTGGTTGAAAGCCCCGGATGCTTCGGTCAACTACAACGACGCCTGCAAAAAGAAGCACCCGGGCACTGGCCTCTGGTTTGTCAAGAGCCCAGAGTACAACACATGGCTGAGAACGACCGGTTCTTTCTTGTGGCTCAACGGCTTTGCCGGCTGCGGCAAGTCGGTGCTCTCTTCGACCATCGTCCAACACACGTTGCGCCATCGGAGGTCAAGCCCCCGCATCGGCATCGCCTTCTTTTCACCTCGGCCATGCTCCGTGCCCTTATTCTCCAGCTCGTCTCCCAACTCAAGGAGAAGGATCCGAACCTCTCACGACTGCACCAAAGTCAGTGTGGGGCCGCACCCGCTGACCAGGCCCTGATGGATTGCCTTCACCAGCTATTGGGCAACTTTGACCACGTCTACATTATCCTGGATGCCTTGGACGAGAGCCCCCGTCATAAACATCGGGAGGATTTGCTGCAGGCCTTGGAAGATATGCGACATTGGCCGGACCCCCAGCTACATCTCCTCGTCACAAGCCGCGACGAGCAAGATATCCGAGAGCACTTGAATCCTCGACCTGATCAGGTCGTGAAGATGAACAATGTGTCAATCGAGGCCGATATCGCGTTCTTCGTCTCCAGCCACCTCAGGGACAACCGCAGACTGCGAAAGTGGGAGAAACATCGTGATTTGATTGAGCGAACGCTCACCGAAGGCGCAAAGGGCGTGTATGTTACCCCCGCAGATCGGGCTGACGAAGGAAGACTAACCTTACCAAGTTCCGTTGGGTCGAATGCCAGTTTTCCGCTTTGGAGGCCTGCCCGGGAAGCAAAACTCGACTGGAGGCTCTTCTCAAGGCACTGCCCCGAACCCTCGACAAGACGTACGAGCGCATGCTGTTAAACATTGAGGAAGAATCAGCAGATGACGCAAGACGGATCTTGACCCTTCTATGCACGGCCAAATTGCCCCTGTCAGTCTCGGAGCTCATTGACGGGATCGCCGTGGAGCTTGGAGACGACCCGAGGTTCAACGAGGATAGCAGACTGACGAATGAGGACGACATCCGCCACATCTGCCCAGGCTTCATCGAGGTGGACAACCGATCCAGAGGGCGCATCGCACACTACTCGGTCCAGGAATATCTAGAGTCGGATCGAATTCTGACTGGCAAGACAGCAAGATTCGGCGTGAGACGAGTGGACGCTAACACTGAAGTTGCCCTCATCTGTGTGGCATATCTGATGGATGGAGAATGGTATCCGATGGGTCGAAAATGGTCGAACGGGACGTCAGTCACCAAAATTAACGAAATCAAGCGCCCCTTGGCTCGATATGCGCTGGACAACTGGCCGCGGCACTACCGCGAAGGAAACGGCTCGGATTCCCGCCTTCACTCTCTCACACTTCAATTCTTCCATGACGACCGACTTACCAGGACCTGCATGGCCTTGATGCCGCAACAATGGAAGGATCCCTATATGATCGGCGCAGCACCGCTCTCTTTTGTGGCAAGCCTGGGCATTGACCCCATTGTACGCGCGCTTGCTAGCCCGTCCGCTGCTCTCGCCC
>FJWA01000513.1_pt1 | contig 14578 bp, 10 predicted proteins | sample 1011891 | NCBI WGS metagenome assembly FJWA01 (sample SAMEA3912450, study PRJEB9761) | metagenome | biome: forest; material: soil | place: USA | collected 2011-06-22 | depth 0.1 m
GCGGCGCCCTCTCCTCCGGCCCCGGATTTCCGCCCCCCGGGCACCGCGCCGCCACGAGGCCGGCACTCTCAAGACCTTTTTCACGCTGATCAAGGCTTTCGTTGGCACGGGCATCATGTTCTTACCCAAGGCTTTCGGAAACGGCGGCATTTTGTTTTCCACGTTCGCCATGCTCTTCCTCTCGGCCGTCACCATGGTCGCTTTCCACCTCCTCTTGCAATGCAAGATGCATCATGGCGGAGGGTACGGCGAGATCGGGAACGCAATAGCCGGTCCGAAGATGCGCGCCCTCATCCTCTTCTCTATCGCACTATCCCAACTTGGCTTTGTCTGCGCGGGCATCGTCTTTGTGGCCGAGAACCTCTTGACGTTTTTCAACGCCGTCACCCACGACCACAGCCCCTTCAGCACGACTGGCCTCATTGCCCTGCAGCTCCTCGTCCTCGTTCCCCTCGCCTGGATCCGGAACATTTCGAAACTGGGCTTCGCCGCCCTTCTCGCCGACGCCTGCATCTTGGTCGGGGTGTCCTACATTTACTACTTCACCACCACGGCCCTGGCCGCCGACGGCATCGACAAAACCGTCGTCCTCTTCAACCCACGCCAGTACACCCTCACCGTCGGCGCAGCCATCTTCACGTTCGAAGGAATCGGCCTGATCCTGCCCATCCAGTCCTCCATGGCCAACCCGCACCACTTCGAGCGGCTCCTAGGCCTCGTCATGGTCCTCATCACGATAGTTTTCACCTCGGTCGGAGCGCTGTGCTACGCCACGTTTGGCGAGCGCACCCAGATCGAGATCATCAACAACTTCCCCCAGCAGAGCCGCGTCGTCAACGCCGTGCAGGTGCTGTACGCCGTCGCCGTGCTGGTCGGAACCCCCGTGCAGCTGTTCCCGGCCCTGCGCATCGTCGAGGGTCGCGTGTTTGGGCACATGCACTCGGGGAAGCGGAGCTTGAGGACCAAGTGGGTGAAGAATGGGTTTCGGTTCGGCGTCGTCGTGGCGTGCGCCCTGGTGTCGGTCGCCGGGACCGGGAATCTGGACCGTTTCGTCGCGCTGATTGGGAGTGCCGCGTGCGTGCCCTTGGTGTATGTCTATCCGGCCTATTTGCATTGGAAGGGCGTAGCCACGAAGAGGTGGGTGCGTTGGGGAGATATGGTCATGATGGTGGGGGGGTTGGTGGGGATGGTGTTTACAACGGCGGTCACGCTGGCGAATAGCTTTATGTGAGCACGGCGGTTTTTGGAAAGAAGGCTGGTGGTATATGTTTGCTACATACGTAGTACATGGCCCGGGATTAAGACTCTTGCACACAAAGTTCAACTCCTGACACTGACGACGAGAGTCAGCGACAGTTACGGGAACGGCGGGATCTTGGGCAGGGCTGTTGTGGACTGTGGAGTCTGCTTGAATTATTGACCGAAGCAGTAAGGCGTCGGCCTGGCCAGACATCGGCCGGAGCGACGGCTTCCGTGCCTATTTCAATACAACCACGACTTGAACTCCTCACACTCACAGACAAGGTCACAACTCCAACTCGTAAGTGGACAAAGGACAACATATTACGCACTTGGGATTATTGCAACCATGGCAACCGGACCCCGGGCAGCACCGCCGGGATTTAGCGACCACATCTTCACATCGAGCAGCGGCACCGAGCTAAGCGTGCGAGTGTGGCCCGCCGACCCGCCCGTCTCGCCTCGGGCGCCGTTTGTGCACGTCAGCCATGGTGGCGGCTTTCTTGGTGCTCACCACTTCACGCCACCGCCCTGGATTTTTCCCGGCTTCCGCGCACGCGGCTACCATGTAATCTCCCACAGCTACCGACTCGCCCCGCAGGCACGCCTCGATAACCAAGTCGCCGACTGTCTGGAGGCGCTTGCTTGGTCCCGCGTCAATCTGCCTTCTATCCTAGGGCCTGACACGGTGGATGTNGATCGATATGTGCTCTATGGCGACTCGGCTGGCGGGCTTCTCGTCACCCTGATGGGCCTGCACCTGACAAGCCCCCCTCCGCGGGCCATTATTGATGTCTACGGAATCGTCGACATTGCCGGCATGGAGAAAACCCTTCGGGACCAGGCGAGCCCAGGCCAAGAGCAGCAGCCCTGGGCCTGGACCGGCGAGTTCACTGAAGAGGAATTGCAAGCCTTCCTTGCGGACCGCGACCCGGCCAACATCCTGACCGCATCAACAGGCTGGCGGGAGATGGAGGAGGTTGACGAGGCCGAGCTCAGCAGGCGCTGGGCCACCGACTTCAGGTACACGAAACGCGTCCGGTTGCAGTCNGAGCTCCACGTCTGGCGCAGCCTTCACCCGAAGGCGCCCTCACTTTTCATAACCAGCGTCATCCACCCCGAAAAGTTTGAGGACGAGACGAAACTTTGGGCTTTCATCGATTCTGTCTCGTCGCTCCGGGTGCTGAAGCAGCGACAAGCCGAGGGCAGGACGGAGTACCCACCGACCGCACTGCTGCACGGAACCGGCGACACCGCCGTGCCGGTGCAGCAGAGCTACGACATGGCCAAGACGCTCAAGGAGATGGGCGTGCCTGTTATCGAGCGGTACGAAGACGGCCAGGAACATGTGTTTGACAGCAAATATACGGTATGATCAAATATCCACCTCCCTTTCTTCCCCTGCTCGGGGCCTTGGCTGACGGAGAATGCTTCCAGAGTGAGGACGTTGAGGGTTGGAAATCATCCATCCAGCCAATTCTGGATTTTGTCGATCATCATGTTAGACAGTGAACGAACTGTGACAGAGAGACAGAGTTAAAGACAGCAATCTAGAGTACCTACCTAGATTCCTTCTTCCGATCCATGCATCAAATCCACTCCGTTTATCCCCAAGCACACATTTGCTCACTGGCACAGATAGGGGTTCAATTTGACAACTTCTTAAGCCAGACCTCGGTTCCAGTCCCCTGATTCGGTCCGTGAAATTGGTCTGCGAACGCGGTCTGCTAACTCGGCCCGNTAACTCGGTCTGACAACTCGGTCCACCATGGAACCTTTCGGTGGACCTGAGCCCTGCCATGTCAGCCCCCGAGTTGGAACAAACCAGGGAGAGTGATACGATCGGGCTCGGTAAATCAGGGAGTGAACTTGTGGAGAGTGGGGGAATAGGGCTGTCACAGCTGTGGGGCCGGCGTCGGATATCATCATCCCTTGGCTGAGCGTAATGGAGACCGCCCCGCATATCACAGCCCAGGCGTGCCCGGCAGCATCCCCGACCTTCCAAGGCATGTTCTAACTTCAGAACGTGTGATTGATCAATACTTCTATACGCCCAGCTCACCATGGCAGACACGAGATGGTCTCCACTCCCAACAGTCCAGGAAGCGCCGTTGTCCGGACCCCGGAAGCGGAAGCGTGTCTCGGTAGCTTGCCGGCCATGCCGAACGCGCAAGTCCCGTGTACGTTAGCCCTATCGGGTCGTTTATTCCCAGTACATAGCTAATAAGACCCCTTCGACCCGTGCTGTGTCGTAGTGCGATGGTGGTTTACCGTGCTCGACATGCGAGGACACCGACACCCCTTGCCGGTATGATGATTTCGGCAGCAGCCAGAGAGCTGTGGTTTCGGGGGCTGCGATGGTGGGCGNCAATGTGGACGCTACGGATCTGTAAGTTGCACGACATTAAACAGAGCTATCAATACGCTCCAATCTACCAGGTCCCTGATCTCTTCCCTCCCGCAGACAGAAAGAGATTGCGGCTTTGGCACGGCGACTGCGGGTTTTGGAAGAGCAGCGGCAATTCGAATCTTTCGAGCAAAGCCGACAGACCGATCAGCCAGCCTCACCGGAGACCCATGGAAGCTGGTCCACGGAGCGCCATAGTACCATAGATTCCGCCCTGCCCACCCAGAAACCCGATACGATTGACGGGATGGGCGCTGTGGCCTTACGGGACGGGGTCGACGACGGAGAGTATATCGGTAAGGCTCTCTCGGGGCTCAAAAGCCCAGTGCTTTATTACACCATCAGCCCTCTGACTCACGTGCTCCACATCCCTGAAGGTCCCTCATCTAATGTGGCCTTCTTGCGCTTCATTGTGGACGCCGTCGGCCGCCACCCACAAGCACGCCCACGGAACCACACGGCGCCCCCTGTCGACGACACCTTCTTGCTGAGGCCACGGCCGCACGAAGCCCCAGTTGGCGGAAGCCCAGAGAGAGTGAGGGGTGTAGAGCCGTATACCCTCCCGCCGCCGGCTGAAACCGAGCGGCTGCTGAGGCTGTACTTCAGCACCATCAATCTCATGATCCCATGCATCCATGAAGAATCCCTTCGAGCCATGTGGGCAAAGGCACGTTCCCAGGGGTGCAGAGCCGTGCCGAGGCCGTGGCTCGGCGTGATCTGCATAATGCTCGCTCTGGCGACCAACGTCTTGACTCCCACGTCGCCATCTGCGGAACGAGCCATCCAGGCGGATCTGTATTTTCAGCGCGCCATGGAGCTCGCAAAGCCCGACATTCTCGGGCACCCGTCCGTTGAGTTGATTCAACTCTTTTGCTTAATGGTAATCTATCTCGAAGGCACGAGATACTCGTCCCTGGCTTGGACATTCCATGGTCTGGCTGTCAAGGGGGGCTACCAGCTGGGCCTGCATTTCGCCGGGTCCAAGAACCACTCCCCTCTTGCTCGGGAGGTCCGCAGAAGATTGTGGTATTGGTGTGTGGTAAACGACCGGTGAATGAGCCCCTATTCTCCCAGTCAGCTTTACACTACTGACCGCAAGGCAGATGGTTGAGTGTCACGTATGGCCGGCCCCCGTTGATTCCTCTAGGGCACGTGAGACCAGAACCCAGCCCCCAACTGGCGTTCAGCGATGCCCCGAGAGGAGTGACTGCGTCGAGTCTAGCTTTTTTTGACGCCACGATGTAAGTCGGCATTTATCAACAAGCTCGCATTGCTCGGAACTAGCAGTACAGGAGTTGACAAGCACTAGGTCCATCGCCCACATCGCCGGCGAGGTTGTTGAAAAGCTGTACGACCAGAACCTGGGCACCCGCCCGTACCAGTCTATGGGCGAAGCCCTCGACCGCATGTCACGCATGTGTTGGCGACTGGCTAAATGGCAGGATGACCTCCCTGCGTACCTGCGCGTCCTGACCTGCCACGACGCGATCGAGGCAGGCCAGACCCTTGAGACCACGCGCCTGCGCGTGCTGCTCTCCCTTCGCTACTTTGGTGTCAGGATCCTNGCGTTGCGGCCGGTGCTCGTGCAGTTCCTGGATCTTCCCGGCGCCACGGCCTCGCCGAGCGAGCACCAGTCGAGATGGCTGCGGAGCTCAGGGGCGGTGTTGCTGGCCGATCTGGTGCAGACCAGCAGCGATGTGTTGCACGTCAGCAAGGGGCTGCTGATGGCGGCGAGAAATTCGAACCGGAATCTGCTGGGAGCGTGGTGGTTTTCTTGCTATTACAGTGAGTGCTACTCCAATTGCCGTTGTGGATGTGGCTAAGTCGTGGATGATTTGTCCAACCTGGTCTTAGCATTCAACGCGTCTCTCGTCCTCTTGGGCATTCTTGCCACCAAGCGAATCCCAGAGTATGCTGCCGACTTGGCGGCCTTTTCTGACGCCGCGCTCCGCGACCTCCTGGACACGGCCTTGGAAATCCTGGACGGTCTGGACGGCGGCAACGAGACCATTACGCGCTGTCGGGCTGCCCTGGCTCAGCTTCTGGTAGAATTGGACCACAATGGTGAGTTTTTACATAACTAAGCAGCAGAAAACTACGGCATCAATAGACGAGACTAACGAGAAATAGTTGAGTCTGCAGCTGTATCCGTGTCCCTCGGCCTAGGCTTGTCTCCAACATCAAGTGCTTGGGCCTGGCAGCTCATGGACCCGGGGCTACTACCACCCGAGCTATCGACGTCCCCGGGCCATGGGGTATTTGGCGTGGACGTGTCTGACGGCGAGTTTTCAATGCGATGAGGTCTGAAGAGTAGAATAGTGCCCTTCCTTGACCTCCCACTTTCATCTCCAATACTTACCATTACCACCACTCCTCTCAACAGCTTGCCCCCATGCGGGAGAATCCAAACCTGGTCTCTTCGCATACTAAGTGACTTTGCATCAAGGTGGCCTTTAGTTTCTCCGAGCGGTATCGATCAGTATGCTAGCCATTCATAGGTAGGACTATTAGCATCGGCCAAGTTTGGCTACGAGAGATGTTAGCTCAGCTAACGTTCAAGAAATCGAAGGGGGGAAGCGTACCAGGAGTACATTGGCTATCGGGATAGTGGCCGTTGATGTAACAAGGACCGTCAAAGTCGCGGAAAGAGAGGCGACCCCAGCCGCTGTAAGAGACGCCCATCAGTCAAGAGATTCCCTCCATTAGCATTGCCACCATGGGTACATACCAGTTAGTACTCCCACAGACAGTAATACATTCTCCTCTCTTGACATGAGTAAAGAGCCAAATGCTTCCCTGCAACACTGAGTCAACTACTTACGCAGTACTGAGTCCCTGGACCCGCCCGACAATTAACCTCGGACGCGTTGATGATCTTGCAGTCTGCGGCCTCGAGCTTGGTAAGGACGTCGTTGCTAGCATCGCGAAGGTCGACGTCACCGGTGTCGGCGATTGGACTAGCTCCAGGGCCGATTGGTGTCAGAGAGGCTGACAGGAGTGGTGAGTCTCATGGTGATCGACCTATGAAAGCAAGGTATCTTAGTTGTTCCTCTCCAGGTACTAAGAGACTGTCACGGGGTGAGGTGGGACATACAGATGTACATGTTTTAATTTTGGCAGACATCTGAGAAGAAGTTTCGTGCAACATAACACGGTGGGATCCATCTCTCCAGCACGCTACTTACGTAGGGATCCCGCTACTTGTCAACAAAAGGAGCTGCGGACCCATGCCCCTTTTTCGCTTCCCTGCAACAAAACTCGTCCCCAACGCAACACCAAGATCACCTGGGTTTCCATCAACCACTTACCCCGGACATGATAATTATCTAAACCTTTTGTACAATACCACGGTTATGATTATATTATGCCGCTGTTGCCCCTGACCTGACCTCACCATCCACCCAGTTCCCATGCAACCCATGTCTCAACCTCACAGGCAGCAGGATGACGGCTTGTACCTTTGTGAAGTCCCTCGTGTCCACGAGATGCAGCTCGCTCGACATGGCCGCGTAATTGTTGACTAGCACTAGGAGGTAACCGTCGCCTTCCTCATCAGACCCATGGCGCGGAATGAACACGGGCTCTTGAACCATGTGCGTGCGTCCGGGGAAGTAGACGTCAGTCTTGCGCGTCACAAGGTCCAGGTGTGCCAGCGCGTTGTACAGCGGGTAGCCACCTCCAAGGTTAGGCGCTATGGCTGGGAAGTTAGTGCCAAGCGCCGGGTCCATCAGGTCAAAGAAGCAATGCCGGTACGGTTGAGATGCGAAGCGGTCGTCGATGCGGTAGAACTCGGAGTTGCCGTGGTTGAGCACTTGGGGGGCCGCAAGGTCGAGGTTAGGCGAGGCTGGGTCGATGGTAAAACGCGTGAGCTGCGAGCGGATCGAGCTCGGCTCCGGCGCGTTGCCCTGGGCGTCAGGCCACCAGAAGAAGACGTTCTTGTCGCTCAGCCCCAGATCTAGCACGATGCGTCCCGACTCATCCTCGTACGCGTTGGAAGTGTGTCCTGGGAATGAGTTGCGGTAGCGGAACCACTGCGAGGGCAACGTCAGTATCCAGAAAGTAGTGTAAAAACGGGCAAGGAAATATGGACGAACCTTGACATCGCCAGGCTTCGCCCCTCTCCGCGGCAACACCCCGACGTAAAAAGGCGTCTCGGGACTCCACTGCCAGTGTTCGCCTCCTTGCTTCATCCTCTCCAAGTCGCACACCTGGGGTATTATGGGAAACACTACCCAGTTTTCAGTGACAGCAAAGTCGTGAATCATGGCCACCACAGGCGCCTCCAGCCACACCACCTCCTGAAACCTGCCGTCGGGCGCGATACGGTAGTAGCAGATGTCGGGTGTCCCGTCACCCTTGGCTTCGTAGCCAAAGCAGGTCAGCTCACCCGTATTTGGGTCAGCCTTAGGATGGGCCGTGAAGGTCAGACTGGGTAGTTGGCCGTCGAAGGTGTACAGCCCGTGCGTCTCTAGCGTCTCGGGATCGAGGGCATAGGGCGGCGCGTCCTCTTTGAGTGCCAGCAGGCTGCCGTTGAAGTAGATGACGTTTGTGTTGGCCGAGGTGCGAATCTGGAACTCCACGGCGTCGGTGTGCTTGTTGCGGTACTTGCCCAGCAGGGCACGTTGAGCCTCGCGTTCGCGTGTGAATTTCTCTGTCCGTACATACCGTTGGCGGAACGAGACGCGCCCGTTTTTGATGGTAAAGGCGCTAATGTTTCCGTCGCCGTTGAACCACTGCCGTTCTTGTCAGCAATGGAGCCCGGTATTCAGGGGTGGGGTCTGTCTTCGGCCGTACCGGATCGTTTTCAATGAAGGGGGGGAACTGCGGATCCGGCATGACACGGTAGAAGGTGCCGTCGATGTCGGGCGGAATCTCGCCGTAGACTTCGAGGTTCGGTACTTCCCCTTCCACGCGGCATGGTTTCATGAACCCAGAAAATTGAGGGCGGTCCGGGAAGTGTAAGGAGGGGATCTGGTAATCTGAAGAGGTTGCCATGGTCGAGTCACTGAGTCACTGTTTGCGTCGGTTGCGCTAATCGAACAGTACCATCATAATAACGCAGAAATCGCGGGGCGGAGAGCGTTTATTTAAGTCGTACGTCCACGAGCGTTAATTCTTCGAGCCTCGAGGTGGTCAACAAACCACGGCTCGCGGAGTTCCCAGTTTCCCCGAATTCCCCGAATTTTACAGTTTCCCCAGTTCCCAGCTTCCCCGATTGCCCCGGTTTCCCCGGATTCCCCGACTGCCCTCCGCTGGTTCCCCGCAAAAGGGGTTGCCAAGTGGGTTGGACACGCATTCCCCGGTTGCCCCAGAATGGCACGCCCGAGGAACTTATATACATTTGTAGCAGGAACTTGACAGCCATAATGTCAAGTTAAACCAACCCCTCGAAATAAGTAATCTTAGGCTTTCTCTAACCTGCCGAGCTCAAGGCCCTCGACATGGACTGGTTGTGCACAGCGACTGCTGTAATTTAGATGCTGGAAAATAGGGGTAACCGATATGGTTCTAAATCCTCCCAATAACAGTGACGATAGTAGTTTAAATCAATCGGATTGTAGTCCTGAGTATAGTCTTTAGGAATGGTACAAATCCCCTTGTGCCCCTAGACTCCCCATCTCGATATCCAGCATGTCAAATACATCTTGGTTTATGGCAGTCAGATCTTGGAAGTACTCGTAGAAGGCCTCATTGACTTCGTTGATGAGGCCTTCATCCAGAGGTTGGAACGATGCCTCACCACCCGCGGCCCATGGTGTGCGCATCTCCTCGTCTTCCCCATCTGCCACGGGCTCGTCGTTGCTACCTTCTTGCATCAACACTTCAGCCTCCACCTCGGCCTCGCCACCCTCTGCGCCATGCCCGTCCAGCCCCATGGCGGCCACAACCCCCGCCCCCGCGGCAAATTGCGCCGTTAGTTCCGGTAGTAGCTTGTCGCACCACCCCACCGCCTCCATGCCCCGCATGGTCGCCATGCACGTCTCCAGCCCATCAGCGGCGGCGACTGCCGGCTCGACGTGATGCTGTCCCGCATAAAGAAGCTGCTTTGCCAGGAAGAAGACGTACCCCAGCTCCTGGATGCACTGGCTGTCAAACAGCACCAACGAGCTTACCAAGCCGTGATCGCGCATTCGCTTGACGATCTCGACGGCCCTCCTCGCGGCATCCAGACACTGCTCCGACAGATCCTCGTACCGGCGCTTCTTGTCATCCGACAACGCCGCGGCTCCGCGGCCGCGGCGGGTAACCCGGTAGAGCAGGAAGGGCCGTTGGGCGTAAATCAAGGTTGTCCAATAGCGTAAGTGCAGCACGGCGACGGCTCGGCGGTGCGCCGGCGGCGTGCCGCTGCTCCAACGGAGGTGCGGCGGCAGCTTGTCCAGCCAGTCGCGCAGGTCGGCGAGGCAGGCCGTGACGGCGGAGAATGGGACGACCCTTCGCTCTGACAAGGCGGGCCCCACGTACAGCGTGTGCGAGACCTGTTTTTTGAGCTTGATGAGCGCCGCACAGGCGGCCTGGTAGCCGTGGGGGGTGGGACGACCTGGATCGAGGATGGACTCGCACGCCGGCGGGGTCTGGATGCCAGCCAGGTGGTCGACGATGGCGCACGGATAGCCGAGCTGGACGGCGACNTCGTGGTCGAGGAGATAGAGGGTCCACCACAGCCGCTGGGCGCGCGCGCGCGACACCGAGTCCTGGTTGTTGAGCGGTATGTTGCGGTGCAGGCCGAGCGTGTAGGCCATCCGCACGGCCATCCCCGTGATGAGATACGCCGTGACGGTAAAGCAAGACGACTGCAGCGCGAGCGACATGAGGCTCAGTGCCCGCACCGCGTCCGTGTCGGCCTCGTCGCAAACTCGGAGCCCCATGCTCTTGGCCATGGCGAGGTAGTCGGACGAAGTCTTCTCGTCTGCGTTGCATCCCCAGTCTCGCTTTCCGGCCGAGCAAATGGAAAAGATGCAGTACAGGCTGCACAGCCAGCTGGCGCTCCCGCTGCTTCCCATGCCGCGCTCCGCATACGTCTTGTCTACCAGCGTGTAGAATTGCTCGGGCGAGTAGAACCAGTAAATGGACTGGATCTCGTCAAAGAAACGCATCGCATATCGCTGGCAGACGTCTCGCGGCGGGAGGTATATTTCGCCCCCGTCTAACGCCGGTGTTGACTCCGATGCGATGCTTTCGGGTGTCGCGGGCGGTACCCTCGACTGGACGAGGGGCACCATGACCGTGGCGTCTGTCTCGTGACGATCTGTGCTTTGGGTCGGCGCGGCGGCCTGCGCAACAGCATTNGCAAACCGGACGTAGGAGTCAGCACCGACGTATCTGTAGCTTCCCCGAGCGTCGATGATCATGCAGCCCAACTCTTCCCGCAGCACCTCGCTCTCCTCGGTTTCGATGCCCGCCAGCGTCGTGGATGCAACGGACGAGATCTCGGCCCCTTGGTCGATCTCGGCGAGCATGGCCTTCATCGTCTTCAAGTCCAGCTCAACACTGGGCACAAAGTGGCGCAGTAGACGCATGCAGCACTGGTATTCTTCCTCTGACACTCGATAGTAGGGCCGTCGTTGCGGACGGGCACTTGTCGAGCACGTCCCTCCGGTCGATGTGCAGTATCGACATGGCCCTGCGCCTAGGTTGAATCCTAGTTAGCTTCCCCATCCCCAAAGGCTTTGATGGAGGCTCACCAGTTTGGACGCACTTGGTCTTTCTGTTTTTACAGGCGTCGCAGCTCTGTCGGGTGCGCATCCTCGCCACCATCGCGCCGGCGTGGCGTATTTGCCGCCTTGCTGTGGCAACTCGGCTCGCCGAAATATTTCAGGGGTAGGGGTCGGGAGGGGACGAAAAGGGTTTCTAAAACCACATGTGTTGGCTCGCGTGATGTATGCAAAGAAGAGAGTGAAAATAAAGATGGAGATCTTTGGAGGAGACATGTGAAGCTGAGAACCGGGAAATCTTACCCGATGCTGGTTGTCCCCATGTCCCATGACTTCACCACCCCCACCGAGCTACTGAACCTGAAATTCCTGAGATCCTACGAAGCCACCAGCCTCACGCCCACCTCAGCCACATGCCCATTCTTTTCCGGCATCNAGTCGATTATGCACGTATGTACCTTGACTTTTCTTTCCATCATGATGCGTTTTTTCTATCAGGCACTGCAGTCCTCCCCGTTTCAACCGTGAACCTTGCTGCCCTTGTGGCAAATACCTGGCATGTATTGTATGTACATCGTACCTGGGTAAGGTACTTTCAATTCACATTTCGAGGAGTTCAAGGGCTAAATTCTTGTTACCTGCGTGCCTAGGAACCCTACTTTACAGCGACTTCCGCTCCTTGAAAACAAGCTCCAACTTGGGAATCTCAATGATGAAATGGTCCTTGGCGTCCTGCATAAAGGCCTCGCCGTCCTCGCCAGGCGCGAACTCGACGTCGAAGCGTGTCAGTACCTTGACGATCAGATTCCTCATCTCTACAAGGCTCAGCGCCCGCCCGATGCAGCTGTACGGGCCCAGCCCGAACGATGCAAACGCGTCCTTATGCTTGATCATGTCGGGCTTGCTGGACCAGCGTTCCGGAACGAAGTTGTCGGCGCGCTCGTAGCAGGCCTCGGACCGGCCCAGCGTTCGCAGGGGAATGACGACCGTGGTGCCTCCAGGGATGTAGCGGCCTGCGATGGTGAGGCCCTCGGGAGGGGTGACGCGTGGGTAGCCCGAGGGGATGGGTGGGTTGAGGCGCAAGGCTTCGTGGATGACGCCGTTCAGGTGCACGGCCTTGGCCACGTCCTTGGTCTCGAGATGGTCCTTGCCCGAAGCGGCCAGCAGGGGCTGGAACTCCTTACGAAGCTTGCGAACCTCGTCGGGGTACTTGGCGAGGTAGTAAAATATGAAGGTCAGCGTCGACGCTGTCGTGTCGGATCCGCCGACGATGACCAGGCGTGAGTCTCCCCGCAGCCACTGGTAGTCGACGTTCTTCTTGTCGCTCTTCTCCCACGCGGCGATGAGATAGCCCAGAATGTCGGGGTTCTTGGCGCCCCTCTCCTTTCGTTTTGCCACCTGGTCCTCGACGAAGCGGATGAAGTTCTTCGGCCCCTTCGCGATGAACGGGATGCGGTGCAGGATGGGTGTGGTCCACGGGACAGGCTGCAGCTGGGCGATGTCGGCCATGCCCTCCATGAGAAGGTCGGGAACCCACCGGTTGTCCTTCTTCTCCAGCATGTGGAAGGATTCGCCCAGCCCCAGCTCGCCCATGGCGTCGAACGCGAAGTACTTGAACCATGCCGTGGCGTCAACGGGCGCACCGCCAAACGTGGCAATCTGGTCGCAGAAGAGGCTCGAAAGAGGCGTGACGCGCTCCTCGTAGGCGACGAGGGCAGCGGGCGAGAAGGCCTTGTTGAAGTCCTTGCGCCGGAGCTCGTGTGTCTTGATGTCGCGCGCGGTGTGCAGGTTGACGAGCGGGAGAGACCCGTCGTACCACGGCGATTTGGTGCATTTTGATTTGGGCCCCAGAATCGCCTGGACAGCCTCTGGGATATTTACTGACAAATTGGAGGGGCCAGTCCGGACAATGTCGCCGTATTTCTGGTGCAACTTGGTCATCAGGCGGTAGTTGTCGCTCTTGTCCACCAGCAGCCAGCTGTGGTACAGGTTGCTAAACCGTGCAAGGAACGGCCCGTCGAACGTCCTGAGTGGGTGAAATACACCGCGGTAGACACACATGCTCCCGTACAAACCCGCCGCGTAGCAAGCCACTAACGTGAGGGTTTGCAGGGCGCTGGCGAGCAGCGGGAGGTGCAGATAGTGACAGAGCGCAACGGTGAAAACGGGCAAGACGGACGCGTAGAGCACGGCAATTGTTGGGCCGTTTCTGTGATGCTCGCCGCGGATGAAGTAGCCGAGATGGGACGCGATACCTGCGCCAGCTGCAATGGCGGCGGCTTGCGCTGGCTGTGAGTGCCAGTCGAACGGGAACAAGGGCATCGTGAGGGCCGTCATGGCCGGGAGGCCAAACTGTGATGTGTTGCCAAACTTTGACATGTTGGTAGACGGTGACACTAAGCGTCGAGGATGTGGACGTGGCTGTGGCTAGCCATGGGGGATCCTCTTGGCCTANAAGTATGTCTATGTAGTAAGTACCAGGTAACCCCCACCGCAAGTTACTAATACTTACCAAGTGATGGGAGCACACAGGCCAAGATTCCGAAACCAGCAGCTCCTAGGGCCGGGTCCGGATTGCTTGGTCTCCTGGCCTGTGATCGGAATCCTCACCACGGCCGTATGATATCCGACGATCCATGCCTCCGACAGAGCCTGTGTTGAGGGTGGCTTCGACGGCGCCAAGGAGCCCCACGTCTGGCCGTCGGCTTGATGAATCCGAGGTCCAGCAGTCTTCCTCCTGACTCGGCTGTTGCGGCGATAAGTAGCGTGCTTTGGCGTTGGGCGGGGCCTCCGCAGCGGAGTTACAGACGAGGGGATCATCTGGATTCGGAAATGATCTCCCCGAGTGGCCGATGGAAGGAAGGCCTACCAACTCTTCTGCGGGCCACATGCTTTTTAGTCCACAATACCCCGGTTAGTACAGGGGTACTGTGCTGTGATTTAAGCTTTGGTGATGATGGAGCTTGGAAGTTGGCATTGTGGAATCCTGGAGCAAGAGATCTTCAAAGTGTGNGAGGCGCGGGGCCTGCTCCCGTATGCTGACCGAACACAAACACATCATCGTGAGAGGATAAGAACTATCTCCAGACTTTCCACGGCCCACTAGACGCCCTGCCCAATATTTTGCAAGCACGTAAAACCACGTAAAATGTTGAAGAGATGATGAATCATGTCCACATAAGTATATCACACTGCTCTAATACAGTATCTTGCGATTTGGTNTCAACAATCAGTACGACACGTGAATCACAGCTGCGACTCGCAGCGATCCCTGATTTAA
>FJWA01003907.1_pt1 | contig 14571 bp, 7 predicted proteins | sample 1011891 | NCBI WGS metagenome assembly FJWA01 (sample SAMEA3912450, study PRJEB9761) | metagenome | biome: forest; material: soil | place: USA | collected 2011-06-22 | depth 0.1 m
GACCCGACACATCACGACATGCAGTCTGATAATGAGGATGAGTCTAGAACCTCTGAAGGCAGCACTGCAGTGCACCCTCGGGCTCTCGAGACGCAATGATACCTGCTCAGCTCAGCAAGAAGCCAAACATGTCTGTGTGTTAAATCTAGGTACTATACCTAGGCTGGTCCCGCCCGGCCTCAGACCCATTTCAAGCAAACGCCATCCCATCTTTTTGGTCCGGATCCCGCCCCCTGCCCGCCGACTTCCCAACGCCCGCCAAACAGCCGAACCCGGCCGGCAGATGTCTAAAAATACAAAGGACCCGCCAAGGGGCGCAAAAATGCCCGTCGCAGGCCCGCAAGAGCCCGCGTCATGGGCCTAAATGACCGGCACACTCACCAACAGTCCTACTGCGGAGCCGTGCCAGGATCAGCTGGAGATCCCTCCTCGTGCGGCCCCGCGAGCTGCTGCCGCAACGCCGCAACCTCGGCCGTCAGCGCGGCAATGTGCTGGTCGTGCGCGTCCAGCTTTTCCGCCAGCTGGGCCTTGCTCCTCGCCTCCGCCTCCACCTGGCTCGTGAGCTGCTTGACTGTCCCCTCCAGATGTTGCAAATAAGTCCACATGGCTGGGTCCGGCGCACTAAAACCGCTGTTCTCGGCGGCCTGCGTGGGGGCGGCGCCGCTCGCCCCACGGCCGCGCCCTCGACCGGGCGTGTGCTGCCCAGGCCCTGCGTTGCCTTGGATTCCGGCTCGGTCAGCGGGGGGATACTGAGAGAGCCAGGCCTTGGCCGCCGGTGACATACCATGCGTGGGCAGAGAGAGTCCTGGAGCGCCCTGCTGTTCGTTGGCCGCCCGTTGCTGGCCGGCCGGGTTGGGTTGAACGCCTGCCGGGCTCAGGGGTTTCGGGCTCTCCGTCATGCCGCTTTGTGAGTACATGGATGAGCCGCCTGCGCTCAGCGGAATCGACGAGATGCTTGTNTGTGGCGTGTGACTGTTNGGCACGCTGGGGGATGTGTTGGTGCTCGAAGACCCGCGGTCGGCGTTGGGTGGATACAGACCGCCGGCTGCCCCGGGCCGGGGACCGGCGGGCGGGTATGTGTTGGAATGCCCGCCGCCGTAGCCTTCCGCCCCGGCTTGCCCTGCGACGTGTTGGGCTTTGATGCTCGGCATGCTCAGCCGCCGCTGCTCATCGTCCGACATGTCTTCTCCCCCGCCCTCGTACAAGTCTCCCGACATGGCGGAACCGTCTGCCCCGTCGTAGCCCTCCTTGAGGCCAAATGAGCCCATTGTCTGCCGTCTGCCCGCGCAACCACCGGCTCCTTTGCTATGTCTCGCCAACGCGTCCCCGCGCGCAAACTTCCTCTCGCAGCTGGGGCAGACGTGTGGTTTCTCGCCTGTGTGCAGTTTGCTGTGACGCTTGAGGTCGTGCAGCCGGCGGAACCGCATCTGGCAAGACTGGCACAGGTAGGGTTTCTCCTGGCTATGTGTGAGCAAATGGCTCTTCAGATTGTGATGGCGCGTGAACTCGGTTTCACAATAGGGGCATTTGTGTTTTTTGTTGCTGGAATTTGGCGAGCGGGGTGTGAGGTCGAGGGTGGGAGACTGCGGGCTGGGCATGGGCAGGCTCATGCCTCTCTGGGGATGTCCGGGCGTCGGCACCGCCCCCGGGTATGAAAGAGAAGCCCCTGTTTTGTCCTCCATCTGTGCCTCGGGTTGTGGCGCATAAAGGCTCTCGTCGTTGCGAGAGTCGACGTCCATCGCNGTCGGGCTGTCGACCACATGTCCCTCTCCGTCTGTGCCGCTCTGCGGACTGACGCCGTCAAGTTCCTCGCCAGCAATATGGCCATGTGTAGTCGGGATGTTTACCGAGCTGAGTGCCCTCGCCGCGGCGGCGGCAGCAGCCTCCATCTCGGCGTTCTCCGTGTCTGGCACGTCCTGCGGACGGTTGATCTCTGCTGCGACAACACCCGACATGAGGTCGTCTGCCGAGGGCTGGTGGTGTCCGCTGTTTTCAAGCTGTGCCAGCTGATGGTGATGATGCCCCTCCTCTTCCTCCTGCATGCTCCCCTCGGCTTCGGCAGCCTCGCCCGCTGCGAGCGGATGTGACTGCCTCGCAAACCCGACTAGGCGTGCAATCTTGGATGGCGAGATGTCGCCGCCCGAGACTAGGGGATCCTGCGAGGTCGGCGTCGTCTCACGGGCTCGCTTGAGCGATTTCTGACGAGTCAAGTCCGGGATGGGCTGCGGTACGGTCGAGATGGAGGTCGACGGCGCACGCGGAGCTTCCGCTGCGGTGGGGCCCCGTTCTGAGGCCATGGCGGCGGCGAGGGGTGAGACAAGAGCGATTCCCAGGACGAAACGGACGGTCGGGACGGGGACTCTACTCCCAGAGCGATGAATACCGCTCTGCCACGGTTACAACGTCGCCGGCGGCCCAGGAGTGTCGTCGGGCTGATGGGGGTGCTCGAGGCTTCGATGTGTGGCTGGGGATCGTGGCGAGAGCTTCCCAAAATGCGAAGCTGTGGCAGTCGACGGGATGCCACAGCGAGACCGGAATCGACAGACAAGTGGGGGAATTAATGGAAACTATGGGTTACAGGGTGGAGAGATTCGGCTGCATTGGACTGCCGTCAATCGCGTCCGCAATCAGCATCCGGTGGGCGAGGGTCCTGTGATTGCGAGGACGTGTCGTGAGGGAGCCGCCTCAAGTTGGGGGAAAGAAGGCTGAGAGGCGACGGGGACTGCGGGAGGAAAAATGGGCGCAGCAGCTGGCAAGCCTCCCGGGCCCCACTTGGATTGCCGAGGGCGGACGCCAAGGCGCGCTGACGCCTTGTTAGGCGGTACCTTGGGGGGGGTCCAAGCTTCGTGCTGCCCGCTGCTGCGTCGACGTCGGCGCTGCGTTGACAGCTGCCCAGGCGTCGTCCAGCCTCGCCGCGCTAGCCGATTGGGGGTGGGCAAGCCACCGCTTCGTTTTGCCATTCGCGGTTACTGCTGACGGGGCATGCTCAGCTCTCTCCTCATCCGGTCACCAGCCCAAGCATGAGGGAGTGGCTGTGTGCTGGAAGGGCGAATCAAGAGCTCCCCGAGGCGGTGGGAGGAACAGCTGTGGGTCAGCGAACTCCCGTTACCGGAATCTTGCATGTTTGCCCGGCAAGGAATCGGTGATGTTTGGAGGCCAGCCGTTCTTCCGAGCGGGGTCCGTGTCGTTGCGACTTGGATGCTGGAAGTTGCTCTTAACACGGAGGAAGAGTGGCGCGCAGTCCTAGGTACTCTGCATGCAACTCCAATGTTGAGACTGTGGCACGCCACACAGATGTTCCATGTTACCTCGTCCGGCCTGTTTGCTGTCGAGGATCTGTAGTGGGCACTAATGTCAAACATGATGCCAGTTGGTTTCTCAAACACATCGCGAATCCCCCCTTGGAGCCCGTTTCAACTTTTTAGGTCTTGTCGAGTCCCGGGTTCCGAGTCCCGAGTCGGGAACACCAAACTGCAACGATCTCCTCCCGCACGGAAGCACTGCATTAAAGATCTCCTGGTTCGGCGCCACAAGACCAGCAAGGGCATCGGCAACACCTTCTTTTCACCCTCTGCACACCGCCCGATTGCCGGAAAGATCGCCATAAAAACGCCGAGGCTCAATGCGCACCACAAAGTCGCTGAAGCATCGGTGGTGGCTTCCCTCCAGCAAANGGGATTCCAGCAAATGGGATTGTCGACTCGACCCTGTGGTTTCCATGTTCCAGCTGCCCACAGGCAGCGTCACTGTCGAGAAAGATCAGTAGCAGCCAACGAGCACGCCCTTTCCAGGGCAAAGACATATGGTGTATGCACATGAGTGGGCCTCGCTCTACTTCCCCGCCTGCTCGCTCATCAGCTGTCCTGCTGCCTGGCTTGGAGCATCACGGCGTCCTATTCGCGTGAATCCGAGTCGCTTTACTGGATCGAGGAATCTCCACAATCCAACGAGGGAGAGGTTGTGTCGTGNTCAGCTTCCCAGAACTCGGGGAGAGCCGGAATGATGCGTCGCGGAGGAAGTAAGAGCGGTCGACGGCTCCTGACAACGTGGCGGTACTCCCCACGGTGGACCAGATGCTGTGCTTGCGAAACAACGCACCTTGATTTGCAGTTCGACGTTGGAAGGGGGATGGGCGTACGAGTTGGACATGGTCAGTGGGGCGGTTCTAGCAAAATCAGGAGGTCATTGAGAGGTTGGACCAAGGGTGTGTTGTAAACAAACCAAAAACAAAAAAGAAAAGAAAGAAAGAAAATGACTGCAAAAACAGCTTCCTTTTTGTTGGCAGTCTTATCACGGACTCTGGCCGACGGATCTTTGGCCAGCATGTCATTGGCTGTGGGATACGTTGTCGTGGCTTTGCCGTTGAAGAAATGCCTTCTCTGTACAGAATACAAGGAGGCCATCATAGTACTGACCGAGGCAATGCTTTGACCAACGAGCGAGAACTTGTGGCTCATTAATTCAACAACACTTTCAGGCAGAATGACCATGTTTGTGTTTTCGTTGTCCAATTGGAGAAACAAGCCCAAACACGGCAAGTTCTCCGGCGGCAGCGGGCAGATCAGCATCACGGGCCCTCGTCTGGGGGGATTGGCCGTCAATCGCATTAATGGCAGCACCAGGCTGAACAAGGGGGCGAGAAACAAGAACGCTGATCCGGGCTCCTCGTGGCCGTCTCAACCAGGCCAGTCGATTCGCCTTCCGTATCACGGATGGATCTTCGGCAGCCGTTGCGGGCCCGATCTCGTCAGCACCTTGTTCGCGGCTCGCCGGCCTGGCTTGATGGCTGTGCGACCGTGCCGGCACCATTGGAGGTATTCTGTATTCTGTCTGGATACATACATATTCTATGCTAATAGTACCATGCATTCCGTATTCTGTAACCCGCCGTGACTCCCTCGGGAGAGAAGCCCATACCCAACGGCTGGTTTGACGCAACCCTCCTGGGCGGATTTGCTGCCAAGTCGGCCTTGACGTTTGCCCAAACAGGGTCTAGTCAGGTACCCGAGGCGCCAATGCAGGGCAGCACTGGGAGTCTGGGACATCCCGGTTCCTGCAAAGTGCTCCATGCTGCAACACGCGTCCGGATTGTGGGCGGGCCTGCACAGATACGCGGCGCCGGTCACTGCCCCTCGAAATCGGCCGGAATACGAAGGGGAGGAGACGTCATCGAAAGATATTATCAAGTTTTTTCATGAAGATCGATGCAGCGCAGTCGACTGGAGAGAGTCGAGCCTTTTCACGCAGCCTTGGTCGTCTTGGCAACACGCTGGCGTTCCTTGGCCGCTGCGAGACCCAGCCCAAGGGGACTTTTGTCGGGGATGTGACTGTGAGAGTTTTCTAATAAACCCGTCCCGGAGAGATCACGGTACGGAGCAGTGCACCTTGCTTGGCCTTCCTCGTCCGCCGTTATTATGCCGCCGATGGTTGCGATACCCTTGGATTGATTGCGTGGACAAGATGGGGAGGTTTTCGTTCCGAAACACGGCCTGGCGATGGTCCCTGTCATCCCATGACTGGCTGCGGTACCTGCAGCAGCCGCCATGCCCAATTTGCATGTTTTAGCCCCCCCGCCCCTTGGACAACGCAATTTCGCCAAGCAGCGACGCCCCGGTCACCGTCCTCATCTTGGGCATGGGCTGGGCGACGCAGCGCTCATTTCCCTCCTTTCCCTTCCGACCTGGCCCACCGCTCGCCCTGCCGCTCGCTCATTCATCGGTTCATCCCTCTCTTGAACCGTTGGTCACTCGCTTTCCCGCCCGACCGTCGCACACTCCTTTTGCGACGACCACCTTCCATCCAACAGAGAGTCCCGCGCTCTCTCCCACGTTCATTTGGAACCGCCAGCGAAAAAACAGAACGATACTACGAAAGACCCGATCAGTGCGCCAGCCGCCGAATCATCGTCCTTGAAGAAACCCCACGGATCGGCAAGCATTCCTCGAAAATGAAGGGAATCTTCAAGACCGCGGTTGCGGCCGCCGTCGTTGCCAGCGTCGCTGCCCAACCCCACAACCACGGCCATGCCCACCTCCACCACGCCAAGAAGCACCACCAGGTGCAAGCCGAGAAGCGCGACACCGTCATCGTCACCGAAGTCGTCCAGGGCCCCACCGTCGTCGTGTATGAGCTGGAGGGGAAGAAGATTGATGCGTCCGAGGCGGAGAAGAAGATCTCGGCGGGCGACTACGTCGTCATGGGCTCGACGCAGCCCAGCTTCACTGCGCCTGCTCCTGTCCTCTCGACTTCGATCGCCGACCACGGAGGCCAGTTCTTCGAGGTCAGCACCTCGGCCACCCCGACGCCGACGACCACCTCTGCCCCGCCTGCGGCGACGTCTTCGACCGCCCCGGCAGCAGCGTCGTCGGCTGTCGCCGCCGGCATCGACGTCGACTTCCCGAGCGGCAAGGTCTCGTGCGACAAGGTGCCGACCGAGTACGGTGCCGTTGAGGTCTCGTGGGTCGGCACCAACGGGTGGACGACGCTCGCCTCGTTCGGCGGGTGGGTGAAGGGTGTTGCCATTGACAACATCGTGTCCCCCATCTCGGGCGGTTGCAAGGCTGGGATGATGTGCTCTTATGCCTGCCCTCCGGGCTATCAGAAGACCCAGTGGCCCGCCGAGCAGGGTGCGACTGGCCAGTCCGTTGGCGGTCTGTGGTGCAACAACGACGGCTTCCTCGAGCTTACGCGGCCCGCCTTCCCCAAGATTTGCGAGCAGGGCGCCGGCGGTGTCTTTGTCCGGAACGAGCTGTCCACCAGCGCGGCCGTCTGCCGTACCGACTACCCCGGCAACGAGGCCATGACCATCCCCCTTGCNACCTCCCCCGGCGGCGTGTACCCCCTGACGAACCCCGACTCGTCGACATACTACCAGTGGCAGGGCAAGGCCACGACTGCGCAGTACTATGTCAACAACGCCGGTGTTGCGGTCGACCAGGCCTGCGTGTGGAACAGCGCTTNGTTCCCCACGGCGGCGGGCAACTGGGCTCCGACCAACATTGGCGTTGGCAAGAGCGACTCCGGCATCACCTACATCTCCATCTTCCCCAATGCCCCCACCAGCACCGCCGTCCTTGACTTCGACATTGAGATTACTGGCGACATCTCGGGGACGTGCTGGCTCAAGAACGGCGTGTACTCTGGCAACAACGGCTGCACGGTATGTGGAATCCCATCCAGGTTCGCCCCGTTCTTTGTTGCTCGTGCTAACGGTGTAATAAATAGGTCGGAATGCAGGCCGGCGGTACGGCGTACATCGTCTTCAAGAACCGCTCTTAAGCCGACTGACTGCGTCGGGTGTTCTTCGTTCTTGGTTTCCCATCGCTGCGGGCCATGCTGGCGACTTGTGCAAAGTTGGATAACATCGAGGCTCTCCCTGTCGATTTGACGGGCAGGGAGAGCGGTTTTAATGTTTGAATGTCCATAATTGCGATTTCACACGGGGAGATGGGTTGGCGGCTCTTTATATGTATATCGGCTTGAGTCGAGCACGGTTGACCGGACTCGATCTCGACAGTTGGTAACGCTGCTTCTGGGCGCCGGTTGCAGCCCGTCGGTTGCTTTCTTCGTATCTGCTAGGGGTGGCTCTTATATTCTTTTTCTTTAGGCGCATGCGAATCTCGAGATTGAAAACTTGTAATGGCGCGTTGTGTGCTTTGTTGGTGAGATGTTGTGAGCCTGAAACCGTTGAAGTGAGAGCCGGGTGTGTCCTGTGAATGAGAGTCAGGCCCCCGTCATCCAGGCTCCACTGCGTCAAGTTCGCGCAAGCAGGCCAACCACCTTCTGGCCGTGTGGCGCATGCTGTCCGCCGCACCGTGTCCACTCTGCTGGCTGCCTGCCGCGCCATTGGTGAGCTGCGTCTCAGCTTGCGACGCCGTGGGCGCTGTGCCAAAAAGGGCTGATGAATAAGACAGCTTGGAACATTTCCGAGCCAGGCCAGGCCAGCCTTTCGCACATCCCATCTCCCAACAACGCTTTCCACGATTCACGATTGAACCTCCATCGACCGGTTTAATCGGCATTACGGATACGAGCACGCTCGAGTTGCTCCGTCAGCACCGGCAACGGCTCCGGTGCGCCCGAATCCAACCCGAGCTCGCCCTTCCTAAAGGCTCACCATTCCATACTGTGCACAGAGTACAACACGACACACGAGGAACGGCACACACAACCAACCCTAAGCTCTCCAGCGGCGCGCGAATCGAACGCTCCCTTGATGACCACCCGGCTCCTCGACACCCACGCACCATGAGGGCCAGGGGAGCTCTGCAGGCGGCGGCAGCCTTGCTGCTCGTCTGGGCGACGCCCCTCGCCGCGAAGAGCGACCGCCCGACCTTCCAATCGAAGGCCTTCAACAACATGCCCAAGAACCTCAACTACTTCCCCGACTCGGACACGGTGCTGTTTCAAGACATAGAGGACAACAATGTCTATCGCTCCGACGACCACGGCGGCAAGTGGGCCCGCGTCGACGCCGTCCCCGAGGGCAAGGCTTGGCTGCTGTACATGCACCAGTACGACTCGAGCCGCGCATACATCCTCACCGAGGGCCTCTCCCACTTCCGGACCGCCGACCGCGGCAAGACGTGGGACAAGTTCAACTCGGGCGCCGAGATGAGCATGTTCCGCGGCGACATCCTGCAGTTCCACGCTGCCGACCCCGACCGCATCCTCTTCAACGGCATGGCCTGCGAGGGCGTCCTCTGCCAGGAGGTGGCGCTGTACACGACCGACGGCTTCAAGACACCCGCCAAGGAGCTGCGCAGGAATACCGATGGCTGCTGGTGGGCCAAGTCTTCGGAGCTGTTCACCACGGGATCCGAGGACCTGGACAAGAACCGGATCCTGTGCATCGCGAGGGACGACTTCTCGCCCTTCAAGCAGGACCAACGCCTCCTGGTCTCGGACAACTTCTTCAAACCGTCGGCCGAGAGCAAGGACGTGCAGGAGTTCGAGCCAGACCTGGACATGGACAAGCCCGTGCAGGGCGTCGTGAACGTTGCCGTGGTGAAGAAGTACCTCCTCGTGGCGACGAGCTCCATGAACACCGACGAGATGGCCCTGTTCATCACCGACGACACCAAGAAATGGCATCGCGCCATCTTCCCCGCCGCCCACGACAAGCACGACCACCGCGTCTTGCAGGAGGCCTACACCGTGCTCGAGAGCACCAACTACAGCATCCAGATCGACGTCATGACGACTCGCCCGTCGAACCCGATGGGCGTTCTGTTCACGAGCAACTCCAACGGCACCTATTTCACCGAGAACATTGAGCACACGAACCGCAATCACAGGGGCCACGTTGATTTCGAGAAGATTGCCGGCATCCAGGGCATCTTCCTGGTGAACAAGGTTGACAACTGGGAAGCGGTCGCGAAGAAGGGGTCCACCAAGAAGCAGGTCGTGTCAGAGATCACTTTTGACGATGGCCGCACCTTCGAGTCCATGACGGCCGATGGCAAGAGGATCCACCTCCACTCCGTCACCGAGCTGAGCAATGTCGGGCGCGTCTTCTCGAGCCCCGCGCCCGGCCTGGTCATGGCCGTTGGCAACAGGGGCGACTATCTCAAGGATTACTGGGAGGACGGCAACCTCTACGTCTCGGACGACGCCGGCATGACGTGGAACAAGGCCCTGGACGGTCCGCACAAGTACGAGTTTGGAGACCAGGGGTCCATCCTCGTCGCCGTGCGTGATTCGCCCAAGGAAGCCGACGTCGGCGAGATCAACTACTCGCTCGACCACGGACTCACCTGGACCAAGGAGTCTCTGCCGGACGGTATCAAGATTAGACCCTATATTCTCACGACCACGCAAGAATCGGCCAGTCTCAAGTTCCTCCTCATTGGCATGACGGACAAGTCACCCCACTGGCAGGTCATCTCGATCGACTTCGACGGCCTCCACGAGGCCGCTTGCAAAGATAGCGACATGGAAGAGTGGTCTGCACGGGTGGACAAGGATGGCAAGCCGACTTGCTTGATGGGCCACACCCAGAGCTTCCCCCGCCGCAAGAAGAAGTCCGAGTGCTTCCTGAAGCAGGAGTTCAAGCATGCCGTCGCCAAGACGGAGGACTGCGAGTGCACCGACAAGGATTACGAGTGCGATTTTAACTTTGAGAGGGAAGATGGCAAGTGCGTCGCCAACGGTCCCGTCATCCCGCCCGACGGAGTGTGTCGCGATGCCAAGCCGGACGACACCTTCAAGGGCACCTCGGGGTACCGCAAGATCCCTGGAAACACCTGCAGACCGACCAAGGAGATGGACGAGAAGTACAAGGATGTCGATAGGAAGTGCTCCGATATTGGCGGCAAGCCCTCGGCCCCGGCTACAGATAAGGTCGAGCAGACCGAAAAGTCGTTCAAGGAGGATTGGGATCGGTGGGAGAAGCATTATCTCGAACGGGGTGGTTCGAGCACCGCCGAGGACGAGACCATCATCATGCGTGGGCACCAGGGGACGTCAAAGATGGGGCCTATTTTGGTCACTCACGACCACGGCAAGAAGTGGCAGTCTCCGAAGGATCTTGAGGACGAAAAGATCGTCTACATCATCCCACACCAGTACTTCAAGGACATGGTCTTCTTCATCACGACCGGGGAAAAGATCATCTACACAACCGACCGCGGCCGAACCTTCCGCAGCTTCAAGGCGCCCAACGATCCGTCTGACCACGCCTACCCTCTGGCCTTCCACCCAGACAAGAAGCACTGGCTGCTTTGGATGGGTAAGAAGTGCGAGAGCAACAAGGACTGCTACGATATCGTCTCGGTATCCAAAGACGGCGGAGACCACTGGGAAACGGCCGGCCGATATGTCAGGCGCTGCGAGTTCACTGGGTCAAGCGCCTACAAATATCCCGACCGCAAGGAGGAGCAGATCCTGTGCCTCAAGCACGAGAGGGAGGACAAGGGCAAGGATAACCCGATGGTGCTGGTCTCGACGAACGACTGGTTCATGAACGAGGAGGTTCGCGAAAAGAACGTGAAGGAGTTTGCCACCATGGCCGAGTTCATCGTGGTCGCCACCGAGGACACGACCAAGAAGACGCTGCAAGCCAGCGCGACCCTTGACGGGACGACCTTTGCGGAGGCCCATTTTCCTTACGGTTTCGAGGTCCCGCACCAGCATGCTTACACCGTCTTGGACAGCTCGACGCACGCCGTCAACCTGTTCGTTGCGACCGAGCTGGCCGAGGGTCGCTCGTACGGCACCATCCTCAAGAGTAACTCCAACGGGACGTCGTACGTGGTCAGCGTGAAGAACGTCAACTGCAACGACGACTTTTACGTCGACTTTGAGAAGATGCTGGGTCTCGAGGGCGTGGCGCTGGTCAACGTGGTGGCCAACCCCGCTGAGAAGGGCAGCGCCCCCAAGAAGCTGCAGACCAAGATCACACACAACGACGGCGCCCAGTGGGCGTACCTGCCCTCGCCTCCCAACGACGAGTTTGGCAAGTTCCCTTGCCCGTCCGAGGGCAATGAGAAATGTGCCCTGCACATCCATGGCTACACGGAGCGCAGGGATCACGGCAAGACCTACTCGTCTCGGAGCGCCGTTGGTATCATGTTTGCGTGGGGCAACGTGGGCGAATCGCTGGGCTCGGCGAAGGATGCCGATACCTTCATGACTACCGATGCCGGTATTACCTGGAAGCGGGTCAAGCAGGGACAGTGGATGTGGGCAATCGGGGACCAAGGCAGCGTCATCATCCTCATGCAAACTACGGCCACCGGGCACAAGAAGACCAAGTCCCTCTTCTACTCTCTCGACCAGGGCAAGAGCTGGCAGGAGCACACCTTTGCGAACGACGAGGTCGAGGTGTGGGACATGACCACGCTGCGGTCGGGCGGCTCGCGCAACTTTTTGCTCTGGGGCAAGGACGGCAAGGGCACCTTCACGTTGAACCTCGACTTCTCGGGCTTCAGCGAGCGCGTCTGCAAGCACGACGACGACCCGAGCAAGTCGGACTACGACATCTGGTCGCCCAAGCACCCTATGCAGCCCGACGGCTGCCTGTTCGGCCACGTCTCGCAATACCTGCGCAAGAAGGACGACCGCAAGTGCTACAGCGACTTTACCCTGCAGACCCTCTACAGCAAGCACAACTGCTCTTGCACCCGAGAGGACTTTGAATGGTTAGTAACCCCATCCCCATGGCCACCCTTTCCCCCGTACTAACGTCTGTCGCGAAACAGCGACTACAACTACGAACTCGACCACGTCAACCAATGCTCCCTCGTCACCGGCCTGAGGCCCAAAGACCCGGCCGCCTGGTGCAAGGAAAACCCCAACGAGATCGAGTACCACGAGCCGACGGGCTACCGCCGCATCCCGCTGACGACGTGCGTCGGCGGCGCCGCCTACGACGCCGAGTCGCCCGTGCACCCCTGCGCGGGCCACGAGGACGAGTTCGACCGCAAGCACGCCGCCTCGGGCGTGGCCATCTTCTTCGCCGTCACCGTGCCGTTCGTCCTGGCCGCCGCCGCGGGCTGGTATGTCTGGCGCAACTGGAGCGGCAAGTTCGGGCAGATCCGGCTCGGCGACCAGGGCGGGTCCGTGTTCGAGGCCGACCGGCCGTGGGTGCGGTATCCGGTCATTGCCGTCAGTGCTGTTGTTGCCCTCGTCGCCGTGCTGCCTGTCGTGGGCGCCGCCGTGTGGAGGGCTGTGGTCGGGGCGGCGGAGAAGGTTGGGTTGGTGGGAGGCGAGGGCCGCGGCAGGTGGAGCCGGCTTGGAGGGGGTGGGGGGACGAGGAGGTTTACTACGAGGGATAGCTTTGCTAGGGGGAGCGGGGATTATGCGGTTGTGGATGACGATGAGGGGGAGTTGCTTGGGGAGGAAAGTGACGAGGAGGTATAACGGGGTTTGGCGTGGGTTTGTGGCTCACACGTGGGACGGGCTTGTTTTGGGTAGCTTCTGCTGGAATATAGAGGGGTGGAGATATTGAAGGGATGGCGAATTGTATATGCTAGGACGTGGAGCAGGTCGAGGGGGCCGTTGTGTCAAAAGATGCGGTCGACATTGTTAGTTTGGTTTCAGTTCTGTCAGTCCTGTCTTGCTGTGGTTCGGCCATGTGCGATGGAGAGCACAGATGCGTATATCAGGATTGAGTATGAACAAGGTTGAGACTAAGCAGGCGAATAATGCAGCTGCCGATAAGCGTGATGGTACGCTTGAGTCCGTGGGCGGTAGCGAGGCGTTGTGAGGACCTGGCGCAGTCAAGACTTGGTTCTCCCGAGTCAGGAGGGGTCACGACAGCCCGCCCACCACCACACTCGAGACATAATACTGTGCAGATACTTCTGTCCAGGGAGACGGAGTTTGGAGCATTTCTCTCCCGTCGTCGGATTGGANNGTATTCTTGCGCNGGCTGACTACCGTGACAGCCTGACGATCCCCTCGTTCCCCTGCATCCGTGATAACGCTAAGGCACTGTCGGCCCCTCTCAGCAACCCAATCGTCGGATGGCTGACGGCCTGTGGACACCAAAACAGCTGCTGCATCATCTCAGCAATCGGTTCCTGCTGCAAGATGCGAGCGGCCCCGTCACGTCACGTCAATACCAATAACACGACGCTGCTCCGAGGCTGGAGGCCCCTCGAGCGAGCAGCAAACCTCATTTGGCACGAAATGACCCCAGCAAGCATAGCCCCCGTCAAGAACACCAGATCCAGTGTCAAGTCTCCGGCTGCCGCCGCCAGACTCAACCGCCCTCACCGCCACAACACCAAAAAGGAAGGGAAAATCTCTTTCCCCTGGTTAGATCCTGTTGTGTTCTCCACGTGTGGTATCTCGCTTCCGTTTCCAAGACTCCAAGACTCCCGATCCGACCACCTGAGAAAACGAGAAGCGCTTCCCCCCCACACAACCAGAGACGATCGACTGACCCCCACAACCCACAACAAGGGTTCAGTTTGGTGTGTGCTTCTCCGTCAGTCAGCCTGTCGGTCCGCCCGCAGGGGGGCAGTCGATCCATCCCCAACCTGTGCAAGAGTCGCGTTCCGAGCGGGGCCGTCGTTCCGGAGCGAATGCCGCGCGGAATCCTCAGGGCAAGGGGGCATATTTCTCAAAGGGGACGACGCAAGGGGCTGGCTGCTGGCTGCTGCTCGTCCACCGCTCCGCGTGCATAGCGCGCATCGCGGCGGTCCCTTGCCTCGTCAGCCAGCCAGCTTCCACCGAATGACCAAGTCGAGATGGGTGCATATAGCGTCAACGTTAACAACAGCCAACACCGAACTCTAACGCCTCGCTACCATCAAGCAGTTGAAGTCCGGCGAGAAGAAAAAAAGAAAGAAACCACTAGCGTCCCGCTAACTTACCCCAGAGTTCAACCCCCTCCCCCCCGGCGCCGCATCAAAATAGTTAGGGCCCTGTCCCAAGCGCCCGATGCGACGCCGCCGGTCAGGGACCACACCCACCACACCGGTTCAGCGTCCGTGCCGCGGCTTGCCACGAGCACATCCACGCGGTCACACCCACCCCTCCCAAGAAGGAGCATGTGCATGCTACACACATCCCCATCCGCGCCCTGCGTCAAGGCCTGAGCGAACGGTGACGGTGACGGTGACG
>FJWA01003507.1_pt1 | contig 14558 bp, 14 predicted proteins | sample 1011891 | NCBI WGS metagenome assembly FJWA01 (sample SAMEA3912450, study PRJEB9761) | metagenome | biome: forest; material: soil | place: USA | collected 2011-06-22 | depth 0.1 m
CCTGAAGGTCTGGTACTGGGGCAGCCGGGCGGTGGGACTGGAGTGCGACCCGATGCCCGCCGTCGTCGGCGGGGTGATGCGTGCGAGGAGGTCCGGCATGCGCTCCTTGTCGGCGACGGCCCATTGCTTGAGGAGGGGCAGCCAACCGGCGTGGACGAGGGGGATGCTGGAAGAGAAGAAGCGCGGGTCGTTAAAGGCGTCCGAAATGTCTTTTTTCCACGACTTTTGGTTGTTGGGCAACCGGGAGAGTTCTTGGATGAGGGTGAGCATGGTCTTGGAGACGGTGTCGGGGAAGGACTTGGAGCGGAGGGCTGGGCCGATGACGTTGGTGGAGACGGCTGTCGCGGCTGTGAGGATGCGGTCGTTCTCTACCAGGATCTTGGGCAGGTTGGGCACAATGGTGGAGAGGATGCCGACCACGTCATCAGCTCGTTCCGCCGGTAGTCTGGTTGTAGATGGCTGCTGAGATAATCTGCTGGGTTGCTTCTCGGAGACACCCGACGACACTGAAATGTCGAAGCTGGTTGGGCGAGTGGTAAAGATGGCCGTGAGAAGCCGCAGGAACAAATCCTAAAACGCAGTTAGTACACACATGTCGAAGGCTGTTCCTCTGTCTCGGTACCTACCGCTAGTTCCCGGCGCATCTTCCGCTGCTCCCCGAAATTGGTGTTGTCAACCTTCTCACCCAGGATCGCCGCAAACTCGAGCAAGCTCGGGAGCGTCTGTCGGTGAGGGAACGGGTTGCCAAGCAGATCCTTGAGGAAAGCCGTGCAGTCCTGCCATATCTCGTCCATGGTGTCGTCTTCCAAAGACCGAGTGTAGTCCACCAAGAAGATGACGAGGTCTGCATCCTGCAACTCAATGGTGAGTGTCGATCTCCTCGATGGGTCAAGCGCGCTAGGGTTTGTGCGGCTGTATATCGCATTGAACAGGGCCGGAATGGTGTGCTTTGGCCGTGACCCGTCGAGCGCGGGGAGCAGGTTGAACACCTCGGCAGCCTTGGGCACGTCGGCGTTGTCGAGCGCACCCCGCCATATCCCAATCACCGTCTCGAGACACTCGAGTGTTTCAGCAGCGAAAAGGTGCTCCAAAAGCCTTCGAGCCCGGTTCCTCATACGGAGCGAGGTATAGATGAGCGACGCCCCGGATGTGGCATCTTGCCCTGCCGCGTCGCTCCCTTGGCCCCAGGACCAGATGGTAAAACAGATACGAACTGCGTCCTGGAACGCAAGGAGGACGGTAAGCCTGTCGTTAGCCGTGGCGCTCCGCGTTTGCGGGGCGTCAGACGAGAATACCCCCGACACCATGTTGCCGAAAAAGCCTTGAGGCTGGTCTGGACTCTTGACAACCTGGGCTCTGGCCTCTTCAGCCAGTAGCCTGTCGTGTCCGTTGGCCAGGACCTGCTCAAGACCGTTTAGGAGAGAGATCAACGTGGTTTCGGGCCCAGCAGCGCCGTGCGACGTGCTTGGGTCGGTAGTCCTGAATAGGCGCTGGAGGCTGTCGAAGGTGGTGCCGACTTGTCGGCAGAGCGTCTCCACGAGAGGAATCAAGACCTGGAAGACCGAATCCGTGTAGAGCGGAAGGCATTCGCTGAGAAAGCCGACCCAGCTATCCAGAACAGGCCTACTGCTTGGTGAGCTGAGACCCGCCAGGATGCATTTGAGCAACGCTGGCGGAGGCGGCTGCATCCTCATGCGTCTCTCTGTCGGGGGTATTCTGGGGCTCCTTGCTGCCTCCATGTGCACCATGCGCTTGTCGTGAAGCGGCGAACTCGGAAGCTCTGCGGGAACTAGCTCTCGGAGCTTGAGAGAGGCGTAGACGACATCTAGGAGCAGGACCTGCACGTAGGGGTCAGGGCCGTTGAGAGACTGCTGGAGCTTTTCGATCAAGACGTTCTCAAGATGCAGTTGAGTCAATTGTTCGGCGAATGGGTTAAGGAGAATTTGGTGAAGGACGGTCAAGGCACCACGATGAAGCTGTGTCGCCCGCGCCTCTGACCCTTCTTCGCCGGGGACTCTATCATGAGCCATGCACTGCAGGCAGATGTGGAGGAAGAATTCCTGGAGTGAGATGTCGGCATCCGTTCCAGCTTCAAGTTGTTAGAGTCAGTAATTCAGGAAGTACGGGGATTGAGTGAAGCTCACTAATCTCTGAGAGAGGCGGACGGCACGCATCTGAACGGACAAGCCTCTTCGCAAGGACTGCCCAAGCCGCTTCGGGAGCCCAGCGCAATACGCTAGAGAGGGAGCGGATGTAATAAAGTGCCAAGTTAAGGTCATCACCCTCCACGAAATGGATCGAGCCTGCTTTTGGCTCTTGGGCTCGTCTCAGGCATGCCAGTTCTGAGAATTTTGCGATGAAAATCCCAAACAGCCTACACGTCCATCCCTATTAGCAAATACACAAACGTGGAACTTGGCTCACTCACTTCTCCATTCCGATAAGACTGTTGAGCCAAGTCTTGACGGTCATGAACAGCTGTGTCCTTTCATCGGTGAGGGCATCCAGCATCAAGAACAGAGGCCGGGTCAGCATGACTTCGTAGTAGTCCATCCCTGCGAGACGGCTCGAGCCCTTTGTATCACCGTTGGCGGTCTTTGAGCCTCTCCGCTCCAGACCGGATGGATTGTCCTGCAGAGTGTGTGTCCAAAGGACACAGAAGCTCCGTCCAGAGTCTGCCGGGCGCTGGGCAAATGTGCCGGCGGTGTCGTTTTGGAGCAGAAGAGAGCAAATGGCAGCCTCGATATCCCTGTTGACCGGGGTGAGGGCACTCTGGAGTTGCCAAAGGCTGCGGACAGTCTCGACGTGGTATTTTGGCTCTGAGGCTGAGAGGTATCTCCAGGCGTGACGCACAAGCGGCACGACAAGGTCTGAAAGCTCAATGGCCGTTATCCTATTCGTCGAGAACATGTGTGATGAGAGTGAGAGAATGGAAGAATATGTAGTAAACGGTATAGGGTCGTCGGGCGTCAGGCAGGCATGCAACGCGGTGAGAAGTTTGCTTGCGTCAAATGGTGAGGTCTCGGGTAGTTTTGTGAGGAGTGAGATAAGGACTCTGCTCTTCGCAGCCAGTTCTGCCCCTGATTCTCGTCGGGTCAGAGAGGAACAGCTGAGATCGCATGCCTTCTGCAGGAGAAGCTGAGCGAGATTCTGTGGAGCGAAAGGGGGCGAAGCCGCGTCCAGGTTGCCTTGCTCGGCGACGTAGAACGTCTTGATCTTCTTGAGCAGGTCCACGTTTGGTGAGGTTGCCAAGATGCTTGATTCCACCAGAGGCGCGGATTTACTCGGTGCTGGGTTTGAGAGAAACGCCCTTTCCGGAACGAGCTCTAGCAAGCTCGCGGCGATGTTTAGGGCTGTTTCTGACAGCGAGGCATCGAGCGCCACTGTGGCATTCCCGGGGCCGTCACCGTTCCTGGCCTCTTCCATCATGCATAAGATGGAGAGAACGGTAAGCGGGGCGTGGATGGTGACCATCTCCTCTTCCCTGACATTGAAGTGCGTCAGGACGAACTTGATCAAGTCGAGTTTTCCACGGCGCTCGGTGGCGGAGGGGTCTCCAGGACCGATGGCCTGTGCCATCAAGGCGAGTATTTCGCCATAAATCAAGCCACTCTCGACGCCGTCGAAGAACACGCTGGCGCTCCGGAGCACTTCGGTGAAGTCCGCTTTGCTGGCGGCCTTGGCCTTGTACTCCCTCACACTATCCACGATAGGCAAGAAGAGCTCTGGCACAACCAAGCCACCGATCTCCCACCTGTCCATCAAGGACAAGCAGACGCGGTAGGGCCGGGCCCTTTCCGTGGGGTTGCCGTCGGTATCCAACTTGATCATAGCGAGCAAGGCCTGCGACAAAGGCTGGAGACCATGCTCCTCAAAGTAGAAGGTCGGAGAGGAGAAGAAACCATGGGTGTGGTGGGAGGTGGAAGTGGGGGAGTCCAACACGCCGTCGTGTTCAGCGGACGCAGGCGGTTCCGGGCCGAGCAGCCACGACCACAATCGCCTGTTCAGGCTCATATCTCGGCGCACCGTCACGCCCACAGCAGCTCTCAGGAGGAGCTCCAGATCGCCGCCCTTAGCTTTGGTCTGGAGGACGTCGGAGTGCAGCGGTAGATGGGTAACAAGCAGGTCCAGATAGCCACGCTGAATGAGGAGTTGGTCATCGGAAAGACCCGCGGCAAAGGAGCGTATAAGCAACCCGGGTTCAGGTGATGTTACTAGCTGAGAAAGCTTCGCAGAGGTTTCTCCATCTGAAGCTGCCTTGGACGACTCGGGTTGCAGTGCATGGCCCAAGCGAGGAAGCGCCCGCAAGAGGTAGGCCAGTGCGCCTGTTCTCCGGCTGTTGCCGGTGATTGAAGCTAGGAAGAAGCATTGCCAGAAGAAATCGTCGCCCGAAGAGTGGGCGTCAGTGATGTCCTCACTGGTTGCGGGACGGATGGAGGCCTTGAACCGTTCGACGAGTCTGAGAGTGCGGTCGAAATCCTCACTGGTCTCCTCCTCGAGCCCAGGCAGTAAAGCAAGAACAACGGATTTCATAGCTGGCCGCAGTGCCCGCGGGTCGAGGTCCAAGAAGTACCGTTCGAGGATGTCGAGAAATGGGGCGCGGACCGTGAGCGAGGCGAAGGACAGGACCGTGGCTAGGCCAGGGAAGTATAGGGGCAGGTCCTTGGACAAGCCGTCTTTCCCAATAACGGAAAAGACATAACTATAGACTTCCAGGGTCTTCTGGTGGACGCCAGACGGGAGGGCCGGGTTCAGACATTGCGACAACCGCTTTGCGATGGTGGCCTTGGCGGGGATGGTCGAGATGGACGTCGGTCGGGCTTGCAATGCCTATTTCCACGGGCACATGTGTCAGAATCCCAATGTTCGGCGGAAGCTGGTCGCTTCGGCAAGGGAAGAGATCCCACCTTCAGAAGGCGATTCAGAAAGGAGATGTAGTCGGCCCATTCCTGCAAGGCCGTGTCAAAGAGCGACAGGGCCCGTTCGATGCCGCTCGCGTACTTGCGGTAGTACTTGTCTTTTGGGGGCTCGTCCTCTGCAAGATTGTCCACAACGTCAGTAACAATCTCCTATTACCCGGAAGGGAGAAAAAACCAGAGAGAAGTCCTACCAGTCCCCAGCCGGCTCCTCCACTGGCGCGGCGCGGGCGACTCGCGGCCATCGCTGTCGGGAGACGCAGAACGGCGGCCGGGCTCATGCGCCATGGCTAAACAGGAGTTGTCCCGGTATGTTATCAGTGTCCGGGTTCATTGCCGGTGTGAGTTCCGGTAGTCTGGGTGTGCAAAGTGCCTTGTGGCCAGAGAAGTCCGCGGTCAATTTGGGTGTTGGAACAAGGAACGTTGCTCAGCCGAACGGTCGGTGGGTTCGGCGGGTTGCTGGCCCGGCTTCAGTGCCCCACCAAAGCTTGCGACGCACGCGAACAGGACAGCGATGGGAGGCGTCTTTGATTGGCGTTTGCCCCTAAGCTGAACCCCTGCATACAGCGGGTCGGCAAGGCTGACATCGCTATCTTATCGCTGGGATGGGATTTGGTGCACCACTGTCGTCATTTCCAGTGGGCTCGGTTCTGGCCTGGATCTCAACCGGATTCAACCCAGAACACACACTTGCTGTGGCTGCTTCGGCAAACATCGCAGGCCTCGCCCTCCTCCTCCTACACACGATATGGAATACCTGCGCCCTGGGGTTCTATGAGAGGATCCTTTACTTTCTCCCGCCATCGCATACCATGCGCGAGCCAAACCACAAGGCGGTGTATCTACAATGGCCCGGGAAGCGGAAGCTGAGAGTCAGCTCCATGGCGACACCTCCGAGGTGACCGCTCCATCGCCGTCGCCGTCGCCGACGCCTCCACCTCTGCCGCCCCGCCGAAAACCGTCGGTCGAGGGCTTTGCACAGGGAGCGCCAGCTCAGTCAAAGCCCACAACGGCCCTGTCCCCCATCGACATCGCGACTCTGACTTTCCCGGACGGCTCCAGAGGCACCTTCTCCACTAGCGCGGCCCGAGCCGTCTCTACCCCAAACGCGAGCGGATATGGGACGCCCATCCGTGATGAAACCGCCGGCGGTGACTTGGCCGATTCGATGAGCGTCATGAGTTTCGCCCCGACCATGCGCCCCCATGGGGACTTGGCTAGCCTGGTTGCCGGTGGGCTGAATAGGAAGAGCCGCGCCTGGAATATGCTGCGGTCTCAGGCCGAGCCTGTCCAGCCTTTTGAGAGCATCGAGCTCGGCATCCCTGGCGACCTGGCCGGGTTCGAGCGAGAATTCGACTCTGTCCCTGACGACCCACCCGACGACGTCAGACTGGCCATATGGAAATCCAAGATGAAGCACTACATGATCCTGTCATCGGCAGGGAAGCCCATCTACAGTCGGCATGGTGACCTGGGTCTCGTCAACTCGTACATGGGCGTGGTGCAGACCATCATCTCATTCTATGAAGGGGCTAATAACCCTTTGCTGGGATTTACGGCTGGCAACGCGCGGTTCGTCATCGCCATCGAGGGGCCTCTCTACTTCGTAGCCATCAGCAAGCTGCGTGAGAGCGATGCCCAGCTCAGGAGCCAGCTCGACGCTCTGTACATGCAGATACTGTCCACCCTGACTCTCCCGACACTCAAGAACATCTTTGTTCACCGCCCGTCCACCGACCTCAGAAAGCCCCTCGAGGGCACCGAGTCGCTCCTCTCCTCTCTGGCTGACAGTTTCACGAGGGGCTCCCCTTCGACCCTGCTGGGGGCACTTGAGTGCCTCAGGCTACGAAAATCTCAGCGACACGCCATCAATAATGTCTTCCTCAAGAGCCGCAGCGAAAAGCTACTGTACGGACTCATCGTTGCCGGCGGGAAACTCGTCAGTGTAATCCGCCCGCGGAAACATTCGCTGCACCCGAGCGATCTCCAACTCATCTCCAACATGCTCTTTGAGTCGGGCGGCATCAAAGCCGGCGGCGGGGAGAGCTGGATTCCCCTGTGCCTCCCGGCCTTTAACAACCGTGGCTACCTCTACATGTACGTCAGCTTCTTTGACGGAAGCCCAGACGCTGCATCTTGGGACGATCCCCAACAACAAGCCCCTGAATTGTCGGCCAACAACAGTATCGATAACAACAACGGAGCCGAAGCGGAGGACGAAATCGCCCTGATCCTCATCTCCCCCGACAAGGAATCCTTTTTCGACCTCAAAGAAATGCGCGACAAGCTCGCCGCCCAGCTCAACAAGACCGGTTACCTCTCCCTCATCCGCTCCGCCGCCCGCGAGGGCCGTCCCAAGATCCAATCCATCGCCACCGGCGCGCAAATTTCCCACTTTCTCTACAAGTCCCGCGCAAACGTGCAGTTCTGCATGTCCTCCCTCCAGCCGGCCTCGTCCTCCTCCCAACCGCAACAAGGGGCAGCAGACTCGGCGGCGGCGGCGTCAGAGCCTGAAAACATGGTCACCCGCCGTCGGCTGATGACGCTCTACCACGAGCTCCACGCCTCAATGCATGCGAAGCACGCCCACCTGAAGGTCCTGCATGCCGTGAGCGGGGACGCGGCCAGTCTGGCGTGGATCACGCCCATCTTTGAGTTTTACTGCGTGGCCGGGCCCAACGTCTCGCGCGCTGCCATGGCGCAGGGGGCGAACAAGGTGATTCAGTGGGCCAAGAGGGAGGAGGAGAGGTTGTTTATTATTGGCGGTGGGGTCTTCTAGGCGGTTTGTAGATGGGGCGGGATGAGTGATGTTGACTGGTAGGTTGGGGCATCCCCGAGAATCGCTGATTATAACATCCAAACCGCTTCACACGAGACACGGTACAGAAGCATTATGTTTTAAGTTGTTTAGTTATACCCATTCTGTATATGCTATCATGTCGAAAGAGCGAACGGCGATCAATACTGTACCGCGCCATCCAAAGTCCCTATCAGTGGCCTCCGTGCCCCTGAATTCCCCCCTTTCCCACCGCCTGCAGCCCCAGCCCTCCCAAAAGCAGATTCCAAACAGCGGAACGGCACTGAGTGTTCCTGCACGCAGGTACTGTAGAGAGAGATCCACCAACCTACTCCCGGGCCCCCGATCTGGTGCGGGTACGAGCAATCGCCTGTCCAGCCCTCCTCATCCACCTGAAAACGCGGCCCCTGAGATGGACGGAAGGAAGCTGCCGCCTGCCGCTTGCGCCGAGTGTCTCGACGGGGTTATCCTCCGCGGAAGCATCCGCTGCGGCCGCACGCTCCGGCGACGGCAGCTGGACCTCAGCGAGCCTGGTCTCCAGGTCTGGAAAACGCCTCTTCAGCCGTCGGAGCGCTTTGCCGTGGATACCATTGTTGCCGTCGCCGGAGAACAGGGCGAGGATCTCCGTCGGTGTCGTGGGGATGTCATTCTCTTTGCGGGCTTGGGGATGCTGCCTCGCGGGTTGCTTGCCGTTGGGTTCTTCACGGAGTGGCTCCGAAAGTGAGCTGCCGCTGTTTGAAGAAGAGGTTTGTGATGTCCCACCCTTCCGTCTTCGTCCCTTTGCCAGGGCGCCCCTGGAAACTTTGAGCTTCAGTTTTCTGCCGCGTGGGTTGGGGCCTTTGACTTCCTCGGCCGAGTCGCTGCTCGAGACGCCTTTGGCCACAGCCCCATCAGTGGAAAGCACAGACGGCAAGCCTGAGCCCAAGGGGCCTGCGATATTCCTTCTGTCTCCTCGTTGCTGAGCTAGAGCCAATCCTGATAGAAGTCCGTCGATGTCTGGATTTCGAGAGTTTGTCCCCAACCCCTAGTCAGAAACGTCCGCCCTACGCACCGCAGAATCATTATTGGGGATCGGCGATGGGCCGGGAGCCGCCGCCAGAACATCAAATGCATCGTCGGGGTCTTCCGAGTAATCGTTGTACCTTGCGTGAGATGGGTAAACCCGGCACGAGCGTCCAGAAGGCCGTCCGCTCTGCATCATCCAGGTTGATGTCGAGCTGCAAGTTGTCGTAGAATAGGACCGCCGGTAGCCTGAGTGGAAATGGGAGCTGAAAGGGCGGGTACCAGATGTTGTTTTATCGAAATCGTACAAGGAAGCAATCTCGGATGTGCTCTCTCGGTACGATGGGAGACTTCTTCGGTCATCCGTGAGATCGGTCCCTTCTGCCACTTTGACGAGCGGGGCTTCGACATTGGTTGGCGGGTGCCGTGGCACCTTTCGGGGCATCGGTCCAAGGAAAGCGTCGACAGAACGGACAGAGCCGATGGAGAAGAAACCGATATCCCCGGTCTCGGTGCTCTTCTTGAGCACGCTTTCCAACGGTGCTGGGGAAACAAGAAAGAGTGTGTTTGCATCTAAGCTCTGAAGTGGGCGCCGTGTATTTGGCAAACGGGGAAACGGTTCGGGATCGACCGAAGAACTCCGGACGAGTGGCCCATGACTGATGGATCGCCTTGTGGCCCGGGTGCGCTCCATGAGCAGAGTTATCGGAGCTGGGTGGTGGTGGGACGGCGAAATCGAAGAGAACGGCGTGCCAGTAGAGGGCTGATACCAGCTCTACCTCGGCGACGGCAGTTGATGTCGGCCCTGAGGCATGAATCAACGTCGACGGGGATCCAGAGACTCCGGCTGAAGCTGCAAGTCGGCCGTCATCCCGAGCGCCGACTTGGGGATCCAGGTTGGGGCATGGCTGGAGAGACCGGAAACTGCAAACGGTCCTCGACTCTGGAAAGCGCAAAGGGTCGTCGGATGCTCGAGTCGGGGTGGGCGAGGCCGGCGGAAGGCACCATAAGGGCTCAAGTGCATCACCATCAACTCGTAACCAAGGTTCTTGGGCTCTCAAGACTGATCACGAATGGGCTGTCTCGAGTGATGGCATACGATTGTCTATGGTTGAGTTGTTACCAGTTGTCCGCAGCGTTCGCCTGAACGATAATGTGAGCTGTCAATGCATTGTATGAAGCCGTATGAAGCAACCTGGAACTTGGCAGACCCGATGGGACCCTCCGGCTGATATGGTGGAAGCCGGGGGAGATGGAGGCTCTCCCGTGCCTGCGGGTCCCGGACATAAGCAATTCGGACCCTCACTCCCCTTGAGGCTCGTTCCGGCACGGGTCAGATCGCCCGCAGCTTGCAGATGATGGGGGTCCATCCGGGACGATTGTAATTGATAACATGTGGCCTTTCCATGGCCAACACAGTTCCGGTCCCGTCTTGTGCATGAAGGGTTCCAGGTCGTTGGAAGGGCGGTGGCCACAAACCAGACCCACACAGTAATCCAAGACCCTGGATTTGTAATTCAGGCAACCACTTTCGAGAATCATCACCGTTAAATCTGTCAGTCGGTGAACCGGCCCTCGATGGCGGGCTGAGAGGCTTGAAGCCAGGCTGGCGGTCAACGGCAATAGACAGCCCCATTGTGGGGTTTGCCGCATTGCTTAACAGCCCAGGCGAAGGTCGCAGGTGCACACTGTGCGGATTGGGGGGCGGGCGATGTTGTCTTGCTCTGAGACAGAAATTGGGACCATCGCCAATCAATGCCCTCACGGATCTTGTCCCGCTGCCCGTTGGAAACACAGCAAAGACAAAGAGAGACTTTGAAAGTTGCTGATGATCTGGATGCCGATGTTGAGTCAAGCCATCGAGGGTCCTGGGATCTCACTCAGCGCAGGTCATCATTTGGGCTCCAGCTCAGAATTCATACTGTGCCACCCTCCAGCTCGAGGCGCCAATGCAGGCGACGAACCGGGCCAGCACCCCACCTTATGCCGCTTTGAGCGCGTGTGGTTGGTCGCCAAGCCTGGCTAGAGGCTGAGTTGTGGAAAAGACACCTGTTCAATCGACGTGGAGGCGGCTTTGTCAGAGACACCGCCGAAGATACAAGTAGCCGCAAACGACTTCAGACCTGTGGTTTTTCTTGGGATATCCCGTTACACTTCAACAATTTCTCTCTCTACCACGGGCCGCTCTGCATACCTGCTGGGTATCGCTTGGAATTCAATCCGTTTCGCCTATCCAATTCCTCCCACCTGTCCTTTCTGCCTTTAAGTAGCCCAGAGTAAGTTTGTCGCCGCCGTCGCACCACGCCCCCTCCCCTCTCTTCACTCGGCCGTTCTGTGCACCCACGATCCCAATTGTCTCTCTTCGACCCGGCAGCCAGCTGACCCGCTTGCTCGCAACAGAACAGGCAAAACATCAAAATGCACGCGGCACAGAAGTTCGCTCTCGGCCTGCTCGCTGCGGCGGCAGTTGCCACTGCTTCGGATGTCATCCAGCTGAAGACGGACACCTTTGACGACTTCGTCAAGTCCAACGACCTCGTCCTCGCTGAGTGTAAGCCGCGTGCCCCACAACATCGCCCGTAATACATGGAACCTGCGTGCTGACGAATTGTCTCGGATAGTCTTCGCCCCGTGGTGCGGCCACTGCAAGGCTCTCGCCCCCGAGTATGAGGAGGCTGCCACCACGCTCAAGGAGAAGAACATCAAGATCGCCAAGATCGACTGCACAGAGGAGGCCGACCTCTGCCAAAAACATGGCGTCGAGGGCTACCCGACTCTCAAGGTCTTCCGCGGCCTTGACAACGTCTCTCCCTACAAGGGCCAGCGCAAGGCTGCCGCGTGAGTTCTGCCCCGCCCAGCCAAAAGCGAGTGCTGGGAAGCCGCCGCTAACCCGCCCGCAGCATCACCTCCTACATGATCAAGCAGTCCCTGCCCGCCGTCTCCGAGGTTACCAAGGACACCCTGGAGGAGTTCAAGAAGGCCGACAAGGTCGTCCTGGTCGCCTACGTCGATGCCGCCGACAAGGCCTCCACCGAGGTCTTCAACAAGGCTGCCGAGGCCCTCCGTGACAACTACCCCTTCGGTGTCAGCACCGACGCTTCCCTGGCTGAGGCTGAGGGCGTTACCGCTCCCGCCGTCGTTCTCTACAAGGACTTCGATGAGGGCAAGTCGGTCTTCTCGGCCAAGTTCGACGCCGAGGCGATTGAGAAGTTCGCCAAGACGTCCGCCACCCCCCTCATTGGCGAGATTGGCCCCGAGACCTACTCCGACTACATGTCGGCCGGCCTCCCCCTTGCCTACATCTTCGCCGAGACCGAGGAGGAGCGCAAGGAGATCAGCGAGAAGCTCAAGCCCATCGCTGAGGCCCAGCGCGGTGTTGTCAACTTCGGCACCATCGATGCCAAGGCCTTCGGCGCCCACGCCGGCAACCTCAACCTGAAGACGGACAAGTTCCCCGCTTTCGCCATCCAGGAGGTGGCCAAGAACCAGAAGTTCCCCTTCGACCAGGACAAGGAGATCACCCTCGAGGCCATCAAGGCTTTCGTTGACGACTTTGTCGGTGGCAAGGTCGACCCCAGCATCAAGTCGGAGCCCATCCCGGAGACCAATGACGGCCCCGTCGCCGTCGTGGTGGCCAAGAACTACAACGACATCGTCCTTGACGACACCAAGGATGTCCTGATTGAGTTCTACGCCCCGTGGTGCGGTCACTGCAAGTCTCTGGCTCCCAAGTACGAGGAGCTCGGCGCCCTGTACGCCAAGAGCGAGTTCAAGGACCAGGTCGTCATCGCCAAGGTTGACGCCACTGCCAACGACGTCCCCGATGAGATCCAGGGCTTCCCCACCATCAAGCTGTACCCCGCTGGCGCCAAGGACAAGGCCGTCACCTACTCGGGCGCGCGCACTGTCGAGGACCTCATCAAGTTCATTGCCGAGAACGGCAAGTACAAGGCCTCGGTCGTCGAGGAGGTCGCCGAGGAGACGGAGTCGGCCGCCGAGTCTGCCACCGAGGCTGCCACGGAGACCGCGACGGAGGCTGCCAAGGAGACGGACCACGACGAGCTCTAAACGAGATGTCTTTGATGATGTATTTTAGAAACGCTTTTTGGGTTTTTTTCATTAGGGGATCATGGGCACACGGAACTGAGAGCCCGGTATTTCTGGGATTGGGTTTGCCAAAATACCAATGTGCATTTATCTAACAAATCGTCTTGTCACCATTGCTTCATTGCCACCGTGCTATGCCTGCCCCTTGCTCCGAGTTCCTCATGCGTGTGTGAGGTGATATTGATGTGCCACCCCCTTTCCCCCTTTCCAGCTGCGCAGTGCTGCAGCGGTGACACCGGGGGCGCAGATTCTGCCGCCTCTGTCCGCCAAAAATCTCATTGCGGACCCCCAATTGGCTCCACAAATGGAACGGACAGCTTTCGCATGCGCATCCCTGTCGAAGGCTGCAAGTCCCTCCTGCGCCTGAGTCCCAAGGAATGCCCCCCGACCAACCAACCAACCAACCACTAACCCCCTAGGTCTCCTGATAATAGCGCCCATTCCGGTTCCTTTATTTTATTTTTTTAGCCTGTCCCTTTACCCTCCCTCCCCTTCTCTCACCAGTCAGTCAGTCAGTCAGTCCTCTTCGACCGAAGCGCAGCTACCTCCGTACCTCCCAAACCATGGCCTCCAGGATCCTCACCCAGGGCGCGCGCGCCCTGACCCGCACCACGCCGGTGCGCACCTTCACCACCTCGCCCGCGAGGCTGGACTCTGTCGCGCCGCTTCTTCCCGCGCGGAGGCCTGTCGGTGCGCTGAGGGGAGGGTACGTTTTTCCCTCGCTTCTCTCNNTGAGTTCCATGGACTGGCGTATGCTGACGAAGACGAAAAACAGGCTCTTTGGCTTCTTCCTCGGCAGCTCCCTCGCCGCCGGCGGCATCTACTACTACGCCATCCAGGAGTACAAGGCCTCGAACGAGCTGCTGACCGAGGACATTTACGTGCGTGTTTGCATTTGAGACGCGTCTGCATCCATCACCTTCTCTCTACGCATACATTACGCTTTTTTTTCTCTATGACTTGGCCGGCCGACCTACCCGACCGACAACTGCGGTGTCTTTACCTTCCGGGGCACTGGGTTTCTTTTCTTGAAAGAGGAAGGATGGGGGAGAGGGGGAGAGAGGATACACAAAATAGACGACGAGACAGAAGCGGAAGCGGGGGAGGGGTGGCGGGGTGGGAGGAGATGTTGAAGCGTAATTATCTCGCTTCTCCTTGGGGGTTGAGACTCCGACTGGTTGGCGAGGGAATGTCCTGCTGGAGGGTGTTACTGAAAGCTGCCACACTGGCGCCGGCGGCCTCTGCGGGTTGAAAATGCAAGCTGACTGCTATGGTGGCATACAGGCTCTGCAAAGCGCGGTCGAGCGGCTGAGCAAGTATCTGGGAACCCTTGAGGAGAAGATGGAGACGTTGGAGAGGAAGAAGAAATGAGTCACGACTGGATAGGTTGGGAGGGAAGGGCATGGGATACATGGGAATATGGATGGGCGTGGATACGTACATAGGAGGAGTACTTGGGATTGCGATGCCGTTTCGTGAATGGAACAGGAAGGGGTCAGGGCAAGCCGGGCGTTGCGTACCTTGAAATAACGGGATTACCTCTCACTTCTGCTCCGTGCTACAACAATATTGATTTGGGCTAGACGCTCTTCACGAGCCCGGAGCGATCTCACGTCACTGTCTTGCTTGACANGGTTGCCCTAGCCAGTGTCCGGCGTAGTGGAGCCCAGCTCGGGTTCTCGTCAAAATGCCCCGAAACGCGCTGCACCGGTCCTCTCTCAACTTCCACCCCACCA
>FJWA01003436.1_pt1 | contig 14525 bp, 11 predicted proteins | sample 1011891 | NCBI WGS metagenome assembly FJWA01 (sample SAMEA3912450, study PRJEB9761) | metagenome | biome: forest; material: soil | place: USA | collected 2011-06-22 | depth 0.1 m
CCGTGGCGGCGGTCGCCGGGGCGTTCGAAGTGCGCCAGGTTGGTCTGGCGGGTGTGGGCGAAGATGTGCTGGGTCATGTACTCGAGGCTGTGGCTGGCGTTGGTGTAGTTGAAGCCCTCGGCGAAGCGGTAGATGAAGATACCCGGGTAGGGGTTGTCGAGTTCCACCTCGGGATTGGAGCCGTCTGCGTGGGTGATGGGGAGGAAGACGTTGCGGAAGGGCGCCTCCGGAGAGCCGGTAAACGTGCCGTACTCCGGGGCCTGGCGAGAGTGGTCGCCCACGACATAGTTGCCGAGCATAGATGCCACCCGCACGCGGCCCAGGAACCGGCCCTTGGCCCTCAGGATGCGGTAGAGAAGCATCGCAGCGGAGAGACAGACGGTGGCGTAGATGCCGTTCTCGATCGTCGTGAAGACGGTGACGAGCACACCGACAAAGAAGATGAAGACTTCCAGGGGCGAGACGAGCCAGAACTGGTAGATGGTATTCGGCGGAGTGATCAGGTCGCCGACGGCGTGAATGATGACGGCGGCAAGCGAGGCGCTCGGGATGTAGTAGAAGACGGCAGGGAGGGCGTAGATGGCGAGGAGGACCACGCAAGCGGTGATGACACCGGCAAACGGAGTTCGGACGCCGGCCTTGGATTTGATGGCAGTTCGGCTGAAGGAGCCGGTGGCAGCGTATCCGCCCAGGAACGGGCCGAGCACGTTGGTGACGCCAATGGCCACCATCTCTTGGGAGGGATTAATGCTGTAGTTGTTGACCCGCCCGAACGATTTGGAAATGGCAATGTGCTCGATCAGCAAGACGATGACGGTGGCGGGGAGGTAGCCGACGAGGCCGCTGGCGATGCGCTGGTTGAGCACAGGGACCGCCGCGTTCTGGAAGCCTCTGGGGACGTCCAGCAAAATCTTGAACTTGACCTGATCCTTGGGGAGACCCCTGTTGACCAGCCAGCTGATCATGGTGTAGAGGAGGATGACGAAGACAGTCCTCAGGGTCGAGAGGAAGAAGGCGATCCGCTGGTGCTTCGGCCACCGCTTCGCAGCGTACGAGCAAGCACCCCTGATCAGGTAGAGCATCGCCAAAGCGGTCAGGCCCATAGCCGCGTCCAGGGTCGTGCGGGGCAAGCCCTGGAGGGTGTGGATGAAAACGATGTAGGGCGCCTCGCGGGTCGAGAAGCCGGTGATGCCCATCATGGAGGGAATCTGGCCGACGACAATGTTGAGGGCCGAGCCCGTCATGAAGGCCGAGAGGGCAGTGAGGGAAATGACGTCGACGATCCACCCGCAGCGGACGAGGCCGATGAAGAGGACGATGGAACCGGCGAGGATCGCAAGAGCGGAGGCAATAACATGGCCGGGAACGTCGGGCATGGCGACGGCCAAGTCGGCAACAATACCGCCGGTAAGCTGTGACATGACGGCAACGGGCTGAGACGCTGTCAGTTCCTTTATCCTTTCCGAATCTGCATCCGCCGGAAAGCCACTTACACCGATGGTGATGTCCTTGGACGTCGCAAAGAACCAGTAGATGAGCACACCCATAAAGGACGAGTACAGGCCAAACTGGACCTCGAGATTGGCGAGCTTGGCGTAAGCCATGCCCTGAGGGACGACGACGGCGCCGATGGTGATGCCTATGCGTACGAGATGTGAGCAAAGTGGCTTCGCTGGATCAAGCAAGGGGACAGCCATTTCTTACCAGCCACGAGATCTCCGACGAGCCATTGCAGGTTGTAGTGACCGATCCAGGCGAGGAAGGGGAATAGAGAGACAACGTAGTTGTAGAGTTGGTTTCCCGAAGGGATCAGGTTGTTCAGGTAGTCCAAGACCTCGGGGGGTTCCTCGACGAAGCTGTGGTCTGTATGGTCCGACATCATGGAAGCCCCCGGCCTGTCGAGTTCTTGGAAGGGGTCACGCTCCTGAAGTTTGATGCCCAGCGCCTTGGCCACGGCGTGGCGGGCTCTGGGAGCCATTTTGTGGTCGCCGCTGTGGTGTCCAGAAAACAGGGAGGCTGACGGGGAAAAGTCGCGGGTGAGATCGTGTCGTGTCGATGGTGGAAATACAGGGCGATAAATCGGGCCACAGGTTTCGGGGGAGACCGAGAACGCGTATGTGGTGCAGAATCTAAAAGAGGCAGATGCAGGCTGTCCCAAACCCAACGAGCCGAGAGATGAGAGACGAAAAGACAAAATGACCAACGTCAGACCCAAACGCGAGAGCCACAACGCAGGGAAAATCCAGGTTGACGAGAAGGAAAAGAGCACAACTCTTGGGAAACAAGTATTATAAGGAAGCCGAATACCCCTCAGTCGTGTTCAGAAAGTACATAGTGAGACATAAAAGGTTGACACGCGGTTTTGTATCGACGTCTGAGACGCAGCGAAGCGGATCCGGAAGATGCGGAGGGCGGGCACCAGCTGGATGGCGCAATCGCTCCCTTGCCTATCACAGCTAGCATCGGGAGTTTCCAGTGGAACGGGGTGAGGATCCTGAGCAGACAGGATATTGCCTGACGAGGGTTGACGAATACTGCGGTAGGCAACCTAACAGAGAAGGGATGTGCTGCCCCAGGAACGAGACGAGGGGCGACAGGGCCCCAAGCGGATGGCAAGGCATCCCGGGCAAACCGTCTTGTTTCTGGCGTTCAAGCCCCGTATATAGTACGGGAAGAAACAGCCAGGAAACCCACCGATGAAGCTGTTCCCGGCGATGAACAACTGCGACAATTCCTCGTTGTGCAGCCCAGACAGAGGCAGAGCTGTGTGGTGTGGTGTGGTGTGGTGTGGTGTGGTGTGCAGGCCGCTGACGACATCCAACGCACATTGGAACAATCCCATATTGTGTCGTGCTGCATATTGTGGAGGGGGTGTGTTCTGAGATTCAACGCCGAGACTACCTACAATGTAACCCCAGAGAGCTGGGGTCCCATCGACGGGGTGTCACGGTGGGCGACATGTCGCGGGCAGCGAATAGACCTCGAGGAGACTTGCCGGGGTGGCGATGATGCAATGGCGCGCCAAGATTGCGAGTTGAAGCCCCAAAAGCTTAACCCCCACGCTGGGCCGGAAACAGAGGTCATGCCCAGGGCTCACGCCCAAGAAAGCACGTAATGGGCTCGGGGATTTTGAGGATTTCGACGCCCGTTGGCCCGTTCTCGAATCTCGATGCGCCCCGGCGGCGAGGCTTCAGCTGGCGCATGTCAACGTATGCAAGCCATTGCTGCAAGGAGTCTTGTTTGTGCGCCCTGCCTTGGCAGCGGCTGCATCAGCAGAGGGCAACAGGGCAACAGGGCAACAAGGGCGGACTTGGCTTAGCTAATACGATGGGGATGGAAGAATGGATGGCATCATGGCAACGCCTCGTCGTGGACTCCTCGTGAGACTCTCGCCCCATCTCTCCTCGCTTAGAGGCATGGGCCTGGCCGCGACGACTGTGATTCCAGGCCCGGGAAGCCAGACGAGCTAGAGTGGAGAATGATCGGAGATCGGGCTGAAAACCTGAAGTCGAGCAAGGTGATGGACTTCTGCAGGCATCCCCTCCCTTGGTGGTTGCGTGAACCATCACACCGCCGCAACCCTCGGGACGCCAGGAGTGCATGTGACTGCAAAGTACACACGGCCATGTCGGTGTCTGGCCGGGAGTCCGTGGGTTGCAACCAGCGACAGGCCACGATGGACAGAGCAGCTGCCCATGGGGGCGTGGGCAAAGGCGCGGAGGTGCCAACCAATCCCCGCCCACCTGGTATCCGATTTGGGAAACTGGAGACAGGTACATTGTAGTAGGCTAGGACGCCATGGGGCTTGGTTGAGCGCAATCACTTTCTCACACCGATCCAAGGAAAAGAGGGGGAGAGCAAGAGGAGTGCACGAGGCTCGAGGCTCTACGTAGTAGAAGCGTCTCGGTACCGCTGGAAAAGGGCCACGGCCGGAAAGAGATTGGCCGACCGACCGTCTCATCAGCTACTGTGTATGTTGCGATATAGTTTTGTTCAAGGGGGGTCGAGGCATCCGTCCGATTTGTGCAGAAGGAGATTCGGCTTCGATTCCTTCGATTCCTTCCACAAAGAAGCAAGCGGGGCAGGCCCCAGGGCGAGTGGTGCGCCATCACGTGGCTGCACCGCCAGATCGGGCCAGCCACGCAAACTTCATTGGGCTCCATTCCATCATGGAAACTTGCAAAGAACGAGGCGATCCAGGAATCATCCAGCCTCGATCAAGACAAGAGATCTAGGCCCATGATGTTTATTCGGACAAAAACGGACAACAGTCTGCAACCCGTAAATCCTACATAGTATTCCGCTCCTCTGTGCAGACCACAGAATACCCCCAAGGCAATGCTCTTCATTGGCCACGGGCCGACGCGCTGTCGCGAAATGAACACGAGGCTCGGGGCCGCCATAGGGCACCTGCAGCCGCATTCAGGCTCTCGCTCCTCCAGCCCGCCAACCTCCTGCCAGGTTTCGGTCAACCTCCCGCTCCTCCGCACACGCAACCCAACAACACTCGTTAGAAGACGAAATCCCCAATCGTCCTGAAATCATCGGTTCCATCGCTCTCAAGTATCGAAAATCGGGCTGCAATGACGCTCCGAGATTTGAATCAATTAGACAGGATGCCGAGTCCCACCAAGCCCGAGCTCGAGAGCCAAACCCAGTCTCCGCTAGGCCCTCTTCCGTCGTCGATGCAGCTCCACCCGCCTCCCTCTCCTGGGTCTCATCGGACGCTCAGGAGATTGCAGTCGGCCCACAGCCTGGGAGCGAAGGCCGCCGCCCAGCCGTCGCTCATTTCGCAGCAGAGGCTACAGCTGCAGCAGCGGCAGCAGATTCAGCAGCACCAGCTCCAACACCAGCACCAGCAGCAGCTCCAGCAGCAGCCGCAGCCGCAGTTCCAGAACCTGAACCAGCACCTCCAGAGGCTCCCTCCTCCCCTCCCGCCACAGCCGAGAAGACATGCGAGCACCAACCGCTCGCCCCAACGAGGACGCGCCAACAGCGACGCACCGCCCATCCCCAACGCGGCCCAGTTCAACCCCGCCGCCATGACTGCAGCAACAACCACCAGACGGTCCGCCCTGAGCAAGCGGTCCCTTGCCGCCGACGCCATGTCCCTCGAGAGGCTGCTTCGTGATGGGCCTCCCGACGGCGACGTCGAGGGTGCCCTCGAGAGCACGCGGCTCAAGATCCTCGACCAGGGCATCAGGTCCGACGGCGATGGCATGGTGAGCAACCCCCGGCTGTCACTGGGGTCTAGGAGCCCGCAGATCTCGTCGTCGCTAACGCGGAAGCACAGTCGTCCCTCCGCATCTATGTGTGGCTCATCCTACTCAATGCCCCCATGCTCGAGACCGATTCCTACCTGGCCCTGATCCACCGCGGCGCGTCGCCCGCCTACTCCAAGATCCGTAACGACACCTTCCGCACGCTCTCGACCGACCCTCTCTTCCGTCGCCGCGTCAGCGAGGCCAGCTTNATACGCCTCCTCAACGCCTTCGCCTGGACTCTCCACGATGCCCGCGAGGTGCGGTTACGGGACTCGAGTGTCGCCAGCAGCACGCGCCAATCGCTGGACCAATCGAGCAGCCGCCCGGGGACGGGCTACGGGAGCGATTACGGGAGCCCGGCTTCCTCGCCCGCAGCAAAGCGGGCGCGTGCGCTGACGCTGACCACCGAGGGCTCTGTCATCAGCGTGACCGCGGAGCCGGGCACATACGTGCAGGGCATGAACGTGCTGGCGGCCCCTTTCCTCTACGCCGCGCGCAGCGAGGCCGAGGCGTACGCCGCCTTCCACCAGCTGCTGACCAAGGAATGCCCCGGCTACATCCGCGGTGCCATGGACGGCGTGCACAAGGGGCTGGCGCTGGTCGACAAGGTGCTGGCCATCGTGGATCCGAAGCTGAGCCTGTACCTGCTTTCGAAGAATCTGTCGGCCGAGATCTACGCCTTCCCGTCCGTCCTGACGCTCTGTGCCTGCACGCCGCCGCTGCCTGAGGTGCTGCGGCTGTGGGACTTTCTCTTTGCGTATGGGCCGCATCTTAATATCCTGTGCATTGTCGCGCAACTGGTCATGATCCGGACCAAGATCATGGAGTCCCCCAGGTACGTTTTGCAGCATCTCCGCCACGGCCTTGTTTTCTTGTAGGCAGTCCCAACTAACACGCCATCTCCCTCTAGTCCCAACAAGCTGCTCCGGTCCTTTCCTGCTCTCCAGGCTGACCAGATCAAGCGGACGACCCTCGCCATACTCAGGATGATTCCCGATGATGTCTACGCCGAAATCATCTCCCACGCTCGGTAAACCACATCAGGCCTGCAAGTAAGCGACAACGGCCCGGNATGTTCCTCTCTGCAANCATGTCGGACGGNGCTNGNCGGTGTTTGCGCGTCGACAACTCGCTGCGAGCCGTGGTCGAGATGAGATGTCGCATGCCTCGCCGGAATCACACCTCGGCTCCAGCAAATCCCTCTCGATGCGTCCCGCTGGTTCACGACGTGGAGCGGAACCTACCGAGCTACCCCAGGTTTGATCCCCGGCCGTGCCTCCGCATGGCGGACGAATCCCGGTTTCAGCCGCCCTGCCGATCCCCTCCCACCTTCCGGCGCCAAGACGGAAGGGGAGCGAAGGGAAGTCGTGCTCCGGGCGCATTTATCCGGAAACTGGCGGAGGGTCGATCTCGGCGTAATGTGTACAGAGGCTTTTCAGGGAAGACGCGGGCTCTGAGAAGCTGGCAGCGGCGGTGGATAATAATGAACTGGGAGAGGTCGATCGGTCGGTCGGCTGTGGCCAGGGTCAATGAGCTTGTTTGCGCATCCATTCCAGCAGCGCCCAGCAACCCCTCGCTCCACGGTTGCGCCGATTGGTCACGCGATGCCCGGCACCCCTTCCAAGACGCGCGGCCGCGCCGCCAGTTCACATCATCGCCCCGGCTCACGGATACGTATGTTGAACCCGTGCGGTGACATCGCAGGCTGCCTGCCGATATCATCTGGGTATGCATGTTACCCGATGTGACGGGCGATGATGGACGGGTTGGCGGATGGAGAGGACTGGAGGGACGGAGACGGCAAGGGGGTTTGTTTCCCGGGGCCGTTTCCCTTGGTGCCATGCCCTCGGGAAAAGAGGCTGGCCGGGTGGGCGGTAGAAGATGATGGGCGCTTGGATTACCGGTATTAGCCGTGGTGTGATTCGCAGATTGGAGTTTCAATGTTCCCTTGACGAGTTGCACAGCTTTTCGTCTAATCGTTCTTGGTGCCGTGTGGGGGGCTATATCCCGGAACTCGCTCTCTCGTCTCGCCCGCTGAGCGGAGGTTGCAATATCTCAACCCAAGGTTTGAATGTCGCCTCAGAGCCCAGTCTCCCACAGCACCGTGGTATTCCCCCGGAAGCCATTCCCGACCTCGCCCGGTTTGGTGCGTAAGGTGGCGTCCCGTGATGCGACGGTAGATCGAGTGTTCCAGACCAGGGCCGTTTCCTCGCTCCCCGTGCCCCCCCGTTTCACGGGCCCTTGCATGAACCCCTCTGCGGTGCGCAGGGGGAAGACCAGAGTTTCGTCCCTTCGGATCTTGGGTTTCGGCCCGGCCGTTTGTTGAAGGTTAAGGCTAGGAGCGCTCGCTGCAAGCGCCCATCCGCCTCCTGTATTCTGGACTCGATTTACCCTGCCTGCATGGCCTGACTTCTACCGACGCACCTCAGTGGTGGTGGCGCTTCTCCCGCTTCCGTATCCGTCCTATTCATCAATCAATCCGGCAGTCGGATCATCTGGTGGGGGAGGGAAGAGAGGGGTATAGCAAACAAGGAACAAAGACATACTCCGTACCCAAGCAGCCATGGCATGGGCAATGGCATGCTCCACCCGAGGCACGGAGCGAAGGGAGGGTTAATATCCATGAATCCCACGCCAGCTTTGCAATATGCCGCGACCCTTGGACAGATGATGTTGTGCCGTCCTCTCCTCTCCCTTGGTGAATCACACCTCGCTACCCCCATCATCGCACGCGTGAAACAGTGGTCGTGACACGTGGTTGGAGCTCTTTTTGGGCCTCACGCTCTGTATCCTCGCGGCTAGGCGAATGGAATGAACATGTTGATATTATATAAATTGTATGGCGGACCCCCAAAATGCATGCACACGCTGTGTGATCTGGTGTACTATATACTGGTACCCTACGGCCCCCATCTCGCTATGCTCTCTTGACCCTCTATCGTCTTGCGCTCTAACCTATCCAATCACTGTATTAATTGCTTTTCGGGACACAACGCTGGGGGTTGTCCGCTGGTCCATCATCCGCCATCCACACCGTCCATCTACCGTCTAAGTCGTTCCTCGGAAAACCCGACCGGCGACCGCAACGCGCTGGGTTCGCCATTCCAGCACGGGCAATTTTTTATATTTTCGTCATCCGCATGCCACGTCCTCCGGGCATCTCTTCCTGAAGGCCCACTTTGTCTCTCTCGTCACCTCCGTGGTGGCTGGCGCGACTAAACCCGCTCGGGGCCTGAATAGAGCCCCGCCCCTTCGACCGGAAACACAAACACCTTTGTTTGCCACCACCCCGAGGTCGAGGGTCACCGCTCGCCCGGAAAACAATAAAACAGCGCAACTTTTCGTGTCCAGAAGACAGCCGACGCTTTTTTGTCGAGTATCCAGTCTTTCAACTGGGAGACGCGAAGGACCGAGCAAAAAGTCCTGCAAGATGCACCAGAGCCTCGTCCTATCGTTGATAGCCGCCGGCAGCGGCGGCGCGCTGGGGTGGGTGGCGCCAGGGGCAGACAAGCAACAGAAGCTGCTGGGCCCCGCCAAGCAGCTGTCGAGTACTCCACGGCAGTACCTGTCGTGTGCGGAGACGTACGGTGGCGGGTGGGAGACTTGCGGAGACCAGGTACGTCATGCTGCTTGCCCCGGCGTCGAGGGAAACGTGTTTGGGTTTGGCTGACTCGTGCGCTTGTAGAACACAAGCAGGCTCTGCTATAGCCCGGCGTTGGGGCATGTAAGGCTTCTCTGCCCCCCCATGCCCATCCGGGACAAGAGTGGACAAAGTGCTGACCGGCGGCGCAGTCATGTTGTGAGGTCGACAACAGTTACTGTGGCAAGGGCACGTGGTGCGCGCCAGTCGCCGGGTATTGTTGCTTGGATGTAAGGACTCGTCTGGCCCCTGATCAGCGGAGCAGCACAAGCTGACTGACAGTGCAGAGCGAAGACCTGGAAGCGTGCGCGAGGAACGCAGGGTTTCGGTTGCCAGGCGATGAGACAGCGAGGGATCTCAGAAAGAGGGACATCGCCCAGAGCCCGACGCCACCGAGGACGCGGCCCGAGACATTGGCAGTCGCAGCAACTGCGCTATCCAACAGGAACGCCGATTCAATGCCCGCGACGGGAAACCCGAGTCCCATGGCAGCACGAGGCCAGCATGTCCAAACGTCGGCAGCGAGAAAGGAGCAGTCCACCCTGGGCTTGATGGGGTTGGGTATTGGGGCGGTCGGCTTGTTCATGGTGTGTTGCTGAGAGACAAGGCTGTGGGCATGGTGCCCGGCGATACCCCCTGTGACCAGCCGGATGTTGGAGAAGCAGGAGCCGGGCCACTGCCAGGTTGAACATAGAGTCCGAATACCAGGCAGTTATCTTGTGAGGCTTCGGGAACGTCCCGTTGGTTCCGGAGGGGTGATTGGGCTTGATCTGCTCGGCTGGCGGAGCCCGACCAGCAGCTGACCAGCCGGCCCCGGGATCTTAGTATGCAGTGCAACCATCCATGGCGAGTCTGAAGGCGTGCCCAAAGAAGCTTTGCATAGCTGAGTAATGAAAGAGGATGCCCCCAAGGACGGCCACGTGCCACAGGTTGTGACTGCCTCCGACATAGTCGAACATGCCCGGGCACCACCGCTCAGGCACCTTGCTGGCGTAGACGACAGCGCCGAGGAGATAGACCAAAAGGGACTTGGCGATCGGGGTGTAGAACTCAAAGGCAGCATCGGGGCCGCGCGTGAGGGAGAGCTGAAGGACCGGCAGGAAGCCCGTTGCCGAGAGAGCGACGTAGAAGGCGACTCTCACCCACGCCATGTCCTGGCCATTAAACCGTGGGTGCCAGGGAAGGACGACGCCGCCGAGTCCCAGGAGGGCCGTGGTGACCATGTAAATCCAGCGGCTCACGGGCTCGCAGTAGAAGGCGGTGTACTCGGTCGTCATGATGGATGCGGCGATCAGCAGCGAAATGCCGGTGTAGTCGACGCAGGCAAACATGGAGATGAGGCTGACGTCGGCGACCGAGTTCATCGTGTGCCAGATGATGCTGCAGATCAGGCACTGGCAGGCGGCGAAGAAGAAGACGGCAGCGATGAAGATATCGGCGCCCGAGCTCAAGGAAAAGTTGGCGCTCGTGGGATAGAAGTAGAAGGCGATGGAGAGGACGAGGATGAGGCCGATGGCGTGAGACCAAATGTTGACGAGCTCGTTGGAGAAGCCAAAGGCCGACCTCACGCAGGCCAGCTTCGTCTCGGAGAAGCGATACCCTTTGGTGATGTGGGGGTTGATCCTCCAGGGGGTTGGCAGATCCTCGTAGCGGATGAGGCCATGCTCCCTGGCGTGGGCGATGGCACGCTGGACGTGATCCTCGAGAGACTCGGCGGCGCGGATCGCCCTCTCGATGCCCCCGTCGACGACGCGATGAGCCTCGTCCATAAGGCTCTCGGCTGCATTCGCCAACCCCTTTTCCCGAAACTTGGCGGCCTGGTCTTCCATATCCTGCAGCATCTCGTCAAGCAGCTCGATGCCGACCTTGGCCTTTTCGTTGAGCGAGCCCGCGGCAGCCATGGCATCGTGGTAGCCAGACTCGAGAGTTTCCACCATGACGTGCAGCCTCCTACGCCCGGCGCCCATGACTTCCCCCGAGACCTGAGAGCATCGTGTCCGGACCGCCTGGAGCGTCTCGAAGGCGGCCGAGATGCTCGAGTCCACGGTGAGCTCTCCATAGTTCTCCCAATACTCGAGCCGCCGCTCGAGCTCGGTCAGGAACGTGTCCAGCTTGAGGAGCAGGCCCTCCTCGCCGTCCATGAACTGGTTGACGATGGACTTTCTCCTCTGCATAAACTGGGAGTGGCCCCGCCTCCGGGCGGGAGGCTGGCCCTGGACGCGGGCGCCCGAGGAGTGGCTGTCAGGGGCATTGTCGCAGGAACCGAAGGAAAAGGGGCCCGGGCAGCCCACGTTGGACGAACCGTCCATGGCGGGCGAACAAAGGAGGTGCAAGCAGGAACAAAAAGAGCGCTGGGCAGACGGAAGAGACACCCGAGGGTCGTACCCGTGTAACAGGAAGAGCCGTGCCGGAGAGGGAGGCAAGGAACGGCACTCGGGCGGGCCTGTCACATACGGGCGGTGTCGGGCGGTTGTGTTCGAAAGTAAACGGAGTCGGGGTCGGGATCGGGATCGACGGCTGGGAGACGTTTGAAGTGAGGGAAAAAAGTGGTTTTGTTTGGTCGCCACTGGATGCGGAACCTGGACAGGAAGACCTAGAAGAAAGGACCACCGGAAGGAATTTTTAACGCAGAAACAGCCCACAGCCAAGGAATCAGGAAGCAATCGGACACACCGGAAACCCGTCTCGGACTTGCGCTCTACAAGAGGTACCGCTAGTCCAGAGAATGCCGGGTTTTGGTGATGCTGGAGGAGTAAATAAGAGAGGGGAGCTGGCGGCCTGGAGATTCGCTAACACCCACGTTATTATGGCCGGACTCTGCCGCCTGCCAATGCCCACAGCGGGCACCAAGCCCAACCCAGGACCCCGAAGGCGCCCGCCCGCAATCCCGCATAGGGGTCCATGTGTCGACATCGATGGCCAATTGGTTCCGTCATGCGGCCCGCAGCCCCACCGAGCTCAACACCAGACCAAGCAAGCGATCCAATGATGCCAATCCCGCCCGGAAGGTCTTTGCTCTTTGCTTGTGACAACGCCTGTCGCTTTTCGCTTGCTTTTCCGCCGCCGCCGAAGGAAGAGCGAATCGGGAAACCCGCCAACGCTCACCACTCAAACAATTGGCGGCAGCTTGCTCTCTGCATTATCCACACCTCACAAACAAACACCGCTCAACCGCTGGCCCCACCCGAAATCGAAGTTCTAGGTTGCTTTGCTTGCTGCAATCTCACGTGCATTTTTGGTTGCACCGCGCATCAACAGCGACCCACCGTTCCGATCCGGCGGGCCGACCTGCCTGGCAGCCTGCTTGAGCTCATACCTGCATACCAAGCATCTCCAAACGTCGACCTCGTCACGTCCACCTCAGCTAGCATTTCCGCCATGACCATCGACGCGCACATCGCCGACCCCTCGCTGGCCTCGGTGGTCGAGACCTCCAGCGCGGCGCGGGAGCAGGCCCAGGCCCTCGTCGACCTGATCGCGCAGGCGACCGCCGCCAACCCCAACGCGCCGATCCCCGCCGACACGCTGACCGAGATCTCGCGGCAGCAGAAGCTGCTCAACACCAACCTCGCGCACCTGCGCGGGCTGCACCGCACGGCCCACTTCCGGGCGCGCGAGACCAAGAGCCAGACGGCCGAGGCGCGGCACGAGGTGGACGTGCTGCACCTGCAGCTGCAGAACCTGTACTATGAGCAGCGGCATCTGGAGGGGGAGATCTCGGCCTGCGAAGGGTTTGAGTGCGTGGCGCCCTTATTTCTTTTCCCCATCTGTTTCCTTTGATGGAACGATGCTAACCAGTGCCCCCTAAAAATAGCCACACTTACCAACTTCTCCCGCTGGTTCCCGTCGACGAGTTCCTCGCACAGCACCCCGAGCATGCCGACGCCGACGAGAACGCGCTGATGGTGGCGCGCATCACCCACGAGCGGGCGGAGCGCGAGGCCCTGGAGCAGCAGCGGCTGGAGCTGCAGAAGAGGAAGCAGAAGCTCATTGCCGAGAACAAGAAACGCAGGGACGACCTGGCCAACTTGGACAAGGACTTGGAGAAGTTTATTGATGTGAGTCTGGGATTGGTTTCGCCCTGGTTGTGTCGTCTGCTGATGATTTGCTGTGCAGGCTGCCAAACCTATCCAGAAGATGTTCGAGAAGGTTGTTTGAGAGTTCCAGCCCGATGCTTGGATTCGGTCTGAAGAGCCCACGAGAGCCCGTTCTGTAGGGACAATGGATTTTGAGCTAGGTCTGAACGACTGGGGTTGCACGATTGCAGGTTCCTTCGCCTCACCAGCCACTCCTCGCTGAGGGGTGTCACGAGAAGTACGGCGGAGCCACGGAACGCTTCAGGCCTGCGCGTCCGTCCCAAACCCGATATTCCACAAGCGCCACGGCTTCACGGTTGGACAAGGAGGATCATGGTTTCTTGGGACGAAAGGGGGTTGGGGGCTTGATGACGAGACGCACCCAAGGAAGGGGTGTCAATGGCGGGAATACGGGATACCCCGTTGGGAAACAGCAAGAGCAGGGCAGCAACCCAAGGCAATCGTCCATGGGCCGGCCCGTTCGAGCACGGCCGTCTCCGGAGGCCGCGTGGGGCAGGCTCGGGTCCATTCCGAGGCCTCAATCCGCGCCACCCGGCCGCGTGGAGAGATCGGATTGCATGATCAAGTGTCGATAGTTACCTGATTTGGACGGGAGCCAGTCAACGTCTGCGAGTCCCTGGCGATTCGCCTGGCGTGGGGATACAGATTTCGAACTGCAGCTGACGTGGTCGGTTTCGGAACTGGCACCACTGACTTCGGTTCGGCAATGTGTAACTCTCTGAGTGGACGTTTGCTCTCGGCCTCGACCACAGGGAACACGACGGTCGGCAGCTTGCATAGCTCATCATCGTTGCCAACAGATAGGTACAGAAAGACCTTTGTCAGCGGCTCTTCATTGAAATGGAAAGCAGCGCGACATGCAATCACTCGAGAGGAGAGCCCCGGGAAACGCGGTGGGCGACGCGATTGCTCGCTGCAATTTCGTGAGCCTCTCCGATTGGCCTTGCAAAGTGCCCGACATCTCGGGATCCCTGACAACGGAGCCGGCACGGGAGTGGACGGCATGGAGCCTTTTAACGCCGGTCCCGTGGATTCTCACCGCAGCAGCGTTCCCTTTCTCCGCTGGAGGATCGGCCCCATCATCCAGCCATGTTTCGAAACGTCTTCCTTTTCCCCTTCTTCTGCAGGAAATCTGGTTGCACGGATGATGTGTTGGTGCTGCTGTACTGTGTACCTGCATCTTCCAACGGCCCTCACTGCAGCCTGCCGGTTCCTGCGGCGACGTCGACGGAACCTCGAGCCTCCACTCGACATGTCCCATGTCTCACCTCAAGCATTCTCCAAACGGAAAACGCACTGAGCCGCCAGGTCGGATTACCAACAAAGTTCACAACCTTTCCGCGGATTCGAGGTATTGCCTGGTCAGCGCCCCCTTCCAGCGTATCGGGATCCCAGCAAGCGAAATGATTTCCCACGCCAACCAGGGCTGACGAGAGCAAAAAAGCTTGAAAAGAAAGTTTGCCAGGAAAGCTTGCCCATTGGGGCAAGTCTAAAAGATGACTTGTCACGCTGGGCGAGCCAATC
>FJWA01003379.1_pt1 | contig 14517 bp, 6 predicted proteins | sample 1011891 | NCBI WGS metagenome assembly FJWA01 (sample SAMEA3912450, study PRJEB9761) | metagenome | biome: forest; material: soil | place: USA | collected 2011-06-22 | depth 0.1 m
GAGGGGGAGGAGGAAGACTTTGGCGTACATTTTGGGTGTGGGTGGAGGGTGGTAAAGACCGGGCTTTGATTATTATTAACAAGGAATGAAACGGTTCACAGAACCTGGAGAGATCAACTCTGAATGAATGGATGGGCGGTTGTTGCGTGGGTGAAGGTGAAGATCGGTGGACGGTGCTTTTCGTCGGACGGGTGGGAGACTTTATCATTCTGGCTGCTCCCAGCAAACTCGTCTTGGAGATCCGACCTTGAACCGTCCTAACATTGCTCTGAATCTCGCCAGGCGTAGATCAGACTGCTTTGTCTGGATGGGACGGGAAACCAGATCAGCTGAGACGGATCGCCAGCCTTCCCAACCGAGCTTTCTATGGCTATTCATCCCATCTTAGGCTGATCCCTCTCCTGTTCGGGACGAGAAGAAATGGTGTTGGGTGTGTGCACTGCTCGTAATAGTTAGCATTGACACCTCGAAGTGAACCAGGTCTGCATGAAATGCCACACCGCCCTGACACCTCCGGTTTGATCACCGCCCACCGGATCGGTGGCTCCGATCTCGAATGACGCAGACAAGAGTTTGGGGTTGATGCGCAAATTCAGTGGCTCTGGCCGCAGCTTGGCCCCGTATTGGTAACCATTAGATGAACTACGGCTGAGAGTCTGTTTACACGGGATCATGATTCTTGAAGTTTCTCGGGGATGACCTTGATGCAGATGGCTCCGCAAGGGAGCAGGTATTAGAGCAAGAACACACGGGAGCCAGAGATGAACGGATTAGTAGGTATGTTTGGTATCATGTCGTATATACCCAAGGATTATATGTCCGTTATGAAAACTCCCCGCTCGCCCGGCGCCTCGCTCCGCGATGTCCCAAAATGCACTCGACGTGCCCTCCGTCGTCGCCCACGAGCCTCGCCCTCAGACTTGCTCCCTGGCACGAAGGACCAGTTCCAAGTCGCAAAATCCCTCAATATCGCCCTCCTACCCAATCCAATCCCGCCTTGATGTACGTCCCCAGTAACTTCGACGGTTGATGCCAGGTTCCTCGCCGTAATTGTTCTGCCTCCAACCGCCTCCGCGGACCACCCGCTCCTTATTCGCGGCCCGATACGGCAAAGTACAGCAGTATCGCGGGCCACCCCGTCGATAAGAGAAAGGCGGCGACTACCGAAAAGAAATTGACTCCTCTGTCGCTATCCCCCCCTCGGCCCCAGCGGCGCAGAAGGGCGACGGCGCACCAGATCATGCCGATGCCGTAGAGCGAGCATGCCCAGAGGATGCCGAGGATGATGTCGGCGGTGCGGTCGCCGGGAGCGAGGGCGATCTTGGAGGTGTCGGCGAACTTTTCCGACAGGGAGAGGTTCTGGCCCATGTTGGCGGTGGTGATGGGCAGGTCAGGGTGGGTGTGGGTGGGTGTGGGTGTAGTTGTGAGTTTGTGTTTATCGTCTTGGGGTGGCTGACCGGACTCGAGCGGCCCTGCAATGTTCGACCAGCGATGCGGAAGAAGATGGATTATAAGAAATAAAGAGTCGAAAAGGTCATCGAAAAGGAGCGTTGCGGTCGAAGTGGACGAGAGGGCGACCTTGTGAGCAGCGACCAGCGACCAGCACTCTCTTGCCCGGCAATGAGCGGACCCAGGACAACGGGCGAGAGGCGTAAGAAAGGAAGGATTGGACGACCAAAAGGACCCGCGAGGAGGGAGAGAGAGAAGAAGAGAAAATAAAGTGGAAACCCAGGCAGAGAGAGAGACAGAGAGGGAGAGGGAGGGTGGACGGCGGAAACGGGGGATCACCACGTCTTGAACGGGCCCCGAGGCCCACCGGCTGGGGGCCAGCCAGGAGATGCGGAAGTCGGGACTCGGGATGGGAAAGTGGGAAACCCTGGGAGCACGGAGTACCATCAAGAGAAAGTCAGAAACACGGCCGTTGAAGCTGGTGGCGATCCGACGCGAGAGGGTGGGATGCCATTGGCCCGCGCCAAAAGCTTGTCTCAGAATGGGGACCTTTGGCGGGAGCTTGGCGGGGGTGAAACCCCAGGACTTGAGACGGCACCCGAAGCGAGCGAGGCCACAGCCCCTTGACAGTGCCGTGTTCTGGCCGNTTCGGGGGCTGTCCAGGGCTGTTCAGGGCCGTTCAGGGCCGCTTGGCGGTCGACTGGCCCGTGCGGCGCTCCAGCTGGAAACACGCCACGGCTTCAGATGCTGCGTGGGGTTCATGCGCTCTTCTGTCTTCGTCTCTTTGCAAGGCAAGGCACGTGGGATTTCTTCCTTCTTCCTTCCGGTATGCGCGCGGTTCGTGTCTCCGACACGATAAAACCTGAAAAGACCCCGTGGCATCACACGACTTCCAAGTTTATTACCATCCATCTCATCTCGGGCATGCACATGCTGCGTGCAGAGATCGAGTCAGCAGTGGCGCGAATCGGAAACAGCAGAAACACACGGGCCTTGTCTGTGGGCCGCGTCGCGACAGGCAGCATTCGACAGCGAAGCATCTGACAAGCATTCACCATCCGCCTGACCTGGTGTTTAGCACTGCCCATTGGCCGGCTAACCGCGAGAAACGCTGTGTTATATCTGTATTGACTCGAACTCGGACAAGCATGAAGCATCAAAACCTCCCCATCCCGCGCCTGCGTCCACAGTTTGGTGGAGTCCACGTATGCTCAGACTGGCACCTCGGCCCTGGCACCTCGGCCGTGGAGTCGCAGACCATCCGCCCTTANTTCGTGCGTAGAGGCAATTACTACCACTGCGTGCTATTAGTGGTGCATACCGGACTTCCACAAGCGAGGAGCTTACTGCCTTTGCTACCTCACCCCCCCCACAAGGAGGCCGGCTAGCCAATACCCGTGCTAGTTTCGTCGGCATGAATGCGCACTCTGGCGTGCTTTGGTAGGGTTGGTTGCGCGTCAACGTAGACTTAGACGGGAACTGTGAACCCGACCGAGGTGGGTGCCTGCAGTTGGAACTTGGAAGCGATCGACGCCATTCGACGGTCCCACACCCTCGAACTGCATGTTCAGCTCTCTTCTACCGTAGCACTACAGCACGCAGGCGATCCATAATGACCCCAAAGCGTGCGAGTTCAGCTCTCCTTGTTACTCGAGTATTCGTAAACACCTCCTATTACGTCCCGCTCTCACTCGGATCCGCGTATAGCCCGGATGTATAAGTCGCAACTGGAGAGCCGATTCCTCCCAAGCTTGGCCTGTCCCTCCAGTTCAACTCGCTGCTCCCTTCTCTTCACACATACCTTGTCACATCCACCATAACCAGCCCGCGCTNCTTCCATCTTGCCATCATGTCCACCGTCAACGACATAGCCATCCGCACTCCCCTTGCTGTCGTTGCCAACGGCAGCAACCACATTCGCGTATACCAGCTCGCCGTCGACGGTAGCGTACGCGAGGCCCAGTACGAGGGCGCCTGGACTGGCGGACAGCCCGCAAACACCATCGGCACCGTCCGTCTCAACAGCCCCCTGGCCGCCACGAACATTGGCTTCTCCCAGATCCGCGTCTACGGCATCGACAATGACTCCACCATCAAGGAGCTCGCGTACGACGCCGGTAGCGGCTGGTACAAGGGCGGCATAGACAGCCAGTTCAAAGTCGCCCCCTACTCGGGCATCGCAGCCGCATTCGTCGGCAATAAGCCGCATGTCTACGCCCAACTCCCCGACAACACCATCCAGGAGTACCGCTGGAGCGGCAGCAGCTGGCATGAGAACGACAACCTCGGAGAGGCCCTGCCGGGCACGTCCATCACGGCCACGTCGTGGGGCGGCGGGAGCGAGGATACGGCCAGCATTCGGCACGTGTTTCGTTGTTCCCACCCCTTCTGACCCCCTCTTGAGAACTAGTATGCACATGTACAACACTAAAGCTAACCTCAACCAGGGTCTACTTCCAGGACAAGAACAAAACCGTCACCGAAAAGGGCAATGACCAAAAGAAAGGCTGGTACTCAGGCTGGCTCTCGTTCCCCAACGACGTGACGCGCGCCGCGCTGGCCGTCGTGAACTGGGAGGGCCCGCACCTCCGGCTGTACTACACGGCGCCCGACGGGCACATCAAGGAGAAGGTCTCGGGCGGCCATTGGAGCGACGGCCAGTTCGACCAGCCGGCGTTGCCGGCNGGCAACGTGGCGGCCGTCAGCACTGGCGTCAATAAGGTCAAGATCTACCTCCAGAACGGCACCGACAACACGGCCGTTACCGAGTTTGTTCCCAGTGGTGACGGTGGCGTCGTCAACACACAGGCCCTCCCTCCCGCCTAAGCCTAAGGCATGCTTCAGACGGGATGGGGTGGAGAGAAACAACATGAGGGACAAGGCCTTGTGATGACGGCGACGAGTAACAGGGGAATGGTCAAGGGAGGACAACCGGAACGAGCATTGATTCATAGCTACAAATATTGATGTACTCCAAACCCATGCAAAGAAACTAGGAGTCATCATCAGGCTAGGGACACTCGGCTGCAAAACGCCAACACCCCCCTCTTCTCACAAGATACTCACTCTCCCTGACTCTCATCTCTGTTATTCCTGCCTCTCCGNCTCCTTCTCCTCTCCTTCCAGAACCTCTCCCTCCTCCACCATCTCACACTCACCCTCCGACCCTGGACCTCCCCCGCCCCCGAGTCAGCACCCTACTCCAACCCCTTNAACCTCCGATTAAACTCCTCCACCGCGACCGCGACCATGCGGTAGATAAACGCGCGCCCGCTCTCCTGCCCAATGGGGATAAACGGCCCATTGGTGCCGCCGCGCAGCGTGAGGCTCAGCCCCGTGCGCTCCTTGGCAATCGTCTGGACGTCCTTGAGCGGCACNTCCCACTCGGTCTGCAGCCTCCGGCTGCGGATGAGCAGGATGCGCGCGTACGTGACCATGACGACCATGTCCTCGGTGGGCAGCTCGAGGTGGGCGATGTAGGCCTCGTCAAAGTACTTGCCGTTGTCGACCTGCTTGAGCCAGCTCTGGCCGAGGGCCTCGCGCTGGGAGTAGGGGCGCACGACGCCGTCGGCGGGGATGTGGCGGGGCAGGCGGACGCGGTCGAGCTCGGAGCCGTCGAAGACGGTCGTCGTGTTGCGCACGCCCTCGGACACGTTGGACGCGAAGTCGAGCACGCCGATGGCCGGCTTGGTCGCGAGCCCGACCACGCCCTTGCCGATGCCCTTGAAGAAGCCCAGGGCGCCTTCCTGCTCGGCGCCCTCGAGCGGTTTCAAGGCGAGGCCACCTACGCCCGACGCGACCGACGTGAAGAGGCTGTTGGCGCCGGCCGTGACGCCGAAGAAGGCGTGCTTGGGCCGGTTGCGCGCCCGCGTGATGCGCCGCCGGTCTTGGAACTGCTTGTCCATGGTGGCCGCCGCGAGGCCCTTGGCGAAGCTGCCCGTGACTTTGGAGAAAGAGTCGGAAAAGCCAAAGACGGACTTCTTGAAGAAGGATCCGGCGCCGCGCGCGAGGCCTAGGCCAAAGTCCTCGGGCTTGTCGGACATGATGAGTCCCTGGTACGGCTCGTAGAAGATGTCGGCGAAGCCCGAGCTGATGTTGTTGAACAGGCCGACCGGGTTGCCGAGGAAGTCGGCGCTGCCGAGAATCTTGTGGATCTGGTAGAGTGCCTCCTGGCTGTAGTGGTTGGAGATGTTCTGGACGAGGACTGGGATCGAGACACGGACGTTCTCGAGCATCAGCGCATTGAAGCGCACGGGGGCGTCGTTGATGTTGCCCAGAGCCATGGTCATCACGTTGAAGAAGAACATGATGGGGTTCTTGGACGACGTCTTGTCCTCCACGTTGACCCTCTCGGTCCGGACGAACGAGAGGTCCAGCTGCATAGGCTGGATGTTGAGGACCTCAAAGTAGATGTCTCTGCCGGCCTGCTGCTGCGTGGGCTGCGGCACGTCGATGTTGTCATCGCACAACTTGTCCTGTTCGTCGGTCGAGGACCAGGAAGCACCGGGGATCTTGGAGAACTCGAGCACCGCGTAGATAAAGTCCTCATCTAGCTCCACCGTCATCTCTTGGAGGAGAATGGTGGCGTACTTGATGTACTCGACACCGTACGACTCGTCCTTGACCCGCGTGACCATGGCGTGCAGCGAGGGATGTGCCTCGATCTCTTGCGCCCTCTTCGGAACCACGCTAGGGTAGAGGATCATGGGGAAGATGCCGCCATAGAGCTGGTTGTCGATCTGGATCCATTTCACAGCCAGGCTCACCGTTTGGTACATGAGCGAGTCGCTGTACCGAAGTTGGACATCTCTGAACGTGACGTACGCCAACTCCTTGAGCTGGGAGTTGATGAGCGAGATGCCAATGCCCGACAGCCGCAGTTGCGCCGTGAACGTGGTGTTGCTCTCCAGTTGCTTCGCTTCGAACCCCTCTCGGCTGTTGGCCGAACCGGCATTGGACCGCTGCCGGTACAAGCTCTTGGACTGCTTGAAGTTGGACAAGATCAGTGTTTGGGTCGGCCCATCCGCCGTGACATTGATATCGATGATCTTGGCCTGGCCGTTTGTGCCAATGAGCTTCATGGGCATCAAGTTGCCAATCTCGGCGAGCTTCACATGCCGATCCCGTTTGTATGCGGTAATGCAGACCTCCTTGTGTTTGGCGGCGGGGAAGTCCCAGGCATATGGCATGATGCTCCGTGGCGGGAGGCGGTACCGAACAAGGCGCCATCCAGACCGGTCCTCGGTGCCGTCTTCGTCGAGATTAGGATTGACCTGGTAGAAGGTGAACTCAACGTCGCTTTCGTTACGCATTGAGAACGGCCAGTTCCTTTGCTCGATGCTGAGGTTGAGGAAAATGGTTGCATCCTCCATGAGAATCTCGACCCGAATGAGCCGCTGTCGTTGGCCGGCCTTCGCAATCTTGACATGCGTGACGCCAAGATCCGAGATGTTGAAGGGCGCTGTCCATTGGTTGTCGGCACCTGGGTAGCAGACACAGAGCTGCTTGGTGTCCCCTCTCTGGAGGTAATGCAATGGTCGATGCGTGCCGCTCTTGAGTGAGGTCAAGCTGGAAGAGCTGGGTTCGCGGATATTGATGTCCTCTCCGAGCTTGTTCTGGATGACGTATCTCGGGGCCAGGGTCACGGTGTTCACCATCTTGTACTTGCCCAGGCCAGAATCAACGGTGACGCCGAGGTGGATTTCTGTGTTCTTGCCAGAAGACTGAAGCACGACCTCCGAGGTACTGCCGATGGCGTCGAAGCTTTGCGGTTTGCTCCATTCCGACTCTCCAGCCTTGAGGATGGCTCGGTTCCTGTGGTCGTCGCTGTTGAACGAAAACATGAGCGGTTTCGCCTTCTGCTCACTTTCCTCAGACACGTCGATGAGTGCTTGGCCCGCCGCTGCCTTGGCTTGCTGCATGAAGCTCTTGGATCGTACGCTGACGTCCAGCCCAGTCTTGTTGAGAATGACATAGGGGCTGTAGACGGTGACCTTGAACGCGCCGCCGCTGTCAGGAATGCGGAAGTAGTGCAGCCTGAGGTTCAGCGCCATGCCGGCGTCGTCACGGCAGACGAGATGGCCTTCCTTCTTGAAGTCATCCGTGGTGCCAGCGTTGATGATGGCAAACTCGCTCGGCTTGAACAACGTGTCTTGCATGTCGACGCTGAGCAGCAGAAGATGCGACAGTTCGACGACATGGACAGGGCTGACGCCTCCCTTGCGCAGAAAGTTTGACCAGTCCTTCTTAGTGTTCTTATCGTATATCCGGTACTTGAAGTCGTAGGGGAGCAGGTTCTCCAGCGTGACAGGTGCAGAGAGCTTGATGTGCATGTAGGGATAGTTTCTGTTGATGTCAGTTGTGCTTGGCCAGGCCCAAGGGACAAGAAAACGACTCACCTTGTCATCGGGTTGGATTTATCCCAGCGGGTTGACATTTGGAAATAAAACGGCTCGCCGTGCTCTCCTTTACACACCAGGGTCTTGGTTGGGCGTCTGAGCAAGTCCCTCCACCAGAGCGTGTCGGAGCTCCAGCCGTAGCCAAAGCCCGGATCAGGGCGCACGAGCAAGCTCTTCAGATAGACCGCCCCAACCGGGGCCGGCCTGCTCTCGCCGGGCGCAATCTTCTCGATCTTGAGCAGATGGCCTTCCTGCGCATCATACACCCCGAGCTCCACGGGGAGGTCGGTCTCGTTCTCCACGAGGAGCGGGCTGCGCAGCGTGACGTATTTGACGCGGTCTGTACCCAACTTGATGTCGACCATGAGCTTGTGTAACACGTCGTCCGCCTTTGGCTTCAGGGCGTACAGAAACTCGCCCTCACGCGTGAGGCGGATGTTCTTAACCACGTCGAAGCCGCTGCCCTCGAGCTGGACTGACACGTTGTGCGCGCCGACGTTCTCCGTAAGGAGGCTCTCTCGCATCTTCGCCCAGTCTTCGAAGCTCCATGGCACTTCCTGCCCGTCCGCAAGACGCAAAGAGGTGGCCTCGTCGACGCTCTGCCGCTTTGCGTGGACCACGATGTCGAACCCGGTGTAGTTGCGGATGCGGTATGGCGCCTCGACGCCGCGGGGCTTGCTGAGGACGTCCTGATCCTGGGCGAAGAAGGCAAACGAGTTGGAGACGAGGGCGATGCTCGCCGTGGTGATGGTTACGTCGAAGGTTCGCTTGGATGAGACGTCAAAGGACATGAGTCCGGTTTTCTGGTCACGCGCCACGCCGAAGCCGACCTGCCAGGGCTCGATCACGGGCTCCCACGCGGACTTGGCGAAGTTATAGATGTTTGTATACATCTCAATGCCGGCTTCCGCCTTGAGATTTGAGGACCAGTTTTCTGCGCTGGCCGTGAAGTTCTTGACGCTCATATCGAGTATGGGCAGTTCGTGGACGTCACCAAGCAGCACGACCCGAACCCCGTCCACCGCGATCGTGAGTTCCTCGAATCGAGGAGGTGGTGTGACGATGTCATGAGGGGGTGGGATTCCACCCTTCTGCGTGAGGCTGCCAGCGCTCTTGCTTGTGCGCCTCGTCCTCGCGGCCAGGGTTGACGGAATCTTTCCGCTTGGTGTCCTCAAATTGAGACCGGGTGCCTTCAGTTGCTTTGCCTTCTGGTCTGACGCTTTGGCCTCGGTGTCGACGGAAGTGCCTCCCGACAACTCCGACGCCTTGGCTACGATCTGCATGACAAGGAGAATATCTCGCAACGACAAGCGGAGGATCAAGGGCTCGATGTCAGCGTGGATCTTGGTAGTTGAGGGCTGGGAACTATCCATGGACAGTTGGATGGAGAAATCATCAATGATCCTCAGGCGGGAGTCGTCAAACCGATCCATGCGACACAAGAACATGCCACATTGGGAGACCTGGAAAGTGAGTGCGTGTTGCTGTGCCAAGACAACCTGTTTGGTCCCCAGGACGATCGCTTCCGAGCTCGCGGTCAAGGGGTTGGCAATCAGAATGACTTGGGCGTCAACGATGTTGACCCGGTAGGCAACGGTCGTCTTTGGTCCGGCCTTTTCCACTTCCTGCTGCTGGATGGGTGGCTCCACCGGGCGGTTGCTGCTGCTCTCCGAGCGTCTTCCAGCGACGCTGGCCTGCACGGAATCCGCATCGCTCATCTCCTCTGGGCTCTCCAGCGGACTCTTCTCGGGAAGAGTCGGCTCGTCGGTCTGGGTTCCAACTGTGATGAACTTTTGGATGGCGAAGAGGTAGTCGAGCGCAAAGATGATGCGGGGACTGTCAATGGCAACCATGGCGATAATGTTCCGTTCGTTGCCGCCAGACATGGAAATGCTGGCCATGAGCTGATCGACATCCGAGTTGCCGCTCGTCATGATGCGTCGGAACTTGTTGGTCTCACGATGCCGCGTGTCGTAGATGGTGAAGGCTTGTATGACAAACTCGGCCTCGAGGCTGTTGTTGGAGTCCATGCGCGTCTTCAGGCGGCTGGCGTTGAGGCTGAACTTTGACAGGCTGGCGGCATCAAGATCGCCAACTGGCGAATCCTCCAGAGCGTTGATCAGCTCCAAGCCAATCTCGTTCACCGTAAAGACGAGGTCCAACTTCGTCCAGGCGTCCCCGTGGGTCCCGAGCTCGGGGTTCATGTCAATCAGGGGCTCATTCGGGTTTCCGCCATAACCCGGCATGGTTTTGGCGCGTTGGAGGGTGGCGAGGTCAACATCGCGCTCGGCATCTGCTGTGTGTTGTTCCTGGTCGCCGGCAAAAGCGGCAGGCACCGATCTGGAAATCTCCAGGAGGGTGCTGAGTTGGTACGGGGTGATTCGGACGTTGAAGTCAGTCATGGAGCCCTCAACCTCCAGGTCTGGCCGAATCACGCCTTCTTTGTGCTCGGCATATGTGATCTTGAACCCGAGGTCGACATGGTCAATGAGCTCAAGCTCCTCCTCACGGTCACCGCTGTAGTGGAAGTTGGAGGTAAGCCTAATGTTTCGGATGCCGGCCGAGAGCTTCATCGCAACCTCTGAGCCGTCCGAGCCGTCAAGCGGCGCAAACTCATTTTGTGCGTAGATCTCTCCAAGATAGGCTGTGATGACATCGCGGTTCGGCCTTTCCAGAACCACGGCACGGGGGAACACGACGATGGGGGTCTTGACCACAACATCGAACTTGATGCGGCTCCGGCTTTGTTGCAGCTGGTTGGCTTGGTTGGCGGCAGCCTGGCGTGCCGCGTTGTAGATGGCCTGCATCTTGCCGAATTTGACGAGGAAGTCGACGATCTTGCGGAACGGCTCCTCGACGAAGTTCACCTTGACAGACCCGGCCCGCAGATGGATGGACGAGTCATAGCCGGGGTAGCGGTCGAGCTTCGAGGGATCGAAGGTCTCGTAACGGAAGTCGGCCAGCTCGTCGCCTTGGATCGTGACAAGCCGGCGAAGACTCGAGTCCTCAGAGACGCCGAGGTTAACGTCGTCCACCAGACTCAGGTCTCCAAGCCTTGTCGAAACGCGCATGGATTGGCCGAGCAGGAAAACACCGACGTCGGCATGATTGAAGGATAAAGTGGCCAACCGAATGCCGTCGTTATTAAGGATCATTCGGATACTCTTGAGGTCCACCTTGACCCTGATAGCACCGCCCTCGGGCTGCTCGGCTGGTGAGGGGGGCTCCACCGCGATGTCCGTTTCCGAGTCCTCGTCCGTAATCGCATTGTTGGGGCCAGTATTGGCTGATTGGTTATTGGTGAAGGTGGTGAGGATGAAGTCGAGGAGCGTGAGCAGGGTCTTGCGTGTGACCACCAAGTTGATGGTGGAGATGGCGACGTCGACGTTGGTTTCGACCCCTTCGTAAACGGTCATGAACTCGGGCGACTCCTTCTTGACCCTGACAAACTTGACATGCACAAGATCTCTTGCCTCTTTGCGATCCTCGACATCACCCGAAGACACGATCGACTTGAACTCGGCCGGCGGGTTCTCGACAAAGTCATCCACCGTGACGGAGCCGAGCGAGACCTCGGCACCCATGTCGAAAGGCCGGAGGTGGAATTCGACTCCAAATTCTTCGGCGACGAGCTCGACAAGCAGCTGGTCCGGCTTCTTCCTGTCGGGATCGCTGCGATACAGTGATCCCTTGAGCTTGTCCACCGTGAACTTGAACTCGAAGATGCGCTGCTGTATCCGCCGCTGCTCGTCGGCAGAGCCTGCCTTGGCGTCTTCGAAGTTGTCATCGTCATCATCGAGCTCCTCGTCGTGAGTGATGATGGCTTGCTGCGGTGCTGTGAGAGGGAGCAACGGCGTTGAGATCCTCCTCTCGCTCCGCCTCCGCGACTGAGTGGATGCGGTGCTCTCAAGACGAGGCCTGTTCCGCGGTGTGTTGTCTTGTGAGCGCTGAGCCTGGATGTCGCCGAGCTTGGGTATTGCGACATCGATGATTCGCATCAAGGTTTTGTATTTGGAATCCGACGCGCTGATTTGAAGCACAGGCATGTGCCCAGAGATCTTGAACTTGGTGAGGTTCGGGGCCTTGGGCAGGATGGATAATTCGACGACAAAGTCAACGTTGATTTTGTCGACGACGTGGAGCAGACGCTGCTCGTCCTTCTCGACCAGCTGCAGCTTGGTTTCATCCACCGATGGACCGATCAGGACCTGAGTGGAGGTTAACTTGACAAGAAAGCGGTCGTACATGAGGGATTCGAGCCGGCTAAGATCCTCAGCCGTGTATGTTTGGGTCTCCTTGGACTGGACTTCCTTGGTTGTCTCCCGATCGACGAGCTCACTGGTGACGCTGATGTGGCCAGCGTCGATGATGACACAGGTCGACTTCTTGCTGGTGACGGTTTCCGGGACGATGATGAGAGGGGCTTGCAGGTCCAGCTTTGCATTGACCGTCTTGTGCTCCTCCAGCGCGAACTGGAGCCCGGCCCTGGTCTGCTCGCGGAGGCCTTCCACCGTCGCGCCCGCCGTCTCCATGAGTGCGTTGATGGACTCCATGTGGCGCTCAGGTGGCCTGAAGAAATCCACAACACCGACGACGACGTTTGGGTTCCAGACAATCTCGAGGGGCTTCAGCTTGGCGGTCAGGGCAATGTCACCCTGTTCGTCCAGGGGGTTTTGCTCCAGTTGGAATTGGAAGAAGGCCTCGTCGCTGGTCGTCTCGAGTTCGGCAATGGAAAGACGCTTGCTGGCCCTTGTCGGTGCGTCCTTGACTCGAACGATCTCCTTGTAAAGGCTCTTGGGCGTGGTGCCATCATTGACGCGGAAACCACCCAGGCTGAGGTCGACCAGGAAGGAGTCGGGACGCTTGAGGCCCTTGGCTTTGAAGACGTCGAAATGGAGGCTGATGAGGTCTCTGGCGTTGCCGTGAGGACTTTGTTTGAGAGTGAAGCTGCCAGTGCTCAGTGAGGTCTCGAGCTGCATCCGCACAGTGTCTCTTGGCTCGTCAACGTCCGCGGCGAGAGCTGTCTTCTCGTCCCAGTCGATGACCTCGTAGAGCTCTTTGCGTTGTTCTTCTGTGATGCGGATGTTCTCCGTCTCATCCTGCTCCTCGTGGGGCTGCTGGGGTTTAGCGCCCCATACCCAAGACAACCAACCCTGTTGTTGCTCTGGTTGGGCAGGCGGTGGGCGGTTCTTGAGGGCTTCGGCGTTCTCCTTCTTGAGTTGGTTGCGGGCTAATGACCGCCAGAAACGGAGGTCCTCGTACCCAAGCTTCCATTCCAGCTTCTTCAAGTCGTCGCTTTCTTCGGGAGTCAACTGCTGGCTCTGTTTGCGCTTCTTGAAGAGCTCAATGTAGCGCCGTCTGTCGTCCCTACGTTCTCGGAAATAGTCCCACGACCAACGGCGATTCCTTTCGTGTATCTTGCTGATGATGGCATCGCCGGCAAACTTGAGCCAGGCTCGCGGGTCCTCCTTGGGTGTCACACCCTTGGGCTGGTACTTTTTGTATTCCTGGTGGCGGATAAAGTAGTGGAAGAGGTCCACCATCATCAGGGCGTCCCGGTATTGCTGGTCGTCCAGCACCAGGCCAATCTCGTCGAAGAGCAGGTTGGCCTTGAGCTTGGGCACCTGTGGGCTTCCCGTCTTGTCCATCTCGAGCTTTGCCTGGCCCGAGACGGGTTTCAAGATGAACTGGTGGTTGGTGGAGAGGTCGTTGTCGGTCCGCACGATCATGGACTTGAAATTCTCCACGATCTCGCCGTGCGGCATCGTGTCCGCGTCCGACGTAGGCGCCTCGCGGCCCGGCCCCATGAGCTTTGTATCGGTATTCCAGTACACCGCTAGGGACTCCAACTTGGCAAGCTTGTGTGTCGTCTTTGTGGAGTCCTGAATGAAAGTGGGTGTCCACTCGCCGTCGGTGCTGACGGCGCTGAACTCTTCCAGGGTGATGCCCAGCGCGAACGGGTGTCCCGGGGCGGAGATGGCGTCTTCGTAGCGGACATGGATGTTCTTGACTGTGACCTGCAGGTTGTCGACGATCTTGGTGACGAGGCTCTCGGTGAAGCTCTGGGTGCGCTTCTGTTCCTCCTGGCTGAGACCCTCCAGCGATCGTTCCTTCAGCAGCTCGGCCGAGTCGAGCTTCTCCATTTTGATCCTCTGCTCCCGACGGGATTCCTCCTCTTCGTCGTATTGGGCCTCTTCCTTGGGCGAGGCGAGCAGGAAGACATCCTCGATGAAGACCTTGACCGGAGCGCCGCGCAGGTTGGACCACGGGATGACCAGCGTGAGCTCTCCGAGGTGGCCTTCGACGACGTTGATGGGGAGCTTCAGCTGGTCGAGAGCCTCGCGGCGAAGCTCGAGATTGCGAAGCTTGACATCGCCAGACCAGATGCCAACCTTGAGCTGCGTGGGGTCGAAGTTCTTGACGTACATGCCCAAGAAGCGGTTCAAGAGCCCCGCGACGAGGCCTTCCAGCATCTTAAGGGCGGGGCGCCGTAACCCGGGCGGGGGCAGACGAATGGGAGTCTATCGGGCGGGTGCCAGGGGCATGGTTCGGAGGGACCGGGGGACCGGAGACGGGAGGCGTATCGTTGAGGGTGCGGATTGTCGAAACTCGCGGTGGGGAACGGGGATGAGGATCCAGAGACGTGGCTCGTCTATGCCATTCCGGAGCG